>UPTG01000592.1_pt1 | contig 29350 bp, 28 predicted proteins | sample 2160121 | NCBI WGS metagenome assembly UPTG01 (sample SAMN06266255, study PRJEB28933) | marine metagenome | isolation source: Columbia River Estuary | place: USA:Columbia River Estuary, USA | collected 2014-07-27
AAAGTTACCACCAAGCAAGAAATAGGATCGGTAGCCACCAAAGCAAGTTCTGGTAAATCGATACTTAAGTTTCTAGTATACCAGAATGATAAAAAAATGAATCCTGCCAGTTGGATTTATAAATTATAGTATATCAAAATAAACGGTTATATTTTTAATCATTACTCCTCAATAACGTTATTTTTTAATGAATTTTATAAATAACTCATTAGCTCTTCTTTCTAAAATAGAATTATAGGAATCTTCTATAATATCAAGTTTAAAATAAGGTTTAAAATAAGGGATGTATTCTTTTTTAGTTCCGCCAAATGGAGGATGATCGTCAAAAAGTGGAATATTAAATAATAACCCTACTAGTTTTCCATTATTAAACAATAATTCACTCATTTTTGAAGCATATTTTGGTCGGAGACTAGGATGAATTGCACAAAAAAAAGTTTGCTCAATGATGAGCTCAAAAGAATCCTTTAATCCAAAAAAATCAGTTTTTATGAGATGATGATTTGGAAAACTTGGTACTCTTTTTTGAAAGTTAATTAATACTGTTGAGGAGATATCCACAACATAAACATTTTTAAATCCTAGTTTATGAAGATATTCAGCTTCATAAGAGTTCCCTCCGCCCGGAATTAATATTTTTAATTCCTTATTTGTTAATTGATCAAAATATTTTTTTAATGGAGTTGAAATATACCCGATATCCCAACCAGTTTCCCCAGATTTATATTTGTTGTCCCAAAAAGCTTCACTTAAAACCATTTAGTAGTTTTATATAAATTTATTTATTGTTAGGAGGAACAACTTTATGTTCCCAACTCATAATTCCTCCTAATAAATTAAATGTATTTTTAATACCTAAAGATTCTAAAACCTGGCAAGCAGTAATACTTCTGGTACCACTTCTACAATAAACATAATAATTCTTGGTTGTATCGAACTTTTCAGATTCTTGCATGAAATTATTAGATTCAAAAAGGTCTAATAATATGGAGTTCTCAATAATTCCTTCTTCCCATTCTATCGAAGTTCTACAATCAATAATAACTGAATTTGTGTCACTTTCAATTTGGTTCTTAAATTCTATAGGAGTAATGTTTTTCATATTTATTTTTGATAATTAAGTTTTTTCTGTTTCAGACTTTTGCAAAAATAGGTAGCTTTTATATATTAAAGAGTAACAAAGGTCACGATTATAATTTAGTTAAAATCGGCTACAAAAATTGCTAGCTACTATAAATATTTTGATTTATTTATAATATTGTTGTTGGGCAAACAAAATTTGAAAGTATTGCTTTGGTTTCTTTAATTGCTTTATATCCACCTCTTATATCAGTTACTTTTTTTACACCCTTTGCTTTAAAAATTGATGAAGCAATTAGAGAACGATATCCTGTTTTGCAATGCAGGAAATACTCTTTTTTAGGATCAATTTCAGCAAAATTAGTATGAATAAAATCCAAAGGGAAATTCGCTACTCCTAAAACATGTTCTGATAAATATTCAGATTCTCTACGCACATCAATAGGTTTTTCAACAGACCCTTGAGCCAGCATATTTGTAAATTTATCAGCCGATATAGAACCTATATAGTCAACATCAAAACCCTTTGCTTTCCAATTAGTAAGCCCTCCATTTAAATACCCTAAAGTTTGATCATATCCAACCCTAGAAAAACGAGTAACAATTTCATTAACACGTAATTCATCGTCAGTAATAAATATAATTTTTTGGTTAATATCTGAAATAATAGCTCCAACCCAAGGGGCAAAATTTCCATCAATACCAATATACCAAGAGCCTGGAACTGTACCTTCATTAATATAAGATTCTTTAGAGCGAGTATCAATAACTAATATGTCTTTTTGCTCACTCATATTTTTAAATGTTGAGGCGTCTAAAGATGTTGTTCCTTTATGTAATACTTCATCAATACTGGTATTTATTGATTTATTCATTCTAACATTATTTGGAAAATACTGTGGTGGTGGTTTTAATCCAGAGGTTACCTCATCAATAAACTCCTTTTTCGTCATATCTTCTCTTAAAGCATAATTGGTTTTTTTTTGATTTCCTAAAGTATCAAAAGTATCTGTACTCATATTTTTACCACAAGAGGAACCTGCACCATGATTTGGATATATAATTATATCATCTGGTAGGATCATTATTTTATTTCTTAGCGAATCGAATAAATGACCTGCTAAATCTAATTCCGTCAAGGCGCCTTGTTTTACTGCTAAATCTGGCCGACCAACATCACCAATAAATAAAGCATCACCAGTTAATACATATGGAGTTTCACCATCTTTATCAGTTATTAAATAAGAAGAAGATTCCATTGTATGACCAGGAGTATGTATTAATGTAACTTTCCCATCCCCAACAAAAAATTCTTCGCCATCTACTCCATTATAAATATCATATTCTGCAGTTGCATTTGGACCAAAAACAATTTTTGCTCCAGTTTTTTGAGCTAAATCATATTGACCAGAAACAAAATCAGCATGGAAGTGAGTTAAAAAGATATATTTTATTTTTGCTCCATCCGATTCAGCCATTCTTAAATAGGGTTCCGTTTCTCTTAATGGATCGACTATTGCCGCTTCTCCATTGGACTCAATATAATATGCCATTTCTGCAATGCATCCTGTAAATAATTGTTTTACTTTCATCTTTTACTGCTTTACGCGATTTTATTAAAATACCTCTAAATCATTCTGTTTTAAAATTAAAGAACTATATAACATGGGAATAATTTTTTATAACTTACTAAAAAAACACTGTTCAATATACAAAAGTAGGCAATACAAATAGTTTTTGTCTTTGCTATTCATAGAATTCCGAAATTTTATTTAAGGATTTCCTTTTTATATCTGGAACGTAAGTTGGAAATTTAGGATAGCCTACTGGAAGTAACAGAAATGCTCTTTCATTGCTTGGTCTATTTAGAATTTTTGATAAAAAACTCATTGGACTTGGCGTATGTGTAAGCGTAACTAAACCTGCATTATGAATAGCAGAAATTAACATTCCACAGGCGATTCCAACAGATTCGTTAACATAATAATTGTTTTGCTTATTTCCGTTTTCATCTAAATTATATGCTTTTTTAAAAACAATAATTAACCAAGGAGCATCTTCTAAAAAGGGTTTATTCATGTTTGTTCCTAATGGTTCTAGGTCTTTTTTCCAACGATCACTCATTCTAGAATCGTAGCTTTCTTTTTCTTCAATTTCTGCTTCTTTTCGGATTTGTGATTTTATGAGTGGATTGGATATTGCACAAAATGTCCATGGTTGTTTATGTGCTCCTGAAGGGGCTGTTGATGCACTATTAATTATGTTTTTAATTAATTTTTTAGGGACCCGTTTATCTGAATAATCCCTTACCGATCTTCTTTTGTCAAGCCATTTATAAAACGATTCACTTTTAGAAATTAGTTCATCTTCTGAATACGTATCTATATGGTAGGAGATATGTTTAAAGCCATTGATAGCTATATGATCTGGAGTATTCATATTTAGAGATTATATTAATAATTTGTTGGATCTAATTTATGAAAAAGAAGGAGAACTCATAACACTAAATAATGTTATGAGTTATTAATCTTAATATTTTTAATTGAGCTCCATTTTACCTTGGTCTTCAAAAAATCACCGCAACTGTTGTTTAAATCCTATAAGATTATGTAAACCTTAAACCTTTTTCTTTTAAATTACTTAGAAGCAAAAGTAACAAAGGGTTTCATTCAAAAAGAGCGCTTTTTAGTTTGTGCTTAAATGGGGTTTAATTTATAAGTAGCTTTCTTATAGTTGAAAGATTATCAAATCAATTTTGACGTATTTATTTATTTTTCAAAAAATCGGGATCATATTTTACAAAAAAATTAATCCAAATTATTTTTGATAAAGCATATATACTTAAAGAAAAAACTATAAATGATACTATAACTGAAATTAATAAAGTGCCAGGACCCATATTTGGGAAGAACATTAATTTCAGCACGCAAACAGCAATAAATAAGGCCACACCCAAAGCATAGGCTACATAATAGGAACCTTGAAAGAACCAGGGTTCAATATTGTATTTAAGTTTGCATTCTGAACAATTTTCTTTGACCTTCCCCATTCCTGAATATGAGTAGGGACGACCTTTGTAAAAATCACCTTCATTACACCTTGGACATTTTAACCTTAAAATACTGTATAATTTTGTTCCTTTACCTAGCATTTTTTTCTTTTTGCAAATGTAAAACACACAAGCGTAACATACTGTAAAAGAGTTAAAATAAAAGTAAAAAACAGTCTATTTTTATAACAACTTCCTTCAAAAATAAAATTTAACTTATTTAATTTCTTCGATATTTTCTATAATTATCTTATCTCTTTCTTTATAAATAGATACTATTTTAGTAAATCCTTTGTTTTTATATTTGTATTTTATTTTTGAGAGCAGCTCATTTTTTCTTGTAATTTGTAATTCACTAACCCTACTTTCTTTTTTTACTTCTCCCCCAAATATAACCTCTTTATCTGTTCCTTTTAAAGAAGGAAATACAAATTCTTTAGGGATATTAAATAATTGTTGAGCCATATAAAAAGCTTCGTGCCATTGCATTTCTGGGAGGGCTAATATTTCAGTATTAATTGGATTACTTGCTGTACCACTTATAGTTTCGGAATAGTTAACTGTTGGAAATAGCAATAGTAATTCTTCGCCATATTTTTTTGCTGAAATTCCTTTTTCTGGAGGAAAATATTGTGAAAGGTATCCATTGAATGCAAATCCTTTTTTATGATTGAATTCAATATGATCCATACCGCCATAAATTTCTCCAACTTTCATTGTTGGATTTAATTCAGATGAAATTATTTTCACTTTCGTACCATAAGGCATAATGGCTATTTTTTCACTTTGTAAATTAGCATATTCTCTTAAACTTAATCCTGATGTTGAGGTAACATATAAATAGTCAATTTCTGTATTTTTATCATCAGTTATAAGATCAATGATTGCGATATCGTCATCAGAATTTATGATGTTTTTTGGTGAAGAATTTTCTTTATTTTTACAAGAAAGGATCAATGTAATACTAACTAAAGCAATTTTTAAATTTTTTACTGTGTTCATACTGTGAGTTATTAGGTTAATAAATTTTTTTAAGTAATTTTCTCACATATATATTTAAAATTCAATTTTTAGTTGAACAGCTACCACCTTCTCTTTTGTTGCTTTACCTTTATCAGTGTTAAGGTTCGAAATAGAAATTCCCAATAATCGTACCGAATTTTTCATACCCGATTGAAATAACAAATCTTTAACAGTTTCTACTATTACATCCTTATCTGATATATAATAGGGTAATGTTTTACTTCTAGTTTGCAAGGTGAAATCACTGTATTTAATTTTAAGAGTGATTGTTTTTCCGGCTACTTTACTTTTTTTAAGTCGTTTTTCTACCTCTTTAGAAATATCTTCTAGTTTTTTTATCATAAATATTTCTGAAGTAATGTTCTCACTAAAAGTACGTTCGGCAGCTAAAGATTTACGTGTTCTAGAAGATTTAACCTCACTAAAATGTTTTCCTCTTACAACGTGATAATAAAAATGACCATTTTTTCCAAAATGCGTGTTTAAAAATTCTTCTGTTTTCTGTTTTAGATCATTTCCTGTAAAGATTCCAAGACGGTACATTTTTTTTAGCGTTACCTTTCCAACACCATGAAATTTCTTTATTTCTAGCTGTTCTAAAAAATCAATAACCTCACTTGGAGGTATTGTTTTTTGTCCGTTGGGTTTATTAATATCACTAGCAACTTTCGCAATAAATTTATTGATAGATATTCCAGCTGAAGCATTTAAGCCTGTTTTTTCTTTTATTTTTTTTCTAATTTCTTTCGCTATTAATGTAGCGCTTGGAATTCCTTTTTTATTATGTGTAACGTCTAAATAGGCTTCATCTAATGATAGTGGTTCAACTTTATCAGTAAATTCAAAAAAAATTTTTCTAATTTGATCTGAGACTTCGTGATAGCGTTTAAAATTTGATCTGACAAAGATAAGTTCTGGGCAATTTTTTAAAGCTATAACACTACTCATAGCAGACCGGACGCCAAATTTTCGAGCCTCATAACTAGCAGCACTTACTACACCACGTTCAGAACTCCCTCCAACAGCAACTGGTTTCCCTCGTAATTCGGGGTTATCTAGTTGTTCTACAGATGCATAAAACGCATCCATATCAACATGTATAATCTTTCTTTGTAGAAGTTCTTCCTTCATCCTATAAATTTATAATATATTAGACACATAATAGTATTTATGAACTTAAATCAGATTACAAGCCATAGAATTGTATTTGATCATAAAGGAATAAATGAGTCTTATGCGAATAAAAAGAGAAAAACTCACCTTGGAGAACTAAAAATCTTCACAAAAAATAGTTATGATTGAGATTGAAAGAAAATTTTTAATAGTTTCAGATAACTATAAAAAAGAAGCACACAAAGAGACCAGGATCGTTCAAGGGTTTCTAAACACTCATAAAGAGCGTGCAGTTAGAATTAGGACAAAGGGAACGGAAGCTTTTATTACCGTAAAAGGAATCTCCAATAAAAAAGGAACTACTAGGTTCGAATGGGAAAAAGAAATTCCCTTAGCGGAAGCCGAAATGCTATTAAGATTATGTGAACCTAATCTTATTGAAAAAATAAGATATGAAGTTAAAAAAGGAATTCACTTTTTTGAAATAGATGAATTTTTTGGGGATAATGAAGGGCTAATAATAGCAGAAATTGAATTATCGGACGAGAATGAAGCGTTTATAAAACCCGATTGGTTAGGTAAAGAGGTAACTGGTGACGTTCGATATTACAATTCGCAGCTTTCTAAAATGCCTTATATGAATTGGAAACTTTAATTTATAGCAACTAGTTCTATAATTTGTTCAATAGTTTTTAAATCTGAAACACTTTCGGTTCCTCCCTCAAAGAAAGAAGTAGAGTTTTCCTTTTTTTGAAGCGTTGCAGATAAATGTATACTAGAAAAACCTTGGTCTTTAAAACAGAGTGCGTTTTCAAGATTAATCCCACTTCCTGGCATAATTTCAATTTTACCATTGGATAATTTATTCATTTCCTGTAATAAGGCCAGACCATTATAAGCAGTCTGTTTTTGACCAGAACTCAATACTCTCTTTATTTTTAAATCGATTAATTGGTCTAAAGATTCAATGGCATTTTCGGTACAATCAAAAGCTCTGTGAAATGTAAAGTCCATTCCTTTTGCAGCATTGATTAATCGCTTAGTTGCACTTATATTAATTCTATTTTCTGAAGTTAAAACTCCACTTACTACTCCTTGACAACCTGTATTATTACAAAAATCAATAGTACTAATCATCTTGTTTAATTCAAATTCTGTATAGCAAAAACTTCCTTTTCGTGGTCTAATTAACACATGGACAGGAATATTCAATTCAGCAATTACTTTTTTAATTAATTGTCGCGATGGGGTTAATCCACCAAAAGCAAGTTGCGTACACAACTCAATGCGATGAGCTCCTCCTTTTTCAGCAGTTAGAGCACTTTCAAAAGAATTGGCACAAATTTCTACTATCATTCTATAATTATTTCATCAATAAAAGTCCAAGCTTTATTACCTGCTCCTTGTTTATCTTCAGGGATAATTCCATAGTTAGGAATTACAATTTTTATAAACCGTGTGTCTATTTTATTAAAATCAAGATAAACATCAATAATAATTTTATCATTTTTTAGTTCAACATTCCTTAAAAGGGCATATGTTTTTCCATCTTCAGAACTATAAAGACTCATTTTTTTTGGAGCATAAATCCATTGTCCTGTAGCGTTATAAAAACGGGTTTTAAGAGTGTTTATAGTTTTAATTTCGCCTAAATCAATAGTAATTTCTACATCCTCTTCCCAAAAGCCCAACCATTCTTTATCTCCATATCTCTGATTATTCCCATTAACACCATTAATTAACGCTTCTTTTCCTCCGGCATTATAAGCTTTATGAGGAAGTATATTTAAATCCACTTTTCCAGTGATGGCTTTGTGATATTTAATTGTCTCAGATAAAGGATCACTTACCAATTCATTATTTTTAAAAACACCCGCATGAATTGTAGTGTTTTTAGTAATTGAAATACTTCCTGAATATAGTTTTGAGTGCTTGTCTAAAGCTGTTCCGTTGCTTGTATATTTTATTTCAATTCCTTCTAAAGGAGTTTTTAATTGATAACTAACCAATCCGTTTTTTTTCACTAATTCTCCTTCTAATTCATACAAATGGTTTGCATAATTAACATTTAAAACATTAAGTCTCTTTAAAAAAGGTTCTAGTCTGTATAGAAATTCTGGATAACCTGTTTCCATGTTTTTTGTTGCTCCACTCCACAATACTTCACTCATAGCCAAAATTCTTGGAAAAACCATATATTCTACTTGGTCTTCAGTCTTCATATATTCAGTCCAAACGTTTCCTTGAGCTCCTAATACATATTTTTTCTCTTCTTTAATTAATTCAGGAGGGATAGGATTGAAACTATACACTTTTTTTAAAGGTAGGAATCCTCCAATTGCTAAAGGTTCATCTAGACTATTTGACTGATAATGATCAAAATAAGCATGGGAGTTAGGAGTAAGTATTACATCATGCCCTTCTTTGGCGGCATCAATAGCGCCTTGAGTACCACGCCAAGACATCACCGTAGCATTAGGCGCAAGACCTCCTTCTAAGATTTCATCCCAACCAATTATTTTTTTCCCTTTACTATTTAAAAATGTTTCGATTCTGGTAATAAAATAACTTTGCAATCCGTGTTCGTCTTTTAAATCGAAATCTTTAATTAATTTTTGACAATGATTACATTCTTTCCAATGTTTTTTTGGAGCCTCATCGCCTCCAATGTGGATATATTCTCCTGGGAATAAATCAATCACTTCAGTCAATACATTTTCTAAAAAAATAAAAGTCTGTTCATTAGGACAGTAAATATTTGGAAATACACCCCAAGTTTTCGCAACCGGGACCTGTTCGCCACTACAACCTAATTCTGGGTAAGCGCTAATTGCTGCCTGAGAATGACCCGGAATTTCAATCTCTGGAATGATGGTTACTTGATGTTTTTTAGCAAATTCTACAATTTCTTTAATATCTTCTTGGGTATAAAAACCACCGTATTTTTTACCATCATATTTTACAGGGGAATCATTAAAATGACCAATTAATGTTTCTTCACGATAGGCGCCAATTTCAGTTAATTTTGGATATTGTTTTATTTCAATTCGCCAACCTTGATCTTCTGTTAAATGCCAATGGAAATAATTCATTTTGAGCATCGCCAAATTTGCAATGTATTCTTTTACAAACTTTTTTGAAAAAAAATGCCTTCCAACATCTAAATGCATTCCCCTGTATTTAAACTTAGGCGCATCTTTAATACAAACTTTTATAATATAAAATTCTTTTTCTTGAAAGCCTTTTTCTTTTTCTAGTGATATCGGCATGAGTTGCCTTAGAGTTTGTATCGCATAAAAAGCTCCTGAAGCATTTTTTGCTTTTATAAGTATACCTGTATCGGAAACAGATAATGTATAACCTTCTAAAGGCAGTGTGCTATCTTTTTTAATTACAATAGCTGCTGTTTCTTCTGAATTATTTTTCATTAAAAAAGAACTTCCTTTTTGGATATAATTTACTAGAAATTCTCCAGCAACGGTAAATTCTCTCTCGAAAAAAACGCTGGAGTTTTCGGTTATTTTAAAATAACCTTTTTTTATTTCTAATTGTTGAGGTTTAGGAATTAAAGGTGGAACTAAATCTAGATTTTTAACTTCATTAGATTTACATCCCAAAAATAATGCAAATCCTACCAATAATAGAGAATAAATTAATTTTTGCATTAGTTCCGGATAAATTGGTTGAGTGTTTTAAAATTAATTTTTGAAACTACCTTAGCATCTGTTTTAAACTGAATATATTTTGAAACTCCAGGTAGTATGTCGAAAAAATTATCCTGCCAAGTTCCTTTTTTTTCAGAAAATAAAAATACATTTTTTTGTAAAGTTTCTGATTTTAACTTTATTAAAAAGCCATCCTTGTTTTCAACTGTTTCAATAGTTAACGGATCGTTTATTAAATTTAAATCTTTGGGTTTAGCAAAATAATGGTAGTATTCAGATTCACCAAAAATTATTTTTAAAAAAGTATTGTTATGATCGAAATCTTTATTTTTTAATTGATATTTGTAAACAACTTTACTGCTATTTATAGGACTTGAAACAAGCGCTACTTCTTTAAAAAGAACCTTCCCATTAAAATTTAAATGACTAATTTCAAGCGCATCTTTAATTTCAGAAAAGGTGTCGTTGATAATGTATACATCTAATTCTTTTTCATTTTTTGAAGTTGAAATAACAACATTCTTAAAAGCTTTTTTTGCTTGATAATGCAATGCTTTCCAATTTCCCAAACCATCAATACTTGACCAAGAAACTACAGGCCAACAATCGTTTAATTGCCAATATAAGGTTCCCATATTATAAGGTTTTGCACGTCGATGTGCATAAATACCTTTTGTAATTCCGTGAGCTTGCAATAACTGACTCATATACACATAATCTTCTCCTTTTGTGGGAACAGGAAAGTCACGTGCCATATATTCTTTTATCAAATCAAAACCTCTTGCATGCTTTTGGTGTGTTGAAAAGGATGAATGTTTTAAATGAATAGAATCTTGTTCTGTAAAATACTGGATGGCTTCATAACTGGGAAAAGATTGAAACCCAAACTCACTCATAAATCGAGGTACTTCCTCTTCATAATGTTCAAACGGATATCCATCATGCCAAACCCACCAATCGTGAGCATCGCCCTCAAATTGGTAGCGTTGATCACCACGGCCATATTTAGGAGAGCTTTCCCAATACGAAACAGATGGATGTAAACTGTCTATAACTTGAGGTAAAATATGATTGAACACCGCATAATACCCCTCCCATATTTCTTGTTGTTGAGCTTCTGTTTTATCATTTTTCCAACCCCAACGATACCAACCTTCACTATTTTCATTATTTCCGCACCATAATGCAATGCTGGGATGTTGACGTAATCTTTTTACATTTTCGATAGCCTCTTGTTTTACATTTTCTAAAAAAGCATCATCTCCTGGATACATTGCACATGCAAACATAAAGTCTTGCCAAACAAGTATGCCTTTTGCATCACAAAGTTGATAAAAGAAATTATCCTCATAAACTCCTCCTCCCCAGACACGAAGCATATTCATATTGGCATCTACCACATCATTGATGAGGTTGATATAATTTTTTTGACTTACTTCAGGAAGAAAAATATTCTGAGGAATATAATTCGCACCTTTCATATATACGGGTTTTCCATTGAGTTTAAAATAAAAGCTTTCCCCTATGGAATCCTTGTCGGTAACCAATTCGATGGATCTGATTCCTAGTTTTTTTGTAAATGATTCCTTTTTATAATCCTCATTAAAAAGATCTACTTCAATATCGTATAAAAAGGGTTCTCCTAAATTATGAGTCCACCAAAGGTTGGGGTTTTTAATCGTAAATGGAATGCTGTATTCAGATTTATCCGGAGAAATTACTAGTGTGGAAGTAAACGTTTCTTTTGTATTGTTATTGGTGATTTTAATGGTTGTTTTTTGTTGCTTTTGTGTGTGAATTGTTAAGTCAGCAGAAATTTGAGCCAGCGTATCTGAAATGGATTTTGTTTTAAGATAAACATCTTTAAATCGGGTATTTTCATAAGAAACAAGACTGATACCTTTTGTGATTCCCATCGTTTTTATGGTAGGCCCCCAATCCCAACCGTATTGAAATTGTGGCTTTCGGGTAAACACTCTCGGTGCCTCTGGTAAAACGTAAGAAAGTTTGTCTGCTTCTTTTTGTTCTAAAGAATCGGTGGAGTGAAAAAGGATTTTTAATTCATTTGTTAATCTCATGGAATCACTAATATCTACTTCCCAACATCTAAATGCATTGTTGGTTTTTAATAACAAACTGTCATTTAAATAAACTTCTGTATAGGTATCTAGCCCTTCAAAAGTTAAAAAATGTTTCTGTTTAAGCAGTGTTTTTTCAGAAACTGAAAATTGAGTATTGTACTGCCAGTTTTTTTTAGAAATCCATTGAATGAAGTCTTCATTTGTGCCTAAAAAAGGATGCGGAATTTTATTTAATGAAAGTAAATCGGTTTGTACCGTCCCGGGAATATTTGCAGGCATCGATAAAGAACCTCCTTCTTGAGAAAACGTCCAGTTTTTTAATAGATATTGATATTCTATGTCGTTTTTTGATTCTTTACAGGAAGAAAAAGCAACTAATATAAATACACCTATGAAGAAAGAAAATTTCATATTACTAAAATAAGAAAATTGAATAAGGATAAATTTATAAACGCAACAATTAATCACCAAATTCATATTCCCATTTTACGTTACAAATTCGAACCTTATACCAAGAGTACCATTTGTTTTTGCCTTTTGCTTGTGCTTCTTGATGATTTAAGTTAACTTTTTTGTTTTTAATATCCTCAATAGTTTTCTAATAACTAATAGCAATACCCAATTTATTTCTTGCACTTTCAAAACCTAAATAACCGGTTTTTTTTGGCAAGAGACTAACATCTTACTCTATCTTTCAATACTTCGGATTGTCTATTTGTAAAAATTACCACATAATAGGGTTTATTCATCTTTGTAAATTTTAACGATTAGTTCGCCTTTAGCATTCATATGTGCACGGTACATACCTGCGGTATTAAATTCCATGGCAATATTTCCGTCTTTATCAATAGCAACAATACCTCCATCACCACCTAAATCTGGAACTTTTTGTTGTATAACAACTTTAGCTGCTTCTTTTAAAGTGATTCCCTTGTATTCCATCATTGCCGAAATATCATATGCTACCATTGCTCTAATAAAAAATTCTCCCCAACCTGTTGAAGAAACCGCACAAGTTGAATTATTAGCATAAGTTCCTGCACCAATAATAGGGGCATCTCCAATGCGGTTCCAACGTTTATTAGTCATTCCTCCAGTGGAGGTCCCAGCTGCTAAATTTCCATTTTTATCTAATGCTACACACCCTACAGTTCCAAACTTAGAATTTTTCATGAAAGGATCTTCAAATGATAAACTTTTATGTTGTTTGCGCAATTCTATATCTTTTATTTTTTGAAGTGATTGCATTCTTTTTTTCGTAAAAAAATAGGAGGGATCTGTCATTTCAAAACCTTGTTCTCTAGCAAACTCTTCAGCACCTTCACCTGAAAGCATTACATGTGGAGAATCATTCATAATTGATATTGCTAGGTCTATTGGGTTTTTAATATGTTTAACTCCTGAAACTGCTCCGGCATTAAGCGTTTTTCCATCCATAATAGAAGCATCCAATTCGTTGGTTCCTTCATGGGTAAAAACCGCCCCCTTTCCTGCATTAAATAAAGAGGAGTCTTCCATACTATTTATAGTAGCAGATACTGCTTCCAAAGAAGTTCCTCCGGCTCTTAATATAGTATGACCTATTTTAATAGCTTCCTCAAGTTTTTCCAAATAAGCACTCTCTAAAGAGTCGGTCATGTTTTGTTTCAAAATGGTACCTGCACCCCCATGAATTACAATTCCAAAAGTTTCTTGTTTTTTTGAGTTGTTTTTGGAAGAAATTTCTCCTCTAAAATGATGTTTTTGATCATTATTACAGCTTAAAAGCACAAAAAATCCGATTAAAAGTGTTAAAATTTGTTTCAACAGTAAAATATTTTATAAAAAAGCTAAGATAAGCTAAAAGCATTGTTACTACAAGGCTCGTAAGAATTAAAATGTAAGAAAAAACTCAAAATTATAGTTAAAAATATCGACGAAATACACAAAATATAGGATGAAATGCAATTTTTTAGTTTTTTTTTATATATTTGTACCCGCATCAAGCCCCAAATTTGGTGTCTCATATTATGAAACTTTTTAAAACTAGCCTACTTGCTATTGTATTATTATTTACGGTAGCATCTTGTTCAAAAGATGATAGTATAATTCTAGATGAAGCAGATTATACTATCAATTTAAATTTAGCCCATGAAACCAATTGGGAGTTAGCTGATGAAATTCTTGTTTTAGTTAATGAACACAGATCATCTTTAGATTTACCAATTATTGAAAGGGATCAGCAATATGCCTCTGCTTATGCAGTACAACACACTAATTACATGATTGAGTTGAATCGAATTAATCATGATAATTTTGGTGAACGCTCAGAAGCTCTAAAACAAAATGGAGCTATTCGTGTTGGAGAAAATGTTGCCAATGGATATGAAACCGCCGAAGCGGTAGTATTTGCTTGGTTAAATAGCCCAACACACAAACATGTTATAGAAGGTAATTATACGCATTCAGGTTTTGGTATTATTCCAAATGAAAACGGGTCTTACTTTTTTACTCAACTTTTCTACAGCAAATAAAATTACTTTTACAATTCAACCATTTAACGTATTTTTACCTAAACTAAGATAAAAATACGGCTATGGATATTGCAAAACCTTTTAATTTAAATACGTGGATAGAAGACAATAGAAACTTGCTAAAACCTCCTGTTGCCAATAAAAATTTATATGTTGCATCTAAGGATTATATAGTGATGATCGTTGCAGGACCTAATGCAAGAAAGGATTATCATTTTAATGAAACTGAAGAGTTGTTTTATCAATTAGAAGGCAATATTCAAGTTAATATTCAAGAAGACGGCCAAAAGCGAGAAATGAAACTCGGACCTGGTGATATGTTTTTACTTCCTGCAAATACACCACACTCTCCTGTAAGAGCAGAGGGTTCTATAGGTTTAGTGGTAGAACGCGTTCGAAAAGGAAAAAACCTTAAGGATGGTTTAATGTGGTTTTGTGATGATTGCAACCATAAACTTTATGAAGTTTATTTTGAACTTCAGGATGTAGAAAAAGACTTTCAACCCCATTTCAAAGAATTTTATGCTTCAGAAGCATTGCGAACCTGCGATAATTGCGGTACCATAATGGATACAAATTAGCTGTTTATTGGTGATTAATTAAAACAATCCTAGTATTACAATCGAAAAGTAAATGAAGCTAACTATTTTTTTCATTTTTCAATATTCTTTAAAATTTTATAAGGAATTCGTACCTTTACAGACTAAAATTAGAACAACAAAAAATAAAAAATATGACTACCATTGCAAACGCATTTGGAATTGAAAATGCATTAGAAAAATTAGGAGTTAACGAAATAAATAAAGGAACTTCAACTGGAAGTAACTGGTTTTCGGAAGGTGAAATGATTTCATCGCATTCACCTGTTGATGGAAAATTAATAGGCAAGGTAACGACTACATCTCGCGAAGATTATGAAAAGGTTATTAAAACTGCGCAAACTACTTATAAAGAGTGGAGAAAAGTACCAGCCCCTCAAAGAGGAGAAATTGTACGTCAATTTGGAAATAAATTAAGAGAACTAAAAGAACCATTAGGTCAATTGGTTTCATACGAAATGGGAAAATCATTACAAGAAGGTTATGGTGAAGTTCAAGAAATGATTGATATCTGTGACTTTGCAGTAGGTCTCTCTAGACAGTTAAACGGACAAACCATTCCTTCGGAACGACCAGGACACGTTATGCGTGAACAATGGCATCCAATTGGAATTGTTGGAATCATTTCAGCATTTAACTTTCCTGTTGCTGTTTGGGCTTGGAATACAGCGCTAGCTTGGATTTGTGGTGATGTATGTGTTTGGAAAGGTTCTGAAAAAGCACCTTTATGTTCTGTTGCTTGTCAAAATATTATTGCAACTGTTTTAAAAGACAATAACTTACCAGAAGGAATTTCTTGCATCATTAACGGAGATTATAAAGTAGGTGAAATGATGACAACTGACCATAGAGTTCCCTTGGTATCTGCTACAGGATCTACAAGAATGGGAAGAATTGTTGGTGCTACTGTTGCAGAACGTTTTGGGAAATCATTATTGGAACTAGGTGGTAACAATGCTATTATTATTACACCTACTGCCGACTTAAAAGTAGTAGTTCCTGGTGCTGTATTTGGTGCGGTTGGTACAGCAGGACAACGTTGTACTTCCACTAGAAGATTGATCATTCACGAGTCTGTTTACAATAAAGTAAGAGATGCAATTGTGGGTGCTTATGGACAAATTGTTATCGGAAATCCTTTAGATGAAACTAAGCATATGGGACCATTAATCGATAAGGATGCGGTGAATACTTATTTAGGAGCTATTGAAAAAGCAAAAGCGGAAGGTGGAAATGTTTTAGTAGAAGGTGGTGTTTTAGAAGGTGAAGGATTTGAAAGCGGTTGTTATGTAAAACCAGCTATTATTGAAGCTGAAAACTATTATGAAATTGTACAACACGAAACATTTGCTCCTATTTTATACCTAATGAAATATAGCGGAGCTGTCGAAAATGCTATTGAAATGCAAAATGGGGTTGCTCAAGGACTCTCTTCTGCTATTATGACTAATGAAATGAAAGAAGCTGAAAAGTTTTTAAGTTTTTCTGGATCTGATTGTGGTATTGCTAATGTAAACATAGGTACTTCCGGTGCTGAAATTGGTGGAGCTTTTGGTGGTGAAAAAGAAACTGGTGGTGGACGAGAGTCTGGATCAGATGCTTGGAAAGTTTACATGAGAAGACAAACCAACACGGTAAATTACTCAGACGAATTGCCCTTAGCACAAGGAATTAAATTTGATTTGTAATAGTATTAAATTATAAAATAAAAGACCTCCAAAATAAAATTTTGGAGGTCTTTTTTATTAAATATTACCCTAATTAAAAAAGCATATGATAAACACAAAACACTATTGCAACCTGATGTCCTAGAGGATTAATTTTAGTGACAAATACTTTGTTAGTTTTAACTATACTTCATCTTTCTAAGAATCCGAACCGTTTCTTTATAAGAAGTATAAACAGCATCCTCTTGGTTTTTTAAAAATGATTTTGCTTCATAAAGCTTATCTTTTGCTTCTGTAAAATCGTTTAAAAAACAAATAAGATAGGTCGCGGGAAGGTTTTTTAAATCTGTCTGTTCTGAATTATTTAAAGGAATTTCCTTTTTTAGTTTTTCAATAATAGCATTATTAGCATTAAATATATGATATAAAGTCCGTTTATTAAACTGGGGTGGTTTAAATAGTAAAACGGTATCCATTTGGTAGGACCCATTTTCATTAAAAGTAATGATTACTTCTTCTAAAGGATAATATTTATACTGATTATTCAATCCTAAATGCACATATTCAATAATTCTAAACTCATGTTCATTATAGCTAATACTTACTTCATCTAAATTGGAATAAAACAAACGAACTTGTTCATTTATAAATTCAATATCAACCCTAGAATAATAGGATACGCCTTTTACTTTTTTAATAGTTCCAGCCCAACAAACCACAAATTGTTCTTTAAAAACATGGTAAAATGAAGGGAGGTCTTTGTGTTTATCATTAATGAATTCGATGACTCCATCTAGCGTATGCTCAATGTTATTTTTCGCTTTGTTTTCTATAGATTTTACAATTTCAGAATTAACATCTTTAATAATAATATCGAAATCTTTAGGCATCGAAATACTTCCATCCCTCATAAAAATAGAGCCTCCCCAATATTTCCATATGTTTTTACGTAAGGAAGTTATTTCTTCAGTAGGTCGGATTGACACTAAGCCCACCACTTTATGATTTGATAAATGAGGGAAAGCTACATTTTCATAAATAATTAGAGGAGGATTTGTCAAGTACGCATTGATGAGGTTTTGAATTTTACTATCATCAAAAAAATCGACCCCATTAATGGCATTGGTTTCATCTTCAACTCCTACAACTATATAACTATTGTTTTTTGGGTTGCTGTTACTAAGCGCACAAACGTGTTTTAGAAATTTTGCCTTTCCTTCCTTAGTACCTAATTCTATTTTTCGTTTTTTATCATAAAAACTACTTTCATCATTATGAGCGAGTAAGTTTTTAATTAAAAGACGTTTATTAATCAAGGTTTTATTTTTTATGTATGATGGTACTTGAGGCTTGATCTAATGCCATAACAGTTAGATCTGCAATATTTACATGTGCAGGTCTGCTGATTGTAAACCAAATAATCTCCGCGACATCCTTAGCTTGCAAAGGAGTAAACCCTTGATATACTTTAGAAGCCTTTTGGACATCCCCTTTAAACCGGACCTCACTAAATTCAGTGGCTACCATTCCCGGATTGATGGCCCCTACTTTTATTCCTTTTCCATTTAAATCAATTCTCATTCCCTGATTAATAGCATCAACCGCATATTTACTTGCACAATAGACATTCCCTTTTGGATACACTTCTTTTCCAGCAGTAGAACCAATATTGATGATGTGGCCTTGTTCTTTTAATAACATTTTTGGAAGTATCGCTTTACTAACATAAAGCAATCCTTTTACATTAACATCAATCATGACCTCCCAGTCCTCAATTTTTCCATCTTGAAAAGAATCCAATCCATGAGCGTTCCCAGCATTGTTTATTAAAAAATCTATTTCTGAAAAAGCTTTTGGAAGTTCATTGATTTTTGAAAGAACAACTTCTTTATCACGAACATCAAAATTTAAAGTGTGGATTTTACAAAAGGAATTCAATTCTTTTTTTAATTGATCTAAACGGTTTTGTCTTCTTCCACAAAGAATTAAATCAATTCCATTTTTCGCAAATATTTTTGCTGTTGCTTCCCCAATTCCAGAGGTTGCACCTGTTATCAGTGCTAATTTATTTTTCACAATCATAAAGTTTTCAAAAAGGGTATTTATTTGCCAATTAAATTCCGTTATTTCGATTAGAAAAGTACGTATTAATAGTACTTAAATATGTTAAATATTTTATCTAATTTTTAACCAATTGTTAACAAGGATTTAAAAGTTAATTTTTCAATTTAGCAATCCTTAATTAAAAAATATTATTTTTTGTTAAAATAAGAACATGGAACAGACAAATACACCTCTAGATATTGGAGCTTTAAACGAAAAAATAGAGAAAGAATCAGCATTTATTGATATTCTTTCTATGGAAATGAATAAAGTAATTGTGGGTCAAAAACACATGGTTGAGCGTTTGCTAATCGGATTGTTAGGAGAAGGGCATATATTGCTTGAAGGTGTGCCAGGATTGGCAAAAACACTAGCTATAAATACTTTGGCAAAAGCCGTACACGGGGATTTTAGTAGAATTCAATTTACTCCAGATTTATTGCCTGCCGATGTTGTAGGTACCATGATTTATAATATGAAGGACAATGATTTTAGCATTAAGAAGGGGCCTATTTTTGCCAATTTTGTCTTAGCAGATGAGATTAACCGTGCTCCTGCTAAAGTTCAATCTGCATTACTAGAGGCCATGCAAGAAAAGCAAGTGACCATTGGGGATAAAACTTTTATATTGGAGAAGCCATTTTTGGTGATGGCGACTCAAAATCCAATTGAGCAAGAAGGAACCTACCCCTTACCAGAGGCACAAGTGGATCGTTTTATGTTAAAAACTGTAATTAAATATCCTCAATTAGTAGAAGAACAATTAATCGTTCGTCAAAACTTAAAAGGTAGTTTTGAGCAAGTAAATCAAGTAGTGACGTTAGAGCAAATTTCAAGAGCTCAACAATCGGTTCGTGATGTTTATATGGATGAAAAAATTGAAAAATATATTTTAGATATTATTTTTGCAACACGAACACCAGAGAATTATAATTTACCAGATTTAAATCCATTAATCAGTTTTGGATCTTCCCCAAGAGGAAGCATTAACCTAGCAATTGCATCAAAATGTTATGCATTTATCAAGCGCAGAGGTTATGTGATACCAGAAGATGTTAGAGCAGTTGTTCATGATGTACTGCGTCATCGTATAGGAATAACTTATGAGGCTGAAGCCGAAAATATAACTTCAGAAGATATTATCAATAAGATTGTAAACCAAATAGAAGTGCCTTAATATATGTTTAATTGTTTATTCGGTTAAACAAGGTTCAGTCACAAGATTCAATATTTCAACAAATTAACATCAATTGGATACTAAAGAACTCCTTAAAAAAGTAAGAAAAATAGAAATTAAGACCCGTCGCTTAAGCGATCATATGTTTGGTGGCGAGTATCACAGTACTTTTAAAGGTAGAGGAATGACATTTAGTGAAGTTCGTCAATATCAGTTTGGTGATGATGTTCGTTCCATCGATTGGAATGTAACTGCTCGTTATAACGAGCCCTATATAAAAGTTTTCGAAGAAGAGCGAGAATTAACTTTAATGCTAATTGTAGACATTAGTGGGTCTGAATTATTTGGAACTGATGGTCAATTTAAAAATGAAATTGTAACTGAAATAGCAGCTACACTAGCTTTTTCCGCATTACAAAACAATGATAAAATAGGATTGATATTATTTTCAGATGAAATAGAGTTGTTTATTCCACCAAAAAAAGGAAAATCACACGTTCTGCGAATTATCAGAGAATTATTAGAGCACAAGCCAAATAGTAAAGAAACAGATATTGCTATGGCATTAAAGTATTTTTCGAAAGTAATAAAAAAGAAAGCCATTGTTTTTGTGCTTTCTGATTTTATTACAGATGAATATAGAGAGACATTAAAAATTGTTTCTGGGAAACATGATGTTACAGGAATAAGAGTCTATGATAAAAATGAGGAACAAATTCCTAACCTTGGAATGGTTCAAATGGAAGACCAAGAAACAGGCGAATTAGTGTTGGTAAACACTTCCTCCAAACAAGTTCGAAATCATTACAAGGCTAATTATCTAGAAAGAGCAGCTTATTTTAAAGAATCTTTTCAAAAAAGTGGTGCAGGCGCATTGACCTGTATGGTAGGTGAAAGTTACGTGAAAAAATTGTTGGGTTATTTTAAAAATAGATAATAAATAGAAAATAACGCAGTGCATGCAGATAAAAAAAAATAAACTATATAAAGCAAAAATATCATTCCTTAGATTATCTAGGGATCTCTTTATGTTGTTTTTATTTTTTAAGGTATGCCTTTCTCAAGCTCAAGTTTCTTCATCTATAGACACTACACTAATAAGAATTGGAGAAGAGATTATATATTCAATTCAAGTGGAGGTAGATTCTACTGCCTTGGTTTTATTTCCCGAAGGACAATCATTTAATCCTTTAGAAGTAATTGATTCCTATGATATCGATACTACTAGACTTCAAGATAAAATTAGACTTATAAAGAAGTATGGTTTAACTCAATTTGATTCAGGAAGCTATACGCTTCCATCTCAAAGAGTAGTTATTAATAACAAGCCATTCAATACAGACTCTATTAATTTAGAGGTGTTCAATGTGCTTGTAGATACTACTAAGCAAAAAATGTTTCACATTAAACCAGCATTTGAAGTTGAAGAGTCTGGTTTCGATTTTGAAAAATTATTCTATTGGATCGTTCCCATACTTTTAATTGTTGGAATTATTGCTTTCTTATTCTTCAGAAGAAGAAAAAGAAAAAAAATGGAATTAGCAAAACAACTTCCTCCATACGAAGAAGCAATTGAGGCTTTAAAAGTATTGGATCACTCTCATTTTTTAGAAAATGATAATTCTAAAAGCTATTACTCTTCTTTAACGGAAATTTTAAAACGATATATAGGAAGAGAAGTAGACGATGCTGCTCTAGAAAGTACGAGTAATGAATTAATCGATCGATTGATATTGCATAAAGATGCTGGAAGTTTTGATTTTGATGCAGAAACGATCAATAAGATTGATAAAATTTTAAAACGAGCAGATTTAATAAAGTTTGCTAAGATGAAAGAACTAGAAGGTCAAGCTAAAACAGATCGAACTGTTGTTGAAGATATTATTAATGAAACTAAGGAGATTATTCCAGAACCTACTGAAGAAGAGTTGCTTAAAAATAAATTATATTTAGAGGAACTCCGTAAAAAACAATTAAAAAGAAAACGAATTAAAATTGTTTTAACTGCCTTTGCATCGGTTATAATTGCTGCTGTTATTTTTGGAAGTATCAAAGGGTTTGATGAATTAAAAGATAAAACACTTGGTAATAAAATGCGAAATCTTTCGGAAGGTAGATGGATAAAGAGTGAGTATGGATCACCTTTAATTGTTGTTGAAACACCTAGAGTTTTAGTAAGAACTGTAGATTCTTTAGTCCCTAAAAGTTTACTAATAAAAAGGAAAAGTCTTTTTACTTATGGACATATTAACGACCAACTCTATATAAGAGTTAGTACTATCAAGTTTAATCAAGAACAAAAGCTAGAATTGGAATCTTCATTAGATATGTCACTAGCATTATTAGAAAACGCAGGAGCTAAAAGTTTAGTGGTAAAAAGAGAAGATTTTGAAACTGAAAACGGAATTAAAGGAATTAAAGCATATGGTGATTTTTATGTTCAAGTTTCAGGAGATAAACTATTGAAAAAGAGGAGTTCGTACGAGTTATTATTATTTGCTCAAGAAAATGGTTTACAAGAAGTATTAGTAGTTTATAAAGACGATAGTCGTTTTACAAAAGCCATAAAAGATCGTATTATCAATTCTATTGAGTTAGAAATTACTCAAGAAAAAAAGAAAAAAGAATGAGTAGTAATTTCGAATTTGTAAATCCACAAATATTTTGGTTGTTATTATTGCTTCCGTTATTATTGTTATGGTTTTTTTGGAAACGAAAACAACAGACTGCCGTCTTAAAAATTTCTAGTTTAAAAGGGTTTACTACTTCTAAAAATTGGTTAGCAAAATTACGCCCATTATTATTAGTTTTGCGATTAATCACAATAGCTCTAATAATAGTTGCGATGGCAAGACCTAGAACAGTTGATGAGTCTACACGGATTAAAACTACTAAGGGAATTGATATTGTAATTGCAATAGATGTCTCTGCAAGTATGTTGGCAAGAGACTTAAAGCCCAACAGACTAGAAGCCCTAAAAGTAGTAGCTTCTAGATTTATTCAAGCACGTCCAAACGATCGACTTGGATTGGTGGAATATGCCGGAGAGAGTTATACTAAGACACCTTTAACGAGCGATAAAAACATTGTTTTATCCTCATTAAAAAGTATAAAATACAATACTGTAATTACCGGTGGTACCGCAATTGGAATGGGATTGGCAACCGCTGTAAATCGACTAAAAGAAAGCCGTGCTAAAGGAAAAGTAATTATTCTTTTAACGGATGGTGTAAATAATTCTGGGTTTATAGATCCAAAGATTGCTAGCGAGTTAGCTTTAGAGTTTGGTATTAAAGTATATACCATAGGTATTGGATCTAATGGAATGGCTTTATCTCCAATAGGAATTTTACCAAATGGATCATTTCAATATGGAAATATTCAAGTAGAAATTGATGAAGATTTACTGCAACAAATTTCTGGAACTACTGGAGGTAAATATTTTAGAGCTACAAGTAACAGCAAGTTAGAAGAGATTTACGAAGAGATTAATAAATTAGAGAAAACCGAAATAGAAGAGACCAAATATAAAAGTTATGACGAATTATTTAGGCCTTTTGTACTTGCTGCTTTTGCTTTATTATTATTTGAACTATTGTTAAGATATACCCTATTTAGAAGTTTTGTTTAATAATTTAAAATAGTTCTGTTTGTTAAGAAAATAATTATGTATCAATTAGAAAAACCTATATTTTTTTATTTACTATTTGCCATCGTTGGGCTTATGGTATTATTTTTATTGGTTTTTATATGGAAAAAACATACTCAAAATAAATTTGCGCCTCCAAAGGCATTAAGATTACTTAGTCCCGATCGGTCTTTTTTTAAATCTTGGATTAAAGTTATTATACTATCACTTGCTATAGGAAGTCTTTCATTGGCATTAGTGAATCCAAAAATAGGAACTAAAATTGAAACTATTTCTAGAGCAGGAGTGGATGTAGTTTTTGCATTGGACGTTTCAAAAAGTATGCTAGCGGAAGATATTGCTCCAAATCGCTTAGACAAATCGAAGCAGTTAATTACTCAAATTATAAATAGTTTAGGTGGTGATCGAGTTGGAATTATTGGTTATGCAGGAAGTGCTTTTCCTCAAGTTCCAATTACTACCGACTTTTCCACAACAAAACTATTTTTGAACAGTATGGATACCGATATGGTTTCATCGCAAGGAACGGCAATTACAGAAGCCATTAAAATGGCAGAAACCTACTATAATGATGAGGATCAGGTAAACAAAGTATTGTTTATTATTTCAGATGGGGAAGATCACGAAGGGAGTATTTCTCAAATAGTTAATGAAGCAGCAAACCTAGGGATCCATATTTATACAATTGGCGTAGGCACTAAAAAAGGAGGACCAATACCTATTAAGAGAAATGGAATTTTACAATATTATAAACGAGATCAAAACAATCAGCAAGTTATAACACGTTTGGATGCCGAAAAATTAATTGAAATTGCTACAAAAGGGAATGGAAAATATTTAGATGGGAGCAATACAAATGAAGTTGTCGATCAAGTAACTACCATTTTAAACGGTATGAATCAAAAAGAATTTGAAGCCAAACAATTTACAGATTTTAAAGATCGATTTCAGTGGTTTTTGGGTCTGGCAATTCTTTTGTTAGTTATTGAATTTTTATTGTTGGAAAGAAAAACTGCTTGGATTAAAAATTTAAATCTGTTTAATGAAGATTAATTATACAATATTTAAAAACAATGTTTTACTAAAGAATATATCTTGTGTTATATTTCTTTTAGTGACTACATTTTCTATTGATGCACAAGAGGCAAGTAAAGAAAAACAAAGAGCTATTAAGGAAGCTAAAGTATCATTAAGTGAAGCGAGTTATGAGTTGGAAAATGACAATTTTAATTTTGCCGAGGCAGCATATCGCGAAGCTATTGCATTAAATCCTAAGGAAGCTACAGGAAAATATAATTTGGGGAATGCATATTATAATAAAAAATTAAACGATGTAGCGATGTCACGTTATAAACAAGCTGCAGCTGTAGCAAAAACAAAATCAGATAAACACAGTGCTTTTCATAATTTAGGAAATACCTATATGAATGAGAAAAAATATCAGGAAGCAGTTGAATCCTACAAAAATGCCTTGAGAAATAATTCTAAAGATGATGAAACTCGTTATAATTATGCATTGGCAAAAGAACTTCTAGAAGATCAAGAAAAAAACGGAGGAGGTGATGATGATAAGGAGAACGAAGAAGAAGATAACAAAGAAGATAAGAAAGAAAACCAAGATAATGAGAATAATAAAAAGGATGGAGAAGATGGTGATCAAAAAGATGAAAATGATGAAGGAGAAAAAGAGCAAGATAAAAAAGAAGGTGATGATAAAAAGGATAAAGGAAATCCTGATGAACCAAAAGAAGAACAACAAGAGCAACAAAAAACAGAACCGGGAAAACTTTCTCCTCAACAAGTAAAAAATTTATTAGAGGCAATGAATAATGAAGAGAAAAAGGTTCAAGATAAAATCAATGCTAAAAAGCAAAAAGGAAAAAAAATAAAATCTCAAAAAGATTGGTAATGAGACTTAAATCAGTTTTCATATTATTTTTCTTGTTGAGTATTGGACTAGTTCAAAGTCAAGTTTCTTTTGTTGCTAAAGCGACTAAAAAAACTCTAGGAATTAACGAACAGTTACAGGTAGATTTTGAAATGAATCAAGATGGGGATAATTTTGTTCCACCAAAATTTAAAGATTTTAACGTTGTTAGAGGTCCAAACCAATCGGTTTCTCAGTCTTGGATAAATGGAAAAAGTAGTTATTCCAAAACCTACTCTTATATTTTAGCACCCAAATCTCAAGGGACGTTTACTATCAATCAAGCAACAATTGAAGTTAATGGCCAAATTCATAAAACAATTTCTTTAAATATTTTAGTAACAAAGGCAGTAACTATTCCAAAAGATGCGAATAATCCAGATTATTTAGCAATTGAAAATGTTCATTTAATAGCAGAAGTGTCAAAAATTAATCCTTATCTAAATGAAGCCATTACAGTTGTATATAAGTTGTACGTATCAAATGACGTTAGTATTACAAGGAGTTGGCAAGAAATAGAGACTCCAAAATTTGAAGACTTTTGGAGCCAAAATATTGCAGACAAAGGTAAGCAGCAAATTTTTGAAGGAACGTTTAGAGGGAAACCCTATCGATATGTAATCCTAAGAAAAGCAGTATTATATCCTCAAAAAACAGGAGCCTTAATTATTGAGCCCCTAACATTAGATATTCCTATAGATGTTCCAGGAAAATCAAGAGACATATTTGGTCGTAGAAGAATGACTCGTGTCAATAGAACAATTTCTGCAGGAAAAAGAACAATTACGGTAAAACCTTTACCATTAGAAGAAAAGCCAGATAATTTTTCTGGAGCTGTGGGTGCATTTAATTTTAACGTCTCAACAAATAAATCAACTTTAGATGCCAACGAAGCTTTAGAATTAAAAATAAAAGTAGAAGGGACAGGAAATTTAAAATTATTTAACTTACCATCTTTAAATTTACCTAGCTCACTAGAAGTATACGAACCTATTAGGGATAATAAAGTGGCAGTTAATATAAAAGGGATGAATGGTTTTATAAAGGATACATATACTGTTATTCCTCAATACAAAGGGAGTTATCCTATTCGACCTATAATATTTTCTTATTTTGATCCTGCTTTAAAAAGATATAAAACGGTTTCATCTGACGAAATAATAATACAAGTTGAAAAGGGCCCTGTACCCAACCAGCCTAATAAATTAAAAGATGCTGCAAGTAACGAAAACACTATTTCATTAATCAATGATCAATTTAAATATATAAAGACTTCCACTAAATTAATTTCTATAAATCGACCTGTATTTTTTAAAACCTCTCTGTTTTGGTTTATAACTGGGATTCCTTTTTTATTAATTCCGTTCATTATATTAATTGGAAATACAAGAAGAAAAAAATTGAGTGATTTAGAAGGGAAACGGTTTAGAAAAGCAACAAAATTGGCTAAAAAATATTTATCAGAAGCAAAAAATAATTTAGGAAAACAAGAAGTATTTTATGAAGCTTTAGAACGTGCTTTACATAATTATTTAAGAGCTAAATTAGACATTGTTACATCGGAGTTTTCAAAAGAAAAAATCACAATTTTATTGGCCGAAAGAAAAGTTAAAGAATTGGAGGTTTTAGATTTTATAGCCCTTCTTAAAAGTTGTGAGTTTGCTCGTTATACTCCAACATCTGATGTTATGATGAAGCAGGATTACGAAAAAGCAATTGAAGTTATTTCTAATATTGATAAACAGATTCAATAATGAAAGGTACTATTTTAAAAATGTTAGGTTCTATAAAAAATACATTTTTAATTATTTTATTGTTTTTTACTGTTTTAACTTTTGCACAGAATAGATCTCTTTTCGAGCAAGGAAAATCACTGTATAAAGCCCAAAAATATCAAGAAGCAGTTAATTCTTGGATGAAAATTATATACAATGAACAACATGCTTCAGAATTATATTTTAATTTAGGAAATGCACACTATAAGCTTAATAATATTGGTCCAAGCATCTATTATTACGAAAAAGCTTTATTATTAGCACCCAATGATGCTGATATAAAAAACAATTTAGCTTTTGCTGAAAATGCAAAAGTAGATGCCATTGAGTCTTTACCAAAAACCATATTTTATAAATGGTATCATACTATATCTGACGTACTTACTTTTGATGGATGGGCATACTCAACTGTTTTGTTTTCAATATGTTTTATGTTATTTTTTTTAATTTACTATTTTTCATATTCAGAACGTATTAAACGATTGTTCTTCGCTGCTGCTACTTTTTCTATTGTTTTTATAGGAATGTCTCTTTCTATGGCTTATTCAATCTACGATGATGCGATTAAAAATCAACCTGCAATTATTTTTGCGGAAAGTATAGAAGTTAGAGAAGCACCGAATCTAGGTAGCGAAATATCATTTACGCTTCATGAAGGCACCAAAGTTCAATTAGTTGAAAAAGTTACTGACTGGGCCCTTATCGAGATTGCAAATGGGAAAGAAGGATGGATTCCATTTTCAGACCTTAAAGAACTGTAATAATTATTGTTTTTTTTCGGATTTATTGATGTCTAAAATGTCTTTTGGAATATCAATGTTTTCAATTTCTTCAATTAAATCAGGCAATATTAAGGGAGCTAAATTAGCAATAGACTCATATAGATAAGAGTTGTTTTTTTTCTCTTCTGAAATCACATATTCGGTAGCATTCCATTCATTAAAAAACATAAAAATTACACTTACAATAAAAGCGGAGATAATCATATTAAAAACACCTCCAAGAAGCTTATTAAAAATACCCAAAAAAGCAAAATCTACTATTTTTGTTAAGAATTTTCCAGCCCAATTTACAATAATAACAATAGCTATAAAGGTAACAGACATTGCAACAACGCTTATTGTCTGTTCTTTCCAAGAAAACCATTCATTGATATAGTTAGCTGCATAATCGGAAAAATAGACAGCGCCTATAATACCTAATACCAATCCTATTAAAGAAGCTAATGTTACAAAAAGTCCTTTTTTCGTTCCTTGAAAGAAAGAGTATATTAAAATGATCCCTAAAATAATGTCTAATAAGTTCATGCAATGAATTTAGTATAAAGATACATTATCTTTGCGATGTTTAAAAAAGGGTAGGTAATTATTTGAAATCCTAATTTATTGATAAATTAACATGGCAAGAGACGAAGAATTAAAAAAGCAATGGGAAGAATTGGTTGTGCTTTTAAGCAACCAATTTGCCGATGGGGATCCCTTAGATTTAGATGCAATTATTTATTTAATTGGATTACAAGAACTAGGGCAACTGCATCGTAAGTTTAAAAAAGACGAAAAATTAGTAGTTTACTTGGGTAGTCTAGTTCCTGGAAAAGGCTTTCATGCCCTCGCTAGAGTTTGGCCTAAAGTTTTACATCATGTGCCAGATGCAAAATTAAAAGTAATTGGCTCGGGAAAGCTTTACAACAATGAATCTATACTTGGAAAATATGATATTGCTGAAGAGAGTTATGAGAATAAAATAATGAAACTACTTTCTCCAAAAAGCTTTCCAACCTGCTTCGCAGAAAAAGAATATGAACTTACCAAAAAAAAACTTCTCTTCAAAAGTCAGATTGCTTCCAATAGCTTCGTATCCCCCGACAGCTTTTTGTCGGCATGCAGAAAATGCCAGTGATTGAGCACGCTTAGGAATTGCACTTGCAGG
>UPTG01000593.1_pt1 | contig 29349 bp, 30 predicted proteins | sample 2160121 | NCBI WGS metagenome assembly UPTG01 (sample SAMN06266255, study PRJEB28933) | marine metagenome | isolation source: Columbia River Estuary | place: USA:Columbia River Estuary, USA | collected 2014-07-27
TTTACCCTTAAACTGTTTGTTGGACCTTCGCTGCGCGCCGGGACTTTCCGTTGTTTTGTCAAGCCCTCAAGCCCTCAAGCCCTCAAGCCCTCAAGCCCTCAAGCCCTCAAGCCCTCAAGCCCTCAAGCCCTACAACCGCGCATCCACCACCTCGCGGGGAAGTACACCTTTGACGTCGTAAATCACGGCGCCTTTTTGAGCTTTGAGATGGTGCATATCCAATGAGAGGAATTGGCTGTGTGCCACCGCCAAAACGATGGCGTCGTAACCAGCGGGGTCCAATGCGTCGACCAAGCTAAACTCGTACTCGTGCTCGACCTCCTGAGAGTTGGCCCAGGGATCGTAGGTATCGACTTGCAAGCCGTATTGGATGAGTTCGTGGCGGATGTCCACGACTTTGGTGTTTCGGATGTCGGGGCAATTCTCCTTGAAAGTGATGCCCAGAAGAAGGGTGCGACTTTCCTTGACGGCTTTGCCTTCAGCGATGAGGAGTTTCACCACTTTGCTCGCGATAAAGAGCCCCATGGAGTCGTTGACGCGGCGCCCACTGAGAATGACGGCGGGATGGTAGCCTAGGCTTTCCGCTTTGTGGGCAAGGTAGTAGGGGTCTACAGAAATGCAGTGCCCGCCTACGAGGCCTGGGCTGTACTTCAAGAAATTCCATTTCGTGCCCGCGGCTTCCAAGACGTCGCGGGTGTCGATGCCGACGCGGTCAAAAATGAGGGAGAGCTCGTTCACGAAGGAAATGTTGACGTCGCGTTGCGCGTTTTCGATGGCTTTGGAGGCTTCGGCCACCTTCATGTTCGGGGCCAAATGCGTTCCTGCCGTGATGATGCGGCGATAGAGGCCGTCGACAAATTGGGCGGCGCCGGGGGTACTTCCGGAAGTCACTTTCTTAATGGTGGTCAAGGTGTTGACTTTATCCCCTGGATTGATGCGCTCTGGACTGTAGCCGCAATAGAAATCTTGGTTGAAGGTCAATCCACTCACCGCTTCCAGTACGGGTACGCAGTCCTCTTCGGTACAGCCCGGATAGGTGGTGGATTCATAGACCACCACATCGCCTTTTTTCAAATAGCCTCCAATCGTTTTGGAGGCGCTAAGCAAAGGGTTGAGATCAGGGGCGTTGGAGGCATTTATTGGGGTGGGTACGGTGACGATGTACACATTGGCCTGAGCCAAATCATCTGAGGTGCAGCTAAATCGAATGCCGTGGTCTAAGGCCGCTTGAATGGCGGCGGGTTCTGCTTCTTTGGTGGAATCTTCAGCGCGGTTCAGTTCATCGATGCGTGCACATTTGATATCAAAACCTAAAACCGGGTAATGCTTGGAAAACTCCAACGCAAGTGGCATGCCCACATAGCCCAAGCCAATGACGGCAATGTGAGGATCTGAAGGCAGTTCCGCGAGATTCATAAGAGTAAAGGTACGCACCGCCGTACCTTTATCCCATGAAAGCCCTTTGGACGCTCAACCCCTATTTCTGGCGCTACAAGTGGCTTTTGCTCAGTGGAGTCCTTTTTGTGCTTCTTTCCGCGGCGTTTTCGGTGTTTCCGGCTGTCTACATTCGAGAAGCCTTTGATGAGGTCGCCGTGGCGATTTCGGGCCAAGGCACCCCGGATGCCCAGCGAAGCCTCGATCTCAAGCAGGCTTTGATGCTCTATTCTGCCTTGATTTTGGGCTTAAGTGTCCTCAAAGGCCTCTTTACGTTTTTGATGCGCCAAACCCTGATCGTGATGTCGCGCCACATTGAGTTTGACCTCAAAAATGACATCTACACCCACTACCAAAAACTGGACATGGGCTTTTACCGTCGAAATAGCACGGGGGATTTGATGAACCGCATCAGCGAGGACGTTGGACGCACACGGATGTACATCGGACCGGCCCTCATGTACACGATCAATACGGCCTTCGCGACGGGAATCACCTTGTACTTCATGTTCTCGGTAGACGTTCGACTTAGCCTGCTGACCCTGGCTCCCATGCCCCTCTTGGTTTGGTGTATTTACCGTGTTTCAACCTTGATCAATCAACGGAGCCATGCGGTACAGGCCCAGCAGTCGGCGATCAGTACGTTAGCCCAGGAGACATTTTCGGGGTTGCGGGTGCTGAAAGCCTTTGGCCTCGAAACGGAGCAAACCGAACGCTATGCGACGAGTGCGAGCCAATCCTTTGCCCAAAACGAACGCCTCTACCGCGTCAATGCGCTGTTCATGCCCCTGATGCTCCTCTTAGTCGGCAGCAGCACGCTGATTGCGGTCTGGGTGGGCGGGCAAGGGGTCATTGAAGGGCGTTTGAGCCCCGGCGTAATTGCGGAGTTTGTCTACTACGTCAACCTCTTGACGTGGCCCATTGCGAGCATTGGCTGGGTGATGAGTATGGTGCAGCGCGCGGAAGCCTCCATGCAGCGCATCAATGATTTTTTGCTCATTGAGCCCGCCATTCAAAGTCCCGAGCACCCGTATCGTCCCGAAGCGTTTCGCGGGGACATTGTGTTTGAAAACGTGAGCTACACCTACCCGGACAGTGGCATTCAGGCCTTGAATTCGTTTTCAGCCCACATTGCACCGGGAGAAACCATCGTTGTGGTGGGCAAGACGGGGTCGGGGAAAAGCACCTTGGGCCTCCTGCTCAACCGGGTAATGGACCCCCAGACGGGCCGAATTTTGGTCGACGGCGTGGACATTCGGACCTGGGATGTGCAGGTGCTGCGCCGTGCGATTGGCACGGTCCCCCAAGACGCCTTTCTCTTTAGCGACAGCATTGCGGAAAACATTGCGTTTGGCACCATGGATGCTGGGCGGGAAGTGGTGGAAGAATATGCCGAACTCGCCCACGTCGCCGACGATGTGCGGGGCTTCCCAAAAGGGTTTGACACCGTGGTGGGCGAGCGCGGGGTGACCTTGAGTGGAGGCCAAAAGCAACGGGTGAGCATTGCGCGTGCCTTGATTAAAAAACCGCCGATGTTGGTCCTGGACGACGCCTTGTCCGCGGTCGACACCGACACGGAAGTCAATATTCTCTCCGACTTGCGCGAGAAACTTCAGGGTGTCACGGCCCTTTTGATTACGCAGCGGTTGAGCTGTGTGCATTTGGCCGATCGCATCTATGTGCTCGAAGAGGGGCGATTGACCCAAGAGGGCACCCACAGTACGTTGGTCCAACAGGACGGAGTGTATGCCGAACTGTATGCCCTCCAAAACCCTGATTCCTGGTCTCCCGCATGAAACTTTATCCCAATTTGGTCGCCGGCGTCTTGGAGGTCTTAGAGTGGTCTTTCGGGAAAGGATGGTATGCGGACCGCGTGGTGGACAAAGTGCTGCGCGCCAACAAAAAATGGGGTGCTCGGGACCGTGCCTTTGTCGCCCAGCATAGCTATGAAATGGTCCGATGGTGGCGCTTGCTCTGGGCGCTCCTTGGGGAGGAACCAAGCCTCAAACGCAAGAAACTCAAAGAATTGTTTGAACTGTACTGGGCCTGGCAAGTGGAGGGGACTTTGATCCTCCCGGAGGATTTGCCCCTTGGGGTGCGCGAGAGCTATCCCGCTTGGTTGGATGCCCGGGCCGATGCCGCCCTCGGAGCGCAGTGGCCAGCCTTGGCACATGCCCTCAACCAACCGGCGCAGGTTATTCTTCGTGTGAACACCTTGCGGTCTACGCGGGAACGTGTTTTGGAACGCCTTGCCGCAGAGGGCATCGAGGCGGAAGCCTCGGACGTGCGTCCGGAGGCCATTGTCTTGAGCAAGCGCCCGCGCTTGCAACACCTGCCCTCTTTCCAGGAAGGCTGGTACGAAGTTCAGGACGGGGGCTCGCAGTGCATTGCCCCCTATCTGGATCCTCAGCCCGGAGACCGCATTTTGGACGGCTGCTCTGGGGCGGGAGGGAAAGCCCTGCACATGGCGGCCCTGATGCAGAACCGGGGCGAAATTCTGTGCATGGACATCGAAGCCTACAAATTGGGGGAAGCCGTCAAACGCGCGCAACGCGCCGGGGTATCCATCCTCACGACCAAGCACATTGTACATACCGCGGATGTCTTGGAGCGGGGAGCTTGGGCCGATAAAATGATTTTGGATGTGCCGTGCAGCGGAACAGGCGTCATCCGCCGCGATGTGGACACCAAATGGAAACTTCTCCCGGAGCACTTGGAGCGCACCTTGGAGGTGCAAGCGCGCATCTTGCAGCGCTATCCCGGGGCATTGCGGGTCGGTGGACGGTTAGTCTATGCAACCTGCAGCATATTGCCCGAAGAAAATGAAGCCCAAGTGGAGGCCTTTGTCAAAGCCCAGCCGCAGTTTAGCTTAGAGGAGATGGTACGCATATCTCCAGCACACGCCCATTCCGATGGCTACTTCGTGGCGGTCCTGACTAAAAATGACCATGTATGACTTGGGTAACCGAATCGGAATCGCTGCACGACGGCCTTGAACATCGTTCAACCGCGGACATCCTCGCGGGCATCAATGCGGAGGACCACAAAGTGGCCCAGGCGACGGAGCGTGCCATCCCGGCCGTCCAGGCCTTGGTCGATGCAATTTTACCTCAAATGAAGGCGGGAGGACGCTTGTTTTATATTGGGGCTGGCACGTCGGGCCGTTTGGGCATCGTCGATGCATCCGAATGTCCGCCCACCTTTGGCGTCGCCCATGGCCGGGTCGTTGGCCTGATCGCTGGGGGCGACGGGGCCATTCGAAAGGCTGTCGAGTTTGCGGAGGATGATCCCGAGCAAGCATGGGCGGACCTCTGTGCCCACCAGATCAGCCCTCAGGATGCCGTGGTAGGAATCGCAGCCAGTGGGCGAACCCCCTATGTCATGGGAGGGCTTCAAGCCGCTCGAACCTTCGGCTGTGTTACCGGTGCCATTGTATGCAATCCGGGCTCCCCCGTCGCCCAAGCGGCAGAATTCCCCATCGAAGTGGTGGTCGGCCCTGAATTCATTACTGGCTCCACTCGGATGAAATCCGGGACGGCGCAAAAACTAATATTGAACATGCTCTCCACCACCTTGATGATTCAGCTGGGGCATGTTCAAGGCAACCGCATGGTGGACATGCAGCTGAGCAACGAAAAACTCGTCGCCCGCGGGACGGCTATGGTGGCGGCCCAGACAGGGCTGGACGCAAACAAAGCGCAAGAACTGTTGTTGGCCAAGGGTAGCGTACGCAAAGCGGTTCAAGCATGGAGAGAACAAACCCACCCGTAGCCCGCATCATTGGATCGGGGATTGCCGGCATTTCGGCCGCCATCCGACTGGCCCGGAAAGGCTATGCCGTCGAGGTCCATGAGGCCAACACGTATCCCGGGGGGAAGTTGAGTCAATTTCGGCTCGGGGCCTACCGCTTTGATGCGGGCCCCAGCTTGTTCACCTTGCCGGAACATGTCGAAGCCTTGTTTACCCTCTGTGGGGAGCAGGCCGCCGACCATTTCCCCTACCTAAAGAAAGATGAATCCTGCCGGTATTTCTGGGAGGATGGGACGCGCTTGGTAGCGCACAGCGATCCCGAGGCCTTTGCCTTAGAGGCCGAAAAACAACTAGGCGAACCGGCGGCCCATACCCGGGCCCATTTGGCCTTGGCTCGCACGCAATACCAGGCCACGTCGGGATTTTTCCTGGAGCGCTCCCTGCACAGTTGGCGCACCTACCTACGGCCGGCGATTTTCCGAACATTGGCGGCCGTCCCCTCTTTGGGATTGACCCGCACGATGGATGCCATGCACCGGAAACGGTTTGTTTCGCCCCACATGGTACAGCTGTTTAACCGCTATGCCACCTTCAATGGTTCAAGCCCATACCAAGCCCCGGGTACCTTGTGCATGATTCCACATTTGGAATTTGGAGTGGGAACGTTTTTACCCAAGCGCGGCATGGTGGACATCACGCATAGTTTGGTCGCTCTCGCGGAACGCCAGGGGGTCGAGTTTCACTACGGTCATCGGGTGGCCCAAATCACCTACGAAGGCCGTCGCGCGACGGGGATACGCCTCGAATCGGGCGAAGTGCTGGGTGCCGAGGTGGTCGTCAGCAACATGGACGTCACACCCACCTACCGACGCTTATTGCCCCAACTTCCCGCTCCAGAAGCTACGCTGCGCGCGGAGCGTTCCTCCTCGGCCTTGATATTTTATTGGGGGCTAGACCGCTTATTTCCGGAACTCAACCTCCACAACATCCTTTTCAGTGACCAGTACGAAGGGGAGTTTCAGGCCTTATTTGAGACCAAAACCCTCTTCCCCGACCCGACGGTCTACATCAATATCACGTCCAAAGACGTACCGGAAGATGCCCCAAAGGGGGGAGAAAACTGGTTTGTCATGATCAATGCCCCCTCCAACGATGGGCAGGACTGGGACGCCCTTCGACACCAAGCTCGGGAGGCTATTTTGGCCAAAATTCATCGTGTACTCGGTGTTGACATCGCCCCGCACATCGTTGAGGAAGACTTCTTGGATCCCGTTCGCATCGAATCGCGTACGAGCAGTGACCGCGGAGCCCTGTATGGTTCCAGTAGCAATTCAGCCATGGCGGCCTTCTTGCGCCATCCCAATCGGGGAAGCCTCAAAAATCTGTATTTCTGTGGGGGGTCGGCCCACCCTGGCGGAGGTATTCCGTTGTGCTTGCTCAGCGGAAAAATTGTTGGGGACGCAGTGCCAGCGGCCTAGCCGGTGTACAGGTGTCTGCGAGGCCCCTCAGGAGGCCCAGATGTTTTCCTCAACGAGATGGATGCCCTTCCCGAAGAAGATGCGGGAAATCTTCGCAAAGCTGTCGGTGTAGTCGGACACGGCAAAATGATGCGGCGCTTCAGCGGGTGTTGAGCGCAACAACCCCCCTTCCTCCAAATGCTTGGCGACCGAATTGGCCACAATGGTGGGGATGCGCAGGAGATGAACTTTTTCCTCGAGCTGTTTGGCGATTTGGGAAGCAATGAGGGGGTAGTGGGTGCAGGCGAGTACGAGGTGCTCAATACCCGCCATGCGGGCATCATCGAGGTAGAGTTGCACCACGGCATCGGTCACGTCTCCCCGCAAGAGGTTTTCTTCAATCACAGGAACAAGGAGGGGCGTCGCCATTGGGCGCACCTCGGATTGGGGCAGTAACTCAGCCAATTTGCGTGGGTAAATGCCGGAGGCCACCGTGGCCCGAGTCCCCCAAATGCCAATGTTCTTGGCGTGTTTGCGGTGCAGGTAATGCACAACGGGATCAATCACATTGTAGACGGGAATGTCCAGCTCTTCTTTCAAGACGTCCAAAGCCACCGCGGAGGCCGAATTGCAGGCTACCACGATGGCTTTAGCGCCCTGCGCCATCAAATGCTTGGAAATACCCAAGGCATACGAGCGAATGGCTTCGGGGGATTTTTCGCCGTACGGCAAGTGGGCCGTATCGCCAAAATAAAGCAGGCGTTCATGGGGTAGCTTTCGAGCGATCGCCCGAGCCACCGTCAATCCGCCGACGCCCGAATCAAACAGCCCAATCGGGCCGTCTGAACGTTTCATCACATGCCCAATTTTACCTTGACAGCGGACATGAGGTTCATGCCGCCCTTGGCGTAGATGACCATGCCTTTGCTCTGCGATGCGTCGAGGACGTACGCAACGTTCTTCTCAGCGGCCACCGCATCAATGGCATTTTGCAATTTTTCCAGAACGGGAGTGATCAATTCGATCTCCTTGGATTGGAGTTCCTGCTGGGCGCTTTGCATGTACTGCTGGATGTTGTTGTACATCTCCTGCAGGCGCTGCTGCTCTTGGCGCTGACGAAGTTCGGTCCAGGTTCCCGCGTTGGCTTGGAGGGTTTGTGCGCCCTTCTCCAACTCGGCATTCATTTCTTTGGCTTCGTTTTCAAATTTGGCCTGCTCTGCTTGGAGGGCTTCCATGACTTTCTTGTAGTCGGGCATCTCAACGAGGAGGCTGTCGACGTTGATGTGTCCAACCAAGGATTGGCCGAGAGCGGGGGCTGCGGTCATAGCGACCAGGGCGAGAACTTTTAGTGCGTTTTTCATAGGGGTCAAAAGTAGTGATTTCAGTAACCGAGTTGTTGGAGTACGTCTTGGGTGATATCATTGGACTCGTTGGCGTACACCACACTGACAGACGAGCCTTTGTCGAAGACAAAATCCAATTTCTTTTTGCGGGCCACCTCCTTGATGGCGCCGGCTACGAGGGCTTGCACCGGGGCGACGAGCTCTTCCCGCTTTTCGAAGAGCTGGCCTTCAGGGCTGAAGTAGCGCATTTGGCGCGAACGAGCGGTGTCGCGTGTCGTTTGAATGGCAGCCTTGCGCTCGGCAATCATATCGGGCGTGAGGAGCACCGATTCGGCGTCTAGCTGAGCCTGTAGGGCCGACGCATCTTCAAAAAGGCTGGCCACCTCGCCCTCCCAGCGCTTCGATAGTCGCTCAATTTCTGCTTGGGCTTGCTTGTATTCGGGAATAGCATTCAAGATGGCCTGCGTATCCACATAGCCAAGACGCTGGGCCATGCCCATCGTGGTCATGCCCAGAAATGCAAGGAGAAACCAAATGCGTCGCATGCTTAGAATTGTTGACCGAGTACGAAGTGTGTTTGCCAACCGGAAGATCCGTTTTGGCCCGGCAAGTTATCAAAGCCATAGCCCAGATCCACGCCGAGAAGACCAAACATGGGCATAAAGATGCGCAAACCGACCCCTGTAGAACGCTTGAGTTCAAACGGGCGGTAGTCTGCGAAGTTGTCGTAGTTGTTACCCGCCTCGGCGAAAGCCAGAACGAAGATTTGGGCATTCGGGTTGGGCGACAGCAAATAGCGCAACTCCGTCGTGAACTTGTTGTAGAGGGCGCCGCCGCCGTCTGGGGTCAAGCTGTAGTTGGTATACCCGCGAAGGCCGATGATTTCTCGCCCGTCCAGGACAAAGTTTTGAAGGCCATCTCCGCCGAGGTAGTAGCGCTCAAATGGCGGCAAGCCGTAGTCCTTGTTGTAGGACCCCAAGAAGCCAAACTCTGAATAGGAACGGATAACAAAGTTCTTCATGATCTCCGCATAGTAGTCGCCCGTAAACTTCCACTTGTGGTATTCGATGAATTTGAACTTTTCCTCCGTGCTCAACTTGGTGTAGTCGCGCCCGTCCACCAAAGAAACGGGGGGGGTGGCTTCGAGGCTAAAGGCAATGCTTGATCCCCGAGTTGGGAAGATGGGCAAGTCGCGGTTGTCTCGGCGCAAACTCAAGGTGTAGGCCACCGAATTCGCGATACCTGTGGTGAAGTTTCCACCGACAAATGGGTAGTTGTTGATGTCAAATCGGCGGTACTCCAAAGCATGGTAGAGGGTGAAGTAATCATCCGGCCACTTCAAACGCTGCCCTTGACCCAAGGTTACCCCGGTGATGGCAATCTTTTGGGCCGTACTGTCCGTTCGGCCGTTGTAGTTCATCGTGTTGTGGTAGGCCGAAAAAGTCACCGAATTGGGCTTCTTCCCGCCCCACCAGGGCTCTGTGAAGCTAAAGTTGTAGGAGCTGTAATAGGTGCCGTTGGTTTGTGCGCGGATGGTGATGGTTTGGCCATCGCCTGCAGGAAGGGGCTGCCATGCCTTCTTGTTGAAGAGGTTGCGCGACGAGAAGTTGTTGAAGTTTAAGCCCAAAGTTCCCACCACGGCATAGGCTCCCCAACCACCTTGCAGTTCGAGCTGGCTTGTGGATTGCTCCACCACGGTGTATTCCAAATCCACGGTGCCAGTTACCGGGTCGGGTACGGGTACGGGGGTGATTTGGCGGGGATCAAAGTAGCCCAATTGCCCCAATTCGCGGACGGTTCGCATGATGTCTGCCTTGGAGAATAAATCGCCCGGACGGGTGCGAATCTCCCGATAAACCACATGGTCATTGGTTCGCTCGTTGCCGTTCACAATGACTTTGCGGACAGTGGCTTGGCGGCCCTCGCGAATGCGGATTTCCATGTCAATGGAGTCGTTTTCCACTTTGACCTCTACGGGAATGACGTTGGCAAAGAGGTAGCCATTGTTCAGGTAGAGCGAAGAAATGTCGTTGCTGTTGGGATCTCCGTTGATGCGTGTATTCAGGGCTTTGGCATCGTAGCGATCTCCGGCGCGAATTTTCAGAATGGATTCGAGCACCTCTGTCGGGTACTTGGAATTGCCATAGAAGCTGATGCTTCGGAAATAGTACGGGCGGCCTTCCTCGATGAAGATGTCGATCTTCAACTTGTCCTCCACGCGGTAGATGCTATCCTTGAGGATGCGCATGTCGCGGTAGCCCGCTTCATTGTATGCTTCCACAATGAGGACCTTGTCTGCCTCTAGCTTTTCTTTCTGGAGCTTGGAGGTGGTAAAAATGTTCCACTTCCGATAGCGGTGCGTGTCGTCCATGACGCGGCGGAGTTTGCCATCGGTCAGGGCGGTGTTCCCGTGAAAAACGATGTCATCAATTCGAAGACGTGGTCCCGGAACAATGTCAATGCGAAGCACGACGGCGTCGAGCAGCATGCTATCGCGTTCCGTGGCGATCTTTGCCGTGGCATCGGGAAATCCTTTTTCCTTGAAATGCTTGAGGATAGCGTTTTCTGCTGTGATCTTGAGGTTTTCGGAGACCACCATGCCGCGGGTGAGCTCAAGCAGCTCGCGGAGGGCATCTTGCTTGCCCTTTTTGATGCCTGTGAAGTAGTACTTGCTCAACTTGGGAAGGGTGGTCAACCGGAATTCCAGGTAGACTGTGCGGTTGACTTTCTGGACCACGAAGAGTTGAACGTCGGAGAACAACTCCTGGTCCCAGAGATTGCGGATGGCCTGACCGACGCGTTCAGAGGGGAATTGGACCTTGTCGCCGACATTCAAGCCTGAAAGGAGGCCAACCATGGTCGGATCCAGTTGATCTGCCCCGGTCACAGTGATGCCGCCAATTTCATAATCGACTTCCGGCTTGATCTCAATGGCTTGACCCAGTTGGATTTGAGCAAAGCTCGAGAAAGAGGCCAGGGCTAAAAAAGCAGCTGTGCTCAGGCGTAAGAATCGTCGTTTCATCAGGTGCTTTTCTCGTTGAGTTGTTCACTGGTTTTGCCCATGCGGCGCTCGCGCGCAGCATATTGGGACAAGGCTTCTTCTAGATGTTCTCTGGAAAAATCGGGCCAAAGTACGGGCATGAAGATCAATTCGGCGTAACTAATTTGCCAAAGGAGGTAATTTGAAATCCGCTGCTCCCCACTGGTTCGGATTACCAAATCGGGGTCGGGCATGGAATGGGTGTACAGGGCTTGGCCAAACGCGGTTTCATCAATGCTGTCAAGGCTGCGCTGGCCCAGCTGGACTTCGCGCGCAAGAGTTTTCGTTGCCTGCAGGATTTCCTGACGGCTACCATAGCTCAAGGCGAGGGTTAAGACCAAGGTTGAGTTCCCGGCGGTCGCGTCTTTCACCTCCTGCAATTCGCGCTGGGCACTTTTTGGGAGCAAGTCCAGCTTTCCGATGGCCTGGAGCTTGATGCCGTTTTTCATCAAGGTGGGCATCTCCTTACTGAGGCTACTCACCAAAATGCGCATCAGAGCGTTTACTTCGGCTTTTGGACGGGCCCAGTTTTCTTCCGAAAAGGCATAGACGGTCAAATATTTCACGCCGAGTTCTGCACAGGATTGGGCAGTGCGGCGCAGGGCTTCAACCCCCACCTCGTGGCCTCGAATGCGCGTGCGGAAGCCTTGCTGCTTGGCCCACCGGCCATTGCCATCCATGATAATTGCGATGTGGGTAGGGAGGCTCATCGGTATAAAAAGGAAGCGCATTTTTCCATGAAGGCTTCCAAGTGAAGCCCCATGCCTAGTCGTAAAACAAAGTACGAGTCCGTCGTTTGGGCATTGCCTCGCGCCATCCCAACTGGGAGATTTAAGCCCGAGGGGTCCGCAAAGTAGGCGGCCGCATCGCCATAGGATTCTTGGATGACGGTAGCGTCTGCATAGGTGCCATGAACATCATCAAGGTAGTCGGTCGTCGTTTGCGTCCAAGTCGCTTCCATGTTGACCACCCAAAAGGCATTGAGCTGCGCTCTCCAGCCCAAACCAAAAGGGAGGGTGCGTGCCCGAGTGGCATAGCGTGCTTCGGGGTTCACCGAGGTGCCCTGTCCTTCGGTGCCCAGAGGCTGAAGCGGGATCCACTCTCCTTGGTAATATCCCCGCGGTTCAAAAGACAGCAGTCCGAGTCCCGCAAAGAGGTATGGACTATGCTGAAAGCGAAAAGATGGAATGTTTTGCGGGAAGAAGTCGACTTCCATTCGAGCTTGCACGCTTCGGAATGGCGTTTGGACATGAAATTGGCGCTGCTGGCGCTCAGCCCAAGTGCTCAACGCATCGTTGGCTTCTAAAACGCCTTCGCTGTAGCCCAGGTGGAAAGCGTAATGCGGATGGGCTTGCAAACGGTAATCTACATCCCAGCTCCCTCCTTGCGGGAGATTGGGGCCGGCTGGCCCCACATCGCTCATCAGGTGGGTTCCTCCCCAGCTCACGGTCAATTCCTGAGAACGCTGCGCCCAGGCTCCCAAGGAAGCCCATGCGAATGCAAAAAAAAGAAGTTGACGTATGTTGCCCATATTCAGCCTGCGAAGATACAAATAGCCGGCGGAGCTCAGTTCCTGCGATCCAATCCCCAGAGCAGTTTATTGCGCAAGGTGGAAGCGAAATCAGTATACACGGTGCGCACTAGTTTGAAGCGGAAATCAGCCCTCCGCAAAGTGAGCTCTGTTTCGCAGTCCAAGGTGAATACACGCGAGTCCAATGACGCCAGGAAATTGCCCTCCCGGGCCTCCACCTTGATGGTGATGGTGTCGGCATTAGGTATAACGAGCGGACGCACGGTCAAATTGTGTGGAGCGATCGGCGTGAGGATGAAATTGTTGCTTCCTGGGAGCAGAATGGGCCCCCCACAGCTCAAATTGTAGCCCGTAGACCCCGTAGGAGTGGAGATTAGCAATCCGTCTGCCCAGTAGGTGTTGAGAAATTCTCCATTGAGGGAGACATGGATGGAAATCATGCTAGTGGTGCCTTTTCGGCTGACTGCGATTTCGTTCAAGGCAAAATTGGGCTGAATGATGTCGTCCGAAGCGGTATGGGCCTCTAGGGCATTTCGCTCATCGAGCGTATAGTCGCCAGCCAAAATCGCCTTCAAGGCCATCGGCGCTTCGTCGCGGGTGATGTTGGCAAGGAATCCAAGTCGTCCAGTATTCAAGCCAATGATGGGGATGTCCGAGCGCTCAACAAGGGTCGTGGCATCGAGGATGGTTCCATCCCCGCCGATCACCAGTAAAAAGTCCGGGGCACATGCCTGCAGTTCTTGGGCATTTTTAAACTCCGGGAAGGCCCATCCGACGGACCATTGTTCATTGATTCGGTGCTGAAAACCGCGGTACATAACCAGGTCACAGCCCTCTTGAATCAACGAATCAATCGTGCGCTCAACAAAAGTTTGGACCTCGTCCGGAATGCGTTTGCCAAAGATTGCTACCCGTGCCATGCTTAAAGGTCCAAATAATGAAGTAAGTGATCAAGGTTGTCTTCGACTTCCTCGGCGCGGTGCCCCTTTGGGTAGTACCCGAGAATCGTGCAGCCAAATCGCTCCAAGGTGGCCAAAGCCGCCGTGGGATCCGGTTGATCAAGCCGGGCAAAAGAGCGAAAAACGCTGCGCTCGGCTACGAAATCAGTGGAAAATGCCACAACCCGAACGCCTTCGGCTTCGATGCCGCGAATCCATTCGCCCCCAAAAGGGGTGTGCATCGAGTGTTCAAACCAAATGGTGGATCCAGGGAGCTGGAATGCCCATTGCTGACCAATCCGGTCGGCAAGATCCTGGCTTTTATAGCTTCCTTGCCAGAGGTTCCTGTCGCAGACGGCCACGATGTCCACTTGCCAAGCACTGGCCACGGCCAGGGCATCAACGGGGTGTTGGGCCGCTTGCAAGGGGGGTACGGAAAGAACATGCCCATCAGGACCCATGAGTCCCGTGTAGACGCCTTCATCCACGACGGGCCAAAAGCGCGTTCGGCTTTCGCTCGTTCGCGCCAGGTACTCCGCCTCAGAACAGGTTTCCGAAAGCGGGGCCGGGTGGGTTAAAAGAAGGTCATTCCAATCCAACATAGGACGAAGTTAGCCCGGATGCCCGAACTTTGGGCCAAATTCTCTGATATGGCATCGCAACCCGCCCGTTTGAGCGTCAACATTAATAAAATAGCCACCCTGCGCAATGCACGGGGAGGGAATGTACCCAATGTGCTCGACGCGGCCATTCGGATTCAAGAATTCGGTGCCCAAGGCATCACGATTCATCCGCGTCCCGATGAACGCCACATTCGTTACGCCGATGCCCGCGCCTTGCGCGAGGTAGTGCATACCGAGTACAATATTGAAGGCTATCCAGACCGTCGTTTTATCGATTTGGTCCTAGAATGCCGACCAGAGCAGGTCACCTTGGTCCCGGATGGGCCGGACGTACTCACGAGTAATGCGGGCTGGGATACGGTACGCAATGGGGACCTTCTTCGCCCGATTTTGGCGGAATTTCGCCAAGCCGGGATTCGAACCTCTGTCTTTATGGAATGCCAAGAGGACCGCATTCGCGCGGCGGCAGACCTTGGGGCAGACCGCATCGAGTTGTACACGGAGGGCTATGCGGTTGGGTACGCCTCCGACCCCTTGGCGGCCGTCACGCCCTATGTGCATGCCGCCCAATGGGCCAAATCTGTTGGGTTGGGCGTGAATGCAGGCCATGATTTGAGTTCAGAGAATCTCCAGTTTTTTGCCCAGCATATGCCCGGCCTCGATGAGGTGAGCATCGGCCACGCGTTGATTTCGGAGGCGCTGTATCTGGGACTCGAGAACACCGTACAACGCTACCGTCATTTATTGGAACGCTGATGGCCGTTCTTCCTCTCGCGAGTAAAATCATGGGCAATGGGGGGGAACCCTTGGTTGTGCTGCATGGCTTATTTGGCATGGGGGACAACTGGGCCTCGCATGCCCGAACCTGGGGCGAACAGGGCATGGATGTCCACCTGGTGGACCAACGCAACCACGGACGGTCCCCGCATGCCGGCTCCCATACCTATGCTGACATGGTGGAGGATGTGCGTGCCTATGCCTTAGAGCATTTTGGAGAGCGGCCTGTGCGGTGGCTTGGACATAGCATGGGAGGAAAAACGGCGATGGCTTTGGCTTGCCAATATCCGGAATTGGTGGAACGCTTGGTCGTTGTAGACATTGGCCCGAAGGCCTACCCTCCGCACCATCAATCTGTCGTGGATGCCATGCATCAGTTGGATTTTACCACGTTAAAAAGCCGAACCGAGGCGGACCGCGCTCTGGAATCGGCCATGCCCGATTGGGGGATGCGTCAGTTTTTGTTGAAAAATTTGGAATGGAAACCCGAGGGGAATTTGGGGTGGAAATTCAATCTGCCCGTCCTCGAAGGTCAAATGGGCCGGATAGGCCAATCCTTGGCCGCTGAAGACCGCTTCATTGGCTCGACCTTGTTCGTTCGGGGCGAACGCAGTGGATACATTTTGGATGAAGATTGGAGTGGCATCATGGATCATTTCCCCCTGGCTCGGTTGGAATCCGTCCCAGGAGCGGGCCATTGGGTGCATGCGGAGCAACCGCAGCCCTTTCAAGACGCGGTATTGCCGTTTTTGTTGGAGGGCTAAAGGGCTAGAGAGCTCGCGCTTCGCGCTGAAGCCAATTCGCTTAAACGTTTCATCTCTTTTATCCTTGAAATGTGGTGCGGACCTTCGCTGCGCGCCGGAACTTTCGGTTTATTTACCAAGCCCTCTAGCCCTCTAGCCCTCAACCCCCAAAATGAAACAGGAGCTCCACGCGAATGGGCGTGCCTGAAAACTGAAAACGTTGGCTTTCTAGGCTTGGTTTGGAAAACATGCTCCGCGCCCCGTTGGAGAAGGCATAAGGCTCCAAAGGCTGCCCAAAAAGCCCTTTGTCCAATTCGTTATTTCCATTGAGGTCGAGGTAGTAGGAGGCGGTGTAGGTGCCTACTTTTTTTGGGCCAATGACCACGCGTTGCTTTGTGTCGCTCGCCGGAAAGGGGAATTGCTGGATCAGGGCTCCCTTCGCATCGTGAAGGGAGACCATCCATTGGGCACCTTTTGGGAGTTTCTCCACCTCCGGGGCCGAGAGGTCAAAGACCATTTGGCTGGATTGTCCAAACAGGCTGGCGGACCAGAGGAGAAGAACGCATGGGAGGAACGAACGCATGGGAGGAAAACGCAGGGGAGCGTGAAAAGTTCCTAGACAGTGGGCATAAAAAAACCGGAGACAGCGCTCCGGTTGGATAGGTAAAGTCTAAACGCTTAGCGCATCAAGACCACGCTGCCTTTTTCTTCAAGGCGAGTGGTTTCTTGGCCGCTAGGTACGGTGTAGAGCGCCAAAAGGTGCCAGAGGTAGACCCCTTCCTTGAGTTGACGGCCATTGTATGAGCCATCCCAGGATTCGGTCGGATTGATGCTTTCAAAAACGAGGCGACCGTAGCGGTCAAATACGCGCAGACGGTACTCCAAAGGCTCACACGCTTCCGCAACCAACACACGGAACTCGTCGTTGGTATTGTCGCGGTTGGGCGTGAAGGCATTGGGGGCGAAAACACCGCATTCATTGTTGGGGTTGGGATTCGTTTGAGCCTGTCCGGCAAAACCCAACAACATGAAAGCCAATGCAAATAGTGTACGTCGCATGATTCAAATGTATGAGAAAAAATTACCCGCCACAAGTTTCTTGACGAAGCTTTAGAGCCCGCTGAACGAACGCACTCTTTGGCTGAACGAACGATTTGTATCGGGCTCCTCCTCCCACTCAAACTGGTATTTTTTCTCGGGTACCAGTGGGCGCTCAACAGGCTTCTGAAAGAGGTTGCGAAGGTCTTCTCCTTGCTTTTTCCAATCGTCTTGGACGGACGACTTGATGTCTTGGGTCAGCGCTTTCCGGTCGAGGGAAAACTTGAGATGATCGGCGGGGCCAAAAATGTGAATTGGGATCCACACCGGTCCACGGGTGGATTCTTCGGCGATAAAGGCATCGAGGTCTTTGGATCGGGGGGTCTTTTTGCCGCCCACGAGATCGCGCAATTGCATTTGGAGCGTAAAATCCATGACGTTGTCAAAGCGGTGCTGACCCGCCACTTTGAGAAGCAGTGCATTGTTTTCGAGGGTCATTTCTGGAATGAAAACGATTTCGTTGGCGATGCGAAGCTGATTTTGGACCGTGCCGAAGCGGACATCTTTCAAATCCTCGACTTCAGCAAAGCGAGACAGTTCCAGCAGGGGATCAAACTGGGTGATTCGGCCTTTGTTGACTTGAAAATCCACCGTGGCCAAGAGGGCGTCGGATTGTGCATTCAGGTCGGCGTCAAGGGGCACCGATATGCGGAATTGCGCATCCAAGATTCCAGATAGGTTTTTGTCGGTCAATTGGGTTTGGCCAAAATTGTCCATGGATTGCATGAGGGCCTTCAAGTCGACCTTTTGGATGCGGCCATCTAAGAGCAATTGCGCACGGTCCTGAGGCAAGGGCAACCACTCGACTCGGCCGGCGAGGCTACCCCCTGAATGGCGCAGAAATAGGTTGTCTGATTCGACATGCAGCCCTTTGCCGGAGAAGCGCCCCGAAACGTCGGTGGCGGAAAATGTGCCGAAACGCATGCGGTCCACGGCCAATTCGAGGTCGTATGTGTCGGCAAATTCCTCCCCATCGTCGGGGGCTCCCGTGAAGTTGCCGTTCCAAATTTCCCATTCAGTAATGTCCTCCATGCGCCATTCACGGCCGGTAATACGCAGCTGGTAGTGGTAGAGGTCATCATTGAGGAAGTTGTGCACGGTGCCCTGAAGACGTGCCTGGGTGCTCCCTGTTTGAACGGTTGCTTCCGCGATGTAGAGATCTTGTCCGCGCAGCTCAAGTCGGGCCGAAGGAAGCTTGGTGGGTTGTGGCACCCCTTGGATGGCCAGATGCCCCTTTTGCACCTCGAGGGAACCGGACCATTGCCCTAGCCAGAGCCCCTGGGTAGCGAGCGCATCAAGTGAAGTAAAGGTTTGTTTCCAACCAATACTGCCTTGCACACTGCCATGGCTGCCTTCCCAGGTGGGATATTCAAGCCAGTGCATGATGTCCAAAATGTTGTCTTGGCCCTGAATGTTGAGACGGGCTTGTGCTCGAGGGTGCACCAAATTGTCCATCCGAAAGCTCCCACTGAGCGTCGAATTCCGAGATCGGAAGGCAAAGCTGGAAATGTCCAAAGTGGCTGTTTCTAGTCGGGCTTGTGGCCCGTTGTCAAAGACGACGTGTGCGCTGACCTCTTCGCCGACAATCCAGCCCTTGCTGGCGTTCAGGCTGCCTTGCTTCCAATCGCCTTCGGCTTTAATGCGGGATCCAGCGGGGGTGGTGCTGGCCACCACCGTCAAGTCCAGTGTCCCATCTGCTACCACGGTGCTGGGATCGGGAACCAAAGCCTTAGGGAGCAGGGCCATCACATCCCTCATGTCCAAATCTTGCGCGCGCGCCGTCCATTGGCCCATGCCTTGTTGAATGCTTCCCTCCAAGTCAAGTTCCCAGTCGTTGATTGTCACGTGGCCTTGGTCGACCAAAATTTGGTCCACCTCGCTGTTTTGATAAAATTCAGTCGATCCCCCAATGCGAACAGATTGGTCGTTCCAACGAGGAATGAGAAGTTCCCATGTGGCTTGGGCATCAAATTGTTCGGCATCGAGGACCCCGGAGAGTTTGATCCGCTCTGCAATGAAGGGGAATTCCCAAGGGCTCTCTCCATACCCGGATAAGTGGATGCGCGCATTGAGCAGCGCACAGCCTTGGAGATCGACGTAGCTCGTCGATTGGGTGCTATCTGCTTGGAGGATGTCAAAATTGGTTCGGCCATCTGCTTCCCAGCGAAGTTTAAGGGCCCCATCCGAGACGGTGACACGCCGCAGAACGGTTTCGCCCCGCAGGACACTAAACAGCCCGAATTGCGCATAGACTTCTTCAAAGTAAAGCAGCGTATCGCCTGTGCCTGGCCGCAATGGGTCTTCAATGAAGACATCGTCAAGCCGCAAGGAAATATCTGGGAATTGCCCCAAAATATCGAGCGCCAATCCCGTTGCTTGAACCGGAACAGTCAACGGTTCATTGACCACCCCGAGAAGTCGAATTCTCAGATTGTCCGAATCCGATTGCAAGTATGCTACAACGCTTCCGAGCCCAAGGATGACCAGGCCAAGAAGTACGGCGAGGGCAAGGAGGATTTTGCGGATCACAGCATTTGCAAAAATGAAATCTCTTTCGAGTTTAGGAGGCGGTAGTGGCCGCGCTCCAGGCTCTTTTTCGTGAGGCCCGCAAAGGAAGTGCGGTCTAATTTGACGACTTCGTAGCCCATGTGTTCAAAAATTCGACGCACAATGCGGTTGCGGCCCACATGAAGTTCAACGCCCAAATTGTAAAAATCGTCTGGCGTGATAAATTCTGCTTTGTCCACCATGACAGGGCCATCCTCCAGGACCAATCCTTCTTTGAGGGCAACCATGTCCCCAGGGGTCAGGGGTTTATCCAGCGTGACGTGGTAGATTTTCTTGGCACCGTGGCTGGGGTGCGTCAATTTCTTGGCCATCGCGCCATCGTTCGTCAACAAGAGGACGCCCGTCGTGCCGCGGTCCAAACGACCAACTGGGTAAATGCGCTCCTTGCACGCATTGGCCACCAAATCCATCACGGTTTTGCGCGCCTTCTCGTCGTCCACGGTCGTAATAAATCCTTTGGGCTTGTTCAGTAGGACATAGACTTTGCGTTCGGACTTCAACCGCTCGCCCGCGTAGCGCACATCATCCCCAGGGCCAACTTTGAAGCCCATTTCGGTGATGATCTTGCCATTGACAGTGACCATGCCGTCCGCAATCAATGCATCGGCATCACGGCGCGAACAAATGCCGGCGTGCGCCAGGAATCTGTTCAAACGCATGTCGTCCGTGGATGGAGCAAACTCTTCCGCGGTCTTGTAACGGGGTTTGCCGCGCTGTTGCTGCTTCTTTTCCCAGTATTCGCGGTCTCCTCGAACTCCGCGCTTGGGTCCGGCGCCGAAGGATTTCGGGGTCTTATCTCCCCAAGCAGGCTTATCGCCAAATGAGCGTGCGGGACGATCTCCTTGCGGGCGGTCGCCGTAGGGGCGGTCTTCGCGGGGACCAAAGTTTTTCTGAGGACGATCTCCTTGCGGGCGGTCGCCGTAGGGTTTCTTGGCGCGGTCACCCCAAGCTGGTTTATCGCCAAATGAGCGTGCAGGACGATCTCCCTGCGGGCGGTCGCCGTAGGGGCGGTCTTCGCGGGGACCGCGTGATGACTGCCCTTCCGAGGAGGGTAGGCTAAATTTTCGCCGGCCGTCAGGGCTGCGTTCCTCACTAAAGGAGGCTCGGGAAGGTCGACCGGCGTCGCCCTCACGGCGAGACGGTTTATTGGTCGGACGCGAAGGTTTTCCCCCACGCGAAGGGCGCTGTTCTCTCACAGGTTCTAATATTTCTGCAAAGGTAGGCAATTCCCGTGCCGCAAAACTTCACTCCCAAGGCGTATAAAACTCTGCAAATACTTGAATTTGTGGGGATTCCAACCTTCCCGTGATCAGGCAGAGCTGAACCTCGACCTCCTCATCCTTCAAGGGCAAGGGTCGCAATGCACATGCGGCTCGGTAAATCCGTCGAGCTTGACGCAAAGTAAGTGGCAGAATTTCAGGGGCTTGGGATCGGAATTTTACCTCGACAGCCACCAGATGTCTTTCCCGTGGGTGCCATAGTAGGAGGTCCACCTCGGCGCGAAAATGTCGGCCATTTTGAAGACATAGGATATACCCCAATTGCTGATAGTACATCAGCGCTTTTGCTTCTGCGAGGTAGCCCGCCCAGCGGCGTTTAGAGGGGAGAAAGATGTCCACCAGCCGAATCTACTACCAAGCGGTAGCGGTAGCCGGTAATAAACGCTTCGTTGGCACTTTCGTGCCCAAAGGGCATGCCCATGGCCACCGGAACGGCCCCAGGGAGGGCCTCCGAGACGATTTCGAGCGGCTCTTTGCCAAAGGGCAAGGCATTGTCCTTCATGTCCGAGAAGCTGCCCACCACCACGCCAGCAAGGCCCTGCAAAACTCCCGCGCGCCTTAGGCCCCAGAACATGCGGTCCAGATGGTACCGGTATTCGTCCAAATCCTCCAAGGCCAGAATGCAGCCTTGCAAGTTGGGGAAGCTAGGTGATCCCAGCATGGAGTAGAGGACGGAGAGGTTTCCGCCCACCAAGGGACCTTCCGCTTGGCCCGAGCGCTGGAGTTGGTGTGCGGGGGCGCGCAGAACATGGGGCCTTCCGCGAAGGAGATCGGCCAAACTATCGACGCTTTTTGAGGTGCTGGTCGGGAGCTGAATGGGCATCCAGCTGTGTACGGCACAAAGTCCTTGTTGGTAGGCGTGGCCTAAGAGCATGGTGAAGTCGCTGAAGCCGATCAGCCATTTGGGCTGGGCCTTCAAGCTGGACCAGTCGATGGCGTCGACCATACGGACCGCCCCGTACCCGCCCCGAATGCTCCAGATGGCCTTGACCTCGGGGTGCGCAATGGCCCAGTTGACGTCGGCCGCTCGAGTGGCGTCGTCGCCGCCAAACTGATGGGAGCGGGCACCCAAATTCGGCGCGCGGAAAGGCGTGAACCCTTGGGAGCGAATCCATGATTCGGCTTGTTCCATGACAGCAGACTCACCAAAGCGCGAAACGGACACCAAAGCGATGCCATCGCCGGGGGCTAAGAAGGGGGGAGAAAGGGATTCTGGCATAGAACGAAACCAAGGTACAGCCCTTTGTACTTTTGTCGTACATGAAGTCCTACAAACGTTCCACGATCACCGCTGCGCTGCCTTACGCCAATGGCCCCATTCATATTGGCCATTTGGCCGGATGCTATCTTCCTGCCGACATCTATGTGCGCTTCTTGCGAATGCGCGGCGAGGAGGTAGCCTTTGTTTGCGGCTCCGATGAGCATGGCATGGCCATTACCATGAAGGCCCGCAAAGAGGGCGTCACCCCCCGCGAAATTGTGGACCGCTACCACGAGATGATGCGCGACGCGTTGGCGGGCTTTGGCGTTCAATTTGACATTTACTCGCGGACCTCGTCGCCCAAGCATGCGGAGGTGGCGAGCAATTTCTTCCAAACTCTCTATGAAAAAGGGGTGTTTGAAGCCCGTGAAACGGATCAATACTATGATCCAGAGGCGGAGCAGTTTTTGGCAGACCGCTACATCACCGGCACCTGCCCCAAGTGCCAGGCGGCCGGGGCCTATGGCGACCAATGCGAGAAGTGCGGGTCGACCTTGAATCCCACGGATTTGATTCACCCGACGTCGACGCTTTCGGGCGCGGCACCGGAGATGCGCAAGACGACTAATTGGTTCTTGCCTTTGGACAAGTTGGCGCCTGAATTACGCACCTACATCGAGTCCCACCCCGAATGGAAGTCCAACGTTTATGGTCAGTGCAAATCGTGGTTGGATGCTGGCGATGGCTTGCAGCCCCGGAGCATGACCCGCGACCTCGACTGGGGCGTTCCCGTTCCCGTGGAAGGGGCAGACGGCAAGGTCCTTTATGTGTGGTTTGACGCTCCCATTGGGTACATCACGGCCACCCAAGAGCTCTTTGGAGCCGATTGGGAAACCTGGTGGAAGGATGAGGAGACGCGTTTGGTGCACTTTATTGGCAAGGACAACATCGTCTTTCACTGCCTGATTTTCCCAGCTATTTTGATGCAGCACGGCGGGTATATTCTACCTCAGGACGTGCCTGCGAATGAGTTTTTGAACTTGGAAGGCGAGAAGCTTTCTACCTCCCGAAATTGGGCCGTTTGGCTGCATGAATACCTGGCCGAATTTCCCGGCAAGCAAGATTCGCTCCGCTACGCCTTATGTGCCACCATGCCCGAAACGAAGGACAACGACTTTACGTGGGCCGACTTCCAGCAGCGCAACAACTCGGAGCTGGTCGCCATTTTGGGCAACCTCGTGAACCGCGTGATGGTCTTGAATCACAAGTACTGTGAGGGAAAGGTGCCGGTTTCTGGTTCTGCGCCGGAAGATTTGGAAGCGCTTGGCGCCATCGCCATTCAAACGGCTAAAGTTTCATCTGCTCTGGAGGCCTATCGCTTCCGTGAGGCATTGACGGAGGCAATGAATTTGGCCCGTGTAGGGAATAAATACCTCGCCGATGCGGAGCCTTGGAAAGTGGTTAAAACGGATCCCGCGCGTGCGGCAGAAATCCTCGGAACGGCCACACAAATTATGGCTGCTTTAGGGGTTGTTTTTGAACCCTTCCTACCTTTTAGTGCGGCGAAAATTCGCGCTATGCTGGGGATGGAGTTGGCAGATTGGTCGCTTTTAGCTGGGACGAGCCTGGTGCCGGCCGGTCAGACCCTGTCAGAGCCCGCCCTCTTGTTCGAAAAGATTGAAGACGAAGCCATGGACGCCCAGCGCGCCAAGCTTGTCAAACCTGTTGAAATCCCTGTTCAGCCTGTGGAAACCTCTGCTATTCCCCCCATTGCGGCCAATATCGACTACGATCAATTTGCTGGGTTAGACCTTCGAGTTGCCACCATCTCAGAGGCTACCAAGGTGCCCAAAGCGGACCGCTTGCTCCAATTGACTCTGGACACAGGCGTCGATCGACGCACCGTCTTGTCAGGCATTGCAGAGCACTTTGCACCCGAAGATGTGGTCGGTCGCCAAGTGGTGCTGTTAGCCAATTTGGCTCCTCGTACGATTCGCGGGGTGGAGTCTCAAGGCATGATTTTAATGGCCGAAAACCCGGAAACAGGAAAACTGGAATTCCTTCAGCCCGGCGCCGCATTGCCGGCGGGAGCGACCATCAGGTGACGCGGTTGCCTTCTGGCCCCGTAGTTCAATGGATAGAACGAGCGTTTCCTAAACGCTAAATCCCAGTTCGATTCTGGGCGGGGCTACTACCTTTTAATTATCAACTTGTTAGGTTGATGATTCAGGTCGTTCAATTCATGTCATTTTGCTCCGATTGAGCAAAATATTGAGCATACTTTGATTACGGCGCTGGGGAGAAAGTGACAATTGCACTTTTCTTGGGACATCTATTTTTCCAAGCGATGAACGATAGACAAGATGGAGGGTCGTCTACGAGTTCATTGTAGGTGGCTGCTGGAAATACCTGAAGTTCCAGCTGACTCGTTCTCAAACAGATAGTTAAGAAGCGTTCTAGAGTATTGAGTTGATGGTAATTTTATTGTGGGTTAGAATCCCGCTCTCTCCGTTCCAGTTATCTCTCAATCTGATTTCCTTCTGACGACCTGTAAGCTACTCTCTTCAAAATTTAAGAAATTTCTGTTTAATTCAATTAAAAGTTTAGATTTTGATATAGCTATCTTGTCTTTTTCAATATTTTCTTGCTTGAAGTAACCTCCAATCGTTCCTGCTTTATAACCAGTAATACAAATTAACTGGAATGGGAACTCTTTTTCAGTATTATCGACTATCATAAAGTCTGCTTCCTGTTCAATTTCAAAACAAAATTTGAACCTAATTATTGAACCACTAAATAATAATTCATCGGAAGAAGAGGCATTCGACCTCCCATCCCTGTTAGTTTGTGAAAAGCGTGATTTGCTCATCGTGTCTCTAAGGTATTAAAAATAACGGCATTGGATTTTGGGGCGTTTCAAGCGGCCACCTACGATTGTATTGAAGGTTGGTAGAGATTGGAAGCCTTCATCTTCATGGAGTGAGTTGTGGAGGATTACAACAACCGCCCCGGTGACTACGGAATTCAAACCGGGCATAACAAGACCTCAATTTCTAAAGTCACATTAACTCCGCTTTCTATCACGCACAAGTCCTGCGATTAGGAATTTCTAGCGTTTCCAACAGCGACCTACAGTCATTCTGTAGATAATTGTTTACATGGTCGTCTAAAAGTGCCCAAAGTATGAGACCTCATTATCAAAGACCTATTTGTTCGCGGACGGGTAAATGGGTAACAATTAGGAATGTGTACTTTTTATCATAAGTGAACATTACTCGTTAACCATGCTAAGCGTTTATGTCAGCGCAGAAGTCGGCGCAAACTGTACTGAGTTGTACTGATTTTGTACATTCTAGAATTTTTAACTATCTGATTATCAGTAGTTAAGTGCTCCATAAAAGGAATAAGCGTTTCCTAAACGTTTGATCCGGGTTCGATTCCCGGCGGGGCTACAACTCGAAAGAGTTTTTCAGGAATTAGACCGAGGATCTTGGCAACTGATTTTGGACAAGACTATGAACAAAAAGTAATTGGCAAAAAGTTGAAATTGTAAGACCTTGCTTAAATCCAAATGACCGACACCTCCCACCACGATGCGCGCATCGCGCAAATGACCTTCGCATCCATCTACCCGATGTATGTGACCAAAGTGGTGAAAAAGGGCCGAACGGAAGCCGAACTCCGCGCCGTCATCTCCTGGCTGACGGGCTATGACGAAGTGGAATTGGACGCGCACAGGGAGGCGAAAACGACGTTTGAGGGTTTTTTTGTTGGCGCTACCCTGCATCCCAACGCCTCGCTGATCAAAGGGGTGATCTGTGGTTACCGCGTGGAGGAAATCACCAATGCCCTGACGCAGCGGGTGCGCTACTTGGATAAGCTGGTGGATGAATTAGCCAAAGGCCGCCCCTTGGCCAAAATTCTTCGCTCAGCCGCCCCGTGAACTAATGCGATGACTGATTGTTAAGTAATTGATAGTCAGTAATTTTTCGATCATGAATTGGAGGCAGCACTTTTTTACCACCGCATTTCGCAACCGGGTAGGCACCGCTACCCTTTATGCTGCAATCGCCCTGTTTGCGGTGCATTTGGCCTTGACAGAAATGGCGCCGTGGTTTCCCTCCTTGCAAGGATGGGCCTTGCTCGCCCACCCGATCCAAGCCATCTACACCCCCTTCTCGCTCTTATTGATTTACGAGGCCTACCTGCTTATCTACTACCTGCGGAGGTCTACGACCATTTACATCGGCAAGCAGTATGAAATCATGACCTTGATTCTCATTCGGAGCATTTTCAAGGATCTAAGCCAGTCGGACTTGGCGTCCCGTTCGGTGGCGGAATGGTGGCAATTGGACCTAATGCGCGACTTGGGGACTGTGGTGGTGGTATTCGGCTTGATTTACCTGTTTTACCGCATTAGCGGGATGTACGCACCGCATTCAGTAGAAAAAGACGAGGAGCAGCTTATTGGCCCAAAACTCCAAGGCTTCGTGCGGGCGAAGGAGTCCCTGTCGGTGGCCCTGTTGGCCGTCTTTGTCGCATTAAGTGTCTACAGTCTGGTGACGTGGTTGGGCCCTGTCTTGGGATGGTCGCTGGCCGGAACGGTGGATGTCAACCACATCTTTTTTGATACGTTCTACACGTTCCTCATCATGAGTGATGTCTGCATCTTGCTCTTCACGCTGCTCTATACAGACGATTTTCCCGTGATTATCCGGAATTCCAGCTTTGTGGTGTCCACCATCTTGCTAAAACTCTCCTTCACAGCGCAACCAGGCATGGCCCAAATTCTCTTGATTTCGGGGATCGCCTTTGGGGTAATCATGCTTTGGTTTTCCGATGCCTTTGATCGCCTCGGCCGAACAAAAAAGTAGTCGGGTTTCAACCTAGGCTTTTCGCTCTGAGAGCCAAGAGTCAAGGCTCCAACGACCGGGGCCTAGCAGCAGTACCGCTAAAAAGGCCAAGGCATAGAGGAGGGCGTGTTCTTTGTCGGCCAAGGGGTCTGAACCATGCGCCACAAAGGCAGCCACCAACATGGTGAAAGCGGCGGGTGCCGCCATCCAGCGTGTTTTGAAGCCCACCAAAATGAGCGCCGGAGCAATGAGCTCCCCAAAAATGGTCAGGGCTAGGGAGATGGTTGTACCGAGGCCCAAAAAGTCCATAAACTTCACAGGTTCATCTGCCGCCAATGCGTGGCTTAGCCGTTCGTACTTCGCCCATCCATGGGGAATCATCAAAAAGGAGGTGCCTGCGCGCAGCAGAAATAGGCCCAGTGAGTGTGTCATGGGCACGAATATAGGCGACGTCTTAGTTGTTCGGCGCTCCGGCCGCAATCCACTTTTCCAGTTGTTGGATTTGGCAGTCCGTGAGGGCATTGCCATTGGGCGGCATCGCCGCAAAACCACTTTGGTGCTTGACTGCTCCCAGGAGGCGGTTGTTGCCCGTAGCGGCCACCACGCCGGCATGGGAATCTAGTTGGACATAGGCAGAGGCACTCGCGCCGGCATGGCAGCCCACGCAGAAATTCTGCAACATGGGTTGAATGGTGCCGCTAAACGTGTACACCGTGGTGTCACAGCCTGATTCACAGGAGTTATTTCGTGCGCCTTGTTTTATCCAAGTTTTGATGAGTTGGATTTGGGCCGCGGTGAGGGAAGCGGGGGGAGGCGGCATGATTTTGTCTGGATCCGTTTCTATGAGGACCTCATACAACTCACTGTTGTTAGGCTGGCCGGCCTTCACATCCCCCGTATTCATGATCGTCGAGTAGGATGTCAGGACCACCCCGTCTTGGGCTGAAGCCGCATCGTGGCAGCCACTCATGGCACAACTGGAAACAATGAGGGGAAGGACCTCCTGTTGAAAGTACACCGTATCGGGATCGCAGTTTCCTCCTAAGCCTGTGGAGTCGATGGGATTTGGATCGATGGGATTCAATGGCTCATGGGTGCAGCGGACCGTTAAGAAGAGTCCGGTGAAGAGCAGGGTGGGGAGAACCAAGAACTGGCGCATAGTGAGCGGGTTTACCCGTAAAGTTCCAAAATCCATGCCGAATACCCGAATGGGCGGGGTCACTTTGGCAATTTAGAGCGATTCCAATGGGCGATGGTATCAATCACGGCATCCGCCACTTCGTTGGGCACCGCAAACGACAGCGTATAGTGGGCAATTTTCCACGCCTGCGCGTCCCCGTCGTAGACCAAAATCCCTGTTCCTCGGCATTGCCCCATGTGCTCCGAGTCCAGCTTTTCATCCAGCCAGGCCACATCCCCACGAATTGCGACGTGGCGTTCACCCAGAACAGGAACGAAGGTCCAGGCGGAAGCACGTTGGAAAAATTTCCGGCTCCAAATTTTGAATTCGGCTGTGGTCCACCGCTCTGTTTCATCCGTCCCCAAGAAGATGCTTTCCTGGGAAGCCATCGTCCCAAAGTATGTCAGGCTATCTGCGGAGCTAGCCGCTTGATGCCAAGCATCCATGGTTGCATGGATGGCATCTTCTCCCGGGACCACGGAGGAATCGGATTTAGAGGGGGCGTGACATGACGTCAAAACGACCAAGAGTCCGAGGACCAAGAATGGGCGAGATTTCTTATTCATTTTCCTAAGGTAAGAACTACTTTTGCTGCCTGGTTTGGCTCCGTAGTACAATGGATAGTATGTGGGTTTCCGGAGCCTAAGATGCAGGTTCGATTCCTGCCGGGGCTACAGATCAGAGGTGCGATGCATCTCTCCGGCAAGACCGCCTCTTCGCGCAAGCGTCGGGGCGGTTTTTTGTTGAAAACCGAGACAAAGTCCATTTTTTCAATCGGGGGTATCTTTGTGGTTTACATTTTTCTGATCCATGGTTCTTTCCTTTCTATATATCGGGCCCGGCATGGGCGTAGGTACCTTAATCCTTGTTCTTCTTATTTCGGGTATCGTCCTTCTAGCCCTGGGGTATACCCTGTGGGCGCGTTTCAAGCGCATTTTTAGGAAATAAAGGGTGCCCGAATTCATCTCCCTCGCGGCGGCGCTCCTTTCGGGTTGGTTATTGGTTCGTCTGATCCTTTGGCGGGCCGAATGGCTTAGTGCCCTCGCGCGCTCCGCCGTCAGCGTCGTAGATGCCCTCCTGAGCCCCCTTCCAGAAGCCCAAAAACTCCCCCTCGTCGAACGCCGCAACCTCCTCCTCCTCGCAGCACTCGGGCGCTTTTTCCTGCTCATCGGGCTGGCTCTTGCATCTGGGTGGGCGGTGGTGCAAGCGGGTGACCTTTTTATTGATACGAAGGCCCCTTGGACTGCTTGGCCTTGGGCCCTTTTTTCCTTGGGCGCCAGCATTCCCTTCCTGCGTCGGTCCAACAACGAGGGCCCCTACAGCCCTACCCAGCAGGTGTTTCATCATTTGATTTTGGACCACCCCAATGTGGGACGAATGCTTTTCAAGCGTGAGGTAAAACGGGTCCTTCAAGAAAAGACTGCACCCGACCAACCCTTCCTGATTGTTACCGGATTGGCCCGCGCCGGGACCACCAGTCTGCTTAACCACCTGAGTGAAACAGGTTCCTTTGCCTCCTTGAACTACCGCCAC
>UPTG01000594.1_pt1 | contig 29331 bp, 29 predicted proteins | sample 2160121 | NCBI WGS metagenome assembly UPTG01 (sample SAMN06266255, study PRJEB28933) | marine metagenome | isolation source: Columbia River Estuary | place: USA:Columbia River Estuary, USA | collected 2014-07-27
AAAAAATCCAGTTGCTGAAATATCAGTTAGCGCATTTGATATATTATTTTTTACACGGACTCCCGTAACAACTTGTCCGTCACCTAAGACCTCTTCAGTTTCAGTATTAAATAAAATATCAATATTTTCTGTGTTTTTCACACGATTTGCCATGATTTTAGATGCTCTAAATTCGTCACGACGCACCAACATTGTAACTTTCGTACACAACTTAGACAAGTAATGCGCCTCTTCACAAGCAGAATCACCAGCACCAACTATGACGACTTCTTGATTTCTGTAAAAGAAACCATCACATACTGCACAAGCGGAAACACCTCCTCCAAGTTTTAAGTACTTTTGTTCGGACTCTAATCCTAAATACTTAGCTGTAGCTCCTGTAGAAATAACAATCGTCTCGCAATGAATTTCTTTAGTACCGTTGATCCAAACTTTGTGTATAGCCCCTGAAAAATCTACCTTGGTAACCCAACCATCTCTGACATCTGTTCCAAAGCGCTCTGATTGTGCTTGTAATTCTAACATCATAGCGGGCCCTGTAACACCATCTGGGTAACCTGGGAAATTCTCAACTTCATTGGTGGTTGTTAATTGGCCTCCAGGCTGTGTTCCTTGATATAGTACAGGGAACATATTGGCTCGTGCTGCATATATAGCAGCAGTATATCCAGCAGGACCAGATCCAATAATCAAACATTTTACAGACTCTATAGTATCAGACATAATTTAGATTTTAGGATACAAAAGTAGGCGTTTTACACAAAATACATACGGGAAGTTATCAACAGTTTTAAATAAATTGTAGATTAATTAATTATGATCTCCATAAACAAAAACCAGTAAAATAATCTTAACTTTGTTAGAAATTCAAAATGAAAGCGTTATGTTGATTATTGGTATTGGTGGCGGAACAGGAAGTGGAAAAACAACAGTGGTGAATCAAATTTTATCAGAATTTCCAGCCGGTGAAGTACAGGTAATTTCTCAAGACTCCTATTACAAAGAAACATCACACCTCAGTTTTGAAGAACGCTGTAAAATTAATTTTGATCATCCTAAGTCCATCGATTTTGAATTACTCGAAGCTCACTTAAAAAATTTAAAAAAAGGAAAAAACATCAACCAACCTGTATATTCCTTTAAAACACATAACCGTACCGGAGAAACAACAATTACCAAACCTAAAAAAGTAGTAATTGTAGAAGGAATTTTAATTTTATCTAATCCTGAATTACGAGCACTTTTTGACATAAAAATATTTGTTCATGCAGATAGTGACGAGCGTTTAATGCGACGTTTAAAAAGAGATATTGCCGAACGTGGAAGAGATTTAGATGAAGTTCTAGAACGTTACCAAACAACCTTAAAACCAATGCATCAACAATTCATAGAACCAATGAAGGCTTATGCAGACATTATTATTCCAAATAATCGCTATAATACTGTTGCTGTAAATGTTGTGAAATCCATTATAAATGACCAACTCTAATGCTAAAAAAATCGTACCTACTTTTGAAACCATTAAAACTTTTTAAGAATATTTATTTTCTTATCTTGATGGTGTTTATTGTTTGGATGCTTTTTTTTGATGCCAACTCTTGGTTAATTCATAACGATTTAAACGATGATATTGAAAATTTAGATTCGAAAATTGAATTTTATAATAGTGAGATTTCAAAAGATCAAAAAGAAATCAAAACTCTAAATTCACAAGGTGGCATTGAAAAGTATGCACGTGAACATTATAAAATGAAAAAAGAAAATGAAGTAGTCTATATTATAGAAAATGCCGACAGTTTAAAGGTTAAAACAAATGAGTAAATCAAATCTTTTTGAAAATTTTGAATCCGTTTCAGCCAAAGCATGGAAACAAAAGATTCAATTTGAACTTCAAGGAAAAGATTTTAACGACCATCTAGTTTGGAATTCTATTGAAGGAATTGATGTCAAACCTTTTTATCATTCCGAAACTTATTCTAAATCCCCAAACATTCAGTACAATGCTTCTGACTGGAAAATTGGGCATTCCATTTATGTGAATTCCATAGAAAAAAGTAATATCCATGCACTTGCTCTAATTGAAAGCGGTATTGAAAGCGTACATTTTACATTGCCAACAGCTGACATTTCAGTAGAAAAACTACTTAAAAACATCGATACATCTAAGGTACCTATTTATTTTGAACCTTTAGTTCTTTCAGAAAAACTGGTCAAAGTACTTCAGGCTTTTTCACTAAAAAATAATTCTTTATTTTACATCTTACAAGACCCTATTGGTCACTTATCTCGATCCGGAAATTGGCATGAAAATCTAAAAACAGATTTACATACATTAAAACAAACTATTAATTTAGGAAGTGATTTAAGAAGTGTTATCTCGATTGACTTAGGATTGTTTCAAAATACAGGAGGTAGTATAATTCAACAGCTAGCTTATGCTCTAGCCCATGCCAATGAATACCTTAATTTACTTGATTCCGAAAAGCTAAAATCTGTAGTCTTTAAGGTTTCTGTTGGAAGTAATTATTTTTTTGAAATTGCTAAACTTCAAGCTCTGCGAGTGTTGTGGCAAAGTATCACAAAAGATTATGGACTTTCTATTGATTGTCACATTCTTAGTCAACCCAGTCGACGCAATAAAACGATTTATGACTACAACATCAATATGCTTCGAACAACTACTGAGTGCATGAGTGCTATTTTGGGGAGTAGTGACACCGTTATTAATATGCCTTATGATCATTTATACCATAAGGACAATAAATTTGCGAATCGATTATCAAGAAACCAATTGCTTATACTTAAGAATGAAAGTTGTTTTGACAGCGTTTGCAACCCTACAGAAGGCACATATTATATTGAAACACTGACACAACAATTCGCACAAAAATCATTAGATTTATTTAAAGAAATAGAAAAACAAGGTGGTTTTTTAAAACTTCTAAAAGAAGGAGTTGTTCAGCGAAAGTTGAAAGAACATGCGCAAAAAGAACAGCGTTTATACGACCAAGGATCTGAAGGTCTTTTGGGAACTCATTTTCAGCAAAACAAAACAGATAAAATGAAATTGAATTTAGAAATTTATCCGTTTATCAAACAGCAAGCTCGAAAAACATTGTTAGAACCCATTATCCCTCGTAGAATTTCTGAGGAAATTGAAAAAAAACGACTGAAAGATGAGTAGGAAAAAAGTCCAACATATAGTCTTAGAAGGAATTAAGTCGCAATCAAATACAAAAAAAACTTTTGATACCGCCGAAACAATAGCCGTACATTCTAAATATTCTGAAAAAGACATAGAATCTTTAGAACACCTGAATTTTGCTGCAGGAAACGCCCCTTTTTTAAGAGGTCCTTACAGCACTATGTATGTACAACGCCCTTGGACTATAAGACAATATGCAGGATTTTCAACAGCAGAAGACAGTAATGCTTTTTACAAACGAAATTTAAAAGCTGGGCAGAAAGGTCTATCAGTTGCGTTTGATTTACCTACCCATCGTGGGTATGATAGCGATCATGAACGAGTAATTGGCGATGTCGGAAAAGCAGGTGTTGCAATCGATTCCGTAGATGACATGAAATTGTTATTTGATGAAATTCCTTTAGATCAAATGAGTGTATCCATGACAATGAATGGAGCCGTGTTGCCGATTATGGCGTTTTATATTGTTGCAGCACAAGAACAAGGGGTCGAATTACATGAATTGAGCGGAACGATTCAAAATGATATTTTGAAAGAATTCATGGTACGAAACACCTACATCTATCCACCTGATGCATCCATGAAAATTATTTCTGACATCTTTGCATACACCAGTAAACACATGCCAAAATTTAATAGTATTAGCATTTCTGGTTATCACATGCAGGAAGCAGGAGCTTCCGCCGACATAGAGCTTGCTTATACCTTGGCTAACGGTCTTGAATACATAAGAAAAGGACTGGAAACTGGCTTAGAAATAGACACCTTTGCACCTCGTTTATCGTTTTTTTGGGGGATTGGAATGAATCACTTTATGGAGATTGCCAAACTTAGGGCAGCTCGTATGTTATGGGCTAAAATTGTTCAAAAGTTCAACCCAAAAAATCCAAAATCATTGGCACTGAGAACCCATTGTCAAACAAGTGGGTGGAGTTTAACAGAGCAAGATCCTTTCAACAATGTTGCTCGTACATGTATCGAAGCCACCGCTGCCATTTTTGGAGGCACCCAAAGTTTACATACGAATGCCCTAGATGAAGCGATTGCTTTACCTACCGATTTTTCGGCTAGAATTGCAAGAAACACACAAATATATCTTCAAAAGGAACCTAAAATAACCAAAACAGTGGATCCTTGGGCAGGAAGTTATTATGTTGAAAAACTGACTGCTGAAATTGCAGAAAAAGCATGGAGTCATATTGAGGAGGTAGAAGCTTTAGGCGGTATGACCAAAGCAATTAAATCTGGAGTGCCCAAACTAAGAATTGAGGCAGCAGCAGCACGTAAACAAGCCCGTATTGACTCTGGCCAAGATACTATTGTTGGCGTCAATAAATTCAAGCTTGAAAATGAAGATGCGTTACAAATTTTAGAGGTAGATAACGAATTGGTTCGGGATCAACAATTGGAGCGATTAAATCATACCAAAGCACAACGCGATTCTGAAAAAGTAAAGGATGTTTTAGAAAAATTAACAAAAGCTGCTGCAAATGGAAGTGAAAATTTATTAGTTTTAGCGGTAGAAGCTGCCAGATATCGTGCCACGCTAGGAGAAATTAGCGACGCGTTAGAAAAAGAGTTTGGAAGGCATAAAGCAGAAATTAAAACATTTTCAGGTGTGTATAGTAAAGAAATAAAAAACGATATATCCTTTGAGAAAGCCAAGCAAATGGCCAATCATTTTGCAGAATTAGATGGTAGACGTCCAAGAATAATGATTGCAAAAATGGGACAAGATGGACACGATCGTGGCGCAAAAGTAGTCGCAACTGGCTATGCCGACTTAGGATTTGACGTAGATATTGGACCGCTCTTCCAAACCGCTGATGAAGCTGCAAAACAAGCAGTTGAAAATGATGTACATATTCTAGGGATTTCTTCATTAGCGGGGGGCCACAAAACACTGGTTCCTAAAGTTATTGAAGCTCTAAAATCATATGGTCGAGATGATATCATGGTGATTGTAGGCGGCGTTGTTCCAAAACAAGATTATCAATATTTATATGATGCTGGTACAGTAGCAGTCTTTGGGCCTGGTACAAAAATTAGTGAAACTGCTATTTCAGTATTGGATATATTAATAAATTAATTATATTTATACGATTTTTAACCAAATCTACCACTTAAGTAAGTAGCAAATGAAATCCCAAATCTCATATGCCACTAACAAAAATAATAGCAATTGCGAACCAAAAAGGAGGTGTTGGAAAAACAACAACCGCCATCAACCTATCTAGTGCACTTAGCATTCTAGAACAAAAGGTGTTGCTTGTTGATACAGATCCTCAAGCAAATGCAACTTCTGGCTTAGGTATTTTATCAAAAAATATTGACCATTCAATTGTAAAATTATTCCAAGGTAATTCAGAGATTGACCAATGTGTTATAGATACACAAAATCCAAACTTAAAAATCATCCCAGGATCAATAAAGCTTGCAGAAATTGAAATAGATGTAAAAACACCTAATTTAAATCGACTCAAAACAGCATTAGATACGCTAAAAAATAAATTTGATTTTATTATTATTGATTGTTCACCTTCTCTAGGATACCTCACACTAAACTCATTTGTCGCATCTGACTCTATTTTAATACCCGTTCAATGTGAGTTTTATGCATTAGACGGGCTAAGGAAATTATTATCTACTATTAAAAGTATTAAAAAATCTTACAATCAAAACTTAAAAATTGAAGGAATTCTAATGACTATGTATGATAAGCGACTCAGTCACAATAATCACGTCATTTCAGAATTAAAAAGACATTTTAAAGGTTTAATATTTAAAACAATCATCAAAAGAAACACTAGCTTAAGTGAAGCACCTAGTTTTGGAACTAGTGTGTTTGATTATAAAGTAAATAGTGAAGGCTCTACAAACTACCTAAATCTATCCCATGAAATTATGAAAAACCAAGCTCTGAACAAAGAAACATCTTTGGGTAAAAACATCTCCCAAATTATGAAAGAAACTGAGGAAACTATTTTACTTGATCCTTGTATTAAAGACCGAAACCTAGATAATTTTAAAGTTTTTTCTCAAAAAGATAAAAATTTCGATAAACTTCTCGGCTGCACAAAAAAGGAAGTTATCGATACCTTAGGTTTGGTTTATAATGACATTCACAGTGATGTATGGATGTATCGTATTAGGTGGAAGAGAAACCTATTTAGAAAAAACTATCTTTATCTAAATTTCGATAAAAACAAAGTCAACCTTATTAAATTAAGACGGTTTAAACTCAGTTGAAAACTCGATTAAATTCTTAAACAATTAGGTTTAAATTCGTCATAAATAATTGTATTTTTACCTAAATTAATAAACCATTAATGGGAAAACTCATTGCTATAGCAAATCAAAAAGGAGGAGTTGGTAAAACGACTACAACAGTTAATCTCGCAGCCTGCTTAGGAGTTTTAGATAAAAAAGTATTATTGATTGATGCAGACCCTCAAGCGAATGCTTCATCTGGTCTTGGAATCGATGTGGATACAGTAGAACTTGGAACTTACCAATTGTTAGAACACAATTGTACAGCTCAAGAAGCCATACAAAAAACATCTGCTACAAATGTAGATATAATCTCCGCACATATTGATTTAGTGGCCATTGAAATTGAATTAGTGAATATCGAACAACGGGAATATATGCTAAAACAAGCTATTGAATCTGTTAAATCCGATTACGATTATATTCTTATTGATTGCGCCCCTTCATTAGGGCTATTGACACTTAATGCATTAACTGCAGCAGACTCTGTAATTATTCCCATTCAATGTGAATATTTTGCATTAGAAGGTTTAGGGAAATTATTGAACACCATCAAGAGTGTGCAAAAAATTCATAATGAACATTTAGATATTGAAGGATTATTACTGACAATGTATGATTCTCGTTTGCGACTTTCTAACCAAGTTGTAGAGGAAGTACAAAATCATTTTACAAACATGGTTTTTAAAACCATTATTCAGCGCAATGTACGACTCAGTGAAGCCCCAAGTCATGGAGAAAGTATCATTTATTATGACGTAAATAGTAAAGGTGCTACAAATTACTTAAGTTTGGCTAAAGAAATCATCAGTAAACAGTAAACATAATGGCAAAAGCTATTAAAAAACAAGCATTAGGACGCGGACTTTCTGCTCTTTTACAAGAGCCTAAAAAAAATCAGCATAGTACTGAAAGCGTAAACAGTAATAGTATTCAAATTGGAACTATTATAGAGTTAGAATTAAATCTAATTGAAGTCAACCCGTTCCAACCACGTACACAATTTAAGGACGAAACTATTCGGGAATTAGCTGCTTCAATTCAAGAATTGGGTGTTATTCAGCCGATCACAGTTCGTAAAACAAAAAACAATACATTCCAATTAGTTTCTGGGGAACGTCGTTTTAGAGCTTCTAAATTATTAGACTTAAAAACAATTCCAGCCTATGTAAGAATTGCAAACGATCAAGAGGCCTTAGAAATGGCATTAGTTGAAAATATTCAACGACAAGATTTAGACCCTATTGAAATAGCTTTGAGCTACCAACGATTGATCGATGATATCCAATTGACTCAAGAACAAATGAGCCAGCGTGTTGGGAAAAAACGATCTACTATTGCTAATTATTTAAGATTACTTAAGCTAGACCCTTTGATTCAAACAGGAATGCGCGATGGGTTTATTAGTATGGGGCATGGAAGGGCTATTGTAAATATAAATTCTCATACAGATCAAATTGATATTTATAAAGAAATTATTTCGAATAAATTATCCGTTCGAGCTACCGAAACACTCGTTAAAAATTACAATTCTCCAAAAACTCAAAAAAACATCAAGCCAGATGAACTGCCTAACTACGTAAAAAATGGAGTGAAAAAAATAGCTTCTTATTTTGGTCATAAAATTGATGTAAAAATGGAAAAAAAAGGTGGTGGAAAAATACTAATCCCTTTTCATTCTGAAGAAGATTACGACCGCATTCTAAAATTATTTAAAAGTGATAAATAAGCATTGGTTCATTATATTTTTTTGTGCATATTCATTCATTAGTTTTGCTCAAGACACAGAAGACAATCCAAAAGAGATAGATTCAGAAATAATTGAAACTAATTTAATGGATCCTTTGGCACCATCAAGAGCCGCTTTTTATTCTGCGATTCTTCCTGGACTTGGACAAGCAGTTAACAAAAAATATTGGAAAATTCCTATTGTATATGGAGCTTTAGGAACCAGCATCTACCTTTATTCTGAGAATGACAAAAATTATAAACGCTACAGAAATGCTTACAAAAGGCGTCTGGCAGGGTATACAGACGATGAATTTTATGGTCTTGGGGATATTCCACTTTTATCAGATGAATCGCTCATTCGTGCCCAACGTTCATTAAGAAGAAATAAAGAATTATCCATATTAATCACTATTGGAATTTATGCCTTAAATATTATAGATGCAAATGTAGATGCCCATTTACTACAATATAATATGGATAAAAATTTAGCAGTCCATCCGTTCATTAACTTTGACACGCCTGAATCATCTGCACAACTTGGATTATCAATCAACTATAATTTTTAAAATGAGAATAGCACTTTTAGGATACGGAAAAATGGGAAAAGTAATTGAAAAAATTGCTATAAGTCGCGGACACGAAGTAACTTTAAAAATTGATAAAGAGAGTGCGCCATGTGATATATCAACCGTAGATGTAGCAATTAATTTTAGCACTCCCGATTCAGCAGTTCAAAATATTCGTCTAGCCCTTGAAAAAGGAGTTCCTGTTATTTCAGGAACAACAGGCTGGTTGTCTGAAATGGAGTCTATAAAAACATTGTGCAACACTCAAAATGGAGCATTTATCTATGCTTCTAATTTTAGCTTAGGGGTCAATATTTTTTTTGAACTTAATAAATACTTAGCAAAGATGATGAAAAATCTGACGGACTATTCTGTAGACCTTGAGGAAATACATCATACTCAAAAACAAGATGCGCCCTCTGGAACAGCCATCACACTTGCGGAAGGAGTGCTTGAACACAGTAATCACGATTCTTGGGGACTTACTCCTTTAAAAAATACTAATGAATTAGCTATTACAGCCAAACGTATCGATGCTGTTCCAGGAACACATACTGTAAATTATCGGTCTGAAGTAGACACTATTTCGTTAACACATACTGCACATAACAGAGAAGGATTTGGACTGGGAGCTGTTGTTGCTGCGGAGTGGATTATTGGTAAAACAGGTGTTTTCTCAATGAACGACGTGTTAAACATTGGTTAAACTCTTGAAAATGACTCACATTAACCTATAAATTAGACATCAAATAACTTAAAAATATTATGACTTTATCTCAATGGTTTATTTTTTTCTTAGCAATTCAATTGATTCATGGATTAGGCACTTGGAAACTATATATTAAGGCAGGCCAAAAGCCATGGAAAGCGTTCGTTCCAATTTACAATGGTGTTATTTTTATGAAAATCCTGAACCGACCAACTTGGTGGGTTGCATTGTTATTTTTACCAGTGATCAGCTTAATTATGTCAATTATCATATGGGTGGAAACCGCCCGAAGTTTTGGCAAAAATACAACAACAGATACTATTTTATCAATTGTCACTTTAGGGTTTTATAGTTATTATTTGAACTATTTTACAGATTTAAAGCACATAGAAGACAGGAGTTTAAAACCAAAATCTGGATCAGGAGAATGGTTCAGTTCTATCCTCTTTGCAATAGTTGCTGCCACTATTGTACACACCTATTCTCTTCAACCATATGTAATTCCTTCCTCTTCACTCGAAAAATCATTATTAGTCGGTGATTTTTTGATTGTGAGTAAAATGCATTACGGTCCTCGTGTGCCCATGACCACTATTGGTCTTCCTATGGTTCATGATACGATTCCAATATTAAATAAAAAATCCTATTTATTTAATGATCAAATTACGGAACAAAACTCTTCTCTGAAAAGTAAATTTCAACTCCCCTATTTACGAATACCAGGATGGGAAAAAATTGAACGTAATGATATCGTTGTTTTCAATCAGCCAGCAGATACACTTCTGGATATGAATGATTTTAGACCTGAAAGAAATTACTACAAACCCATCGATAAAAAAACAAATTTAGTAAAACGCTGTGTAGCTATTGCTGGAGATACTCTTGAAATAAGAGATGGCTATGTATACATCAATGGTATTCAAAATGAACTCCCAGACCGTGCAAGACTACAGTTTAGTTACGAAGTTACCCTTAAGCCAGGAAAAACGTTTGAAAGAAGCATTATTCAACAATTAAAAACGCGTTATGACATCACTGATGGCATCTATGCAACTGGAAATAAAATCATCATCCCTGCGGCTTCAGAGGCTGCTGTAAAAACATTTAAAAACCACCCAAGTGTTGCTCACATCACACGTTTTATAGAGCCCGAAGGAAAAGCAGATATTGGATTATTCCCTCAAGATCCTAGTTACGATTGGAATCGTGACTTTTTTGGACCTCTTTATATTCCAGAAGAAGGGAAAACAATAGATGTCAATTTAAAGAACCTTCCTGTTTACAAAAGACTCCTTACAGAATACGAAGGGAATACAGTGTCGACAAAAGGCAATCAAATTTACATCAACGGAAAACTTGCTAAATCATATACTTTTAAACAAAATTATTATTGGATGATGGGCGACAATCGTCACAATTCAATAGACGCTCGTGCATGGGGATTTGTACCATTTAACCATGTTGTTGGAAAACCTGTTTTTATTTGGATGAGCTGGAATACCAACGGTAAAGGATTCAATAAAATACGATGGGATCGCGTGTTCACAACTGTTCATGCTGATGGAGAACGGACCTCCTATTTTATTCCATTCTTATTTTTATTAGCGGGATGGATTGGATATAGCAAATGGCGTAAGAAAAAAAATGCAACCGTTTAAAATGTTTGCATGACACTCCTTTACCCGTCATATTTTCCAAATATTGCTTCTTATATAGTGATGGCTCAATCTAATGATATCATATTTGAAGTACACGACTCTTATCAAAAACAAACCTATAGAAATCGCTGTTATATTTATGGTGCAAATGGAAAATTGAGCCTCAATATCCCTGTAAATTTTTCTCAAAAAAATAGAAAAAACACAGAAGAAATAAAGATTGATAATTCATCTAAATGGCAATCTACACACTGGAAGTCTATTGAGAGCGCCTATAAAACTTCTCCCTTTTTTGAGTTTTATGAAGATGAATTCAAGGACCTATTTAGCACGCCAAAAGAGTTTCTTTTAGATTTTAATTTAGAGTGTATTGCGGTCATTAACAACTGTTTGAATTTGAAATTGGATTTTTCTAAATCTGATCAATTTTTAAAATCAATAAATGAATTAGACTATCGGTTTTTAGTGAACGCAAGAAAAGAATCTAAAATTGATCTGATGTCTTATATCCAGGTTTTTCAAGACAAACATGGATATTTAACTAACTTAAGTATCTTGGATTTGCTGTTTAACGAAGGACCAAATGCTTTGGGATATTTAAAAAGTCACCCCCTCACTTTTTAGATCCTACTGCAAGAATTTGTACATTATGGTATTCATTTGATCGCCTCTCCCCTCTTTGATCCGAATAGATGTAGTATCGACTCCCCCCCCCCTTCACTCTTACATCGCTATTGGAGTATATCTATGTTTATTGGTACCTTCAAAAACCCGTATTATTGGTATAGGGCTTTGTATTCATATTATTGCAGATAGCTGTACTTGTTTACTTATGTAGAGACAATTCCGTAAGAATTGGAAAATGATCAGAATAAGGAACGTCATAGTTTTGAAATTTCACAGACTTATAGCTTTTGTCAGCTAGAATAAAATCAATACGAACAGGAAAATATTTAAAATCAAAGGTGCGTCCAAAACCAGATCCAGAAGTCTCAAAAGTATCTAATAAATTTCCTTTCAAAATTCGATACACATAAGAATACACTGTATTATTAAAATCGCCACAAATGAGCACCTTATAAGGCGATTTCGCTACATGAGCCGCCACACGTTCAGCTTGTGATTGTTGTGCTTTAAAAGTGATTCCTAAGCGCTTGAGAAGCTTGTTGGATTGCTCAGAATCAAGCGTTTCAACATTTACATTGGCATCAATTCCAGAGGATTGAAGATGCACATTATACACTCGAAGTGTATCTGACTTGATAACGATGTCTGCATAAATAGCACTGTTAGCAGAATTCGGAAAATCAATAAACCCTGTATTTAAAATTTTATAGGTCGACAAAATTGCGAGCTCAGATTTATTGTATGTGGAAGGATTGGTTTGGTGTTTGAAGGGATGTGTCTTAAAATCTAAATTTGTCCTTGAATCATATTCTTGAAAACAAACAATACTTGGAGATTCCTTTGTTATAAAATTCTGAATTTTTGAAGGTATAGTTATATCGTCTATCCAATTATATAAATTGAACAATCTTACATTATAGCTCATTACTGTAAACGTATCTTCTGATAGCTGACGATTATCTTCTGAAAATTTATAAAATGACAAAACCTGATTATAACCAACAACAAGGACTAACAAAGAAAGAATAACTTGTTTTTTAAGTTTTACAGTCCAATAGACCACAAAAATAATATTTAATACAATCAATAAAGGAACCGACAAACTTAAAATCGATATCAACGAGAAAGTTTGTGGTGGTATATAAGACAACCCAAAAGACAAAAGTAACAGTAGAGCAACCACTGAATTTATCAGAAATATGATTTTATTAAGAAAATTTAAGTTTTTCAAGATGTCTTTATTTACCTGCTCGGAACAAAAAGTCCTTTTCTGCTTGTGTTAAACTTTCATAGCCACTTTTACTAATTTTATCGAGGATAAGGTCTATTTGCTTTTGATGCGTAAACCGATCAAACTCTTCTTTTTTCTTACCAGCAAACGATTGTTTTTTGTTTTTATTTTTATGCACGGTTTTTAAGGGAGCTGCTGTTCCAGAAAAATAGGCTATAATTCGATCTATAAATTGTCCAATATCAATTCCTTTTTGAAACTGTCTCGCATAAAAATATCCCAAAAGGTAACCTCCAAAATGTGCCACTGTCCCCCCTGAGTTTTGAGATAGCAAACCTGGAATATCAAATAAAACCATCGCGATACCTATATATTTTAATTGAAATTGGAAGGTGAAAAATTGTACTTGTTTGGTGGGTAAATAAGCGCATAAAAATATGATAATCGCGCGTACGCCTGCAGAGGCACCAACTACAGGTCCTACTGTATTTAAAATGCCTGATGGAAATAAATTATACACTAATACAAAAGCAAAACCACCACAAAGTATCCCTAGCAAATATACTTTAAGTGATAGATCTTGTTTAAATAAATTTGAAAAGGAACGTCCAAAAAAATACAGTATTATCATATTAAAAAACAAATGGACAAAACTATAATGTGTAAAGCCATAAGTTAACAATGTCCAGGGTTTTGAAAGTACTTCCGAAAACGACTTCGATAGCGATAACCAATCTAAACTCGCTTCAGCTCCCTGAAGTCTTAAAGAGACAAAACTGAAAAGAAATACAACTACATTTACTACAATGATTTTTTCAAACACATTGAGCCTTGATAATTTTTCTCTAATATCTTGGTTAAGACTTCTCATTAATTCCAACGGTATTTATCAAATTGATTTTTTTTCCAGAAATACATCAGCAGAAATCCAGTGACTGCACCTCCAATATGGGCAATATAAGCGGTGTTATTAGGACTAAAAATAGACACACCTGTAAATGCAGAGAATAAGTCTAGAGCAATAATTCCAGGGATGAAATATTTTGCTTTGATTGGTATTGGTAAAAAGAGCATCATCAATTCTGCATTCGGATTGAGCAACCCAAACGCAACTAAAACACCCATAATAGCTCCTGAAGCTCCAACCATAGAACCATTACTTTTAACATTTAAATCGAATAACATTCGAAACGATTCACCATTGAGCTGGTTCATACTGTAACCGTAACTAGACATGACGGGTTCTAATTTAGAAGCTAAAATTTCTCCTTTAAACATACGGTCACTTATAATATTTAAACTAGATGCTTCTCTAATAAAATCAAAAGAAAGCCCCAATGCTTCTAAATTACTTAACAATGGATATACCTGAACGTAATACACTAAAAAAGTCAAGGCCACTGCTCCTAAACCTGATGAAAGGTAAAAGATTAAAAATTTTCGTTGACCAAAGACGCGCTCAACAGCCGTTCCAAACATCCACAACGCTAACATATTAAATAATAAATGCTGAAAACCTCCGTGCATAAACATGTGGGTAAATACTTGCCACGGCATAAAATAGTCACTCAACGGGTAGAAGAGCGCTAGAAAACCATAGAAAAAATCTTTATTACCCAGTAAGTAGGTTCCTAAAAACACAAGAATGTTGATGATAAGAAGGTGCTTAACAGTTGGGGTTATTTGACGCATTTTAATTGAATTTTTTATCGAGTTCTTCAACCTTAAGAGTTGTAAAAACTGTTTTGTTAGTAGGTGAAATTGACGGTTCTTTACAAGAGAATAAGGTGTTTATGATATGTTCTTGTTCTTCGCGTTCTAATTTTTTTCCATTTTTAATCGCCAAACTTTTAGCGAGTGACTTGGATAATAAATCACTGACACTAAAGTTCACATCGGGGACTTCATGTTCAATATCGTGAATAAGTTGTTCAAAAACAATATGGACTTCTGACTCTTTGACTCCTACGGGTACTCCTGTAAGTTCTATATTTTCGTCTGTGAAGGTAGAAAACACAAAGCCGGTTGTTTCTAGGGCCTGCTGAAGTTCTTTTAATATGGTGATATCTGATTTAGAAAATTTGAGTTGTAGTGGAAATAATAATTGTTGACTCACAGCTTCATTAACCGTGGTTTTCCGAAGAAACTCTTCATATAAAATACGTTCATGTGCTCTATTTTGATCTATGATAAGCATCCCAGATTTGATCGTATTTATGATATATTTATTGTGTAGCTGAAACGTTTTTTGAACTTTTTTTTCTGATGAGTCATCAAAAATAGAAGACGTCATTTCATCAGATTCATAATTAGATTGACTTAAACTATCTGGGTTTGATTTCGATTCTAAACCAACATAAAGCCCTTCCCACGCGTCCCCTGTAGATTTAGAGTGTGAAGTTGGAGTTTGGTTGGAATTTAGAAAAGGATTAAAAGTGCGATCTACTTCAACTTTTGGAATTCCTGTTTGTGCCCCCTCAAAACCATATGGAGTATCTAAATTTTTATCACGTTCAAAATCTAATACAGGTGCAATACTAAATTGTCCCAGACTGTGTTTGACAGCAGCTCTTAAAATCGCATAAATTGTTTGTTCATCATCAAATTTGATTTCCGTTTTTGTAGGATGAATATTTATGTCAATACTTTTAGGATCTACTTCTAATTTTAAAAAATAACAAGGATGTTTTCCAGGCTGGAGGACACCTTCAAAGGCTGCTGAAATCGCATGATTTAAATACGGACTCTTGATAAATCGATTGTTTACAAAAAAGAATTGTTCACTTCTTGACTTCTTGGAATATTCGGGTTTACCAACAAATCCAGAAATAGATAAAACCTCCGTGGTTTCTTCAACAGGAACTAGTTTTTCATTCATTTTACCTCCGAATGTACTTACAATACGTTGTCTAAAGTTTCCTTTTAACAAGTTAAAAAGATCACTTCCGTTGTGATACATCGAAAAACTGATCGAAGGATGCGCCAATACCACTCTATGAAATTCATCAATGATATGGCGTAATTCTACAGTATCCGATTTTAAAAAATTCCGTCTTGCAGGAATATTAAAAAATAAATTCTTAACTGCTATCGAACACCCATTAGGAGTTGCAATCACTTCTTGAGAAGTAAAAACACTGCCCTCTACAGATAAAAGCGTTCCCAACTCATCAGAAGCTTGTTTCGTTTTCATCTCAACATGTGCAATCGCAGCAATACTTGCCAAGGCTTCGCCCCTAAACCCTTTTGTATGGAGGTTAAATAAATCGTCTGCGACTTTAATTTTGGAAGTAGCATGCCGCTCAAAACTCAATCGAGCATCGGTCACACTCATTCCTTTACCATCGTCAATAACTTGAATCAATGTCTTACCAGCGTTTTTTACGAATAACTTAACCGTCGTTGCTCCTGCATCTATGGCATTCTCAAGAAGCTCTTTTACTACAGAAGCTGGGCGTTGCACAACTTCTCCTGCAGCAATTTGATTTGCAACGTGGTCTGGTAATAATTGAATTATATCGGCCATGAATTAGAAAAATATACTTAAATCAAAATCTATAATCCAAAGGAATACAAATATTAAAATTATAATTATAATGGAAACTCTTTTATTTGCTAAGTTGTTGGGATTTGTTTTTAAATCTTCAATTGCATTTGTAAATTTACCTTTCAGATTTGTTTTTTGAATGGTCACACGTTGATCGTCAAATTTATGTTTTATTTCAAATGGGCTTTTCTCACCTTTATAAAAGCGAGGTGTATAACTATATCTTTTATTTTTTTTTGTTTTAAATATACCCATAGCGCAAAATTATAAAGTGTCTAAAATGTAGATTCCAATCAACAAAAGGACGCATGCAATTATAAGCCAAGTTAATGAAAAATTATAGGGTTTTCTAGTAGACTTCAAACGAAAACGCTCCTTATTAAAAGTAGAATTCTCTCCAGAAGAAGCCGTCATTGACTTTCGTAATTTAAATTTTCTGGTATTTCTAGAAATCAAATGTTTTGTATTATGATACCAATCAAAAATAATTAAATCTATAGAATCAAAAACAAATCGTGCGGAAAATTATCAACAGTTATTGATTTATTTTATAAGTTTTGACTCAAATGCGCCATCTTAATTGCAGTGATCGCAGCCTCCACTCCTTTGTTTCCATGAGTTCCACCAGATCTGTCTATAGATTGTTGAAGGTTATTATCTGTTAACACACAAAAAATAACAGGAACATCATGAAGAACATTTAAATCTTTAATACCTTGAGTGACGCCATCACATACAAAATCAAAGTGTTGAGTTTCTCCTTTAATGACACTTCCAATAGCGATAACTGCATCCAAAGGTTGTTGTTGCATTTTTTTTGCTCCATAAATGAGTTCAAAGCTTCCAGGAACATGAATGGTTTTGATGTTTATTTCTTCTACACCACAATCTAATAAGGTATTTACAGCTCCTTTAAACAAGCCTTCTGTAATGGCAGGGTTCCACTCAGAAACAACAATCCCAAACCGAAAGTGTGTCGCGTCTGGGAGTGTTGTTGGATCGTAATTAGATAGATTGGTATTTTCTGTAGCCATGATTAGTTACTAGCGGCTTCAGCTTTTCCAATAAAAACGTCAATATCTTTAGCTTCCGTGCTTTGTGGAAAATCTGATTTTATTTGGTTAAAGAACCCTAATGCTTTTGAATTATTTCCTAATTTTAAACCAATCACACCAGCTTTGTAAAGATACATAGGAGTGGTATAATCGTTTGATTTAAGTTGCGCTGCTTGTACATAATAATCGTATGCATCTTCTAATTGTTCTAATTGAACAAAAGCATCACCAATACCTCCTTTTGCAATTGGCCCAAGGATATCATCGTCAGATGAAAATGCATTCAAATAAGTTACAGCATTTGTATAGTCTTTCATGTTTAGGTATGCCATTCCAGCATAATAATTAGATAGATTTCCTGCTTTTGTACCACTATATACATCAGCAATGTCTAAAAAGCCATATTTACCGTCAGCTCCATTAAGAGCCAACGTAAACAAAGAATCTTTGGAAGCTCCATTGACCGCTTGGTCAAAATATTGTTGTGACTGGAACATATCGTTTGTCGCCTGCCCCTCTTTTGGTTCTTGAATAAATTTATCAAACCCTAAAAAGCCCAACACCAATACTGCTGCCAAACCGACGATGATAAATATATATTTTTGATTTTTAATAACCCATTCTTCGGTACGTGATGCCGATTCATCGAGTGTGTTAAAAACCTCAGCGGTTGTTGATCCATCTTCAATTGAAGTCTCTTTTTCTGTCTTCGTTGACGGTTTTCCGCCTCTTTTCTTATATGTTGCCATGGTTGTTTTATTATTGAGGTTCAAAAATATAATTTTTATTCGTAAAAAAAAGGCAAATTATTTGTTATTTTTCAATAATTTGCAACATCTTTTTGAAGCACCTACAAGAAGATAATTATAAAATATAGACCAATTTCACATGATTTTAAAATCATTAAACTTATTAAATTACAAAAATTTCGATGCCTTTACGGTTGAATTTGATGCAAAAATTAATTGTTTTGTAGGAGCTAATGGCGTCGGAAAAACAAATATTTTAGATGCTATTTATCACCTCTCTTTTGGTAAAAGTTATTTCAATCCTATTGCTTCTCAAAATATCCGACACGAAGAAGATTTTTTTGTAGTTGATGGACTTTATGAAAAAAATGAGCGCAGCGAAAAAGTAATCGTTTCTCTAAAAAGAGGTCAAAAAAAAATCATCAAACGCAACGGAAAAGCCTACGATCGTTTTAGCGATCATATTGGGTTTTTGCCATTAGTGATTATATCTCCAGCGGATCGGGATTTAATTATTGAAGGGAGTGATACCCGACGAAAATTTATGGATGGTGTCATTTCTCAAAGTGATAAAGGGTATCTTGAAGCTTTATTAAATTATTCTAAAATACTTGCGCAAAGAAATGCATTGTTAAAATACTTTGCATTAAACAACAACTTTAACAAAGATTCCTTAGATGTTTATAATGAGCAGCTTAATGAGTATGGTAGTATCATATATAATAAGCGTAAAACATTTTTAGACGCCTTTACTCCTATTTTTAAAAATCGCTATAAAGCCATAAGTAATAACAGTGAGGTTGTTGATTTACAATACAACAGTCAGTTAAACAATTCAACTTTGATGGAGTTGTTTGAGACTAGCATCAACAAAGATCGTATGTTACAATATACAAGTACAGGAATTCACAAAGATGATTTAGATTTTTCAATCAAAAACTACCCTATTAAAAAATTTGGAAGTCAAGGGCAGCAAAAATCATTTTTAATTGCTTTAAAACTAGCTCAATTTGACTTTATCAAAGCGCAAAGTGGTGAAACACCACTACTCCTACTGGACGATGTTTTTGACAAACTAGACGAACAACGCGTGGCTCAGATCATTCAATTAGTTAATGATGAAAATTTTGGGCAGTTGTTTATTTCAGATACGCATGCTGATCGTACTGAAAAAGCCATTAAAAGCGTGCATCAAACCTATCAAATATTCCAACTGTGAGACATCTTTTAACTTTTTCGTTTTTCATCTTACTGAACAGCTGTAAATCAGAAGTATCGACTTACATCCCTTTTGTAGAAGGTTATTGGGAGATTGTGAACGTCACTAAAGACCACAAGAAAATCAAAGAATATAAAATGAGTGGGGCTATAGATTACTTTAAAGTGAATGCTGATTTATCTGGATATCGAAAAAAAGTAACCCCCCGTTTTGATGGAGCTTTTGAGATGTCTCAGCATGAATCAGAATTTGCGATATCCATAAAAGACAGTCACTTGTGGATTGTCTACACTGATAATGAAGTTACTTATCGTGAAGAAATAATACGTGCTAATGCCTCCAGCTTAATCCTTTCTAATTCCGATGGATTTATATACACCTACAAACCTTACGAACCTTTAATTTTTGAATAATGAGCAAGCGTCAAAACGATTCTTTTAAAATCGATGATTTAATGAAATCATTTGTCAAAGAAAACAAACTCGAAAAAGGGTTAGACAAGGTAAATGTTGAAGCTGCTTGGACAGAGATGATGGGTAAGGGAGTAAATACCTACACCAACAGTGTAAAACTACAGAAAGACGTACTATATGTAGAACTCAGCTCCTCAGTATTAAGAGAAGAGTTGAGCTACGGAAAAGATAAAATTATAAATATGCTGAACGAATCTCTTGGAAAAAACCTGATCACAAAATTAATTTTAAGGTAATATTTAGTACAAAAAAAACCACAATAGAATTGTAGCTTTTTAATGTTTTATTGATCTCGTTTAGAACATTTCTCTTCCTGAAAAATGAAAAGCTCCTTCAATTGCCGCATTTTCATCGCTATCACTTCCATGAACTGCGTTTTCACTGATAGAATCTGCAAACATATTTCGGATGGTTCCTTCTGCGGCTTCAGCTGGGTTAGTTGCTCCAATTAAAGTTCTAAAATCTTCTACTGCATTCTCTTTTTCAAGAATCGCCGCTACGATAGGACCACGAGTCATGTAGGTTACCAATTCACCATAAAATGGACGCTCACTATGAACCGCATAAAAAGCTTCAGCATCGGCTTTTGTAAGTTGTGTTAATTTCATTGCAACGATTCTGAAACCTGAAGCAGTGATTTTTTCTAATATTCCGCCAATATTCCCTTTTTCAATAGAATCGGGCTTAAGCATTGTAAATGTTTTGTTAGTTACCATGGTATTTGTATAAATTTTGTGCAAAAATAAGGTTTTTATACATACAATCCTCCTTCCAACTATTTTAAAAAATTGTATCTTTGCACGCTATGAATACAACAGAAATTTTGGACTTAAAAAAAATACTATCCACTCCTAAAAAAGTGGTCATTGTCCCTCATAAAAACCCGGATGGAGATGCCATGGGGTCTACTCTAGGCTTGTATCATTACCTCAAAAAACTCGGGCATTCAGCAACCGTAATTGCCCCAAATGACTATCCAGAGTTTCTTAAATGGATTCCTGGCACAAAAGATGTTCTCATACATGAAGAAAACACAACACTTTCTGATGTACTCATTTCCGAAGCAGATCTCATTTTTACTTTAGATTTTAATGCCCTGCACCGTTGTGGTGCGATGGGGACTCCTATTGAAAATGCTACCGCCATTAAAATTATGATTGATCATCACCAACAACCAGATGATTATGCAACTTATGTGTATTCTGATGTGAATATGTGTTCCACCTGCGAAATGGTATATCATTTTATCGATAAAATGGGTGACTTAGAATTGATGGATGTAGCCATTGGAGAAGCATTATATACAGGAGTTATGACCGACACGGCATCGTTTCGTTTTCCGCTTACTACGAGCACTACCCACCGAATGATTGCACATTTAATTGATGTTGGAGTAGAAAAATCGAGTATTCACAATGCTGTATATGACACCAATAGTCTTGGTAGACTTCAACTTATGGGATGTGCCTTGAATAATTTAAAATTTTTAGAAGCATTCAATACAGCTTATACAAGCTTAACCAATAAGGAACTGGATGCCAATGATTTTCAAAAAGGAGATTCTGAAGGCTTAGTCAATTATGGCTTATCTCTTAAAGGAGCTAAGTTTGCTGTTATATTTATTGAACATAAAGAAGAAGGCATCATTAAAATCTCATTCCGATCTAAAGGTACATTTGATGTAAATAATTTTGCAAGAACTCATTTTAATGGAGGTGGTCATAAAAATGCTTCTGGGGGACGTAGCAATCTCAATCTCGAAGATACCATTGCAAAATTTATTAGTATATTGTCTGACTATAAATCGGAACTAGATTCATGAAGTATGCCCTTTTATTTATGTTAACAATTTCGCTGGTTTTTAGTTGTAAACCTTCAGAAGCGAGACGTCCAATATCGAATAATTCGGGCTCATTTATAGACGCTTCTATTGAGCGTAATAAACAATTAAACAACAAAGAATACGCTCAGATTGGTGCTTTTATCAAAAACTCCAAAAAACCTTTTATATCTTCTGAATTTGGGTTTTGGTATACTTATAACACCAAAATAGAAACAAATACAAAAACACCTATATTTGGCGATTTAGTACAGTACACACATTCGCTTAAAACTTTAGACGGTCAAGTGATTTACTCTTTAAATGAGTCGGAAATAAAAACCTATTATATCGATCAACAAGAATTGTTTTCTGGTTTAAGAGAAGGCTTAAAACTAATGAAAGAAGGTGAATCAATTACTTTTCTTTTTCCTTCTCAAAAAGCATACGGATACTATGGAGATGACAATAAAATTGGCAGTAATGTACCGCTCATCTGCGATGTTTCTTTAGTAAAACTCACTAAAAACTAACTCACTAAAAACTATTTAACACCCAATAAAAATCAAAAAAATGAAATTCACAAAAGTATTTATCCAATTATTTGCAGCAGGATTGCTCATTAGCTCAACAAGTTGCCAACAACAATACCCAGATTTAGGCGACGGTATCTTTGCCGAGTTTGTAACTTCTAAGGACACTATCATTATACAATTGTTTTATGATAAAGTACCTTTAACTGTTGCCAATTTTATAGGACTCGCAGAAGGGTCACACCCTATGTTAGCGGATTCTCTAAAAGGCAAACCATATTATAATGGAACTGTATTTCACAGAGTTATTGATAATTTTATGATTCAAGGAGGCGATCCCACTGCGACTGGATCAGGAAGTCCAGGATTTAAGTTTGGAGACGAATTTGACGAAAGTCTAAAACATGACAAGCCAGGTATTTTATCAATGGCCAATTCTGGGCCTGCAACCAATGGCAGTCAATTTTTTATTACTGAAAAACCAACGCCACACCTAGACAATAGACATGCTGTTTTTGGAGAAGTTGTTCAAGGTTTTGCTGTTGTTGACACTATTTCAAATGTAAAAGTGACTCCAGGATCTAACAAGCCAGTAGAAGACGTAAAAATATTAAAATTAAATATCATTCGTCAAGGAATGAGTGCCAGAGGATTTGACGCTGTAGACACATGGAACACAGAACTCCCTTTGTTAGAAGAAAAGCGATTACAAAAACTAGAAGAAGCTAAACAAAAAGCTGAAGAAGCAAAAAAAGTTGCAGATGAAATGATGGAGAAAGCTGCAGAAGAAATGATTGCTGTTTTAAACATTTACAAAAGCAAAGCAACACAGCAAACTTCGGGATTACTTGTTTATAACATTACAAAAGGTAACGGAGTTAAACCTAAAACTGGCAACACAGTTAAACTAAATTACGAAGGCTATTTTACGGACGGTAAATTATTTGGGACAAACATTAAAACAGTTGACGAAAAATGTGGCTCCTATGACATCCGAAAGGAACAACAAGGAGGATATGCTCCAATGCCAATGAAAATCGATGCTGAAGCTCAAATGATTCCAGGATTTAAAGAAGGTGTTTTTGATATGTCTGTAGGAGACAAAACATTCTTATACCTTCCTTCATATCTTGCTTATGGCGAAAAAGGACGTGGACCAATTAAACCTAATACAGATTTAATGTTTATCGTTGAAATGGTAGAAGTTAGTAAGTAATTGACACTAAATCTATACAAAAAAAGCAGCCTATGGCTGCTTTTTTTGTATAGATAGAATACTTATGCTTTTGGAATATTCTTTAAAATCTCTAAAACAAAAATCCAAAACTTTTGTACTGAAGAAATTTGAGCGCGTTCATCAGGTGAGTGCGCCCCTTTTATATTGGGGCCAAAACTAATCATTTCCATATCGGGATAATTGGTTCCTAATATTCCACACTCTAAACCAGCGTGACAGGCTGCAACATGTGGCTTTTCGTTGTTTAGTTTTTCATACAAAGATCTTAATACTTTTAAAATAGAAGAATCCATATCGGGTGCCCATCCTGGGTAATCCCCAGAAAGTTCTACTTCACAGCCAATAAGCTCAAAGGTTGCACGTAACATCATTGCTAAATCCATTTTAGAAGATTCTACCGAAGACCGCGTTAAGCAACCAATTTTGACGCTTCCGCCTTTGATAATAACGCGTGCTATATTGTTAGACGTTTCTACCAATTCTGGAATATCGGGACTCATGCGGTACACACCATTCCACGCGGCATAAATAGCACGAGTTAAGCCTTCTTGAACCCCAAGGTCCATAATGACTTTTGGGGTGTCAATTTTAGTTAAAACAACGATCAAATCGGGTTCTAATGTTTTTAATTCTGATTGAATGGCTTCTATTTGTAGTCCCATTTCATATTTAAAAGCATCTTCCTGTACCATATCAATAGCCACTATCGCTTTACTTTCTCTTGGAATCGCATTGCGCAAGCTTCCACCATCAATTTCTGAAATTCGCAGTCCAAAATTTTCAAAGGCATCAAATAATAAACGATTCATGATTTTGTTAGCATTTCCAAATCCTTTATGAATATCCATCCCTGAATGACCACCTTGTAACCCTTTGACTTCAATGGAATAGCCTATTTTAGTTTCTGGAGTTGATTCTTCGTTGTAAGTTCCAACCGCAGTCACATCAATACCTCCAGCACAACCCACACCAATTTCGTCATCTTCTTCGGTATCTAAGTTTAAAAGAATAGCGCCATTTAACAACCCACCTTCTAACCCCATCGCACCTGTCATACCTGTTTCTTCATCAATAGTAAACAGTGCTTCAATAGCTGGGTGAGAAATATCTGTACTTTCTAAAATTGCCATAATAGTTGCCACGCCTAATCCGTTGTCAGCACCTAAAGTTGTTCCTTTTGCTTTGACCCAATCCCCATCTACAATCATCTCTATACCTTGAGTTAAAAAATCAAAATCAGTATCGTTGTTTTTTTGATGCACCATATCTAAATGTGATTGCATAACAATCGCTTTTCGATCTTCCATCCCCGAAGTAGCTGGTTTTTTAATAATTACATTCCCTACAGCATCTTCAAGTGTTTCTAGATTTAATTTTTTCCCAAAATCTTTCATAAATGCAATGACGCGTTCTTCTTTTTTAGAAGGACGGGGTACGGCATTTAAGTCTGCAAATTTATTCCAAATTGCTTTGGGTTCTAGTAGACGTATTTCTTGACTCATAACAGCTGTGTTTTTTAGTTGCACAAAGGTACGGATTTCATCCCTATCATAAATTAAAATTATTACTTTTGAATGATGTCAAAAAAAGGGAAAATTATAATTGCGTTGAGTTTACTTCCTCAATACTTGCTTATAAAAATAGTGAAGCAATACCCTGAATTTATAGAAACGTACTATAGTAAGGGTGTTTTTCCCGTCATATCAAAGCTACTAAATACGGTTTTTAAATGGGTTCCGTTTTCAGTTGGTGACTTGTTGTATATTGCCTTAATTATTTATATTTTTTATTGGGTAATTTTAAACCGAAAACAACTCAGAACAAAACCCTTAACATGGAGTTTAGATGTATTAGCTTTTGTGTCTTTTTTCTATTTTATATTCCACTTTTGTTGGGGCTACAATTATTATCGAGAACCTTTACATACGACACTCAACTTAAACCCAAAGTATACAACAACTCAATTAAAATCGGTTACGAATCAATTGGTTTTAAAAACAAATAAACTGCATTTTGCGATCACTAAAGATTCTTTATCAAAAACAACCCTCTGCTATGAATTTGCGGAACTGGCAGCAATGAGTCAAGCAGGCTATGTTCAATTAGAAAAAGTGTATCCTAATTTTAAACACGACGGACAAAATAGCAAAAAATCAATGTTTAGCACACCTTTGACATATATGGGGTTTAGTGGTTACGTGAATCCATTGACGCTAGAAGCTCAAATCAATGCTGTGATGCCTCGAAACTCTATGCCAACAACCATTGCTCATGAACAAGCACATCAGCTGGGTTATGCCGCAGAAAATGAAGCTAATTTTATTGCTTTTTTGGCGAGTATCCATAACAAAAATCGTTATTTTAACTATGCAGGTTATAAATTTGCGTTGCGTTATTGTTTGATAGAATTATCTAAAAGAGATCGAGATGCCTACGACTCTACATTATGTACCATCAATACAGGTATCTTAGAAGATTATCAAGAAGCGTTTGAATTTTGGAGTGCTTACAAAAACCCTCTAGAACCTGTTTTTAAAGGTTTTTACAGTGATTTCTTGAAAGCTAACAACCAAGTCAAAGGTATCGAAAGCTACAGCTATGTGGTGGCGCTTTTGGTAGATTATATTCAAGTAAGGAATTTATGAAGAACTGTACGTCTCCAGAGCTAGTATTGATTTAGTGTTTATCATATATTTCTAACAACAATGAAGTCAATAATTTACTTAAATTGAATACAACACTACACCCTACAAAAAAATAGCCTGAGTCGAATGAAACAGGCTATTTTTGGTGCTACTTAATTTTAATTACTTATTCACAGCTTTCATAAAAAGCATCTAATTCTTCATCACTGTTAGCTGTTTGCTGGGTACCGTCTTCAAACTGAACAGTGAGAGGATACGAAATAATACATGTATCTTCTTCGGTAAGTTGGCTTACAAAATCCCAAAGCTCATCATAATCATTAACTTCTACGATAGAGTCATCTTCTATAATGAAAGAAAATGGAAATACAATTTCAAAACATTGTTCTTCACAATCATCACAATCGTCGATGTCATAACAATCGTTGTAAAGACTGTCAAATTCTTGAGGGCTAGTTACTGAAGTTTGTGTACCATCTGTTAGAGTGACAGAAATAGGGTATAAAAATCCTGCAAATTCAAAGTTGTATAAATCTTGCTCTGAATATACAGTTACCTCGTTACTATTACTATCTAAGGCGGTTAGGGGATAATTCAATTCAAAACATTCATCTTCATAATCATCGTAATCATCATAATCGTCATAGTCTTCATAACAATCTTCTAATATAACTTCAAATTCTTCATATGTATTGATGGTCTGTTGAGATCCGTCTGCGAAAGAAACACTGAAAGGAACTTGTATATAAATATTAGATTCGTATGTAATATTTTGTAAATAAGCGTCTAACTCATCGTCATTGTTTAAGGTCGTACTGGTTTGTCCATCGGATAGGCTGTAAGGATAGTTTACAACAAAACACTCTCCTTCTTCAACATAACTAGATTCTTGATTTGTGGACGTGGCTGTTCTTGCGCTATTGAATAAGTTTGATATCAATTCCTGAGAAACACTATTTCCAGACTCTGATGTAACTTCTTCAACAGATGAAATTTCTTCAACTTTTTCGTTGCTACAAGCATTGAGTAGAAGTAAAAAAACAAGTGACAATTTAAATAAATTTTTCATTATTATATGTTTATGATTAATATTATAAATAACATTGCAATTAACAACTTAAATGAAAATAGTACATCAATATTTTATTTTATTTAACATAACAAACTCTGATAATTAGGAAATAACAGATTGTGTTAATCAGGCTACACATTATTTAAAAATTTAAATCGTATAATTATGAAAAATTATAAGTATTTTTAATGACTAATTTAATTATATCCTAATGAAAAAATTAATCATCCTTTGGAGCTTTTTTGGAGCATTCACATTGTTTGCTCAAGATTATTTTCCAAAAAATGATGGTGTGAAATCAAAAAACACCAACTTCACAGCCATTACCAATGCTAAAATTTTCATAACACCTTCCGAAAGTATCGAAAACGGTACTTTATTAATACAACAAGGAAAGGTTATAAATGTAGGTACCAATATTATACTCCCTAAAAACACGGTTATAATAGACGTAAACGGTAAATCCGTATACCCATCGTTTATTGACCTTTATTCTGATTTTGGAATCGCAAAACCAAAACGAGAAAATGGTGGAGGGCGCTCACCACAATACAGCGCCAACCGCGAAGGTTTTTACTGGAATGACCATATACGTTCAGAACAAAATGCTATTGATCATTTTAAATACGACGATAAATATGCCAAAACATTATTGGAAGCTGGTTTTGGAGTCGTTAATACACATTTACAAGATGGTATCGTACGCGGAACTGGAGCTTTAGTCGCATTAGATTCAAAAGGCAGCGATTCTCAACGTATTTTATCAGATCAATCTGCACAATATGTATCCTTTTCAAAAAGTGTCCGTTCTCGTCAATCCTACCCCTCTTCTATTATGGGTGCGATGGCTTTATTAAGACAATTGCATTACGATGCCGATTGGTATGCAAAAGGAAACGTTTCCACAAAAGACCGTTCAATTGAAGCCTACAACCAAAATAAAAGGCAAGTACAAATTATAGAAGCTGGCAGCAGAGCCAATGCTTTAAGAGCCGATAAGGTTGGAGACGATATTGGCGTCCAATATGTTATTTTGGGTGGTGGTGATGAATATGAACGCATCAATGATATAAAGAACACAAAAGCAACGTTTATTCTTCCTTTAAACTTTCCGAAAGCCTATGATGTAGAAAACACCTTTTTGACCAATTCTTTAGAGCTCGAAGCGATGAAAGAATGGAACCAGCGTCCTGGCAACCCAATGGCATTGGATGTCAATGGAATCTCATTTGCGTTTACAACCAAAGGACTAAAATCGATGAAAGAATTCAAAGCAAATATTCAAAAAGCAATTGAATATGGTTTAGATAAAGTCTCTGCCTTAGAAGCCCTGACAACTCAACCTGCTCTAGTGTTAGGAAACTCAAAACTTGGAAACCTTAACGTTGGGAGTTATGCAAATTTCTTGATTACTTCCGGTGATATTTTTAATGCTAAAACCACACTCTATGAAAATTGGGTGAATGGCTCAAGAAATGTGTTTGAAGATTTATCAAAGAAAGACATAAGAGGAGACTACAGTTTTAAGATTAATAATGACAACTATGATCTCAAAATATCTGGTACACTCAGTAAACTTAAAACTGAAATAACATCCGATTCATTAAAATTAAGCAGCAGTTTGAAATATGAGAACGATTGGATGCATTTGATGTTTTCTGCAAAAGACACGACGCAACAAGCATTTATTAGAGTGAATGCAAAAGTAGGAGATAAAGTTTTAATCCCAAAGATAGGATCACTACGAATAGACTTTGAAGGAGACGAATATTTCATCACACCAGACAAAGAAATTTTAGCAATTATAAAAGAATCAGACAATGAGTAAAAAAATTATATTTTCAAAAGATGCTAGAAATCAACTAGCAGACGGAGTAGACAAGTTAGCAGAAGCAGTTACAGCAACATTAGGACCATCAGGTAGGAATGTTATTATAGAGCAGAAAATGGGAAATCCAATTTCTACTAAAGACGGTGTAACAGTA
>UPTG01000598.1_pt1 | contig 29230 bp, 30 predicted proteins | sample 2160121 | NCBI WGS metagenome assembly UPTG01 (sample SAMN06266255, study PRJEB28933) | marine metagenome | isolation source: Columbia River Estuary | place: USA:Columbia River Estuary, USA | collected 2014-07-27
GTATAAATAATTTTGCAAAACTCCCTGTTTTAACTGAGAATGTAAAGGATATAAAAAATATTGAAGGAAATATTCTAGAGACATCTTTTAAAGATAAAATATCAATAGTTGCTTTTTGGGGTGGAGATATTAATAAAAAAAAATCTGAAGCATTAAATTTAAATCAAAAAATTTATAAAAGATTTTATGAGTTTCAAGACTTTCAATTTGTTGTAATGCATAATAAAACTGAATCTGAGGCAATTGAAAGTTTAAAAAACGAGCTTATAAGTGGAGTTGGTACTGACCTAGAAAAATGGAACTTTATTTCGACAACTCAATCAAATATTAAGTTGATTTTTGAAAGTTTTAATACCAATATCGAGCTAGACTCTAATTATAGCACCCCTTATGTGTTCATAGTTGATAGAGATCTGAGTTTAAGAGGAAGAGATGATGATGAAGATATTGGAATGCTTTATGGTTTTAATTCACAATCTGTTGCAGAGATAAATAATAAAATGGTAGATGATGTTAAAATAATACTTGCAGAGTATAGATTAGCTCTTAAGAAAAATGACTCTTTATTTTATGAATAATAATATAAAATATATTGGATTATTTATAATTATAATTCTTTTTGGAGTCTTTTCATTGCCTAAAATTTATGAAAGAGTAGTCAATTCAGATATTACAGATTCTAATAGACTTAACACTAATGAAAGGTTGGCATACCTAACTATTTCAGATCAAAAAAGAAAAGCTCCTGACTTTTTATTAACTAATCAAGACTCAATATTAATTTCAAATGATGATATGATTGGTAAAGTATATGTGCTTGAATTTTTCTTTACTAGATGTCCTGATATTTGTATTGAAATGAATCAAAACATGAAGTTATTAGATGAAGAATTTGGTGATTCTAATGATTTTGGTATTGTCTCAATAACTATTGATCCTAATAATGACACTCCATCAGTTTTAAAAAAATATTCTGAAGCACTAGATGTTAAATCACAAAACTGGCACTTTTTAACAGGTCAAAAAGACTACATATATGATTTAGCTAATATTGGATTTAACATTTTTGCAAATCAAAATTCAAATTTTATAGGAGGTTTTGAACATCAAGGATATTTTGCACTTATTGATAAAGATGGGTATATTCGATCTAGAAAAGATAGTTTTGGAAATCCTATCATGTATTATTTGGGTATAAACGATATTAATTCAATTCAGCAGGGAATAGGAATGTTAAACTATGATATTAAAAAATTAATTGATGAGTAAAATTCAAAACCAAAATAGTGGCTTAAAGTATAAAACTTTAATTATTATTGTTTCGATAGTAATTCCTCTTGTTGTTCTAGTTCTGTTTAATGTTAGGGTAACATCTTTACCTGCATTAACATTTTTACCACCTATTTATGCTTCAATCAATGGTTTAACAGCAGTTCTATTAGTTGCTGCTCTTTATAGTATCAAGAATAAAAAAGTTAAACAACATGAAGTTTTAATGAAGACATCTATATTGTTGTCTTTAGTGTTCTTACTTATGTATATTTTGTATCATATGACAACTGACCCTACACCTTTTGGAGGAGAAGGTTTTATAAAATATTTATACTTTTTTATATTATTTACACATATAACATTATCGATATTCATTGTGCCTATGGTTCTTATTACATATGTAAGAGCTATTTCAAATATGTTTGATAAGCATAAAAAAATTGCAAGAATTACATTTCCAATCTGGCTTTACATTGCTGTTACTGGTGTTGTAGTTTACCTTATGATTTCACCATATTATATTCATTGATGAAGAAATACTATCTTTTTTTTATTATATTTTTTTTAACGACTGTTGATGTTCAGTCACAATGTTCCATGTTAAGTGCTATGATGGAAACTGATCAAGGTTATGAATCAGCTAAGGGATTAAATAGGGGTATTGTTTATTTAATGTCAATTCCATATATATTAATAGGATTGATTATTTGGAAAATATATAAAACAAATAAAGCAGGATAATTTTTTTATTAATTAGGTTTATATTATAAACTAGTTTACATTTGTATAAAAAAAGATGACAAATTCAGATCAGATAAAAATTATTAATGACATAATTAATGAGACTAGGACCAAACTAAAGCCTTTAAGTTTTAACTTAATTTTCTGGGGAATATTTATAAACATAATGAGTTTGATTCACTATGTTTTCCCTGCATTTATTCAACAAACATATTATTCTGCTGGAATATACTGGATATTTTTACCAATGATAGGCATGATCTATATGACACGTTGGAACATAAAAAAATATAAAGAGATAGGTTATTCAACAACATTAGGTAGAGCTATCAAAATTATATGGGGAGTATTTGGCTTTGGGTGGCTAATGATAACACTTTTTTCTCTGTATAAAGGAATTAATCCAGTTCCAGATATTTTATTTCTCCTAGGTCTTGTTGTTGTTATGACTGGAATGATTATTAAATTTAAACCCTTAACAATAGGCGGTATGGTTATATTTGTTTTCATTTTCAAGTTGAATCAAAATCCAGATCAAAATTTTTTAATAGTGAATATGATTGGAATAACTCTTGGATTATTGATCCCTGGAATTATGCTATCTAGAATGAAAACTGATGAATAAAGAATTAGAGAAGTTACTTTTTAATCCGATTCGATTAAAGATTCTTTCGTTTTTATTTACAGTTGAGAGTGCAAGCTTTAAAAAATTAATGGAAGTTTCAGGTGCAACCAAGGGTAATATTAGTATTCAAATAAAAAAGCTGGAAGATGCAGGGTGTATAAAGATTAAAAAGAAATTTGAAGGTAATTATCCTTTGACTTCATGTTTTATAACCTCAAAAGGGAGAAAATCTTTTGAACTTTTTTTCATCTCATTAAAATCCTATGAAACAAATAAAACTGAAAAATGAATTGTTTAATAAATAAATTATTCGGTACTTTGTATAACATAGTACTACATCTTTTTATTGACTTAAAATAAACTTTACAAATATTTAATGTTCTAATTATTTAGAATTTAGCTAGTTTTGCAAAATATATGATAGAAATTAAAAATTTACATAAGTCTTATGAAATGGGTTCATCTTCATTACATGTTCTTAAAGGCATTGATTTTTCTGTTAATGATGGTGAATTAGTTGCTATAATGGGATCTTCAGGTTCTGGAAAATCTACATTACTTAATATTTTAGGTATGTTAGACACATCAGATAATGGAACTTATGACCTTGATAAAATTCGTATTGCAGATATGGATGAAAAAAAGGCAGCCAACTATAGAAATAAGTTTTTAGGTTTTGTTTTTCAATCTTTTAACTTAATTAATTACAAAAATGCTCTTGAGAATGTTGCTTTACCATTATATTATCAGGGTATACCTAGAAAAGAAAGACAAGTAATTGCTCTTAATTATTTAGATAAAGTAGGGCTTAAAGATTGGTCTACCCATTTACCAAGTGAATTATCGGGTGGTCAAAAGCAAAGAGTTGCAATAGCGAGAGCTTTAGCATCAAATCCAAAAGTTTTACTTGCAGATGAACCTACTGGTGCGCTTGACTCTAAGACTTCAATGGAAGTAATGGCTTTAATTCAAAAAATAAATAATGAAGGTAAAACTATTTTAGTCGTAACTCACGAACAAGATATTGCAGAAATGTGTAAAAGAGTAGTTCGACTTAAAGATGGAGTAATAGTTGAAGATAAAAAAGTAAAACAAAACATTATCAAAAATGTTTAATATAGAACGTTGGAAAGAAATATTTCAGTCTATTCAAAAGAATAAACTTAGGACAGCACTCTCGGGCATTACAGTCTCACTGGGTATTTTTATATTTATAATTCTTTTTGGACTTGGAGAAGGATTAAAAAACTCTTACAGTGATTTATTTCTAAATAATGCCAATAATGTTATATATGTATATCCTGGAAAAACTACTAAACCATTTGATGGATTTAAAACAAATAGACGAATTCAGTTAAAAAATCGAGACATTGCTGCTCTACAGAAAGAATTTGAAAATTCTATTGAATATATTAATCCTGCTCTATTTGTGAGAGAGTCAATCTCATATGGATTAGAAACATTCGATTTTGATATATCAGCAGTATCTCCTGCGAATCAAATTATCGAAAAGCATGTCTTAATGAAGGGAAGATATATTAATGAAAAAGATATTAAAGAAAAAAATAAAGTCACTACAATTGGAAGATTGGTAGCTAGAGATATTTTTAAAGGAGAAGATCCTATAGGAAGATTTATAAACCTTGGCTCCAGATCCTTTAAAGTGGTCGGTGTGTTTCAAGACACTAGTGGTGATACAGAGGAAAATAAATTAATCATTCCTTATACTACAAGACAACAAATTTTAAAAGGAACTGATGTGGTTGGAAACATTGGAATTACTTTTGATCAAACAATAGGTGGATCAGGAGCTGTAAAATTATCTGATAATATTAAATCTTTCTTGAAAAAAATAAAATCAGTTGACCCTACTGATCCAAGTGGAATTAGAGTTAGAAATGTAGCAGATGAGATAGATAGATCCATGCAGTTTGCGAATGCTTTACAAATAATTGTGACGTTTGTTGGAATAGGAACACTGATTGCAGGAATCATAGGAATTTCTAATATTATGGTTTTTATAGTAAAGGAAAGAACAAAAGAACTTGGTATTAGAAAAGCACTAGGAGCAGAACCTAGTGAGATAATAAAAATGATTTTAACTGAATCAATTTTTATTACTGCTATATCTGGTTTCTTAGGAATGATTTTAGGAATCATAATTCTTAATTCTTTAGATTCTGGGGCTCTTCAAGAATTTTTTATTACTAGAGCAGGGGTAAATCTAAATATTGCTTTATCAGCAACAGTAATATTGATAATATTTGGAGTAATTGCTGGATATATTCCAGCTAAAAGAGCTGCTCAAATCAAACCAATTGTAGCATTAAATGATGAATAGTTTAAAAAAAATATTTGATAGAGATACTTGGGATGAAATTTTTGAATCTATTTCAAAAAATAAGACTAGGACGATTATCACGACTATTGGAGTTTTCTGGGGCATATTTATATATATAGCTTTGGCAGGTTCTGCAACAGGAATTCAAAACGGTTTTGATGAAGCATTTAGTGGGATGAGTAAAAATTCAATGGGAGTATGGGCGCAAAGTACTTCAATTCCGTATAATGGATTTGAAGAGGGGAGGCGTCCTATATTTAGATTAGATGATGTCGACTATATTAAGAACAGAATACCTGAAATTGAGTATGTTGCACCAGGTCTTCAAGCTGGGGCTTTTTCAGGTTCACCTCCACTTGTAGTCAGGGGAACAAAGTCTGACAACTTTAATATTTTTGGAAATTTTCCAGTTTATGCTAAAATATCTGTTATTAAAATATTTGATGGTGGTAGGTATATTAATGACGATGATATCAAATATGAGAGAAAAGTAGCTGTCATTGGTGAAGGAACACAAGACAGGTTATTTACTGAAGGTGAAGATCCGCTTGGAAAATATATTGAAATTAATAATGTAAACTTTAAAGTAATAGGGGTTACAAAATTCCAACAAGGAAGTGGGTTTGGATCAGATTCTGATGTAACTATTCCATTTACCACTTTTGCTAAAATTTATAATCGAGGAGATAAATTTGGGTTTATGTTTGTGTCAGGATATAACTATGTTAATCCAAATTATCTAGAAGAAACTGTATTATCTAACCTTAAAGTTCTTAAAAATGTATCACCTGAAGATGATAGAGCATTTGGAAAATTTAATATTGGTGCACTGTTTGAAAGTATTACTAAATTTTCAAAGGGTATGATTTTTTTATCTCTAGTTGTGGGAATTGCAACAATTTTTGCTGGTGTTATTGGAATTGGGAATATAATGTTGATAGCAGTAAAAGAAAGAACAAATGAACTAGGTATTAGAAGAGCATTAGGTGCAACTCCAGGAGAGGTTAAGATTCAGATTGTATTAGAGTCAGTTTTTCTTACAATAGTAGCAGGAATAATAGGGATTACTGTTGGTGCCTTTTTACTATTTGTTATAAATATAGGTACTTCAGGTTTGGAAGACTTTCCTTTTACAAACCCAACTGTTCCTTTAGCTATTGTATTTGGTGCATTTATTACTATGGTGAGTTTAGGAACACTTATTGGACTAATTCCAGCTGAGAGAGCTGTAAGTATTAAGCCTATTGAGGCTTTAAGAGAAGAGTAATTAATTAAAATAAAAAAAATGAAATTTAAAAATATCGGAATTATAGTATTAATCTTAGGTTTTCTATTAGCTATTGCCTATTTCGTCAGAACAAATAGTACAGCAGCAATTCAATATGACACAACTACTGCATTTACCTCAAGTATTCAAAAAACATCTGTTGTGACAGGTACAGTTATTCCTGAGGATGAGGTTGAAATAAAACCTCAATTAAATGGAATCATTTCAGAAATAATGGTAGAAGAAGGTGACATGGTTAATAATGGTGATTTGATTGCAATAATTAAAGTAGTTCCAGATGAGAGATCTGTTTATGGAGCTCAATCTCAAGTAAACGCTGCGGAATTAAATGTTAGGAATGCTGAAAGACAGATGCAAAGAGCAGAAGAATTATTTTCAAAGCAAATAATTTCTCAACAAGAATATGAAGACGCAGAATTAAGATTCAATACTGCAAAAGAAAATTTACAAGCAGCACAAAATGATTTAGAAATTATTAGAAAAGGATCTGTCTCTGGATCATCAACTGCAAACACAAATATTAGAGCTACTATCACTGGAACTATTCTTGAGATTCCAATTAAACTAGGTGATCAAGTAATTGCAGCTAATAGCTTTAATTCCGGATCAACAGTTGCGATAATTGCAGATTTAAATAAGATGATCTTTGAGGGGCAAGTTGATGAAGCAGAAGTTGGAAAGTTAGAGGTTGGTCAGGACCTAAGTGTAAGTATGGCTGCTATTCCTGATAAAGATTTTCAGGCAAGATTAAAATTTGTTGCTCCAAAAGGTACTGAAGCTGGAGGTGCAGTCCAATTTAAAATTGAGGCTGATCTTACTCTAGATGAAAGTTCATTTATAAGAGCAGGATACAGCGCAAATGGATCACTAGTTGTTGATAACAGACAAGATATAATGGTAATTGCTGAGGCTTTGTTACAATTTGACAGAAGAACATCATTACCATATGTTGAGGTTGAGACATCTTCTCAAAATTTTGAAAGAAGAGACATTACTGTTGGATTATCAGATGGAATTAAAGTTGAGATTTTAACTGGACTAGAAATGACAGATAAAATTAAAATCTGGAATAAAACAGAACCGATTAAGATTGAACCTGAAGAATCAGCTTTTGATTCATTTAGGGAGGACAGATAAAAAAAATAAAAATGATAAAAAAATATATTCTTTTAACTCTATTTTCTTCAACACTTGCTTTTTCTCAATCAGGTGATAATGTTTTAACACTTCAGGATGCTGTTGAAATGGCAATTGAGAAAAATATAAGTATAAAGCAATCAGAATTAAACTTACTTAACTCTGAAATAGCTAAATCTGACGCAATAGGAAATTTTCTACCAAGAGTTTCAGCATCAGCTAACCACCAATGGAACATTGGTAGAGGGATTAATATTACAACTAATGTAATTGAAGATATAACCACTTCATTTTCATCTATGAGTGCAGGTGTTGGTTTAGATGTCTATAATGGATTTAGAAATGTATATCAACTTCATAGAGCTAATCTTGAAATTCTTTCTTCACAGTTTCAACTAGATGATATGAAAGATGATATAAAGCTTTTAGTAGCAAACTCCTATTTGCAAATCATGTTTAATAGTGAAATACTTAAAGTTCAAAAATCACAACTTGAAATCACTAAGCTAGAATTTGAAAGAACTAAAGATTTAATTGAAATTGGAACATTTTCACCAAGACAAATTTTTGAAATTGAAGCAAATCTAGCATCTCAGGAACAAAGTGTTGTTCAGGCCGAAAATAATTTTAGAAATGCAAAGTTAAGTTTAGCACAACTTCTTTTAATTGATGATTTTGAAAGTTTTGATATTGCATATGAAGATTTTAGTGTTCCTTTTTCAGATATACTATCTAAAACACCTAAGGAAATACTTGAAAAATCTTTAACCTTCAGAAATGATATTAAATTAGCAGAGACCAACATATCTATAGCTGAGAAGGATATTCAAATATCAAAATCTCAATTACAGCCAACAGTTAGTTCATTTTATCAATGGAATACTAGAATTTCTTATTTAGATAATACTCCTAGTTTTAATGATCAATTTAATTTAAATGATGGTCAAGGATATGGACTTGCTTTGAATATTCCAATATTTCAAGGAAAACAGATAAGAAACAATGTTGAAAGAAGTAAAGTAAATCTTAACAGGTTGCAAAATCAATATGAACAAGAAAAATTAAATCTGGAAAATTCAATTAATCAAGCATATAATGATTTAAAAGGAGCAATCAAGTTATATGAAGCTTCAAATAAGACTTTGGAATCATTAAAAAATGCATTTGAAGATGCCTCGGATAGATTTTTACTTGGCTCAGTAAATTCTTTTGATTTTATTCAATCTAAGCAAAGATATGAGTCTTCTGTTTCTGAAAATATTAGAGCTAAGTTTGATTACATATTTAAACTTAAAGTTTTAGAGTTCTATTTTGGACTTCCTTTATCAATTCCTCAATCTAATTAAATTGGTATGAGATGTCATTAATTTTAAACTTAGAGACATCTAGTAAAAACTGTTCTGTTTCTCTTTCATCAAAAGGAAAACTAATTGATTTGATTGAGTCTGAAGATGAAAATTATAGACATAGTGAACTTCTAACAACTTCAATTCAAGATATACTATCAAAAAATAATTTAAATGTAAAATCTTTGGATGCAATTTCAGTTGGAATTGGTCCAGGTTCTTTCACAGGTTTAAGAATAGGTCTCTCAGTTTCAAAAGGACTTTGTTACCCTCACAACATAAATCTAATTGGAATATCGACACTCAAGATTCTTGCTAATTCAGTAAACCCTAAAACAGAGAATATAGTCTGTTTAATTAACGATAAAGGAAATTACTTTTATATGTCAAAGTATAATTCTGCTTTAGAAGAATTAATATCCCCTAAGGTACAGTTGGTTGATGAAGAATTTTTAGATAGTACTGTTAACGAATCAACAACAATTGTAGTTAATACAGAGAGTGCTTATTCTTATGTGAGAGAAATTTTAAATAAAGAGGATGATTTAACAAAGTGTGTAATAAGCTCCTCTAAGATGATAGAGCTTTCACAACAAGCATTTGATAATAAAATATTTGAAGATTTAGCTTACGTGGAGCCAATGTATGTAAAGAAGCCCTACGTAAACTAATCAGTTTATTTAGAAACCAAGCTCCATTTTTACATCAGCTAAAAGATCTTTTCCATCGGCAAGAATAATTCCTCCGTTTGGACTTGAATCTATGACGTAATTAAATCCTTGATCTTTTCCAACTTTTGTAATAGCATCTCTAGCTTTTTCAAGAAGAGGAGTCATTAAATCCATTTGCTTTTTCTGAAGCTCTTGTGCAGCAGAGTCTCTAAACTCTTGCAAATTTGTTTGCATACTTTCAAGCTCTTTTTGTCTAGCTTGATTTGTAACATCAGTTTGATTTGCAGCGTCTGAAGAATAGCTTTGAGCTTTAGTTTGGAATTCCTTAAATGCATTGTCAATTTGAGTTGTGTAATCTTTTTCAAGTTTAGCTAGTTCATTTTGAGCAGCAATTACTTCTGGCATTTCACTAATAAGCTGTTGGACATTGATGTGTGCTACATTAGATTGAGCTACCGCATTAATCGGAGCTAAAGCTATGAAAGTAGCTGTTAATAATTTAAGTATCGATTTCATAATCTGTTAAAATTTTCGAATGCAATATCGTAATTTTTCTTTAAAAAACGATTAAAATTGTTGACCTATTACAAAGTGAGTCTGCCATCCAGATGGTTGTCCAGTATTTGAAAGGTCTGTAGAATCAAACCCATATCCAAAGTCAATTCCAAGAAGTCCAAATGCAGGCATGAATACCCTCACACCAATACCAGCAGATCTTTTTAAGTCAAAAGGACTGTAGTCTTTAAAATTATCAAAACCGTTACCTGATTCAAGAAAAGTTAAAGCAAAAACAGATGCACTAGGTTTTAAACTTACAGGATACCTAAGTTCTAAAGAAAACTTATTATAAATAATTGATCCATCTCTGCTTGATAGGGATCCGTTTTCATACCCCCTTAAGGATATTGTTTCTCTTCCATCCATTGCATATTGTTGCATTCCATCACCACCTAAATAGAACCTTTCAAAAGGGATATTACCTTTATTACTATTATATGTTCCTAAAAAACCAAAGTCTGTTTGTGCTTTTAAAACAAATTTACCAAACAATCTAGTATACCAACTTCCGTCAAACTTAACTTTATAAAATTCTAACCATCTATACTTAGCCTGGTCAATTTCAGCTAGATTAGGAGATCCATTGTTGTTTTGAAATTCAGGTCTTTCATCAATATTAGAAAAGTCATCCCCAGAAATCAACGAATAAGGAGGAGACAATCTTGCACTTAGAGAAAAGCTTGAACCTCCAACAGGAAATATAGGATTAGTATAAGTGTTATTTCTTGAAAGAGCTATATTATAGGCTATATTATGAGATTCTCCGTTCCCAAATGTAAAAAGTCCAGTAAAGTAATTTTGTAGGTTATAATACTGGTATGATATTGATTGTGAGAGAACAAAATAATCATCAGGGACTCTAAGTCTTTTGGCTATACCAATATTAAATCCTGCAATTTCAAATGATTGACTTTTATCTGCTCTTCTTGTAAAATAGTCATATCTATATTGTTTTGTAGATGAAAGTGAAAGAGAGAATTGAACAGGTTCTCTTCCTCCAAACCATGGTTCCACAAAGCTGAAACTTTTGGTACTATAAAAAGAACTAGTTTGAAGTCTAATAGCTAGAGTTTGTCCGTCTCCCATTGGAAGAGGTCTCCAGGCTTTTCTATTTTTAATATTTTTTGTAGAAAAATTATTAAATGCTAGACCAATAGTACCAATAAAACCTCCACCACCATACCCCCCTTGTAATTCTATTTGACTAGCTCCAGCTTCAATCAAACCAAGTTCAATATCTACTGTTCCTTGATTTGGATCTACATTTTTAAAATCAGGACTTATTTGTTCAGCATCAAAAAAGCCTAATTGACCAACCTCACGAATAGTTCTTACAACTTTATCTTTACTGTAAAGTTCACCAGGTTTAATTCTTAGTTCACGATAAATAACATTATCATTTGTTTTTGTATTGCCAACAACTGTAATTTTATTAAAGCTTGCTAGTTTGCCTTCATTTATTCTAATCTCAAAATCAATAGTATCATTTGCAGCACTAACTTCAACAGCATTTACAGATGAGAATAGATATCCGTTATTTTGATATAAGTTAGCTAAGTCATTTGCGTCTGGATTATCATCTTGAATCCTTTCTTTTAATAGAACTCCATTATAGGAATCACCATCTTTTATCCCTAATATTTGATCTAGCTGAAAATCAGTGTAAGAACTATTACCTATATAATTTATATTTCCAAAGTAATATTTGTTTCCTTCATCTATTGTTAACTCAAGATCAATTGTCTTTTCATCATTTATAATTATTGTGTCAAATTCAATCCTTGCATCTCTATAGCCTTTTTCTTTATAATATGAAATTAAGGTTTCCTTGTCAGCTATATAATCTGCATCAATAAGTTTTGATTTTTTCCAAAATCTTAAGGGAAATTTTTTCTTAGTTTTTTTAAGCTTAGACTTAAGTTTAGTATCTCCAAATATCTCATTACCTAAGAAAGTGATATTTTTTATTTTAATCCTCTCACCTTTAATAACATTAATATTTAGGTTACGTTTATTTGAACCAATTGAGTCAGGAGTAGAAATAATATTAACTTGAGAGTTTAAAAAACCAACTTTTTTTAAATCATTCTGAATATAATTCTTTGTGTTTGTAAGAAAACTTTCTGAAAGTCTTTTGCCCTCTGATAACTCAGTTTCCTTTTCAAAAGTTTCAGCTTTACTTTTTTTAACACCATTAATAGAATAATTTAGTAATGTAGGGAGTTCATCAACATTAATCTCTAGTTTAATTTTACCATTACTGACATCAGTAACATAAAGGTTTACATCACTAAAAAGCTCAAGATTCCAAAGTTTTTTCAATACTGCACTAACCTCTTCTCCTGGAACTTGAATAGCCTGACCTTGTCTTAAACCACTATATGTAACAACAGTTCTGTCACTAAAATTTTTTAATCCAACTACAGTAATAGTGTCAATTGAATAAGTATCACCTTTCCTATATTCATCCTGTGAGAAAAGGAACGTAGTTGTTAAAATAAAAAAGCTAATAGCCTTAAATAATTTAGGCCTATAACTGTTTGCTTGTTTTTCCAAATCTTCTTTCTCTATTTTGATATTCAACGATTGCTTCAGTAAAGTCTTTTTCAGTAAAGTCTGGCCAGTATACATCTGTAAAATATAATTCTGCATAAGCTATTTTCCAAAGTAAAAAATTGCTAATTCTTTTTTCCCCGCTTGTTCTAATAAGTAGATCAACATCTGGCAAATTTCTTGTGTAAAGATGGTCATTTATCACGGAATCATCAAAACTATCGAGAGAAATTATATCATTTTTAACTTTCTGTGAAATCTCTTTAACTGCTTTAAATATTTCTTGCTTTCCTCCGTAACTTAGAGCAAGAGTTAATGTCATTCCAGTATTATTTTTAGTGTTTTCAATAATGCTTTCCAATTCTTCTTTTACTTTATCTGGAAGAGAACTTAAGTCACCTATAGCATTAAGTTTAATATTATTATTAAAAATATCTTCAAACTCTTCCTTGAGAGTTTGAACTAAAAGCTTCATAAGAGTATCAACTTCATCACTTGGTCTATCCCAGTTCTCAATTGAAAAAGTAAATAATGTCAAATATTCAATTTTATGTTTATTTGCCTCCTCAACAATTCTTTTAACAGCTCTAACGCCATTTTGGTGTCCAAACACTCTTGGCATTCCCTTTTGCTCCGCCCACCTTCCATTTCCATCCATTATAATTGCAGTATGCTTGGGAATCATCTTCATTTTTTTGTGTTTTTATTTCTCATATCTTGACCCCAAAAGAGCTTCTCTCTTAATCTCTTATAAAAATTATCATTATCAAACTTAATAGTTCCAATCGTAAAATCTGCTTTAAATATTTCAATTTGGTTAGAACAATTCACAGAATACATTCTTGAATCCACAGATAAGTTTATATCACTGTCCCCTTCAATATCTATATTTATTTTTGAATTATTAGGAATAACTAAGGATCTCATATTAATATTATGAGGAGCTATTGGATTTAAAAGTATGACATTTGATTCTGGAGAAACAATTGACCCTCCATTACTTAATGAATAACCTGTAGAGCCAGTTGGAGTGGAAATTATTAATCCATCTGACCAATAATTTGTTAAATAATTTCCATTAATCTGACATGATATATTCAAAAGTGATGTTGTGTCTTTTCTTTGAATTGTGATTTCGTTAAGAGCAAATGGATAATCAGAAAAAGCATTATTTATAGAATTAGATTTAACTTCCAGAAGAGTTCTTTTAATTACACTAAACTTATTTTCATTAATCTGAGAAATTGCCTCTTGAATATTTTCTTTTTGAATACTAGTTAAAAAACCTAATCTACCTGTGTTTACTCCCAGAATTGGAATATTAGAGTCTTTAACATATGTAATAGATCTTAATATTGTACCATCACCTCCTACAGCAAAAACAAAATCAATATTATCCTCTATTGGATTTTTCGAATCAAAAAAAGAAAATTTATTTTGAGTTTCTTTATTTAATTCATTTTTTATTTTAGAATCAATAACTAGTTGATTGTTTTGTGAAATAATATCAATTATTTCCTTGCAACAATCAATTGAGGATTTGTTATGAAATGCTATGTATAGAGCTATTTTCATATCACAAAAATACAAACTTTATAACTTTATTAAGTACTATATTTGCAATTAAGTTTCAACAGAATTTATGACTAAATTAAGTGTAAATATCAATAAAATTGCAACACTGAGAAATGCAAGAGGTGAAGATTATCCTAATTTAGTGCAGACTGCTCAAGACATAATAGACTTTGGAGCTCAGGGTATAACTATTCATCCAAGGCCAGATGAGAGACATATAAAATACTCTGATGCAAATATGCTCAAGGAAAAAATTAATAGCGAACTTAATATTGAGGGTAACCCAAGCATAAATTTTATTGATCTTGTTAATGATATAAAACCTGCTCAAGTAACTCTAGTTCCAGATTCCGAAGATGCAATTACTTCAAATGCTGGATGGGATACAATTAACAATTCTTCATTCTTAAGTGAAATAGTTAAAGAATTTCAACTAAACTCAATTCGAGTTTCAATATTTATTGATCCTGACATAAAGATGCTAGAAGGGGCCAAGAAAATAAATGCAGATAGAATTGAACTATTTACAGGCCCTTATGCTAAACAATATAATATCGATAAATTTAAAGCAGTTGAAAAATATATTCAATGTTCAAAAGTAGCAGATGAAATTAATATAGATGTTAATGCAGGTCATGATTTAAACCAAGCTAATCTTAAGTTTTTTGTAGAATCAACCAAAAACATTAAGGAGGTTTCAATTGGCCACGCTCTTATCACTGAATCTCTTTACACTGGTTTAGAATCAACAATTAAATCATATCTCGATATACTTAAATGAAAATTCTTCATTCAAATTTAATAGGGAACTCTAAGAGAGATCTTTTTATTATTCATGGATTTTTAGGAATGGGAGATAACTGGAAAACTCATGCAAATAAAATTGCTGAAAATAACTTTAGAGTTCATTTAATAGATCTTAGAAATCATGGAAAAAGTTTTTGGAGTGATGAATTTAGTTTTGAAATTATGGTTGAGGACTTATATAAATATGCAAAACATTATAATATTAAAAGATTTTGCCTATTAGGTCATTCAATGGGGGGAAATATAGGTATGTTATTTGCTCAAAAATATCCAGAACTATTAGAAAAAATAATAATAGTTGATATTATTCCAAAGCAATATAAGCCTCAGCACGAAACAATATTGAATGGTTTAAAGTCCATAGATTTTAACAAAATAAAATCAAGGAAGAATGTAGATACTCATCTTTCCAAATATATTAGTGATGAAAGGGTTAGACAATTTTTATTAAAAAATTTATATTGGGTTGATAAAGAAAGCTTAGGATTAAAGTTGAATATTGAAGTTTTAATTGAATTTAAAGATAGATTATCAATAGAACTTAAAAAAGGAATAAATTTTGATAAGCCATCTCTTTTTCTTTATGGTGATAGTTCAACTTATGTTGACGAATCAGACTTTCCAATGCTTTACTCAAATTTTTCAAATATTGAGATTATTAAAGTTCCCTTTTCTGGGCATTGGGTTCATGCAGATAATCCATCATTTTTTATTGATAAAACAATTAATTTTTTAAATTGAAATATGGAAAACCATATAATTAGAAAAGCAAATTCTGCTGATGTTAAAGACATTCTTAGGTTATTGATTGAGCTAGCAGTTTATGAGAAGGATCCAGATGCTGTAAAAATTACTGAAAAAGATTTATTAGAGGATGGATTTAGAGATAACCCTAGATATGAGTGTTTTATTGCAGAGATCAATAGTGAAATAGTTGGCCTAGCCTTTTATACTCCTAGATATTCAACCTGGGATGGAAAAACACTTCACCTTGAAGATCTTGTAGTAACTGAAAAGATGAGGGGAAAAGGTATAGGGCTATCACTTTATAAATCTTTTTTAAAGGAAGCAAAAAAACAAGGAGTTAATAGAGTTGAATGGTCAGTTCTTGATTGGAATAAACCTGCAATTAATTTCTATTTAAAGAGCGGTGCTTTAATTGATGACTATTCAAAATGGAAAATTGTTAGAATGAATAAATCATTAATTGAAAAGTTTTTATCAAGTTAATTCTGATATTATAAACTCTGTTATAAAATTTTTAATTTCATCTCTTACTAAATCAAAACTTTCATTATAAAGTCCATTATTTATTTTTGAAGGATCGTTAAAGTTTCTGTGAATTTTTTTTGCATTCCTATCTTGAAAAACAGGACATGTTTCATTTGCATTATCACAAACAGTAATTATAAAGTCAAAACTTTCATTGATATATTCATCAATATGATTAGAATTATAATCAGAGATATCAAGTCCAATCTTTGCCATACACTTTACAGCATTTTTATTTAATCCGTGCTTCTCAATTCCTGCACTAAAGACCGATACCGAGTTATTAGTTAAATGATCTAAAAATCCATGTGCAATTTGACTTCTGCATGAGTTTCCAGTACATAGAATTAGTATTTTTTTCATTAAAAACCTAACGAAATTTTAGCAATATAAAAGAATAAGAAAATTCCAAATATATCATTAGCTGTTGTAATAAATGGTCCGGTTGCAATCGCAGGATCAATCCCTTGTTTATCTAAAATAATTGGAACAAATGTTCCAACAAGGGCAGCTATTATAATTACACCCATCATAGAACCAGCAATTGTTAGACTCATAAATAAATCTTGATTAACAATCTGTCCAAAGATTACCAGGATTATTGCTAATACCAAGCCGTTAATTAAACTTAAACCAACTTCTTTTAAAAGCCTGGACAACAAAGAACCTTTAACTAAATCATTAGCTAAACCTTGAACAATTATTGCTGAGGATTGTACTCCAACATTTCCAGCCATAGCTGCAATAAGAGGAGTATAGAAAAATAAATTTCTTAAGTCAGGTTGATTCATTATCTGTTCAAAATCTTTTAAAATAAACACACTACCAAGACCACCTAAAAGTCCTAAAAACAACCATGGTAGTCTAGCTTTAGATAATTGAAAAATTGAGTCATTTGCTTCAACTTCAGAAGAAATACCTGCAGCTAATTGATAATCTTTCTCAGCTTCATCTTTAATTAAGTCAACAATATCATCAATAGTTATTCTTCCTAGTAAAGTTTTTCTTTTATTAGTTACAGGAATAGCTTCCAAATCATATTTGGACATAATTTTTGCAACTTCTTCTCCTTCTTGTTCAGCTGTTACATAGTCTACTTTAGGTATATAAATATCTTTAACTTTTGATCCTGATTTTGCAGTGACTACATCTTTTAATGATAGCCTGCCTTTTAGTTTATTTTTAGAATCAACAACATATATTGAGTGAACCCTAGAGACGTTCTTAGCCTGTTTTCTAATTTCATCAAGACACTTAGATATGCTAAGATCTTCACTTACTTTCACAAGTTCTTTTGCCATTAATCCACCAGCAGTATCTTCCTTATACTTTAGTAATTCTTTTATATCATCTGTTAATTCAGAATCTTTGATTTGTGACAACACACTTTCTTGAATATCTTCAGATAATTCTGAAATGACATCTGTTGCATCATCAGTATCAAGCTCTTGAATCTTTTCTGCAATTTCTTTAGTAGACAGGTTTTCAAGAATAATCTCTCTAAGGTCTTCATCAATTTCAGCAAGAGCATCTGCAATTCTTTCTTTATCAAAAATTTTAACTAGAAAAATAACTTGTTTGACTTCCAAAAGTTCAAATATCTCAGCTAAGTCAGCATAATGAAGATCATTAAGATCTTTGACAAGCTTTTCCTTATCACTAATTGTAATAAGTCTCTTAATATTATCTATTAATTCATCATTGACTTTAAATTGTCTCATTACTAATTTTTTGAGTTAATTTGACAAATTCTTGAACAGAAAGCTGCTCTGGTCTTAATTCAAAGATACTATCTTCTAATATATTATCCTGAATATCAAGTCTTTTTAGAGAGTTTTTTATTTTTTTTCTCCTTTGCTGAAAACTTAACTTTATAACTTTATCTAATAAATTAATATCACAATTAAGATTTATATTCTCTTTTCTAGTCAATGAAATAACTGCAGAATCAACTTTTGGCTTTGGAAAGAATACGTTAGGGGAAACATTAAATAAAATCTTTACATCATAAAATAATTGAGTTTTCACAGAGAGTATTCCATATTTTTTAGAGTTATGTTTACTTGCAATTCTTTCTGCTACTTCTTTTTGAAACATACCAACAAGAGAACTAATAGAATTATAGTTTTCTATAGCTTTAAATAAAATTTGAGATGAAATATTATATGGAAAATTTCCAATTATTAAAATCCTACTTAATGAAGGATAGGTTTTAGCAATTTCAAACTTTAAAAAATCTTTTTCTATTATCTCAAGATTCTCTTTTATAAATTCATTCTTAAGAAAAAAAATAGATTCTTTATCAATTTCAACTAGAGTTAAAATATCTTTTATATTAAGTAGGTGTTTGGTTAACGCACCCTTACCAGGACCAACTTCAATAACTTTAGTGTATTTATTAAAATCAATTGATTCAATGATCTTTTTTGATATATTTTCATCAATTAAAAAATGTTGACCCAGGTATTTTTTTGGCTTAACACTTCCTACCATATTGCTAATTAATTATATCAAATCCAGTAAATGGAATTAAGGCTTTTGGAATTTTAACACCCTCTTTTGATTGATTATTCTCAATTAATCCTGCCATTACTCTTGGTAAAGCAAGAGAGCTTCCATTAAGAGTATGAAGCAAATAATTTTTTCCATCCTTATCCTTAAATTTAAGATTAAGTCGGTTTGACTGATATGTCTTGAAATTTGAAACAGAACTAATCTCAAGCCATTTTTTTTGACCTTTTGAGAATAATTCAAAATCATAAGTTATAGCTGAGGTAAAACCTAAATCACCTGCACATAAATTTAGTATCCTAAAATCTAGTTCAAGTTCATATAAGATACTTATTATGTGATCTTTCATTTTTGATAGTGCATTATTTGAATTTTTCGGATGCTCAAGTCTAACTATCTCAACTTTATCAAATTGATGAAGTCTATTAAGACCTCTTACATCAGAACCATAGCTTCCAGCTTCTCTTCTAAAACAAGGTGTATAACCTGTAAGTAGAACAGGAAGTTCTTCATTAGATAGTATATTATCTCTATAAATATTAGTCAATGGAATCTCAGCAGTTGGAATCAAATAAAAATCATCATTATTGATATGGTACATTTGACCATCTTTATCTGGTAATTGTCCTGTTGCAAAAGCAGATTCAGAATTAACCAGATGAGGTACTTGAAATTCAGTATAGCCTGCAGATGTATTCCGGTCAAGAAAAAAATTAATTAGTGCTCTTTGAAGTTTAGCTCCTTTACCTTTATAAACAGGAAATCCTGAACCCGTAATCTTACTTCCAAGTTCAAAATCTATTATATCAAGTTCTTTTGCTAAATCCCAATGATTTTTTAAACTCTCATTTGAATCTTTGATTTGACCACTAGTAAAAACCTCTAAATTATCATCAACAGTCAAACCTTCAGGAACATCTTTATCAGGTAAGTTAGGTATAGTAGTAATTATACTTAAAATACTAGATTTTGTTTTATCAAGTTGATCTGATAAATCTTTCGATTTAATTTTTAACTCTGCTGATTTACTTTTAAGACCCTCAACATCATTACTCTTATTCCCTGATTTAAAAATTTCAGCAATTTCTTTGGAGATAGTATTAGATTCAAATAAAATTTGATCAAGTTTTTGTTGAATTTGTTTTCTATCAGAATTAAGCTCTATGAGTTTATCAATGACTTCAAGATTCCTAAAACCTCGCTTCTTAAGGCCTATTAAAGTTGCCTCTTTGTCATTAGAAATTTTATCGATTGAAAGCATAGATTATTTTGAAACCAAAGATAAAACTTATTTGTTTATTAATTTTAAACAATAATTTTCATCTTTTAATAACTGTTCTTTAAGAGCTTCGATTGATGAAAATTTTATTTCATCTCTAATTTTTAATATAATATCAACAGATATTTGTTTGTCATAAATATCTTGATGAAAATTAAATAAATGAACTTCAATTGATTTATCATTTGAACCAATGGTTGGTCTATGACCAATATTCATCATACCATTATAAAGTTTATTATCAACTTTTGTTTTTATAAAGTAAACACCATCCTTAGGTATAATTTTATACTTTTCTTTAATTAAAAGATTAGCAGTAGGATAATTTATTTTTTTTCCTAATCCGTCTCCTTTGACTACTTTTCCAGTTAGCTTAAAATATCTTCCAAGATATTTTTCAGTTGTTATTAAGTCACCTTCATTAATTGAATTTCTAATTTTTGTAGAGCTTATTGTAATTTTCTCAATTTCTTGTGCTTTGATTTCCTCTACTGTAAAATCTAAATCATTAGAATAATTTTTTAGATCTGTTACTGAAGCTTCCCTTCCTTTTCCAAACCTATGATCGTATCCGATTATTATATGTTTTATCTTAATTTTTTCAACTAAAAAATCTTTGATAAATTGATCAGCAGTCAATAAAGAAAAATCCTTGTCAAAAGGGTGGATTATTAATGAATCAATTCCAATTTTATCTAGATGGAAAATTTTCTCATCTAATGTGTCTATCATCTTAATATCATTATACTTATTTAAAATTATCCTAGGGTGAGGAAAAAAAGTTAAGACAACAGAAGATAAATTTTTATCCTTAGAAGTATTAATCAGTCTGCTAAATATTTTTTGATGACCTTGATGAAGACCATCAAATGTTCCAATTGTAACAACTGATCTTTTTTCTTCATTGTAATCTTGAATACTTCTATAAATCTTCATCAATAAAATTCTTCTTATTATAAAAACTCATTGTTCGCTCAATCCCTGTTTGGATAAATGAGAATACTATTTCAGAGGATATCTTCACTAAATTATGAATATTTGATTGCTCAGATTCAGACCATTTACCAAGAACATAATCTGATGTTGGAATTTTATTATTATTTGAGATCCCAATTCTAATTCTGGGGTAATTTACAGTTCCTAAAAACTCTTCAATATCTTTCAATCCATTGTGACCTCCAGCTGTACCAGAAGATTTAATTTTAATATTTCCAAAATAAAGATTTAGATCATCACAAATTACAAGCGTATTATCTGTACTAACTTTTTCTTTTTTTTTCCAATATAAAAATGATCTTCCAGAGTTATTTACATAATTATTAGGTTTGATTAGTATAATTTTTTTTCCCCTAAACTTACACTCTGCTCTTTGGGCTAATTTTACTGATTCAAACCCTACTTTTAGAACTTTAGAAAGTTCATTGACTACATCAAATCCAATGTTATGTCTGGTATTATTGTACTGATCGCCAATATTACCAATTCCTATTATGAGATACGTGTTCATATCAGACTTTGAAGTTAACCATGATACGATATTTTTAAAAAAATACATTATATAATAATCTAAATAAAGTTAAGATTAATTATATAACAATTATTCTTTTGAATCTTCTTTGGGAGTTTCTGTACCTTCTGCACTTTCTGCACCTTCTGCACCTTCTGCACCTTCTGCACCTTCTGCACCTTCTTCTCCTTCAACACCTTCCTCATCTTCTGGTAATGCCATTGAAGCTCTAGAAGTTCTTACTTGACAAATAACCGTATTTTCGGGATGAAGTAATTCAAATTTTTCATCTTCAAGTTGAGAAGTATAAAGTTTATCACCTAATTCAAGCTTAGAAATATCTACATTGAGTGAGTCTGGAAGATTTCCAGGTAGTGCTTTAATTCTTAACTTTCTTTTATTTCTAGTTAAAATACCACCACCATTTTGAACTCCTGGAGCTGATCCGCTAAGTTCAACAGGAATATCCATAGTTACAGGCTTATCATCATGAAGTTCATAAAAATCTGCATGAATAATTTTATCTGATACAGGATGAAATTGTATATCTTGAAGAATAGCATTTCTCTTTTTATCTCCAAAATCAAGAACAACTGTGTGTGCAGATGCTGTATATACTAAATCCTTGAAACCTATTTCAGAAGCTGAAAAGTGTAAAACATCATCCCCTCCATATAACACACACGGCACATTACCATCTTTTCTCACTGAATTTGTACTTTTTCTTCCAGTAACTTCTCTTATTAAACTTTTAATTTTTATTGATTTCATTTTTTTTAGTTTATAAATAGTTTGTCAATTGATTTATTGTGATGAACATTATACATTGCTTCAGCAAATATTTTAGAACATGTTAAATGTTCAACTTTTTTTGATTCGTTTTTTATTTCAATTGAATCACTTGTGATTAATTTCTTAAGTTTTGATTTTTCAATTTTTTCGTACGCATCACCAGAAAGTAATGCATGCGTACAGACAGCAATTACTGATAGCGCTCCTTTTTCAATCATTAGGTCAGCCGCTTTAGTTAGAGTTCCTGCAGTATCAACCATATCATCAATCAAAACAACATTCTTACCTGTAACATCACCAATTAGCTCCATGTGTGTAATAATATTCCCTTTTGATCTTTGTTTATAACATATAACCACATCAGCATCTAAAAATTTAGAATAGGCATATGCTCTTTTAGAACCACCCATATCAGGAGATGCGATTGTGAGGTTATCAATATTTAAGGATTCTAAATAAGGAACAAAAATTGATGAAGCATATAGATGATCAACAGGTTTTTCAAAAAATCCCTGAATTTGATCAGCATGTAAATCCATAGTTATAATTCTTGTAGCTCCAGCTGCTTCCAGAAGTTTAGCTACTAATTTAGCTCCAATAGGAACTCTTGGTTTGTCTTTTCTATCTTGTCTAGCCCAGCCAAAGTATGGAATAACTGCAGTTATATGTCTTGCAGATGCTCTTTTAGCAGCATCAAGCATAAGAAGCATTTCCATTAAATTGTCTGTTGAAGGGTTTGTAGAGCCAATTAAAAACACTCTAGATCCTCTAACAGATTCCTCAAAAGAAGGTTGAAACTCACCATCACTATACCTTTGAAAATAAACACTACCTAAATCTTGCCCAAAGTGTTTAGCAATTTGTTTAGACAAAGTAGTACTCTGTGTGCAAGAAAATAATTTTACTGGTGTTTTCACAATCAATTAATTGGAGTGCAAATTTATAAATAATTATTGTTCGGTATAATTTTATTATAAATTATTTATTATAAAGGAATTTATTAATTTTGAGCTCTTTAGCTTCGGTGGCGAAACCGGTAGACGCGCTGGATTCAAAATCCAGTTCCATTTGGAGTGTGGGTTCGATTCCCACCCGAAGTACTTTTTTATTGATAAACTCAATATTTCTAAAGATTTAAATTTTAATATCTGCTAATTTAAAATCTAAATAATTACTAATTGATATATTACATCCAGCATCTGTAAGTACTTTATTAGAATTACTAGATGTTATTCCAATAACTTTGATTCCTGAATTCTTTGCAGCTGAAACACCTTCCAATGAGTCCTCAAAAATTAAACACTCACTTTTATCTATATTAAATCTATCAATGGTTTCATTAAACATTTCAGGATTAGGTTTACCATTAATCACTTCATCACCACAAATAATACTATCAAAGTGATCGTAAATTTCTAGTTCATTTATTATCATTGAAACATTTTTTCTTATTGCGTTACTTGCCAGTCCAACGAGAATATTTTTAGATTTAATAATATTTAAAAATTCAATAAATCCTGAAATGGGCTTAATTTTACCTTTAGATATTCTTCTGAAAACAATTTCCTTTTCTTCAATAATCTTTTTTAATTCTTTTTTTGAATAAAGGTTACCATATATAGATCTCATAAAATCGAGTGTGCTCCCACCTTTATCTTTAAAGCTGTCTAATTTTTTTGAAAAATTAGCAATTTTTTTTTCATTAAAAAATTTTCTCCATGCTTCGTAATGATAAGGAATACTGTCAACTATCGTTCCATCCATGTCAAAGATTATACCCTTTATCATTTTGTAATTAGATATTTAAAAACTATTTTAATCGAAGATTTTAAAGTTTATTTTAAATCGTGTTAAAATACAAAAATAACAATAATGAATTCAAGACGTAGTTTTATTAAAAAATCATCTCTTGTTACTTTCGGAGCTCTGAATCTTAATTTTTCTCCTTTACTTAAAGATAGAAATGGAGTTGATATATCAGTAGTGACATATTCTTTTAATCCAGGAATTGAAGACATGAATATTATAATTCAAAACTGTTTAGATTCTGGTTCTAATAATATTGAGCTGATGGGTAACCACGTTGAGACAACATTGGGTATGCCTAGGTCAAAAAGATCTCACCCTGATTGGAGAACAAATGTTTCAATGAAAGATTTTAAGAATGTAAAAAAACAGTTTAAAAATCAAGGCATTAATATTTTTGCATATAAGCCATATTGTATGAGTCCTAATAATTCTGATGGCGAGGTAGAATATGCAATGAAGGCTACTAAAGCTCTTGGTGCAGACTATTTAACTGCTGAATTAACCACAAAAGAAAATACTAAAAGAATATCTCGTTTAGCAGAAAAACATAATGTTAATGTCGGATACCATGCACATCTTCAAGCATCTGATACTGCATGGGAATTTGCTATGGATGACTCCGAGAAAAATTTTATAAATCTAGATATTGGACATTACATTGCTGCCCGAACAGAAAACACAAAAGAGGCCTTATTAAATTTTATATTAAAAAATCATTCAAAAATATGTAGTCTACATTTAAAAGATAGACAAGCTGCAAAACCCTTAAATCTTGGTGCGTCTGATAACCAAATATGGGGTAAAGGTGATACTCCTATTGTAGAAGTTCTCCAATTAATTAGAGATAATTCATTTAAGTTCACACCATCAGTTGAACTTGAATATAGAATTCCTAGTGGATCAAATAGAGTCAATGAAGTTAAAAGATGTTATGAATATTGTGATCAAGCTCTTAACTCTTAATTTGAATGACTAAACAATTATTGTGTTTTTTTCTACTCTTTTCAATAAATGCTTTTGCACAAAATCAGGGGGATTTATTAGGAAGAGTAATTGATGGTGAGACTGGTTTTGGGCTAGAGGGTGCAACTATTCAAATAGAAAACTCAGGTTTTTATACTATTACAGACCAAAATGGTTATTTTGAAATTACTGATATACCGACTTCAAGTTTCAATGTTACAGCTAGTTTTATTGGATTTAAATCTCTTACTAAATTTAATGTAATTATTAAATCAGCAGGAAATCAATCTTTACAATATATATTAAACCCTTCTTCTGAAATACTAGATGAAGTTATTTTGGTAGAGTCACCTTTTAAAACCTCTTTTGAAACTCCATTATCAACTCAGACATTTTCTGCTGTAGAAATTGAAACTTATCCTGGAGGTAATAATGATATTACAAAAGTTATTCAAAGCTTACCTGGAATATCACCTTCAATAGGTGGTTTTAGAAATGATATAATAATTCGTGGTGGAGGTCCAAATGAAACCGTTTACTACTTAGATGGAATTGAAATACCTAATATAAACCATTTTAGTACTCAAGGAAGTTCTGGAGGTCCAGTTGGATTGATAAATGTTTCATTTATAAAAGATGTAACTCTTTCAACTTCTTCATTTGGTGCAGAGTATGATAATGCGCTTTCTGGTGTTCTATCTTTTGAACAAAAGGATGCAAATCCTGAAAAGATATCTGGGAATTTTAGAATTGGATCAAGTGAAGCAGGATTAACTTTTGAAGGTCCATTAAAATTATTTAAAAATAAAGAAACATCCTTTATAGTATCAGTAAGAAGAAGTTATCTTCAGTTTATATTCAAGGCTATTGGATTATCATTTTTACCTGATTATTGGGATTATCAAATGAAAATAAAACATAAAATTGATGATTTCAATTATTTGAATTTCATTGGTATTGGTTCAGTTGATAAATTAACCTTAAACGAATCTGATGAATTTGACTTTGAAAATGAATCTCAAATAGAACAAATACCCATTATAAATCAAAGATCTAGAACTTTTGGTGTTTCATGGAAAAGACTTTATAAAAATAAAAATGGATTTTTTAACCTGTCTATTAGTAACAATAGACTAGATAATAAATTTGAAAGATTTCAAAATAATTTATCTAAATCAAACCCTTCATTTTCAAATATTTCTAATGAGGATGAGACTAAATTAAGATTTAATAGTAACCATAATAATAATAATTATAAATTCTCATTTGGAGGAAATTTTCAATTATCTAATTACTTAAATAATACTCAATATGATTTTTACAATATTAATTACGATACTAAAATAGATTTTATAAAATATGGAGTCTTTTTTAAATCATCTAAAGCATTTATTAATGATAAGCTAGGGGTGTCCTTTGGAGTGAGATTAGATCAGGATAACTTTACTGAGAAGAATAATATTTTTGAAAATATATCACCAAGAATAGCTCTTTCTTTAAAAATATCGGATGACAATAAATGGAAATTAAATTTTGCTTCAGGTAGATATTTTAAGATTCCTACTTACACCTCACTTGGTTTTAAAGGCAGGAATGACATGTTTTTAAATAAAAATTCTAAATACACAAGAAGTGATCATATTGTTGGAGGTTTAGAATTTAACTGGACAGATTCTTCTAGGTTTACGTTTGAAGCTTTCTATAAAAAATATAATAATTATCCAATCTCTTTTGTTGATGGAGTCTCTATAGCTAATAAAGGCGCAGGTTTTGAAGTTCTTGGAAATGAAAGAATATTAACCGAAGGAAAGGGAAAATCATATGGATTAGAGTTTCTTTATCAGCAAAAACTTAAAAATAATTTCTATGGTATTCTATCTTATACTTTCTTTTATAGTAAGTTTTCAGGTTTTGATAATATATTTTTACCATCAGTTTGGGATAATAGACACCTATTTTCTTTTACTGGAGGTTATAAACTGAAAAAGAATTGGGAAGTAAGTTCTAAAATTAGACTTACAGGAAAAACTCCTTATGCACCTGTTAATTTAAACTTAAGTAATCAGTCATATCCTGAAATAATCCTTGACTACAATGAACTTGGAAATTATTTCTTAGATCAGTTTACAAAGCTAGATTTAAGAATTGATAAAAGATGGAACTTTAAGTCAACATCTATGAATTTTTATATTGATATAGAAAATCTTTTAATGAGTGAAATTCCTAGACCGCCAGACTATGGACTTCAAAGAGATGAAAATCAAAACATTCTTAATCCAAGGAATTTAATTGAAATTTTAAGTGAAAATCAAAGTTCACTAATTCCAAGTATTGGATTTGTTTTTGACTTTTGACTAAAAGGCGTTATGACCAGTAATTTCATGGCCAAGAATTAATAAATGAATATCATGAGTACCTTCATATGTTATTACTGATTCAAGATTCATCATATGTCTCATAATACTGTATTCTCCTGTAATTCCCATACCTCCTAGAACTTGTCTTGCCTCTCTAGCAATACTCATAGCCATATCCACATTATTTCTTTTAGCAAGAGAAATTTGAGCTGAACTAGCCTTATCTTCATTCTTCAATTTTCCTAATTTCCATGATAATAATTGAGCCTTTGTAATCTCAGTTAACATCTCTGCTAATTTCTTTTGCTGAAGTTGTTTAGCTGCAATTGGTTTTCCAAATTGAACTCTTTCTAATGAATAATTTAAAGCTGTATTATAGCAGTCCATAGCCACTCCAATTGCCCCCCATGATATTCCATATCTTGCAGAGTCTAAACACATAAGTGGAGCTCCTAAACCTGATTTGGCAGGGAGTATATTTTTCTTAGGCACTCTAACATTATCAAATATTAATTCACCAGTAGCAGATGCTCTTAGAGACCATTTATTATGGGTTTCAGGCGTTGTAAACCCTTCCATGCCTCTTTCAACAATTATCCCATGAATTCTTTTGTTTTCATCTTTAGCCCAAACAACTGCAATATCTGCAAAAGGGGAGTTAGAAATCCACATTTTAGATCCATTTAAGATTACATCATCTCCGTCACTTTTAAAATTTGTTATCATACCACTAGGATTTGATCCATGATCAGGTTCAGTAAGACCAAAACAGCCCATCATCTCACCAGTTGCAAGTTTTGGAAGAAACTTCTGTTTTTGTTCTTCACTTCCAAATTTCCAAATAGGGTACATGACAAGTGATGACTGAACAGAAGCTGTAGATCTAATTCCACTATCTCCTCTCTCAATTTCTTGCATCATTATTCCATAACTTATCTGGTCTAATCCAGCTCCTCCATATTTTTGAGGAATATATGGGCCAAATGCACCTATTTCTCCAAGTTCTTTAACTAAGTGTTTGGGAAACTCTGCCTTTTGAGCATAATCTTCGATTATAGGACATACGGATTTAGAAACCCATTGTCGTGTAGATTCTCTGATTAGTTTATGTTCTTCAGAAAGTAAATCATCGATATGATAGAAGTCAGGTGAAGTAAAATTAGTATTCATTATTTGGAGCTTATATTACAAAAATATGAATTAAATATGCAATTAAATAATTTCAATTAATCCTTCAGGAATATCGATATGAATAATTTTATTTTTTTTATCAATTTTATCAATTAAATCTTCATGAATTGGAATCATTACTTTATTAGATTTGATTAAAACTTCAAAAACTGGTTGAGGTAATTCTGAATTAATACTATCGATTATTCCTACTTTTTTTGATTTTGAATAGACACTATAGCTTACTAGTTCATTATAAAAAAAACTTTTTCCTTCAATGGGTTTGTAGCTTTTAGAATCAATAAAAACATTCTTAAAAATTATATCCTCAGCTTCTTTTTCAGTGTTGACTTCAACTAGCTTTAATATTAATAGATTATCTGAGAATGATTTAATTTCATCTACCATAAATGGAATAAAACAGTTATTAATATCAATAAAAATATGTTTTATGTCAGGTAGTTGGTCAAAATTAAAAGAAGACACACTTATTTTGATAAACCCTTTATACCCATGTTTTGAAACTATAGTTCCAATTTTAACATGATCAATACTCATAAATAAGATTATTTGTCCTCTTCAGCGGGAGCTTCATCAGCGGGAGCTTCATCAGCGGGAGCTTCATCAGCGGGAGCTTCATCAGCGGGAGCTTCATC
>UPTG01000601.1_pt1 | contig 29142 bp, 29 predicted proteins | sample 2160121 | NCBI WGS metagenome assembly UPTG01 (sample SAMN06266255, study PRJEB28933) | marine metagenome | isolation source: Columbia River Estuary | place: USA:Columbia River Estuary, USA | collected 2014-07-27
TGATGGCGGTGGCGCGGGCAACATTGCTTCAACCGTAGTTGATCTGACTTCTGGTGACCCAGAGTTAATTAGAGCTGGAAAAGGAGATTTCGAAGACATTTAAAGCGCTCTTCTTTTAAATAAATTTGTAATATAAATATATTTTATATTTGTAATTCATAAATACGAATTACGAATGTCTACATTTACATCTACATTACCGGATGCGCTTTTAAAGCAGTTGAACGACACTGCAAAAAAGCTAAAACTTCCAAAAAACAAGCTCATTGAAAAAGCCTTGACCATCTATTTAGATCAGGTTAAACGGGCAGAATACATTCAATCGTATAAACATGCTGGGCAAGATGCTAACATTATGTCTATTGCCGAAGAAGGCATGGAAGACTATTTTAAACAATTAGAAGATTAGTATGCTACAAGGTGAAATATGGGAGGCTTACTTTAACCCTACCAAAGGAAATGAGCAATCTGGAAGAAGACCAGCAGTAGTAATTAGCGGAGACTTAGCAAATAAATATTTAGGAGTCGTTATTGTTTGCCCATTGACTACAAGCATTAAAAATTACAAAGGCAATGTCATTCTAATACCTAATACAACAAATAGACTTACTAAAAAAAGTGAAGTACTCACATTTCACATTCGATCTATATCTAAAGAATGTTTTCAATCTAAAATTGGAAATGTTTCTAAAAAAGAAATAGAAGAAATTAAGGATTGTCTAGATGATATTTTGAGTATGTAGAATTAAACCTGCGAGGTCATTCATTTTAGAGCTTATACCAAAGCTGCACAAAAAGGCTTTATCAAATCCGAGTAAGTCATAATAAATTTTACCGATTTTTTGCGCTTCTTTTAATTTAAGATGCCGGTTTAAGCCTCAATAAAGCAATAAGAATCAACTAACAGAAGTAAAGTTATATTTCTTCTTTCCAGTAAACAGAATATTTATAGGTGATTTTTGAGGAGTTTCAGGTTGAGTCTTTTTCTTCATAATTTGTTAAAAGTGGTTACACCATTCACTCCACTAAACAAACTACTTCACATGAACCATCCAGTTGAATTTATCTTCAACTGAACCCATTCTAATTTTATTCAAACCTGCTTTAATTTCCATTCCTTTTCCATCTTCTGGAGTTGGAATTGCGAAATCTTCACCATGGAAGCCTATTCTATTAATTGGACTAACAACTGCCGCAGTTCCAACACCGAATGCTTCTTTCAAAGTTCCATTTTTAGCGTGCTCTACAATTTCAGCAACAGATATAGGTCGTTCTTCTACTTCCCATCCCCAAGATTTTGTCAACTCAATAATCGAGTTTCGTGTAATTCCAGCTAATATTCTATCGGTTAATGGTGGCGTAACCAACTTATCACCAAGAACCAACATCAAGTTCATGGTTCCACTCTCTTCAATATACTTGTGCTCCTTGTGATCTGTCCAGATCACTTGATTATAGCCTTCTTTTATTGCTTGAGCAGTTGGATAAAAAGCACCACCATAATTTCCAGCTGCTTTTGTAAAACCAATTCCACCTGTTGTGGCTCTTGAATATTCTGTTTCAATTTTCACGGCTACAGCTCCAGAGTAATAAGGACCTACGGGTGTGCATAAAACACAAAAGGTGTATTCTTCACTCGGACGAGCCGCTATAAATTCTGAAGAAGAAAATAGAAACGGACGAATGTATAAAGAGTGATCCAAAGTATCGGGAACCCAATTTTTATCTAATTCGATTAAAGCGGTTAATCCATCCATAAAAACATCTTTAGGGATTTCAGGCATTAACAAACGTTCACCTGAACGATTTAAGCGTTTCCAGTTTTCTTCTGGTCTGAAGATAGAAACCTCACCTTTGCTATTTTTATAAGCCTTTAAACCCTCAAAAGCAGACTGACCATAATGAAGAGCATGCAATGAGTAATTCATCGGCACCGAACCATAAGGTTTAATTTCTGGTTCTTGCCATTTGCCATCCTTAAACACACAAACCAACATATGATCAGAGAAACTCGTACCAAAAACGAGGTTGTTAAAATCTACTGAATCAATACGCGACTTGGGAGTTTTTGAAATCTTCATAGCTTATTTTTAAGTGCTGCAAAAATAAAAATAAAAAGGTCCCCTTTTTAAGCAGTAAAATCAGACGACAATGAAATGTCACTTTGGTTATATTTGCAAAATAAAATCTATAGAAAAATGAAAAAAATTGCTCTTTTAGCGATCGTTGGCATGTCAGTTTGGGCATGTAACTCAGAAGGAAATGGCGAAGCAAATGTCATTGAAAATGACAGTAATGCTATTGAAGTTGCTGAAGTTGAAATTCTAAATTATTTTGGGGAAGAAATTACTCTTGATGATGCCATTGCTGCTTCAGAATTACCTGCGGCATTAGAAGGTAAAGACTCATTAAATGTGAAGGTTGAAGGCACAATAAACGCGTGCTGCCAAACAAAAGGCTGCTGGATGGATGTAGACTTAGGCAATGGCGAAAGCATGGTTGTTAAATTTAAGGATTACGGATTCTTTGTTCCTAAAAACTCATCAGGATCTACCGCTGTGTTAGAAGGCGTTGCAAAAGTTGAAACTCAAACAGTAGACTGGTTAAAGCACAAAGCAGAAGATGCTGGTAAATCACAAGAAGAAATAGATGCGATTACAGAACCAGAAGTTAAAGTAAGCTTTATGGCAGATGGCGTTATCATTAAAGGTGAGCTAGAGCCTGAAGTTGAAGAAGTCGTAACTGAAGAAGCAACAGAAGAAGCAACAGAAGAAGCTTCGGCTGAAGAATAAGCACTAATGAAAAAAGCTTTCAAAGTATTAATAGGATGTCTTTTATCGGCATCCTTTTTTGTTGCCTGTAATCAGGAAGTAGAAAAAAAAGAGACCAAACCTACTGTAAAAAAGAAGGTTGTTAAAAAAGTCTGGAAACAAGAAGAGATGGAATCTTCTGAGCTTGCTGTTTTAATGCGCGACATGTGGGATAGCACCATGGTTCGGAAAAAGCAAATTATTAGTGGTGATAATGTAAATGCATATGCAGATTTGTTTAATGAATTGCATACCGCTGAAGCCACTAAAGTAAAAGACAATGTAGAGCTCTTCAATAGTTTTGCAGATGTTTTTCAAGAAAACATGAAGCAAGTAGATGCAGCCGCTCCAGGTCCACCGCAGCGAGAAGCATTCAATAATTTAGTTTCCACTTGTGTGGGATGTCATCAAAACTATTGTCAAGGCCCAATCCCAAAAATAAAGCAGCTTTATATTAAAGATGAAGCGAGTAATTAAAGACACCGCAGACGGAAGTAAAACCATTTTTGTTGAAGCACTGGATGAGCACTATCATTCAATTCATGGCGCTTTAGCGGAAAGTCGTCATGTCTTTATTCAATCCGGATTAAATGCTATTGAACGTGAGAATGTATCCATTTTAGAAATTGGATTTGGCACAGTCTTAAATGCGATTACCACACTTGAGCGCAATAAAGAATTACAAAGAAACATTCATTATACTGGTGTGGAAGCCTATCCCGTTCTCACTTCAGATTTTGCTCAACTGAATTATGGAAAACTTGACATAGAGGAAAGCATACTCCCCTATCTTGACAAAATTCATCATGCTAAGTGGGAGAAATTTCAAGAGATTACTTCGGATTTTAATCTAAAAAAAGTAGAACAAAAGTTTCAAGACATCAACGATAGTGAAGTTTTTGACTTAATTTACTTTGATGCCTTTGCCCCAGGAGTTCAGCCAGAACTATGGACAGAGGCTGTTTTTAAATTGATGTTCAAAGCTTTAAGGCCTAACGGAATATTAGTTACCTATTGCGCAAAAGGTCAGGTTAAACGAAACATGAAAGCGGCTGGTTTTACTATTGAAGCGTTACCGGGCCCTCCTGGAAAACGTGAAATGACAAGAGCTGTTAAACTAGATTCAAAATGAAAATGAAGCTAACTTTAAGGGTTTACGTTTTTTTGAGGAATCCAAAAAATGAAATTTTACTCTTAGATGAAAAGAGCGAGGAACATCGGTTTACAAAACTACCAGGTGGGGGACTTGAACTGGGGGAAGGCGTTATAGATTGTTTAAAGCGCGAACTTAAAGAGGAACTAAACATTGAAAACCTTATTCTAGAGCAATTATACGTCAGCGAATCATTCATAGCTTCTAAACTTCATGAAAACACCCAAGTCGTAGCCGTATATTATCAAGGAGATCTAAATCATACCTCCATTCGTTTCAATGAGAATGAGACTAACTTGTTAAATCATCATTGGATTCCAATAAAGGAATTAACGCGTAATCATTTTACTTTTGAAATGGATAAACACGCCCTAAAAAAATATTTATCCCAACAAAAAATATAATTACAATCCTTAGGATTAGTCTATTGATGTCTATATTGTTGACCAGATAAAGACTATGACTAAGACAATTCTAATTACTGGTGGAACTGGTTTTGTTGGTTCTCACCTCATCCCCAAACTTATAGGAGAAGGCCATAATGTATCCGTTCTAACTACTGGGACAAGGACTGAATATAACGGTGCCAAATGTTTTAATTGGAACCCTTCCATTGAAGAAATGGATGAAGCGGCATTAAAAAATGTTACAGATATAATTCATTTGGCAGGAGCTTCTATTTCAAAGAAATGGACTCCTTATTACAAACAAGAAATTGTAGATAGCAGAACACAAGGCCCTCGTACTTTGAAGAAATACCTTTTAAAGAAAAATCAAAATATTAACAGTTTCATTTCGGCTTCAGGTGTTAGCATTTACCCAGACAGTACAGAATTAGCTACAGAATCTAGCCCACACGACCACAGTTTTATTGCAAGTGTTTGCGAGCATTGGGAGAGTGCAGTAGATGTAATGAACAATCTTTGTAATAGGATTATAAAATTGAGAATAGGTATTGTTTTGGACAAAAATGATGGCGCCCTACTTCCGATTTTAAAGGTTGTTAAACTTGGTATTGCATCGCCATTAGGCAGCGGTAAACAATACATGAGCTGGATAGCCATTAAAGACTTGGTTTCAATTTTCAGTTGGGGTCTAGAAAACAATAACATAGAAGGTATATACAACGCAGTTGCTCCGAATCCCGTTACAAATGATGAGTTTATGCGAGCTACAGCAAAAGCAATTAAAAAACCCTACTTCCTACCTAAAGTACCTGTATTTGTAATGAAAGTTGTTTTAGGAGAAATGTCTACATTAGTACTTTCAAGCAATCGCGTTTCAAGCGAAAAGCTTTTGAACCAAGGTTTCAAGTTCGAACATGACCATCTAGCCGAGGCATTACAAGATATATTAATAGATTAAAAATTTATGGCAAAACAAATTGACAAGAAGATTAAACGCGCCTTTAAACAAAAGGACTGGAATGAAATGAAGACCAACGATTCGTGGGCCATCTTTAAGGTGATGAGCGAATTTGTTAATGGTTACGAGACAATGGGTAAAATTGGTCCTTGTGTAACCATATTTGGATCTGCCAGAACCAAACCAGATGATCCTTATTATTTAATGGCTGAAGAAATTGCCGAAAAAGTTGCGCGAAAAGGTTACGGAATCATTACTGGCGGTGGCCCAGGGATAATGGAGGCCGGAAATAAAGGTGCTCAAAAAGGAGAAAACAGCTCCGTTGGATTAAATATAGATTTACCATTTGAGCAACATTACAATCCGTATATAGACAAAGACAAAGTGTTGAACTTTGATTATTTCTTTGTTCGTAAAGTCATGTTTGTAAAGTACTCTCAAGGTTTTATTGTTATGCCTGGAGGATTTGGAACCTTAGATGAATTGTTCGAATCTCTGACACTTATTCAAACACATAAAATTGGAAGATTCCCAATTGTGTTAGTGGGTAAGGATTTTTGGAGCGGACTAATAGATTGGATTGAACAAGTCGTTCGAGATAAATACTTCAACATCTCACCTGATGACATGCACTTAATTAAAGTTGTAGATAACGCTGACGATGCTGTTAAAGTAATCGAGGACTTCTATCACACATACATGTTGAAACCTAACTTCTAGTTAAAGTACCAGAATTTTTTGAGTAGAGAAATTTTGTGAAGTTCCTGTAATTCTCACATGGTAGACACCTGAAGATTTTGGCACATCAAATTTGTTTTCGGGAGATACGACAATCTCCTGAGAACTTATTTTTTGACCGAGATTAGAATAAACTTCAAGTGTCGCTTTTTCGCCAACAACCTCATTAGGCCAAGCTATTCCAAACTCACCATTCCCTATAGGGTTAGGATAAATAATGAAATCTCCAACAATAGATCTTGTAAATCCATTTTTCAATAGACGAATAGGTACATATTTAGATTTTCCTTCTTCATACTTGAAAGCTATTTTTCTCGACTGATAGCCTTCAACTTCAACGCGAACGGTATCAAAACCAGTATAAGTAACAGCTTTACTTGCTTTTGCTAATAAATCTGTTTGCAGGGTATCGTTCTCATTACTGAAATACAATTCTGTATTAAAAAACAACTCTCCTGTTAAAGAATCTGAAACTTGAAAATCAGCGTAAGCAACATCTTTATAATCTGGCTGCAAAATAAATAGGCCATTGTCTCGGTCACTAGCTGCTATAAGGCCTGAAGGAAAATATGGGTAAGCGCCCCAATTACCGTGAAAGTTTGCTCCATCATCTTGAGGGTAAGTATCGTAATATCCCACCTCAACCATCAACTCTGGGCGTTTAGCATTTACAACTTGAACGCCTGTAGTATAGTAGGAGGTTATTAGCCAATCTCCCAATACATGAACATTGTGCGGAATCGCCTCCGAACCAGGTAAACGTTGAATTTTATCCAACTCTTGTACTCCACTATTCAAATTTGAAACATCATAAGAAGCCACATAAGCGTCTGTTCGCTCGTCCGTGGTAAATAAGTTTTTTCCATTATCGCTTATCCAGCAATTGTGCGTAAACAAATTTGGGGTAAACCCTGTAGCAATTACTTGAGGGTTCTTTTTATCAGAGACATCTACAGCTGCAAAAACACCTCGATAAATAGCTGCACCCCAGAGCGTATCACCTCGCGCCATGCCATCATGAAAATAAAAATCGTTAAAAATGCCTAGGTATTCTGGATTCCAAGGATCTGTTGCAACATCAAGAAGTAACGCGCCACCCTTCGCTACATTACTTCCAAAAACGTAACACACTCCATTTTCATCAATGAATAAATTATGAGCAGATCTTAAACTATCCACAATTGTATCCAAATCAATTTTTAAACGCACTTCTTTATAATAAGGGTTTTCTAAGCTATCTAAATCAATAACTAATAACCCTTGATCGGGAAGCACATTTCCATTCGCAATAATGTCATGTGTAACGTATGCATAATGACTCCAAGTCTTTAGATCTCTCCAAACCGTCAGGGGGCCATCTATTCTTATTTTTTCAACTGGATTAGATGGTACAGAAATATCAACAATAGAAACACCAGAATCTAAACCGACTAAAGCATATTCAGCTCCTGCAGCATCTGTGTATCCCCAAACATCGTTTAAGCCTCTGTCGTAAGAAAGCTGACCGACTTTTTCAATGTTCAATTTATCCTGTGAAAAAAGACTAAGGTTAAGTATTAAGAATAAAAGACTAAAGCTCCATTGTAATCTGGCTTTCGTCATCGTCTTCTTTTTCATCAATAATAGTATCATCGATTGCTTTTTCTTCCTCTAAATCGTCTTTCTCTTCAGACTCCAAAAGGTTTATAACCTTAACGGGGAAATTGGTCAATTGGTTGCCTAAAGCTTTCATCCCTTTAACAGAAATAAATTCAGCAAGGTTAACTTCCAGGTTTTCACGCTCTTTGCCTTTAACCTTTTTATAAATAACTTCAATCTTAGGCTGCCTTAAAACAGTTGCTAATTCTAATTGCGATTGTGGGCTATCACTGATGAATTTTTCTTTTTTATCAGAGTCCTCTAAAAGAAAACGCTTTATGTAATACCGTTCTTTCAAACCTTCAAAATAGACAGCTGATATAGGCACTTCTCTATTCCATTTTTTGATGTATATCATATCATCATCAAAATGACTAGACAAATTAAACGACAACAAGCGATAATGGCCTGAAGCCATAATGGTTAATATCTTATCTTCACCTTTAAAGGCTCCGAGAAAATCTCCTCTTCCATCTACATTAAGTCTATTGACGGTTGAATCGAACCAAATTTTTCTTGCGGCAAGTGTAGAAACACCCTTTTCTTTGAGTTCTATTTTCTTGACTGGATATTTGGAAACAAGGTTTCCTTTACTTGACCTTCCTTTTATGGCTAAGTCTGCAAAGTCAATATCCCATTTTAACTTCTTTAATTTTTGTAATGCCTTAAGGTGAATAGTTACAGTCTCAGCTTCACCATTTGGGTTAGCTGTGAAGTAAAGTACTGAACTTCCAGGTTTCCCTTGAGACAAATCATATTCTTTATCTCTAGTAACAGAAGTAACATTAAAGCGTTTCATGTAACAGTTACCTTGCTTACCATCACGATACATTAAATTGTAAACCGTACGCTGGTCTTTTTTCTTAAAAATAGCGATGTGTAAAATGTCTTTTCCAATAAATATTTTGGAATCGACAGTTACAACTTTCATTGTACCATTATTCAAAATAACAATAATGTCATCTATGTCAGAACAATCACAAACAAACTCATCGCGCTTAAGCGAAGTACCAATAAATCCTTCCGCTCTATTTACGTAAAGCTTTTGATTTGCGATGGCAACGCGCTTTGCATTGATGTCATCAAATGTTCGTATTTCTGTTTTACGCTCACGGCCAGCGCCATATTTCTTTTTAAGATTCTTGTAATAATCTATTGTATAGTTAACAATATTGGCAAGGTGAGCCTTAACCTCTTCTATTTGTTCTTCTAAGGAAAGAATATGGTCGTTTGCCTTCGTTGAGTCAAACTTTGATATTCTTTTAATTTTTATCTCAGTCAACCTAGCAATGTCATCATCAGTTACCGCTCTAATAAGATTTTTAACATGCGGTTCCAATCCTGTTCTAATAAATGAAATCACTTCTTCCCAAGTCTCGGCCTCTTCAATATCCCTATAGATTTTGTTTTCAATAAAAATACGCTCGAGCGAGGCGAAATGCCACTGCTCGTGAAGCTCACTAAGTTTTATCTGCAGCTCACGTTCAAGAATATCTTTAGTCAGATGAGCAGATTCTTTGAGCAATTCTGAAACTCCTGAGAACACAGGTTTATCATTGTGAATTACACAGATATTTGGCGAAACTGACACTTCACAATCTGTAAAAGCGTAAAGCGCATCAATAGTTTTATCTGGAGAAATTCCAGGGGGTAAATAGATTAGAATTTCTACATTTTCGGCAGTATTATCTTCAATCTTTTTAACCTTAATTTTCCCTTTATCATTCGCACGAAGAATAGAATCTATTAAACTTTGGGTATTTGTTGCAAATGGAATTTCGCTAACAATTAAGGTTTTAGGATCTCTTTGGGAAATTTTCGCTCTAACACGAACCTTTCCACCACGTATGCCATCGTTATATTGAGTAAAATCGGCTATTCCTCCAGTTAAAAAATCTGGGTAAACCACTGCCTTTTGGCCTCTTAGGACTTTTATAGAACCATCAATGAGCTCAATAAAATTATGAGGTAAAATTTTCGTAGAAAGTCCAACGGCAATTCCTTCAGCTCCCAATGCTAGAACCAAAGGGAATTTCATAGGCAACTGAACTGGTTCTTTTCCTCGGCTATCGTAAGAAGCTTGCCAATCCGTAACTTTTGGACTAAATGCAACTTCTAAAGCGAATTTTGTTAGTCGTGCTTCTATATATCTTGGTGCAGCAGCAGAATCGCCCGTTAAAATGTTCCCCCAGTTTCCTTGGGTGTCAATAAGTAAATCTTTTTGACCCAGTTGAACTAAAGCATCTCCGATTGAAGCATCTCCGTGCGGATGATACTTCATTGTCTGACCGATGACATTCGCCACTTTGTGGTAACGTCCATCGTCCATTTCTTTTAGTGCGTGCAAAAGTCTGCGTTGCACAGGCTTTAAGCCGTCCTTAAGTGCAGGAACCGCTCTTTCTAATATTACATATGAAGCATAATCGAGAAAGTATTGCTGATACATTCCAGACACCCTTAAAATCGTAGGCTGCTCTAAATGTTGTTCTTGGTCTTCGGGATTTATATTTTGGTCATCATCACTATGCATCTAACTGCACTTTGGCCTTTTTGTTTTTTGATAAAACGCTACGTAACGATCTTTCTAAGTCCTTAAGCTCTTGACCATTTACGTAAGACACTGAAACTTTCACTTTTTTGTTTGTTCCTTCTTTACTTTCTAAACGGATTACGAGCTTTTTTCTAAAAGGCATTTTACTAATAGAATAGCCAATTACTTTTCTTTTTGGAAATTCGTAATGCTTGTTGCACGCTTTAAATAATTTTTCAAGCGCAGGTTCTTTACTTGTGATAATAAGTACTTCACCATCACTATCATAAACAAAAACAGGGTTTCCTCTGTACAAGAAAAACAACGCAAGGGCTGCGACATAATACCAGAGTACAGGTGCGTCTCCAGCACTTCCATCATTACCTAATTCATGGGTGATAAAGTCGAATAACAACACAAATATCATAATGATATAGATGTAAAAAAGATGAGAATACTTTGATCTAGTATTGAGTCTCATAGGATGTTAGTTAAGGGTTGTTTCGTTATCGGCAAATATATCTTTTTCAACACGTAGGTTTTCAATAATAAACTCTTGTCTTTTGGGCGTATTCTTACCCATATAAAAAGACAATACTTCATCAATTGTTTGGTCTTTTCCAATCATCACAGGCTCAAGTCTAATATCTTCTCCAATAAAGTGTTTAAACTCATCTGGGGATATTTCACCTAATCCTTTAAATCGAGTTATTTCAGGTTTTGCACCCAACTCTAATAGTGCCGCCCTGCGCTCTTCTTCAGAATAGCAATACATAGTTTTCTTCTTATTCCTGACTCTAAAAAGAGGTGTTTGCAATACATACAAATGACCTTCTTTTACTAGTTCTGGAAAGAACTGTAAGAAAAATGTAATAAGTAGTAAACGGATATGCATTCCATCAACATCGGCATCCGTTGCTACAACAACGTTGTTGTATCTTAAATCTTCTAGACCGTTCTCAATATTCAAAGCAGCTTGAAGAAGATTAAACTCTTCATTCTCATAAACCACTTTTTTGGTTAGTCCATAACAATTCAACGGCTTTCCCTTTAGGCTGAAAACAGCTTGCGTCTTAACATCGCGTGATTTGGTTATTGAGCCAGATGCTGAATCACCTTCTGTAATAAATAAACTTGTGTCTAATCTTAATTCACTTTTAAGGTCGGAGTAATGTACCCGGCAATCTCTTAATTTTTTATTGTGAAGACTTGCTTTCTTAGCACGATCTCTTGCCAGCTTTCGAATTCCCGAGAGCTCTTTACGTTCTTTCTCAGCGCGCACAATCTTACGCTGTATAGCCTCTGCGATATCTGAATTTTTATGCAAGAAGTTATCAAAGTGCTTCTTCATAAAATCGTTAATAAATGTGCGAACCGTAGATAACCCAGGACCCATTTCTATTGATCCCAATTTTGTTTTCGTCTGACTTTCGAAAATGGGTTCCATAACTTTTATGCTTACAGCTGCAATTACAGATTGCCTGATATCTGAAGCATCGTAATTTTTACCATAAAAATCTCGCAATGTTTTCACTAAAGCTTCGCGAAATGCCGCAAGGTGTGTCCCACCCTGAGTAGTATGTTGACCATTTACAAAAGAGTGGTATTGCTCGCTTTGCATTCTATCTGAGTGCGTAAGAGCCATTTCAATATCATCATCCCGCAAGTGAATGATATTATGCAAAGTCTTGCCGTCAATATTGGCTTCCAAAAGATCCTTCAATCCATTTTCTGAAAAATACTTCTGGCCATTAAAATAAATGCTCAGCCCTGGATTTAGGTAAACATAATTCCAGAGCATTTTATCTACATACTCCGCAACATATCTGTAATTATGAAATATGGTTGAATCGGGTCTAAACTGAGTTTTCGTTCCTTTTCTTTGTGTCGATTCTTCAATAGCTTGGTCATTCGTCAAGTTACCGTGTTCGAATTCCGCTACTTTAGTTTGACCTTCTCTAACAGATTGGACTCTAAAATGACTGGACAAAGCGTTTACAGCTTTTGTTCCTACCCCATTTAATCCTACTGATTTTTTAAATGCCTTTGAGTCGTATTTGGCACCTGTATTTATTTTGGATACACAGTCAATAACTTTTCCTAATGGAATACCACGTCCGTAATCTCTAACAGTTACCTGGCCATCTCTAATCGAAACTTCTATGCTGCGACCAACGCCCATAACATATTCGTCAATGGAATTATCTAAAACTTCTTTGAGAAGAATATAGATTCCATCATCTGCGGAAGTACCATCGCCCAATTTACCTATATACATGCCAGGTCTTAACCGGATATGTTCTTTCCAGTCGAGACTTTTTATGCTGTCTTCGGTATATTGAGATTCTGCCATTTAAAACTTACAAATCATGATTGGGCTCTAAAATAAAATATCGATCTAAAAGTAGAAGTGTAAAGACCTAACAGTTATTAACATTCAATTAAACGTTAAATCGGAAATGCATCACATCGCCATCTTGGACAACATATTCTTTTCCTTCAACGCCCATTTTACCCGCCTCTTTAACTGCCGCTTCGCTACCAAGACTTACATAGTCATCGTACTTAATTACCTCAGCTCGAATAAATCCCTTTTCGAAATCAGTGTGAATAACTCCTGCAGCTTGAGGAGCTGTAAATCCTCTTTGAATGGTCCAAGCACGAACTTCTTTAACCCCAGCAGTGAAATACGTTTGTAGTTTTAGTAAATCGTAAGCAGAACGAATCACACGATTAATGCCGGGTTCTTTCAAGCCTAAATCATCTAAAAACATTTCACGTTCTTCATATGATTCTAATTCGTTGATATCTGCTTCTGTAGCAACCGCTAACCATAATACACCAGCTCCTTCTTCAGCGGCAACAGCCTTTACTCGCTCTACATGGTCATTTCCACCTACTGCCGCGGCTTCATCCACGTTACATAAATACAAAACAGGCTTATCCGTTAAAAACTGAACTTCTTGTATTAAAACAGCTTCATCTTCAGATCTCTCTAATCCACGAATAGATTTTCCCGCTTCTAAATGTGTGACTACATTTTGAAAGAGCTCTAATTCTTTTTTTGCCTCTTTAGAGCCAGTTCTCGCAAATTTTTGCGCTTTATCCAAACGCTTGCTAGCGGTTTCTAAATCTTTCAATTGAAGCTCAAAATCTATTGTTTCTTTATCGCGAATCGGGTCAATGCTTCCATCTACGTGGATAACATTTTCATCTTCGAAACAACGCAGTACATGAATAATCGCATTTGTTTCGCGAATGTTTCCAAGGAATTGATTTCCTAAGCCTTCACCTTTGCTGGCGCCTTTTACCAATCCGGCAATATCAACAATTTCAACAGTAGCTGGCTGCACGCGCTCAGGATGAACGAGTTCTTCCAATTTTTGCATGCGTTCATCAGGAACATTCACTGTCCCAATATTTGGCTCTATTGTACAAAACGGAAAGTTTGCTGCTTGCGCTTTGGCATTACTTAAACAGTTAAATAATGTTGATTTACCAACGTTGGGAAGCCCCACGATACCACACTTCATGCTCATTTATTTAAGGCGGCAAATTTAATGCTTCAATTCAATAAAATGTGCGTCATTGAAACAATTAATGCCCGATTAGAACCTTTGTAGATTTCCACACACCCCCTTCATACAATTGAAGTATGTAGACTCCAGAAATTAGGTTGTCAATCTTAAATTCATGTCGCCCTTTTGATTCAAAATAATCATTCTCGAAAAGGATCTTTCCGTCAAGATTCATCAAACTTGCCTTTGCTAAAAAATTAGCGTCATTAGGATAAGTTAAAAAGAGAAATCCTTCATTAAAATAATAAGTCGCATAAATCACCTCATCTTCAGGCCCTTGGCTATCGAAAACAACTTCAAACTTATTTTTCGTCCATCCTTTTTTCAAATAGACTTCTACTTCTCGAGATAACAATTGTTCTTTTTTTGTAACCAAATTTCTCAAATAAATTTTCTTCTCGAAATCGTTGTTTGAAATTTCAATCGAATAATTTCCATTCTGGGGTGCATAAAAAGACAATCGTATTGTGTTTTGATTCGAATTAACCGAAGCTACGGACAACAATCTTTTTTCACTAAATCCATCTTTTTCAAACGCAATAATTGCCTTACTCGAATCTATCCAGTTTCCTGAAATATCAAGTTCTGAGGAATAACCTTGAGCGTTTCTGTTAATTAAATAACCATTTACACTGGATTGATTTACATCATCTTTACTCAGAATAAGTTTAAAACTTGGAGATGCCGTTTTATAATAGTCCGGAGCTTCTAGAACGGTTCTTACCGAATTATCAAAATCAAAATACCCTGCATTTAAATCAGCCAAAGCATCTAGCTTAACAAAGAAAGACTGCCCAGGCGCAATGGTTGCTTGGTTTCCATTGTTTACAGCAGTAGTAGTTCTAATTTCGTAAGAAATAGGCTCTGAATGTACTAGTAAGTGTGTTCCAATTTGGTAATGAGGTTCAACGGTTCCAAAAACAACATCCAAGTCAATTGAGCAGGGGTATGGATTAAAAATAAGATTCCAGCCATTTGGGTCACCCATGGCATTGCCAGCAGTGGCGTAACCCATTGTTGAATTTGTTACACTACCATTATTTCCAATTCCCTTAAAAGTAAGCTTCACTGGTAGCTTGCCATCTTTATTGATACCCTTTCCCGTTTTTACAAAGGCATCATCCGCATAAATATTAAAGGCTTTTAAAGAAACGCTTTCTGAATTATTAACGATAGGATTATAAGTTGCTGCATTGGCATCCCATTCATAAATACTTGCACCGTTTGCATTTCCAGAGTAATTTATAAGCAACTCGTCCTCGGCTTGGGCAATTGTACCAGAAGCCAAAGGCACAGAAACCAAATGCCAACCTGGATTAGAAATAGTCATTTCATAAATCGTTGGAAAATTGGCATCTCCTTTAAATTGAGAATAGCTCGTAGCATTGCTTTTTAACCACAATGAATCCAAATCCAACGTATTACTAGAAGACAACTCAAGTCTTCCACCTGGCTCTACCTCAACAGTTTTTAACTCAGTATTTGCTGAAATTGTGCAAACTGAGCCATCCCAAATACGAGCATTGTAATTTTCAGAATTTATATCAGGAACAAAATTATCTCGCCACAAAGAACCTTCCCAAACGTAATAACCACAACCAGTGTTTATGTAGTTTCCATTATAATACCTGCCTGAGGCAGCATTACTAGCCGAGACACTGAAGTTGCCATAACCGATTTCACCAAACTCACTTTCCTTTAAAAACTCTGGTTTTTTCGAATATGCTAAACTGGACTCTAATGAACCACTTGGAGACTGCCAACTATTGAATGAAATTACATGGCCACTACCGCCAATAGAACTTGAACCTTCATTGCCAATGAAGTTCTGATTTGAATTAGCAATAATCACAAACCCTCCAAAACCAAGAAATGTGACATTAAACCCATTTTTCGTTGCTCTATTTCTAAAATAAGTATTGTATGGTCCATTTTCTCCGTGTGAAGCATCTACAGAAGGGGCTTCACAAACATTGCTCTCAAATAAATTCAAATATGCATAGTTTCCATGACAAACCATATCTTCATCTTGGGAGCCATTTTCATCTCTTGCATTGGTGGAGCTGTTATAAGCGAACGCGTTTCCATTCGCCCCAACTTGAACAATCATAGCATGACGCAGATTATCGAATATTGTATTCTCTACTTTGCTTTCACTCGTTGCAAAGTGCAACATAACTCCATATGCCCTTCCTCCAGTTCCATACTCAAACGCATCATGAAAGTAGCAGCCTGACACCAAAAGATTAGCGCTATACAAAGCCTCAAAATGAGAATAATTACAATTTGAACTTTCTACGCCTTTTACCCAACTATTTACTACGCGATTGAATTTTATTTTACTCGCTTTGTTTCTATTCGCTGAAATCAAAACCTGATCGACCCTATGTATTGTCATGCATTCAACTCCAATATTTTCATTTGGGGTCATTCTTTTCACTCTTGGGTTTCTCCACATTGGAAAATCCATCCGCAAGGGAGAACCTAATGTTAGGTTGTTGCCAGATTTTGCTACCACCTGAGAGACTTGACCAGTTCTTCGCTCCGCCCATGAATCATTTACAAGATCAGCATCATCTTGAATAAAACGAATATAATCACCTACAGATACCGAAGAAGCATTTGATAACGAAACAGAATAATCCTCTTTTGATGCTGCACTGGCCAAACCTAAATCAGGACCTTCGGAACCGGATGCAATCAGACAATTATCACCAAGTCCACCCAGATCAAAATTTAAAATTGTTTTACCTGCACCCATTCCTCTTAAGGTGACGAAAGACTTTAAACTAATCTCATTTTCTATTTTATATGTACCTGCATCGAATTGAATTATACTGTTATTTGGGGCATTATTGATTGCCAATTGTAAAGCTGCACTCACATCTGTCGCTCCGGTGATGTCTCCGGAAAATACAATAATATTTGATGGGGAAACTGTATCTCTTAAGCCGGCCAATGTCCAATCCGTGCTTCGAGCTGCTGATAGCGTTTGCCCATTAATTAGAGTAACATTAAGCAGAAAAACTAAAATTAAAAATATCTTCTTCATTCACACTTTATAATCTCTACCAATATTAATTCATTTAAAAGACTTCTATTGCTTTAAAACTTGTTAATATAACGGTCGAAAGTTGCGTTAATTCCCTTAAAATTTGAAGGCCTAACTACTCTAAAAAACTATTTTTACGGCAAATTATAATCGACTGTAAAATGCGTTCAACTCAAGAGCTTCAACAAATTGCTTCTCAAGTTAGAAGAGATATCGTAAGAATGGTGCATGCCGTAAACAGTGGTCATCCGGGAGGTTCTTTGGGTTGCACCGACTTTTTTGTGGCATTGTATTTCAAGATGATGAAGCACAACAATCAGGAGTTCAATATGGACGGATCAAATGAAGATTTATTCTTCTTATCAAACGGCCATATTTCTCCAGTGTTTTACAGCACGTTAGCACATGCGGGTTACTTTGACAAAACTGAATTAGCAACTTTCAGAAAATTAAACACGCGTTTGCAAGGCCACCCGACAACACATGAAGGCTTACCTGGAATTAGAGTAGCATCAGGATCATTAGGTCAAGGAATGAGTGTAGCAATTGGAGCAGCGGCAACAAAAAAATTAAACAACGATACTAGCCTGGTTTATAGCCTTCATGGCGATGGCGAATTAAACGAAGGTCAAATTTGGGAAGCAGCGTTATATGCTTCTGCGAATAATATTGACAACTTAATATCTACCATAGACGCTAACGGTCAGCAAATTGACGGTTCTACAGATGACGTAATGAATCTAGGAAGCATTGAAGAAAAGTTCAAAGCTTTTGGATGGGATGTAATGAGCATTAAGAATGGTAATGACATGCAAAGTGTTGTTGATGGATTGGAAGAAGCAAAATCGAGAACCAATAAAGGCAAGCCCGTTTGCGTTGTTATGTATACCGAAATGGGTGCGGGTGTAGATTTTATGATGGGATCGCACAAATGGCATGGCGTTGCTCCTAACGATGAGCAACTTGCTGACGCCCTTGGTCAATTAGAAGAAACGCTTGGAGATTATTAAGGTGCAGATTAAATCTGGTTTACTAAATATCTTATTCCTTTTACTTTCATTTTCTGCTTTTGCGCAAACTCAAAAAGAACCTGAAGTAAAAAAACCGATTACCCGAATTCTTTTCGTTTTCGATGGTTCTCAAAGTATGCATGGCCGTTGGGAAAGCGGTTCGAAAATTGCCATTGCCCAAAAATTGATGGCGCAGATGTTGGATAGTCTTCAAGTCATTGATGACAAACAAACCTTTCAATTAGCGCTTCGTGTATACGGCCACCAATATCCGGTACCACCGCAAAATTGTAATGATACTAGATTAGAAGTTCCTTTTGCTTTTGGAAATGTTCCGAGAATAAAAAAGAAATTGAGGTCTATTGTGCCCAAAGGAACAACACCTATTGCGCGGAGTTTATCTAGAGCTTCAACAGACTTTCCACCCTGTGAAAACTGCAGAAACGTCATTATCTTAATTACAGATGGTATTGAAGCGTGCGATGAAGATCCTTGTATTGTTTCTAGAAACCTTCAGAAAAAAGGAATCATCTTAAAACCCTTTGTTATCGGGATTGGTTTAGATGTTGAGTTTAAAGAAACTTTCGAATGTGTAGGGAATTATTTTGATGCGACAGACGAAAAGACATTTCAAAAAGTACTGGGCGTTGTCGTTTCACAAGCACTTGACAACACCACAGCTCAGATCAACTTATTAGACATTTACAATAATCCTACTGAAACGAATGTTGCGATTACGCTTACCGACAAAACATCTGGTGCAATAAAAGATCAACTAGTTCACACTTTAAACTTTAAAGGAAATCCGGACACGGTAATTTTAGACCCATTGGTAAATTACAGAATGACGGTACACACGATTCCTGAAGTTGTTTTAGACAGCATTACAATTTATCCAGGAACACACACGCATATTGGCGCTGAAACCCCTCGCGGAACTTTAGATTTACGTTCTACAGGAAGTCGTGGTGATGGCGTAAATGCAATTATCCGAGAAAACGGAAAAATGAAAACCTTGAATGTTCAGAATCTAGATCAGACCCAAAAATACATTGTGGGTTATTACGATATTGAGTTTTTAACGCTTCCACGGATTTACCAATATAAAGTCGAAGTAAACCAAAGTGCAACCACACGTGTTGCTATTCCTCCGTCAGGAAATTTAAATATACAATCGCCAGCAGGCGGCTATGGAAGCATTTTAGTAGAAACTGAAAACGGTGTGGAATGGGTCGTAGACTTGAGTGCAACTCTACCGAGGCAGTCTTTCAAATTACAACCTGGACAATATCAAGTCATATTCAGGTCAAAAAAATCACAACAAACTTCTTATTCTAAAGCACAAAGATTTTCAATATCCTCTGGTAAGACAACTATACTTAGATTAAATTAACCGAAGAAATTAGCAGTAGCATGAAATATACAGACACAGGTAAAAAAGACACACGTTCAGGTTTTGGAGCTGGACTTCAAGAAGTAGGAAACGAAAACGAAAACGTTGTTGCCTTGTGTGCCGACTTAACGGGGTCTTTAAAAATGGATGCGTTTAAGAACGATCACCCAGAGCGTTTTTTCCAAGCGGGTATTGCAGAAGCTAACATGATGAGCATGGCTGCTGGGATGACCATTGGCGGTAAGATTCCATTTACTGGAACGTTTGCTAACTTTTCTACAGGTCGTGTTTATGATCAAATTCGTCAGAGTATTGCGTACTCAGATAAGAATGTAAAAATATGTGCAAGTCATGCGGGTTTGACTTTAGGTGAGGACGGTGCAACACACCAGATCCTAGAAGACATTGGTTTAATGAAAATGCTACCAGGAATGACTGTTGTTGTTCCTTGTGACTACAATCAAACAAAGGCTGCTACGAAAGCCATTGCAGACTTTCACGGACCTGTGTATTTAAGATTTGGAAGACCAAAGGTTGCTAACTTCACTTCAACGGATGAGCCATTTGTTGTAGGTAAAGCTCAAAAATTAGTGGATGGAAATGATGTTACCATTTTGGCATGTGGCCACTTGGTGTGGAAAGCATTGATTGCACAAGAACAATTAGAAGCGGAAGGCATTTCTGCCGAAGTGATAAATATTCATACTATAAAGCCTTTAGACGATGAAGCTATTTTAGCTTCTGCTGCTAAAACCGGTTGTGTTGTAACGGCAGAAGAACATAATTTCTTAGGCGGTTTAGGCGAAAGTGTTGCACGTGTGTTATCGCTTAACAATCCTACTCCACAAGAATTTGTAGCGGTAAATGATAGCTTTGGCGAATCTGGAACGCCAGACCAACTATTAGAAAAATATGGCTTAAACGAAACTGCAATTGTTGCAGCGGCTAAAAAAGCTATTTCAAGAAAATAAGTTAGTACAATTTAACACAAAGTCCCAACAAGTCAGCCTTGTTGGGACTTTTTATTTGAAAGCATTTTGACTGCTCTTACTAGATTCTACTTTGATACGTAAATAAATCAAAGTATCGGCCTTTTTTAGCAATAAGCTCTTCATGCTTTCCGCGCTCAGCAATCTTTCCTTCTTCTATCACCAATATCTGATCAGCTTGTTGAATCGTACTTAATCTGTGGGCGATGACAAAAGTGGTTCTGTCTTTCATCAAAATATTCAAACTCTTTTTAATAAAAGATTCACTTTGTGTATCTAGATTAGAAGTGGCTTCATCGAGAATAATGACTTTAGGATCAGCTAGCAAGGCACGTGCAATAGAAATACGTTGCTTCTGACCTCCAGACAATTTCACACCTCTTTCGCCAATGAGCGTTTCCAAACCGTCTTCAAATTTATCTGTGAAAATATCTACATAGGCACCTTTTACCGCTTCTATTAATTCTTCTTCCGTGGCATCTTGTCGGGGAAAAAGAATATTCTCGCGAATGGTGCCGTCAAACAAAAAGTCATCTTGTAAAACCACACCTAAATTTTTTCGGTAACTGGTCAATTGGATATCGGCCAAGTCATGTCCATCTAAAGTCACTTTCCCGCTAGACGGATTTAAAAATGTTGCAGCCAACCCAGCTATGGTAGATTTCCCAGAACCCGAAGACCCAACCAAAGCTGTAACGCTGCCAGAAGGCGCTTCGAAAGAAATGTTGTGTAACACTTCTTTACTCTCTTCGTAGCTGAAAGACACATCGTTAAAAACCATATCGCCTTTTATGTCTCCCAATTGATTTGTTCTCACAGTCGGGTCGTCTTCTATTGGCATTTCCATCAACTCTTGGGTTCTATCTAACCCTGCCATAGCTTCTGTTAACTGACTCCCAATATTGCTCATCTGCACAATAGGCGCAATCATAAAACCCAAGAAAAGAGTAAACGACACAAACTCACCAAAGGTCATCGAACCATTCATCATGAAGTAGCCCCCAATGCCCATAATTCCAGTGGAAGCCAATCCTAACAGCAATGTGGACGAACTCGTCATAAGTGCCGTAGCCGTTAAACTCTTCTTTACATTGAGGTACAATTTTTCAGCTCCTTTTTCGAATGACTTACTCTCTTGGTCTTCTGCATTAAACCCTTTTATGACTCGAACACCATTTAAGGTTTCCGTTAAACGGCCCGTAACATCCGCATTCAAAACACCGCGTGTTCTAAAAATCGGACGGATATACGCAAAGGCTTTCATCGCGATAAACGCAAATACACTTACCGGAACAAGCACAAAAACAGTCATCAAAGCATTTATCTTTATCAGGATAACCAAAGAAACAATGGCCGTCAATGTTCCGCCTATCAATTGAACCAATCCGGTTCCCACCAAATTTCGAACACCTTCCACATCTGTCATAACCCGAGACACTAAAGCGCCTGTTTTAGTATTGTCGAAAAAGCTAATCGGTAAGGAAAGGAGCTTTCGCTGGACTTGTGTACGCAACTGAAAGATTAAATGTTGTGCCTCTACACTTAGCAAACGGGTTAAGGAAAAAGAAGTAACCGCCTGCACCAAAATGGCAAGGCTAACCGTACCAATAATAAACCACAAGGCCGATGAATCCTGATTTGGAACAACATCATCCAAAAGCGTCTTACTCGCATAGGGCAAAACCAAACCTGCTAAACTTCGCAGAATGATTAATACCAAACCCAGGAAAACTATTTTTTTTCGGGGCCAAATAAATTCTTTGAACGCCCATACGTAGGAAACTTTTGTCTTACTCATTCCCTACCCTTACCGAATACTGAGCCATACTTAGTAATGTGACAAAAGGGCATTTTATGTTAAAAATTTTCACTCCTTAAATTGCCGACAATCTTTCAATTTATTAATTTTTGATTTTCTTTAAACCCTCTCTTAAATTTAGAGTCTTAGATTCGTAACCCAGGGTATGAATCAAGAAGATCAGATCAATCAACTTATAAAAGAGAAGGCTTTTGAAAAAGCTTTCAACTTGATTGTGGATGAATACCAGCAGCGCCTTTACTGGCACATCCGTAAAATGGTGACAAATCACGATGATGCGAATGATGTTTTACAAGATGTATTCGTCAAGATTTGGAAAGCGCTACCCAAATTTAAAGGCGATTCTAAATTTTTCACTTGGGCTTATCGCATTTCGACAAATGAAAGTATCACCTTTATCAATAAAAGAAAAGTAGATGCTTCGTTTGAAGATGTTGCCTATGCGGTTTCTCAAAATTTAGAAGCCGATGCTTTTTTTGACGGGAACGAAGCGCAACGAAAACTACATGCTGCAGTTGCGGCCTTGCCGGAAAAACAAAAAGCTGTTTTCAACTTGAAGTATTTCGAGGAATTGAAGTATGAAGACATCAGCAAAATATTAGACACTTCAGTGGGAGGATTGAAAGCATCTTACCACCATGCCGTAAAAAAAATTGAAGAATTTATAAAACACGATTAAACCAAACACAAGAAAACACATCTAAAGGTTATCTGATGAAAGACAGAAAGTTACATAGCACGATTCCAGAAAAGCAAGCGCTTAAAAACTTTAGCGTACCTGAAGGATACTTTGAGCAAAATGCTATTCAGCTGAAGCAAATTGTAAAAGAGCATTCGCAAGAAAAAGCGAAAGTGTTTCATTTAAAACCTGTGTTGACTTGGATGAGCGCTGCCGCTGTTGTTACATTGATTGTCTTCGGAGTTATAAACCGAAAACAAACCAGTGCAACCGTATTAACAGATGACGATCTGTATGCGCTAATGGATGTGGGTTATGTAAGTTTTAGTAATTACGACTTAGCTACTGAATTAGAATTAGATGATGAAGCTTGGTATTCAATTGAAGAAGAAGAAGCACAAGATTATTTAGAATACAGCGATTTAAATTATTTGGAGGAATCGCTTTTATATGACAATTATTAAAAATTTAAGATTATGAAAAATATTTCAATTTTATTGATGCTATTGGTTAGTATGAGCGCATTCGCACAGCCGAAAGACTTTAAAGAAAAAAAAGAAAAACTAGACGCCATGCGTGTTGCTTTCATTACCGATGAGCTAGAACTAACGCCTGAAGAAGCCCAGAAATTTTGGCCTGTTTTTAACGAACGAAATAACAAAATTGAAACACTAAGACGAGAAATGATGGAGACCATGTTCAAGTTGAAAAATCAAGGAAAATCTTTGGATGACTTGACTGATGCCGAAATTGAAAAAATGATGAAAATGCGTTTTCAAAATGAAAAAGAAATCGCAAAAATCAACGAAGCCTATCACGAAAGAATTGTGGCTACGGTAGGTTTGCGCAAAACAGCTAAACTTTACATGAGTGAAATGCACTTTCAGCGAAAGTTAATTGAACGCTCCAGAGGTGGCAAAGGTAATGGCGAACGAGGCGGACCTCCCCCTCCAAGAGACTAATAAAAGTTTGGTTAGGTTTGATTGTGGAAGGTTGGTGTATCTTATTGCATCAATCTTTATTTTTGGCGCATGATTAGCAACAAGCAACTCTATTTCTCAAATCTTGCCCAGACCATAGACACGCCTCTCGCTATAGAGATTGAACGTGCAGAAGGCATGTATTTATACGGGCCAAATGGAGAAAAATATTTAGACCTTTTAGGGGGTATATCTGTCAGCAATTTAGGGCACCAAAACCCAATAGTAAAAGAAGCCGCAAAAGCACAAATAGACAAGCACATGCACCTTATGGTGTATGGCAAATTCATACTAGGGCCACAAGTCAAATTAGCTAAGAAGCTCACTGAAATTTTAGGCGCTCATTTTGAGTCTGTATACTTATGCAATTCTGGTGCAGAAGCGAATGACGGGGCATTTAAGCTTGCTAAACGTGCAACAGGAAGGTCGAACTTCATTGCTTTTAAAAATGCTTATCACGGCTCTACACAAGGCGTATTAAGTGCCATGGGCGATGAATACTTTAAGCAAGCATACAGACCTTTACTTCCGGGGTTCAAATTCGCGGAATTCAATAATGAGGAAACGCTTAATCTTATAGACGAAAACACTGCTGCAGTTATCATCGAGCCAATTCAAGGCGAAGCGGGTTACAAAACTCCACAAAACAACTTCTTGTCTAAGCTTCGCGCGAAATGTGATGATGTTGGAGCTCTTTTAATATTTGATGAAATTCAAACTGGGTTTGGACGAACCGGAAGCCTTTTCGCTTTTCAAAAATATGGCGCTGTGCCAGATATTATTACAATGGCAAAAGGCCTTGGTGGTGGAATGCCAATTGGGGCGTTTGCTTCAGCCAAGAGTGTCATGGATACGTTTAAGAATAACCCGATACTGGGGCATATTACAACCTTTGGTGGTCATCCCGTAAGCAGCGCAGCTGCGTTAGCTTCAGCTGAGATTATTTCAAAAGATTTAGACTCTTTTAGAGTTCTTGAAAAAGAAAAACTCTTTAGAAAGCACCTGATTCATTCGAAAATAAAACAAGTGAATGGAGCGGGTCTAATGTTAGCGGTTGAACTCTCTAGTTTTGATGAAGTACAATCTGTGATGGAATATTGCAAAAACAAAGACTTGATTGTTGACTGGTTCCTTTTTAACAATTACAGCCTTAGAATTTCACCTCCATTAATTATTGAAGATGAGCAAATAATTTGGAGTACAAAGATTATTTTAGAAGCCTTAGATCAACTTTAAAGTTATATGAACAAGACTACCGGATCCCTTATCGTTATAGTACTTTACGGACTTGCAACTTACGCAGGTTACTATGTCTTACAAAATTTCCCAACCGGAAATGCGCTCATCGATTTACTGCAAGCAGATATTGCAGCAACCGTAATCATTTATGTTGGCAGTATTATGGTGCGTAATGCGAGTATGTACGATGCGTATTGGAGTGTTGGCCCTCTTCTATTTTTAGTGTATTGGCTTGAAATGGTCGATGAAGTTAGCGTTAGAGCTATGCTTGTGAGTGGCCTTGTTTTTATCTGGGGTGTACGCTTAACCTATAACTGGTACCGCGGCTGGACAGACATGAAACATGAAGATTGGCGTTATGTTGACCTTAAAAAGAAAACAAAATTTTTCTACCCATTCGTCAATTTAATGGGCATTCACATTTTCCCTACTATTTTAGTTTTTCTAGGAGCTTTACCCCTAGAGTACGCTTTGTTAAGCGATGCTCCCTTAAACATGTTTGATGCATTAGCTATCTTAATAACTGTTATTGCTATTTATTTTGAAGCAAGAGCAGATCATGAGTTGTTTAAATTTCGTAACGATCCGAACAGAAAAGAAGGAGCCATTTTAAGTACAGGCATTTGGTCTGTTTCAAGGCATCCTAATTATTTTGGTGAAGCCTTTTTCTGGGTTGGCCTTTTTGTTTTTGGTCTTGCTGCAGACGGTCCAAGCTGGCCATTGGTATTAGGCCCTATTGTAATGTTAGGCTTGTTTTTAGGGATATCTATACCGATGATTGATAAACGAATGCTGGCAAGTAAACCAGGCTATGCAGATCGTATGAAAACCGTTCCTTCGTTTTTCCCTTGGTACAAGAAGGTGATTTAAAATTAGAAAGACACTTTGGTAATTTTTTAGAATGCACGAGGTTTTCTATGATTCCATGTTTTTGTGAATTGTAATTCTCTCTTTCCAATCATTTTCAGTTGATTCACGATTTATTCGATAAAAAGTAAAGCACAAAAAAATGCCGCTAAAAGCGGCATTGAATACTCCTAAAGTAGACTACTTATTTCTTGAAGAAATCTTTAGCCAAGTCTTTGTTTATTACTTTTTCTTCAAAAGAATAGGTTCCAGTCTTTTCAGACTTAACTGCTCTTATCACTTTCGTGTATGTGGCAGAACCCTCTTTTTTTAATGTTGCTACAACCTTCTTAGCCATCTTTAAATTTCTTTATGGGGTTTTTTACTTAATTTCTTTGTGTACCGTCATCTTTTTCAAGATGGGGTTGAACTTTTTCAACTCCATTCTGTCCGGAGTATTCTTTTTGTTCTTCGTACTTATATATCTAGAAGTCCCTGGCAAGCCAGTTGCTTTATGCTCTGTGCACTCTAAGATTACCTGAACTCTGTTACCTTTTTTTGCCATTTCTTAAATATTATTTGGTTAGAAAACCGTTTGCGCGAGCTTCTTTAATAACCGCGCTGATTCCTAATTTATTAATGTTCTTCAAAGCAGAAGTCGTTACTTTTAAAGTAACCCACTTATCTTCTTCAGGAATATAGAAGCGTTTCTTGGTAAGGTTTACATTAAACCTACGCTTATTTTTTCTGTTCGAAAAAGAAACGTTGTTTCCAACCATTGCTTTCTTTCCTGTTAGTTCGCAAACTCTTGACATGATCTATATATCTTTATTCCTGTTGCCTAAAAAATTGGGCTGCAAAGAAAAACATAATAATTGGAATAGCCAACAACGTTTTTCATAAATTTTCTACTTTATTTCAATCCCGCAAATAGACTCGTAAAAGTCAATAAACAAAGGGGCTACGCCATCAATTCTTCTCTCAGCATGTTTAAAGCCATAAAAGAAGTTTTCTGAATATTTCGAAGTCTATTATTTCCAAAGTTGAATTTTCGGGTAATCGTTCTTTTCGGCCCCGCAACGGCAATCCAAATCGTTCCAACAGGTTTATCCTTTGTTCCCCCATCTGGTCCGGCTATCCCACTCGTTGCAACCGCGTAATCCGTTCCAAACTTTTCTTTTGCTCCGTTAGCCATTTGTAAAACTACAGGCTCGCTAACCGCTCCGTGCGTCTTCAAATCATTTTCAGATACATCGAGCATGTTTTGCTTTACCTTGTTGTGATACGCTACAACACTCCCGATAAAATAAGCAGACGAACCAGGTATAGTTGTAAGCAACCGCGCAATATTTCCACCTGTACAACTTTCCGCTGAAGACAATGTTGCATTGTCATTTTTCAATAAAGCTCCCACAACAGATTCCAACGTATCATTTTCAGTTCCGTAAACATACTTTTCAATTTGTGGTAAAAGTTTTGCAACAGCATCTTCAATTAATTCATTTAAGAATTTTTCATCTCTTCCTTTTACCGTCAAGCGCATTTTAACCATACCTGCCGAAGGCAAATAGGCTAAGCTTATTTCTTCATGCAATGAATCTTGCCAGTCTTTAATTATTTCTGCCAAAAACGACTCACCTAGTCCTTGTGTTAAAATGGTTCTATGAATTACAACTCCTGGATTGAGTTTTTCTTTAATAAGCGGAAGCACATGCGTTCTTATCAAATGTTTCATCTCATAAGGTACTCCAGGCATAGAAACATAATGCACACCATCTCTCTCGAATAGCATTCCAGGTGCAGTGCCCATTTCGTTTAAAAGCATTATGCAAGTACTCGGAATCATCGCTTGCAGGCGGTTTACTTCGATAACTTCTTTCTTGAACATTTTAAAAATACGTTCAACATTGTCATACGCTTCTTGGTTAAAAACCAAATCACCTCCAAAATAGTCCTGTAACGTATATTTAGTTATATCGTCCTTTGTTGGACCCAAGCCGCCTGTTAATAACACCAATTTAGTTTTAGGCTTTACATTTTCCAATGCTTCCACAATCGCTTCTTTGGTATCGCGAATCGAAACAACGCGATCTACATCTACTCCAACATCATTTAATCGCTGACCCATCCAAGCCGAATTCGTGTCAACTGTTTGTCCAATTAATATTTCGTCTCCTATGGTGATTATTTCGGCCTCTACATTCATAAATTCGTACACTCAAATTTTATTCAAATGAAAAGAATTTTCCTTCCCCTTCTTGTATGTTTTAGTTTTTATTCTTGCGATGAGCTAATGCCTCTTGTGGACGCCTATAATGAAGGTAATTTGGAACCAACAACAGCAGAAGTAACAGCTGGTCTTAAAGAAGCTCTAAAAGTTGGTATAAAAAATGCCGTTGCAGAATCTTCCAAAACCAATGGGTTTTACAACAACGCTTTGGTTAAAATTCCAATACCAGCAGAAGCTAAAAAACTCGACCAAACCCTAAGGGATTTAGGCATGGGAAAGTTAATGGATGATTTTGAATTAAGCCTTAATCGAGCTGCAGAAGAAGCTTCAGCAAAAGCTGTAGATGTTTTTGTGCACTCAATTTCTCAAATGACATTAGACGATGCCGTTGGTATTTGGCAAGGTGCTGACGATGCTGCCACACAATATTTAAAGCGCACTTCTACAGATAAGCTGGAGGCTGAATTTAAGCCCATCGCAAAAAACGCCATAGAGAAAGTTCACGTAACACAATATTGGGATGACGCTGCAAAAGTGTACAACCAAATTCCTTTCGTACAAAAAGTAAATCCAGATTTAGACGATTATGTAACCCATCAAGCTATTGATGGACTTTTTAAATTAGTTGCTTTAGAAGAGAAGAAAATAAGAGATGACCCTGCTGCTCGAATCTCGGATATTTTAGTTCGAGTCTTTGGGTACACAAAACCTTAAAACGTAAAACGGCTACCAATTTGGTAGCCGTTTTTAATTCGTTTCATTAAGTTCTAAATTATTCATAACTTGAACTGACCAAACAACCAAACCAAAATGAGAAAGTTTACAACCATTATTCTTTTAGCTATCGCATTTGCAAATTGCAAAAAAGAAAACCAATTACAGATTAAAAGATTGGGGTATATCCCGACAAAGATATTGGGGGTGCCCAATACCAATTGCATATGATGAAAAAGGAACAGCACACCCTATACCAGAATCAATGTTACCTGTTAAATTGCCTGAAAATATTACCCTTGATGTAAAAGGCAACCCCTTAGATGATCAAAAAAACTGGAAAGAAATTTCAATAAATGGAAAAAAAATGATTAGAGAA
>UPTG01000605.1_pt1 | contig 29030 bp, 27 predicted proteins | sample 2160121 | NCBI WGS metagenome assembly UPTG01 (sample SAMN06266255, study PRJEB28933) | marine metagenome | isolation source: Columbia River Estuary | place: USA:Columbia River Estuary, USA | collected 2014-07-27
CCTGAAGTTCGATGCCCAGCTGATCTAGTGACTTCGGTGCGGGCACAAAGTTGCTAAACAGCGCCGATCCGGTAAAGGCTTTACTGCGCTCCCAAGGTAGCCCAGCCGCTTTGAGCTTGGCCTGGGTCGCGCGTTTAGTGAGGTCTAAGCCAAAACCAACAGCGCCGACTTGGCCATCGAGCATCATGAGACAAATCTCCCCTTCGTAGTGCAGAGGCTCGTTCATCACTGAAACCAGATGTTGTCCAATGGCGGTTGAGGGTTTCATAAAAACCACCATGTCGTCAGCGGGCACAGACGCCATTTCTGCAATATGAGCGGCGTAATTTTTGCCAATGCAAACAACCTTTCCGGGTTTGACCGACTGACCATTGAAGGTGACTGGCTGCATATTTTTTCCTTTATATAGACGACACTATAAGGGGATTTTGGGTGGGTTGTCTGGCGCGAATCTGGATCGAATAATGCCCGGGATTACGGTACTCTCCCACCCCTGAAGATCGACAAGACAAAAATTAAAGGGGTAGCACATGCACTGGTTACGAACTCTGATCGCGGTTGTGTGTTGTTATCTCCTGACACCATTGGCATCGGCAGTGGATCAACCCAATATTTTGGTGATTTGGGGTGACGATATTGGATTTTGGAATCTCTCCACTAACAATATGGGGATGATGGGCTATCAGACCCCCAACATTGACCGCATTGCTAATGAGGGGGCTAAGTTCACTGACTACTACGGCCAGCAAAGCTGTACCGCCGGGCGCTCTGCTTTTATCACCGGTCAGTCGCCTATTCGCACTGGACTGACGAAGGTAGGCGTTCCTGGTTCAGATATGGGCATTCAACCGGAGGATGTCACCCTCGCGAGCCTACTCAAGGAGCAAGGCTATGCCACCGGGCAGTTTGGTAAAAACCATCTGGGCGACCGCGATGAGTTCTTGCCGACAGAACATGGCTTTGATGAGTTTTTTGGCAATCTCTATCACCTAAACGCGGAGGAGGAGCCTGAGGATCCTGATTACCCCAAGAGCCCTGCGTTCAAAAAAATGTTTGGTCCGCGAGGCGTGGTGCATAGCTTTGCGGATGGGCGGGTCACGGATACCGGCCCGTTAAACCGAAAGCGAATGGAAACAGTGGATCTCGAGTTTTTAGAGGGCGCACAGCAATTTATTAATCGGGCAGCGGCCGATGATAAGCCGTTTTTTGTTTGGCTTAACTCGACGCGGATGCATTTCTTTACCCATACACCTGAGGAAGAGATCGGTCTGTCGGGGCAGGGCTTTTATAACGATGCCATGGTAGGACATGACAATCTGGTGGGGCGGATGCTGGATCAGCTTGATGAACTGGGCATAGCCGATAACACCATTGTGCTGTACAGCACCGATAATGGTCCCCACTTTAATACGTGGCCGGACGCCGCTATCACCCCGTTCCGAAGCGAAAAAAATACCAACTGGGAAGGCGGGTTCCGCGTTCCCGCGATGATCCGCTGGCCGAACAAGATTGCATCGGGCACGATTTTTAATGACATCATGTCGCATGAAGATTGGGTGCCGACGTTACTGTCAGCGGTGGGCCGGCCCACTATTGCGGATGAGTTGAAAGCGGGTGTCACCATCAATGGTCGTGATTATCACAATCATCTCGACGGCTACGATTTTTTGCCGTATCTAACCGGCGAGGTTGATAACGGCCCGCGTGACACCTTTTATTATTGGAGTGATGACGGGCTGCTCACCGCCATGCGGGTGGGTGATTGGAAGGTAGTCTTTGCTGAGCAGCGGGCCAAGGAATTTGATGTTTGGCGCGAGCAGTTTGATACCCTCAGGATTCCTAAGGTATTTCACCTGCGTCGTGATCCTTTCGAGCGCGCTGATCAAAACTCGAACACCTACAACGATTGGTGGGTGCGGGTCGCTCTACCCCGGATCGGGATTGCGAGGGTCGCGCTACAGGGCTTTATGGCATCACTTAAGGTATACCCGCCAAGACAACGACCGGCCACCTTTACGATTGATCAGATGATGGAATCGCTCTACGAATAAGAGTGCGTGTTGCGTGGGTTAATCGATGAGGCATCGGTTTGGCATCGATGGGATCGCTCATAACCTAGTCAGCACAAAAAAAAGGCGGGCAGTTTGCCCGCCTTTTTACTGCAGATCGTCGAGATGGATCAGTGCCCTGAGGGGTCCACTTCCCAGGCATCGGTGAGATACGCATGCACGATGCCGCCATCAACGGCGATGGTTTCGCCCACCACGTAGTTGCCGGACCGTGCAGCCAAATAAATCGCTACGCCCGCCATGTCCTCCTCGTTGCCAATGCGACCAGAGGGCACGTGTTTGCCGACCGTGTCTCCGAGATCTCGTGCGGCCTTATTCATATCGGATGCAAAAGCCCCTGGAGCAATGCCGGTCACTAAAATGCCATCCTTGACCAGGCGTGCGGCAAGTCGTCGCGTCAGCTGGATCACCGCCGCTTTGGAGGTTTGGTAGCTATAGGTTTCCCAGGTGTTGAGTCGTAAGCCATCGATGGAAGCGATGTTGATGACTTTGGCAGGCTGCTCGGTAGAGGCGCCGGCTTTGAGTAAGTCGTGCAAGGCCTGAGTCAGGAAGAAAATGGATTTCACGTTGAGATCCATCACCTTATCCCATGCCGACTCAGGAAAAGTTTCAAACGCCTCGCCCCATGCCGCACCGGCGTTGTTGACCAGAATATCGATTGCATCCTCTTTGTCTGCCATGGTGGCGGCGAGGGCTTTACACCCCTCTACGGTCGAGATGTCCTCGGGCACCGCAATACAGTTAGGCCCCAACTCAGCCGCGACCGCCTCGCAGACATCTGCTTTGCGACTGGAGATATAAACCTTGGCGCCTTGAGCAATGAACCCAGTGGCAATCATCTTGCCAATACCGCGAGAACCGCCTGTCACCAAAGCCGTTCGACCTGTCAGCGAAAAGAGAGAGTGCGTATCCATGTGGAAATCCTATAAGTTAAAAAAGAGTGGGATGCAGCGCGCGAAGTCAACACCGCCCAAAAACCGGCACACATTATGCCATGAGTCGCTGCGTAGTGAGTTCTCTGGCGATCTGAAAAGGGACTTTTAGTGACCGAACAGCTTGGTTCAGAGTTTTCAGCGCCATCATGGTGAGCGGCGACTGGCACAGTAACGTGCCATAGCAGGTACTGACTTAGGCGTTAGCCGTGACTTGCCAGAATTGACCTGCCAGAGTGATACCGCCGTTTTCAGTGAAAAAGGGTGTGAGGGCGGTAGCGACACGTCCGCGAACCGGTTGTTGCAGCGCGTCTGGCGCCTCGCGCACCATTTGAGCAATGGGGCCGATCTTGACGAGATGCTCCACGATCTCACTGAGGGGCAATCCAGCGCCAAATATCAAATCATGACTCAGGGGCGTGATACTGATATCACTGAATCCGGACCGGGATAAAATGGAATGGACATAGTCGGGCTCAGCAAAAGCAAAGGGCCCCGGCGCGTGTGGCGGCATCTCAGGAGGGGCAGGTAGCAATTCTAGGGCCGCTTGGGCGGGCACCGTCATAAAGGGATTCACTGTTCGCGATTGCCAGCAGCAAAAGGCCAGCGTCCCTGAAGCGGTTAGGGCGTGATGAATATTACGGAAAGCGGCGACGGGCTCCTCGAAAAACATGACGCCAAAACGAGAGAACACGTGCTCGAAACTCTCGGGCTGGAACGGATGAACTTGCGCATCGACTTCCAAAAAGTTGATAGGAGCCCGCTCGGGTGCCTTCTCCGCTGTGAGCTCTCGCGCTACCGACAGCATCGGCGCGGAGATATCGACGCCAAGGACCGATCCGCCAGCCCCGATTCGAGTCGCTAGGCTCAGGGTAGGATGGCCACAGCCACAGCCAATGTCCAACGCACGCGCGTGAGGTTCAAAACGGAACGCGTCCATTACGGTCTCGCCAATGGGTTGGAGCATTGCCTCCATCAGCGCGTCATAAGCAACCCAATTGCGACCGGTGTCACCATTCCAGAATTCGATTTGGCTTTTGTTTTGCATGAGCAGCACCGTGTTAGGGGATGGGCAATACACCAATAGCATCGGTGCGCAGGCTACCGAGATACAGCGTGTCACCGCAAGGTGTCACGCCCGTAATGTAATGGAAGGCACTTTCTTGATCCTGCAGATTGTGGGTGACCTCGCCTTGGAGATTGACACCGATAATAAAGCTGGCCGGCTCGGCGGCCGCCTCAAGCAGGTGAATCGGTAAGAAGGACAACAGCGCACGTAACCTAGGCCAAGGCGCAATGTCATCTAGGCTGGCCCTCAGTGAAGGCATTGCAATCCAAAACGTATCGACGCCATCGAAGCGAATGTTGTCGGGTGTGCCGGGGAGTTCATCGATGAACAGTTCTTGTTGCCCGGCACGCTCTCCCCTCAGCCACAGTCGATGGACTCGCCCCAACCCCGTCTCATTGACCAGCACGTAGTCATCGTTGGGCCCTAGCGTCACGCCGTTGGCAAAAAATAGATCGCTGATCATGATCTGAATGTCTTGAGTGGCCGGATCAAATCGCAGTAGCCGGCCAGTTTGGCTCCCTTCAAAGAAATCAAGCGCGACCTGTGAGTAGTCGAAGCGTTGGGAAGCATCAGAGAAGTAAATACGGCCTCGGTCATCGATATCGAGGTCATCAACAAATTTCAGCGCCTGACCGTCTACGGAGTCAGCAATCGTTGTGACCAGCCCGGTTGCATCCATATGTAACAGGCCCTTGATGGCGTCTGCAATGATTAGCCCACCGCTACCGTCACTTCTTAGGCCAAGAGGACGCCCTCCCGTGTTACCGAGCGTGCTCCAGTTACCATCGGCTGCTCGTCGAAACAGCACTTGTCCGCCATCGATGCTGGTAAAGAGGGTCTGACTGCTGTCGCAGGCCACATGCTCGGGCGCCGCACCAACCGGTATGAGTGATAACGCCGACAGTGACTGATTTGGAGCAAATACCCCCGTTAGACCCGGGTTATTGGGCGCCACCCAATGTACTGCTTGGGCCGGCGCCCACTGTGGCAAGGCCCAAATGAGGGCAATTGCCACGACGAGTGCCCCCAGCAGTATTCTTAACAGGTGCTTCATGCCTCAGAGGCAGATGGCCTCATTACCGCATCCATCGCTTCGCGAAGCCGGGTTGCCCAATTCTTGAGCATGCGATCTGCCGCCTGCCGATTGGTGATTTTATTCGCATAATTGACGAAAGAATCGGGATCGGCCTTGCTGTCGTAAGCGCGCACCAGCACTTCGGAGGTTTCAGCATCGATGAGTTCCAGATACAACGTCATGGAACCGGCCGAAGCAGAATAGGAGCGCGTCATACTGGGGCTGCTGACATCTGGGCTGGTAATGTTGAGGTTGACGATGTTGGGGCGGACCAGCAGCACGTCCTGACCTTGCTGCCATTCAGTCACTAAATTATAGGAGGGCTCTTCGCTGAGTGCGTCGGTGAAGAAGGTGGTGCACTCCTCGCCTAACTCGCGCTTAATGCGATCGATATCGCGCTCTTTAATCTGTTGACCACTGCTGCGGTGTGACGAATTGTAGTCTCGCTGCCAATTCTTACGAAATGCAACTTCGCATGGCACGATCGCGAATTCGTTGTAGATATCGAGTTGGGCCTCAGGTTTGATATAGACTGCGCTGTGCTTGTCACTGCGCACGAGATCGAGGCCGTCCGGTGTAGTGGTCGGGACCGTTTCTGATGTTGAAGCGCAGCCCAGTATGAGCAGCATGCTGAGCGAAACAATGAGATTCTTCATTTTTCTATCCTTTCATCAATCCTTGATGGGTCTATCGAGCATGAAACATCCTGCTCATCTGTTGTCTGAGTGGCGTTTGCGCGGCCACTGCTATTACGGCCATCGCCGCTAGAGCAGTTTGATAGCCGAAGAACTACTGCCCAATACTTTACTATGGCAAATGGAGCGTGAGCCATGAACAATTTACGAAACCGCAGCCGCCTCAGGGGTCAACTACCTGCTGGTAACCGGATCGGGGCCATGTTAACCGACTCCTTGCAGCATCACAGCCGCCGCAGTATTCTCGAAACAAATTGATAAGGAGTCAGGGCCATGAATGAGGCACTGCCACAGCGCGCCCAATTTCATCATATGAAAGAGGGGACCCAAAGCGATTGGGAAATTATTGGCGCTGAATTTTCGGAGTTTCGGAGTACGGTGGTGAACCGTATTAAGGATCATTTGTTGCTGCTGAAGGGCGATTCTGGCGGTTTTCCTGTTGATCGTTTAACCCATTGCTTGCAGACCGCAACACTGGCACATCAAGACGGCAAGGATGAAGAGTATGTGGTGTGCGCGTTGCTTCATGATATTGGCGATACGCTGGGGCCAGCCAATCACGCAGACGTGGCAGCCGTATTACTTGAGCCTTATGTGAGCGAAGCCAATTACTGGATGGTTAAGCATCACGGCATTTTCCAAGGGTATTACTTTTTTCACTATATGGGTCTCGATCGCAATATGCGCGATCAGTATCAAGACCATCCCCACTATGCCCGCACGCTCGAATTTATCGAAAAATATGACGCTCCCGCGTTTGATCCTGAGGCAGAGTGTTTTGCGTTGTCATTCTTTGAGCCGATGATGGAACGCGTTTTTCAAGCGCCGCAGCGGTCTCTCTATATTAACGAGGAAGCTCCAGAGTCAGGCTGACGGTGCCCCTGCTTGGGTGAGTTGCGGCGCGAGATGCGCCTTGGGAGCGCGCGGCGCGCCTGTGAGCCACGAGTCTCATAGCAGGCCCATTGCAGCAGACCCCTTCTAGCTTAGCGGCGTGCGGGAGTTACCTGTAGTGAGGCCCCATTTACGTTATCGTTGATCTTCGTTCCTCTTAACGCGATCATTATGTCTTCACCACTATCCAACAATGAGCGTTCGGCAAGCTCGCAACCCTCTGCGATTCTGGGTGCGGCGAGCAGGGCGAGTGAGCAGGCTTCTTTGCATGTTGCCTCAGTCATCCCGCCGTTCTCTCAAATGCCTCGGTGGTTACAGGCAGAGCTGCGATCAGATCACGCGGGTGAGTATGGCGCCGTGATGATCTACCGGGGGATTTTGGCAGTGTCACGGGATCACTCAGTGCGCGATTTTGCGGAACGGCATATTGCGACGGAGCGTGATCATCTGCGATTAATGGAGGAGACGGTACCGTCTTCAGCGAGGACTCAATTATTGCCGCTTTGGTGGCTGATGGGCTGGCTCACAGGGGCGTTACCGGCCATCTTTGGGAGGCATGCGGTCTTTGCCACCATAGAAGCGGTGGAAACCTTTGTGGATCATCATTACCGCCAGCAGATAGACCGCCTCGCAGAGCAGGAGCGTTACGAGTCGCTCAGGGAATTACTGTTGCAATGCCAAGAAGACGAGGTCAGTCATCGCGACGAGGCCGCGGGTCTCGCTGGGACTAGCCGGGGGATTCTAATGCGGCTGTGGTCTGCCATCGTCGGTGCCGGCTCTGCGACAGCCGTGATTGCCGCTCGCCGGATTTAGCACGCAGTTAGGCAACCATGCCGAGCTTGCTGGACAAGGTTACTACCACGATCCATTACTTTGTTATCTGCGCCAGCCGAGGGTCGTTGGGGTAGACCCAGTCCTCGTTAATGACCTGCTCCACGGCGAGTTCTGACGGAATGCTGTCGAGCCCAATCATACGATCGGCATGTTGGTTCCAATGATAGATTCGGGCTTCTTGATAGCTTAATGGCACGCCCTTGAAGCCCGGAGATTCCATCGACTTTTGGATCTCAGTGCCAAATTCTGTGTCCTCAAGCAAGATTTTGCACAGTGACTCGCCACGATTCACGGTCCAGTAATCAGGGCCCTCGCCGTCGCCCCAATCCGGCGCAATGGTCCAGCACTCTATGCGGCACTTATTGACGCCATTGGGCCAGAAGAGCAGCGGTCCGAGCACAAATTCGGTGAGCTGCGACACCCAATTAGGGAAAATGCCGTAGGATTGAATGCAGGTACGAGCGATTTCGCCGACGGTGGCGATTTCTGCTCGCGCGCCCACATCGCGTGTTGATGCTGCATCCTCGGACCCATTGAGACGGGGCGGTGGGGCGACCATGCGGCCATGTCCATTACGGTATAGCGTGTTGACGTTGCGTCGGTGATCTAGCAGTGGCGCGACCGTAGTGGGGTGAATATTGGGAACATGGTAAACCTCAGTATTCGCCTCCATTGCAACCTTCCAGTTGCAGTCGAGGTCAAAGCTGTGTCGAGCAGATAAGCGACACTGATCAAATTGGAACTCTTGCCATTCATCGGCGATAGGTCCTAGCCAATCGAGCAGGCTGACGGCTTCAGGATCAAAATTCACGAAGATGAACTTGCCGAATCGCTCGCAGCGAATGCTCGAGAGGCTGCGACAGCTCAAGTCAAAATCACCAAAGTCTTCTGGGTCTTTAATGGCTTGTAACTCGCCGTTTAACGAATAGCTCCAGCCATGATATTGACAGGTGAGCCTGAGTCGTCGCCCCTTTTTATCCGTGACAACCGGTGCACCGCGATGCGAGCACACATTATAAAATGCGTTCACGTCGCCGTTCTCGGCATGCACAATGACGACCGGCTCTCCGGCTTGCTCCCACTTAATGAAGCAGCCGGGTTCAGGAAGCTCATCGAGATGGGCTGCAAATAACCATGACTTCTTAAAAATCTCAGCTTGCTCTAACGCATAAAATCCCTCGTCGGTGTAACGACCAGCAGGGATATCAGGTAGCCGTGGAAAGCCCTCAGGCGGGGCAGTTCTCTGTGCTTCATACTCCATGAGGTCACGCAGTGTTTTGATTTCTTGCGGTGTCATAGTGATGCCTTAGCCAATCAGCAAGTTAGGGTGCAATTTCAATTGGATGCAATATTCAGAGAGCATAGCGTACAGGAGTTTAGCTAGGCGATAACCTTACAGGGTTAAGACTGGGTGAGAGACATTCTGGTCTGGGTCCGGGTTACGCTGTCATTCTATGCATCTTATACGCAGTGTAGTCTGCCAATGAGGGGCCTATGGGAGTCTTCCAATTGGCTCAAACGTTGATATTAGCGGTGGTCTGAGCTGCCGTCTTTGCGGCATGTCTAGAGCGTATAGCGCCAAAGCAGGGCATGATGTGAGCGAGCCGTATGGGAATGCACTGGCATTCAGTGTGTTTGGCAATCTGATGGTGGAGGGGGTGATCGATGGCGATTCAACTACAACGATGGTTTTTGGTGCTTGCGGCGGGCCTATTGCTGAGTAGTGGTTTGGCCCGAGAGTCCCACTCGTCCGAGCGTCCGAGCGCTGACACGTTGTTGCGTGAATCCCTTATTGGGTTGGCCGATCAGGAAGTCATCGTAAGCGAGGTTGATATACCTCCCAATACGGAGCTGCCCTGGCACTCCCACCCGGGCGCTGAGATATTTTATGTGCTCTCAGGGACTATTGTACTAATGCAAAGGGATCAAGCGGATATCCAGAGTCAGGAGGGCGAGGTGCGCATGATCCCAAGAGGTGTTGTGCACAGCGGTAAAACTGCAGAGGACGGCGCGTCGTTATTGATTGTTAGGGTGCATGACGCGGGTCAGCCAGAGCGCATCCTAGCGGTGCAACCATAGAGAGCCCGAGGCATCTTGCGCTAGGGCGTTATTCCCTAGCCGAGAAGAAGATGAAAAGTGCTGATACACAGTGAATATAACTCAAACACGCCAGGAAGAATTGATACACAGTGACCATTAAAAGCGGCAATAAATGAAAATCACGCTGGGTCCCGGTGCGATCGTCGCGGCGGCATTTATCGGCCCTGGCACGATCGCGACAGCCGCTGCCGCTGGTGCGAGTTCAGGAATCACATTGCTGTGGGCGATTTTACTCTCGGTAGCGGCCACGCTTGTATTACAGGAGCTGTCGGTGCGAAGCGCCCTGGCGACGAATCGTGATTTAGCTGCGCTGATTCGGTTGCTGGGTGAGCGGCAGTGGTGGGGCGGAGCGCTCGCTATATTAGTGTTGTGCGCCATCGGTGTCGGCAACGCGGCCTATCAATCTGGCAACCTGTCAGGCGCCGGTTTGGGTCTGGGCGCGGTATTACCGGTTCCCTTTGCTTTCGCGGTGATCGCCAGCAGCCTGGTGTCGGCGAGCCTTATTTTGCTCGACCGTTATCGTGTTTTAGAGCGTGTCTTAGTGATCTTGGTTGTGTTGATGGCTTGCCTCTTTATTGGGCTCGCGGTGTTCTGCATGCCTGAGCTATTTGCTATGCACCACTCGCTCATTTTGGCTTCTGATGCGTCGAATACGTTGACACTCGTATTGGCGCTCATCGGCACTACTGTGGTGCCGTACAACCTATTTCTGCACGCCACTGCAGCTCGGCGACGATGGTTGGGAGTGCCATTGGCGCAAGCGATACAGGAGGCACGCACCGAGGCCACCCTGGCGATTACGTTGGGTGGCATCATGACCATTTCCGTCATGGTGGTGGCAACCGTGGTGCTGCAGGGAGATAGCGAGGGGCCCATTTTGGAGCGGTTAATGACCGCAATTGATCACCGTATTCCCGGGGTGGGCACGTGGGTGGTCGGTGGTGGTTTATTTGCGGCAGGACTGACATCGGCGATCGCGGCGCCGATCGCAGCGGGCTGGACCGTCTGTGGTGTCATGGGGTGGTCGACTGACGCACAGAGTCGGCCGTTTAAGTTCGTGGCGCTCAACGTGTTAGGCGTAGGTCTGACATTTGCACTGCTGATCCCGCGGCCGGATGTCCTGATCATTGCCGCACAAGCCACCAACGCGGTGCTGTTACCACTCATTGCAGGCATCTTGCTGATTGTCGCCAATAGTGCGCTGATACCGGCGCTGTATCGTAATCGACGTCTGCACAATGGTGTGGCTGCGAGTGTGATTCTGCTCGTGCTTACTTTGGGCCTGAGTAAGGTCATCAGCTTGGTAGGCTGACTGGCTGCCGTTGCCCAACCGAAATTATCTTGATCGCTCAGAAATACTTACTGATCGACTACTGGATGCTCGATAAGGAGTGTGGGAATCGCCAAAGCATGCGATTTCACGGTGCATACTCGGGTGCCGGGTTTGCGGCCCGCCTTGACATCCGTGACATCGACACCCGCCGACAGTAACCGCTTTTGCGTGGTGTCGATATCGGCTGTTTTGAGTGCGAGACCCCACATCTCGTCATGATCGGGCGCTTTGTCAGTGGCGATCACTTCAATACTCATGGAGCTTGCTCTGAAAAAAAGCTGTGTCCCGCCCCATTCAGGCACCGCTTGCTCTAGTGCTAAACGAATGCCGAGCTGTTCACCATAGAATCGTTTGGCAGCGTCTGCACTGTTCGTTTTTACAACGACATGATCGACAGCAGTAATGGGTGATTCAGCCAACACCGCAGACATCGGCAAAGTGGAAGTTTCGCTGTGCTCAATACAAAATGAGAAGATGCCTCGTGCGGCCTCTGTATCCCAAAAGATATTCCGCCAGTGACGCTGCGCTCCGGTGTTGTCATCGATGCCCTGCCCGGGTACCGGTTCGGATGCCATAAGGTCAAACGAGCGTGCCCGCTCTATAAAAGCGGTCGCGTCTTGCGTACCAAAGACGAGCCCGCCCAAGCTAGAGCCGCGCTTATCCAATAGCGTTTGTACCATGTCGGCTGCTGGTCCATGTCCCTTTACCGCGAGTAATTCGAGATAGATATTGTCGAGTTGGAACAACGTATTAGCAGTGCCGTAGTCGGGATGAGTCCCCTGCCAGCTGGGCGACCTCCCCAGTAAGGTAGAATACTGATCGGTCGCGTCTTGCAGATCTGGAACGACGATAATGAGATGATCAATACGGGTGTCTTGCTTGTCTTGATGAGTCATAGATTTGTCATCCGTTTAAATTTTTCAGCCAGTACTGCGTTGTTTGAGCGCGCTGGCAACTGTCAATGCGCCACCCTAGGTGATCTGCAATAAGATCGCCACCGCGGGTGTGAAAAGAACAACGTACTGCTTCAGTGACGAGGCTGTTAATGACCAGGATGGATGCAGGCTGACCCGCCACACCAAGTGATACGCGATGCCGCAGAAAAGAGATAACCCCTCACCATGACAGATCAAGCATGACGTATCAGGGCCCGCGCTACATGATGATCAGCGCCTTGGCGTTTGCGCTGATGGGGTCATTAGTCAAATTAGCCGGTGAAATGGCCATTCCTTTGCTACAGATTATTTTTGTCAGAGCGGTGATTTCTGCGGTGCTGTCGTTATGGGACTTGAGACGTGTCGGGGTTAATGCGTTGGGTCATCGGCGCGGTTTATTATTGGCCCGAGGATTGTCGGGGTTTTTAGCGTTGATGGGCGTGTTTTATGCCTTGATGCATTTGCCCCTCGCACAAGCCACCGTGTTGCAATACCTTCATCCGGTATTTACCGCCTTGCTGGCCTTTATCTTTCTTTTGGAACGCCCCTCGGCTGCGACGGTCCTTTGTGTGCTGCTGAGCCTCGTCGGCTTGGGTTGCATGGTGTCTCCTTATTGGGGGAGCACTGACCCAGCGGGTTTATCGCAGGTGGCTTTGTTAGCTGGGTTAGGGGGCGCTTTGGGCAGCGGTGTTGCTTACACACTGGTACGGAAGCTGGTCGCCACAGAGCATCCCAGTGTGATTGTGCTGTATTTTCCCTTGGTGTGTATTCCCGGTACCTTATTATTGGGTGCAGAAGGTTTCATCTGGCCAACGGCAACGGGGTGGTTGATATTAGCGGGCATTGGCTGCTTCACCCAGCTAGGCCAAGTGGCTTTGACCAAAGCGATGCAGTGGGATTCAGCCAGTCGCGCAACAAGCCTTAGCTACGTGCAAATTTTGTTTGCGGCGGTCTTGGGCTGGTGGGTTTTTGCCGAGATTCCCGCTTTCACCACGCTCTTGGGCAGTGGCTTTATTTTACTCGGTGCGGGGATTAACTTTTGGTTGCAGCCAGCCCGGCAATCACCACACTGACTATTTTGTTGCCCGCTAGTTGCCATAACCTTGATCCAGAGCCAGCCTATGCCTGTTGATCATGGGTTAGCGCGTCGGGCCGGCAAAGTGAGGTCTCAGCCGATACGGCTCAGGCACCGGGCTATCATTTGATAAAGCACCGCAGTGCCAGTAACGTACTCCCTCACGAACAACTGGAAATACCATATGAAAGCGACTGCTGAATTAGTGGCGATGGGTACGATCACAGTGCAATTAGGCGAGCGGGTCGATGTAGGGCAGGGACCCAAAGGGCGACGATTAGTGGTCGACGTGTTGTCGGTTGATGTCGACTGTGATCGAGTCAAAGCCAGTTTGGCAGTCAATGATGCGGCTGATTGGCTCACGCTCAATCACGATAAATCGGTCGGCTGTGTCGACGTGCGGTTTACCTTAAAAACCGACGATGGTGCGTATATCTATGTCGAGTACGCTGGCCGTGCGGATATGGCTGCGGGATTGATCACTACGGCACCCACGTTTCAAACGAGTCACGAAAAGTATAGCTGGATGAATGGCTTGCAAGCGGTCGCGGCGGGTGTTGTCGATGGTGACGGCGTCCTGACTTATAGCCTATACGAGGTGGCTGTTTCAGCGGCGTAGCTAGCAGAGCGGTCACAGCATTCTCGTCGCCAGACGTGCTTGGCGAAGCATTAAAACAATAGCGGACCCCACTCCGCTTTAAAGGGAGCAGTCAGTAGTGATGACAGGCGCGTGTTTTTGTAAAGCCATCAAATATGAAGTGCTGTCAGAGTCGATGATGCAAGGACTGTGCTATTGCGCCGACTGTCAGACTGTCGGTGGGAGTGCCTATTGGGCGTCCTATGCAATCTCCCCTGATGATTTTCGTTTGACGTCGGGCGAGTTGAAAAAGTATACGTCACGCTCTGCTGCGGGCAGGGAAGTTGAGCGTCATTTTTGCGGCGACTGCGGCACTCAGATCAAGGTGCAGTCCAATGACGTGTCGGTCGCGTCCGTCAACGCCATGACATTTGACGATCCCGCTTACTTCAGACCTCAGTACACGCACTTTGCGGCGAGTGCGCCAGCATGGTGTGATGTGCATCCTAAGTTATTGGCGTTTCAGCCACCGGGTGAATAGCTCCTAAAAAACGGGTTAGTCAGAGCAGGCGATCAGTCTCAATATGTTGCGAGTATGGGGACTTATGCCTGCTCTGTTGAGCAGTATGTCGCGACGTAGGCCGCTGACTCACGTGCTAACCTGATCGCCATGCCTCACGACCAACTGATTGACGATAGCGCCCCTTGTCCTTGCGGCCACCCAGCCTCGTATGCGCAGTGCTGCCAACGATTTTTGAGCGGTCATGATCATCCGAAAACGGCAGAGCAACTGATGCGTTCTCGATACAGTGCATTTGTTTTGTGTGATCAGGCTTACCTGCTGGCGACATGGCACGAGGAAACGCGGCCCAGCAAAGTGCGCTTTAACGACAAACACCGCTGGCTTGGTTTGCGTATTTACGCTGCCGACGGCGGAGGGGAGGCCGACATCATCGGCGTCGTCGAGTACGTGGCGCGTTATAAGGTTGATGGAAAAGGGCATCGGCTACACGAAACGAGCCGTTTCTCGAAAACTGGCGGTCGTTGGTATTACCTCGACGGCGAACACCTGTGAGCGACTGTCAGCTCGATGCCTTGTTAACTAGCCAGTGCCTGTTGGTGGAGTGATTCGAAGTGAAAGCGCCTAGAGGATAAGAGAGGTAATTGTCTCAGCGCTCGGTGGGCTGGTATTTGCCGAGAATGAGCCACAGTTGGCCGATAATAATAAATAAGGAGCCGCTGGAGAGGAGAAAAGGGTCAATATAGAGTGCCTCATTAAAGGCAAAGGTCCCTTTAGAGATTTTCACCCACCCCATGAAGTTTTGATTCACGGCGACCACCGCACCCAAAAAGCCGACCACTGAAGCGAGATAGCGCATGATCCAGTGATGGGTAAACGGCAATATCATCGCGACGCCAAGCAGTAAGATCACAGTGCGTTGTACCCTGCAATACGGGCAGATATAGACGGTGCCGGCAAGCTCCATGGCCCAAGCGCCGGCCCCAATTGCAACAGCAACAACGCCGAGCAGTTGCCGGCGTCGTTGCCAAAATGATAGGTCCAGAAAAGTGATGGCTAGGCCCTCGGTGTCACTGCGCTAAATTTGATCGAACCTAGTGGTTTAGGAACGAGCATCAAGCAGCGGCTTGCTTGTCTTCCTCGGTCTTATCACTTTGCTCAGCCTCTGCTGCCGCGGCCACTTGCGCCTCAAGGTCTTTCACTTTTTGCTCGAGCTGGGTATTTTCTGCGCGCGTTTGGTTGAGCGATTTTTGCAACTTGTCTGCTGCAGCGGTCTTGTCTGCCAGCTTCTTTTTCGAGGCGTCCAGATTTTTGCGCAGTCGCTGTGGATCATACTTCTTGAGTTCAGCCAGTTCTGCACGTTCCGTGGCTAGATCTTTTTGAAGCTCCTTGACGCGGCTCTTTACCGTTGCCACCTCGTCTTTCATTTTATCGGAGCGATTGTGTAGTTCACGATTTCGTTGTTCCAGTGCTTGGATGTCTTTGGATTTGCTCGAGAACTCGGTAATGGTAGCCAGCTGAGTCGCGATGGTTTTCTCGCGCTCGCTAATTTGGGCCTCCAATGCAGTCTTGTCGACGGTGAGCTGGGCAATGGAGACGTCTTTGCTATCGAGTTGTTGCTGGTACTCTCCACGAAGCTGCGTTTCGAGCTCGATGAGTTTTTCTAATTTGTTCAGAGTCAGTTTATCGTTCATTAACCTTCCTACTACGCTTGGTGTTAGCTATTAAATTGTCTTTTCAGGTGGGGCGTTATCGGTAAGCTCCGCCCACTGCTCAGTCACACTGGCGCACAGACGCGATGACGTAATCACTGTTTAAAAGACGCTTGTGTCCCCACAGACCGCACTCAACCCTGATCGATTGGCTACTACGCGAAGTGAGCTCGACAGCGATTTGAGCATAAAGGTGGACTCAGAAGGACTATTGCCTCTCGGCGGGGAGGAGTATGAGGGTCTCGGAGGGCGCCCACAATAGTTTTTTGAGCCTATAAAGCAGTAGTTTTGTAGCTTAGGGGCATTGTTATAACGCCGCTTAGCTTGCAGTTTCGAGCGTCATTGATGGGTTAGCACGAGAGGGGATCACCCTTATTGCTGTTCGGAATCGCGATAAAGTCGAGGTAATCACTACCCTGAACGCGGTTTTTGCGACAAAAAAAGGGCGCTCAAAAGAGCGCCCCCTGTTACAACTGGCCGGACTTACTGTCCGAAGTTGTACTTTAAGGTCAGTCCATAAGTGGCTGGCTGGTTAGGATAGCCGCTGACACTGCCTGCTTGAGCCACAGAGGGAAACGCCGACAGCAGATACTCGTCGTCGAAAATATTACGGCCCCACAGGTTGAACTCCATGCCATTACTCCAGCTCATACCGGCGCTGGCATTGACCGTATTGACCTCACGCCCGGCGATGGAAGAGGGAATATTGTCGACTACCTGCACATCTTCTTCATAAACATGTTCTAAGCGCACATAAGAGTAGGCGCCGAGCAGGTCGAAGCTGTAGGAAATGTTGGTATTAGTGGACAGCTCAGGGATGCCTGAGGGTTTCTCACCCGACAGATCCATAGGGCCGTCAGGGCCAAGTGCCCCGGTGAAGGAGTCGTACAGTGGGTCAAGCCAAGTCGCCGCGAACCCGATCCGCAAACCATCGACTGGCAGCCAAGTCAGCTCAACCTCAACGCCATCGGTCGACTGTTTACCGGCATTGGCCAAATTAAAGCCGGTACCCGAGAAGACGTTGGATTGAAAGCCGTCGATTTCCTGCATGAAGATCGCCATATTCAGCGATACGGTGTCCCACTGGCCTTTTAAGCCCAGTTCATACACCAGCGACTCCTCAGGATCGGCAAAGCGGGTGCCGACTGCAAAGTTGGCAGCGCCTGGACCAAAGCCAACGTTGGGTAGCACCGGATCAGCAGCCGCGAGCAGACGGGCAACGTCTGCAGGAATCGGGCCGCTATCTTGTGACAGGTTCCACGACGTGGCCTTGAACCCTGTGCTGACGCCTGCATAGACGTTGATTTCCGACGTCAGGTCATAAGCGAGACGCACCGTATAAGTGGTATCGCTGTCGTCAGATTTGCCATCTTCTACAGAGTTTGGGTAATTGATGATGGGTGGCAAAAATTGCACCGAGCTGAGCGCCCCGAGTCCCAATGCGTCAAGTGGTAACGCCCCGAACAGGTTGTCGTTGACCACGTTAGCACTGGCATCTTTCTCCGACTGTGTGTGGTTCATGCCAGCAGTCAGTGTCAGCGCGTCAGTGAGATCGTAATCAAACTGGACAAACAGCGACAGTGTCTCGTCATCTAATGTGTATCGTTCAGACTGGTTACCCGTCCCCGTTGCATAAATCGCACCGGCCGGTAGACCCAGAGCTGCCTCGACACCGCCGAGTGCGCCTGGCGCACCCGCTGCGGCCAACAGCACATCGACGTAAGAACGAAAGTCGGGGCCAAGGCCAAAGGTCTCGTCCTGTACGACTTCTTCGTTAAAGTAGAAGGCACCTGCTACCCACTGGAGTGGACCATCGCCGTTAGAGGCGAGCCGAATCTCTTGGGTAAAGGTTTCGATCTCTGTATTTCTGAAATCCCCAGCTTCCGGCAAAATCAGCCGGGCGCTCGTATAATCAACGTCGCCTGATTGAAACTGATCCAGCGTTCTGAAAGCCGTAATCGAAGTGAGTGTGACATTGCTGAAATCGTAATCGATGTGCAGCGAGGTCCCTTGAGTCTCAATTTCGTTTCTTGGATCAAAGTCTAGATAGTTGCCATAGGCAAACGGATCGTTCGATACCAAGTCGCCGCCGAGCAGTCGCACGACACCGCCTGTCGGACCATCGACCAAGTTCGCGACACCACAGCAGACCTCGTCGATCTCTTCAGCGTCAGTGATCAAGCGTACTTCCATGCGATCGCTCGGGGTCCACAATAGCTGGCCGCGGAAATTCCAACGGTCGAGTTCATTGGAGTCAGTGCCCAGCGTTAAATTATCAAAATAACCGTCGCGTTCATTTACACTGCCGGAGAGGCTAAAGCCAAGATTGTCTGACAGTGGGCCTGAGACGTCTCCACGAACGATGCTTTGGCTGTAGTTGCCCACAGTGGCGCCAACAGAGCCGCTAAAGCCAGTCAGATCAGGTTTGGCGGTGGTCACGCTAATTACGCCGGCAGACGCGTTCTTACCGAACAATGTGCTTTGTGGTCCGCGTAGTACCTCGATTCGTTCCAGCTTTGGCAGGTCAGCGAGGGCGCTGCCGACGCGCGAACGGTAAACGCCATCAATGAACACGCCTACTGAGGGCTCGATCCCGGCGTTGTTGGCGCCGTTGCCAAAGCCGCGGATGATGAAGTTCGTCTGAGCACTACCTTGTAGCTGGGTTACCCGAAGACTCGGCACCAGCGTTTGCAGGTCTTTAATGTCCAGAACCTGCGCTTGCTCGATTGTCTCGGCGGTGACAACGGAAACCGCAATCGGTATCTCTTGCAAGGTTTGTTGACGCTTAGCCGCTGTCACGATGACTTCTTCGAGCATGCCGCTGCTTTGTGCCAGCGCGGGAAGTGCTGCGGGAAGCATGAGCGCTGCGGTCGCAACCGCTTGAGGTAGCACTTTGCGGAGAATGTTTACCGGTGATACTGCAGACATAAATCGTTACCTTAAAAGTTTGGTTTGGTGGTTATCGAAGTCGTTTTTCGCGACGCGAGTTTAAGCGCTGTGGCGCGGAGGACCAATGCAAAAGTTACCAAACAGGTACAGCAAAAAAGTGCTAGGTCTGCATGCCATACCTATTGATCGTCCATCACCCACGAAGCAGAAGCACTGTGCCTTTAGACAGCACTTAACTTCAGTAGCGCAGAGCAGTAGGAATGGGCTTGTCAGTTAGATGACAGAAGAGCGAAAAATAGAGTCGCTTCCGTAGCCCGCCCGTCACACGATTCGGTCGGCGCTTAGATCGTCTGATCATGATGCTGATGTCGTCATGGCGTTTGTGTAGTGGGGGTGTGATGCGCTGATGAAGAGCGATCAGAAGTGGTTTTTGGTAGATAAAAAAAGGGCGCTCAGCTGAGCGCCCTTTTTGCGGAAGTTTGGCTTACTGCCCGAAGTTATACATGACCTCAAAGCCGTAAGTCCGTGGTGCTCGCACTGCCGCATAGGACCACAGCCCTGCCACATCGTACCCATGTGAATATCCGTCTTCGTCAGTCAGGTTTCGTCCGAAGAGGCTAAACTGCAGGCCATTGTTCATGGCGTAGTTAATGGATGCGTCAACCAGTTGCTGGGCATCGTTCTCCAGTTCTGGCGAATTGGTCACATTAGTGAAGTGCTCGCCAATGTAATGAAAAGAACCCCGGACCCAAGCGCTGCCATTTGCCATGTCCCACTCATAGGTCGCGTCTAACGTGCCTGTGAGATCGGGTGCACGACGGAACTCAAGCGCAGATAAGTCGACAACGCCGCCATTGATATCCGTGTACTTGAATTCATCATACTCGGTATCCAAGTAGCCCAAATTGGCCCGCAAACTTAAGTTGTCAGAGATATAGGCCTGCACATCGAACTCTAAACCTTGAATCGTGGCGCTCGAGGCGTTGGTCACAATCGTTTTCTGTCCGGTACCGCTAGAATCAGGTAACTGCAGCTCTTCCTGTTTGTCCTCATATTCCATGTAGAAAATATTCGCGTTAATACGCAGGCGGTTATCAAGCCACTCTGACTTAATGCCCAGCTCATAATTGTCTACTGTCTCAGGTTCAAATGGGTCGCGCGCTTCTTCGACCGAGTTCACACGACCGTTAAAGCCGCCACTGCGATAGCCCTTGGAGTAAGTAAAAAAGGCCATCAGATCATCAGAAAACTCATAACGTGCGCCGGCCCTGGGGGTGAACTCGTTCCAGGTTTCGTCGGGGTTCGAAGTGAAGTCGCCTGAAATCGTCTCAACGTTACCTTCCTGCCGGGTTTTTTTCTTGTCTTCGGTGTACCGCCCGCCAAGCGTTAGTGTCAGCGCATCGGTTACCGCATAGTCACCCTCAAAAAACGCCGCTTGGGATTTAGTGTCCTGCTCTGTGAATTGGTAAATATCAATGATCAAGCCTGGCGCTGGAAAGCCCACCCAACTATTAGACTGAGCGATGTAGCTACTTTCCCAGTAATACACACCACCGACAAAGCTAAGGCTGCTACCGGCGTCGTAGGTCAGTCGCAGTTCGTGGCTATCCTGCTCGTAGCTGCCGGGACGAGTAGTGCTATAGAGCAGCTCAGGCGTGCCGTCCCAGTTGGTGTAAGCCGTTTCTTCTGATTCCCAATGACCGAAGAGATAATCCACTCGATAGCTATCAGATAGATTCCAGCGGGCCTCTAGTGAGTACATTTCGGTATCAAACGTTGCTTCTAGTGGCAGTGCTACTGCGTCAGCGGCTGCTGAGAACAACAACGGATTATCCCTGTCTGCAGAGGGACCGCCAGACCTTAGGCCCTGGTTCAGGGTCACGTAGCGATCACCCGATATGGGGCTATTCTGCGAGGGAGAGCAATAGCCATAGTCAACGGTGTTACCGGGAGACTGCCCCGTGTTATTACAAAAAAGATGGCGACTTTGCCCGGTATTGATCAGCTCGGGCGTATCTTGATCGGTCTCTTCCTCTTGATAAGTGAATTCTAGCTCCAGTGAGTCGCTGGCGGTCCACATGAGGTTCAAACCGTAGCTCTGGTAATCGACCGCTCCCCGGTTATTTTCACCGGTGGTGGCATTGTCGAAGAAGCCTTCTTGTTGATCACGCTTAGCCAGCGTCACCTTAGCCGCCAGGTTATCCGTTAGCCCAAAGTTAAGAACGCCGTCTACGTAGTAAGTGTCGTAGTTTTCGATTCCCGCACGGAGCTTGCCGCCCAACTCACCGGTAGGTTGGCTGCGCGTAATGTTGATCAATCCTCCGATGGTGTTGCGTCCAAACAGTGTTCCCTGTGGTCCGCGAAGTACTTCTGCGCTGGCCAGGTCAATACTGCGAAGCAGTGAACCCGCATTGGCGCCGATGAAAATGCCGTCTGCGACGACCCCCACTGCTGGGTCAAAGTTTTTCTCCACATCGGCCACGCCGATGCCGCGAATAAAGATAGCCGCTACACCACCGGGCCCTTGCCCAGTGTCATCAATAATGAGGTTGGGCGAGATACTGGCAAGGTCCATGAGATCACGCGCAAAGGTGCGCTCGATTTCAGTTTGGCTCATCGCACTGACCGCCAAACCGACGTCTTGCAGGCTCTCAGTCTGTTTTCGAGCGGTGACCACAATCTCTTCTAGGCCGCCTTCCTGCGCGCTGATGAGTGGCGCTGCCATCATAGCGCTCACTGCGCTGGTGGCGACCGCGACTGCGGTGGCAAGGGCGTTCTTTCTGACCTGTGGCTGCATCGTTCTTTTCATCATCATACCTCTGGGATAAAAGTGAAACGGGAAAGTCGTTCTGTGGTGGTGAGACGCATCTCAGCCTGAGTAGCGGTTCATGCTGGGTTTACTAATCATGCAGCGTTGCGAGTCGTGCGTGCCTCTTTTTTGCCGGTAGTTGAATCGTCAATCGCAGTAACACCGGCCAACTCCTATGATAAAAAAACAAAGCGAAAAGTCAAGATGTCCGGACATTATAGACTTGCGACAAACTGCCTTGGATTTTGCGTCAAAGCGGTTCTGCACTGCGCTCTGTTAACGCATTAGTGAGTGCGGTGCACAGCCACGTCGGTAAAGCGGCGGCGTATTTCCCGGTATCAAAAATACGGCAGTGAAGAGGAGCGGTCATTACCCGTCAATTTTGGGTAATCAAGGTTTAGCGGGCCACGTGTTAGCGAGGCGTCTATGCAATACTGCTGGCGAAACCAATGACCAAACAGGCAGAGACTAGGAGGGATAGCTTAATAAAAGAAGCAGACTCGCCGTAAAATAAAATGCCAACGGCGATGGCACAGAGCGGTACGACGGCAGCCATAAAGGGCAGTAGGATACCTAAATTAATGCCACTGTTCAGCAAGCGCGCCATTAACCCTAGCCCCGCCAGAAAGGCAAGCCCACAGGCTATCGACGGCACTAACTGTGTCACGCCTTTTGTCAGGGGCATGAGTGACAGACCGATGACTTGGAAAACGACCGAAGCTGCCAGCATCATAATGATGGTAGGTGTGAGTGTGATCATGCTTACTCCTGCCTAAGGTGATCAATTGGATAACTCAGTCTCTGCAGACTAGTTTGATCTCAGTATGGGCTAAAGCGTTTTGGGGGCGCTATCTTTTTCTTTTATGTAATCAGTGACGGTCTTGTTGTGCTGTTTACAAATGATCTTGCAACGACACATCAAACAAGAGCGCTGCAGCCAATGGCGCCTGCTGGCTAACGTGTAGACCAAAAAGCACTGTGCGAAAAATCGGCTGCTTTTCGATAAACTGCATTCGGTTACGCCAGCGATTTGATCGGACCCCTCTATGTCAAATGTCACTCATCTTGAGTCACCCACACTCGCCGTCACCCTCAGCAATCGAGGGGCGCGATTGGTCCAGCTGTTAGTAAAGCGGCAAAATCTTTCGTTATTACTCGATACTGCTCAGGTGTCCACTGACTTGATCGATCAATTTTGTATTGGCGGCACAGTAGGGCCTTTCGCTGGGCGCTTGCGCCGGATTGATGCGAGCAACGGACAGTCGGCTGTATTACTGCATGGTGACGAAGCCGCCCTGCACCGCGCTGATTGGCTACTCGAGCACAGTAGTCAGTCTAACGTGGCAATTTATACTGTCAGTCGTCGTCACGGGGAGGGCGGTTTGCCCGGCGATCGCGATTTCAGTGTGGCCTATACACTTTCCGATAACAGTCTGATGATTGATCTGACGGTGTCAACGACTCACGACACCCCGATCAGCTTGACGAATCATGCTTACTTTACGCTGGGCGCAACCTCAGTCAGCGCTCTATCGTTGCAGATGAATGCCCAGTCGGTGTTGTTAACGGACAATGAGCAATGCGCGACCGGTCTGTCGATGCCCGTTGCCGGCACAGCGCTCGACTTCGCGCGTGAGCGCTTGCTCGATGATGCCTTGATGGCGTTCCCCGACGGACTTGATCACAGTTATGTTTTGGGGTCGGGCAGGCGAGATGCGCTGGCACCCGATCGCGCTGCTGCTCTCACCAATCGAGCCAACGGGATAAGCCTTGATATTGCCACGACACAGCCCTGTTTACAGGTCTATACCGCATCGCAACTGACGGCTCCGTTGCGACCTTTTACCGCGATATGCTTGGAAGCCCAAGGTTTTCCAAATGGCCCAAACCATGCCTTGGGTCGCAGTGAATCATGGTTGGCCGCGGGTCAGACTACTAAGCAGCGCATTGTTTATCGCATTACCGAGGGATCACCGACGTGATAGGTGCTTAGCCTGTCACCGAGCTCACACTGTCACTTTGAGAGTATCTGCTCAGAGGGACAGACCTTGAGCATCGGACGTTGCCCGTTCGTTGCCGCCCGAAACAAGCCTGCCCTCCTCAATGTGACCCTAGCTTACGGGTAAAATTGAGTTTTTCGAGCATCGCGTTACCCTGCGGCCAGTGCTGACGCCCTCGGCCGCTTCCGCCGGCATCTCCTGCCCTCTGGTGAGCATGAGGCTTTTAACGCCAATGGCTCATAGGTCAGGTGCCGTCTCGGCAAAGGGCGGCCACGTCCGAATCTCAGCGAGAAAGCGACAGAGGTTATCTTTGCCTGACAAGTCGATGGTGTCGCGGTAAGCGGCCCAATCCAGCAGACAGGCCAGTCGGATTTCCCCATCCGTATAGGGTTGGCTGAACGACAGCTGGCAACGCTCGAGCTCCTGGATCCCCACGGTAATTCTCTCTTGCTGGCGTTCAAAATAGGTTTTGGGATCGAATCCGGTGGTCGACGTACCGGTCGGGACCTCCGCCAAGTCGGCACTATCCCCAATGTTCATTAAGTAGACGTTCACTGCGGTATCGAGCACCGATGTTGCCACTGCAAATAACTCATGGTCGGCAATCGTGGTCAAATAGGATTGGCCAGACTGTTCCCGGACGTAGCGGACAATGACCGACGAATCACTGAGTGTGAGCTTGCCATCTGTCAGGAACGGCACGCGCAATGTGGGTGACTGACCGATGGTGTCAAGGGTCACTTGTTCGAGCTCCCAGTCTAGGCCTGATTGGGCCAATGCCACCCGAGCATGTCTAACGTAGGGTGAGGTGCGAACGCCATAAAGTTTCATTGTCTCGGGTTCCTATGTTGAGCAGTTGATCGTGAAAATGGTTGGTCGCGGCTGTGAGTCACGACACGTCGCATACTACCCGCAAGTGATTCGTAATAGCGCCCGATTTCATATCAAATTTCGGTGCCTAGTGCGTTTTTCGCTGTGGTATCCAGACGATCGGCTCGCACCAATTCTTATACAAGCATGAGTCGCGAGTTCCGCCACAGGCCACCTTATTGGCCTGCTCAGCGCTCGCAGCATCGTATCTGCTTGGAGGCCGGCTCATTGTCGTAGGGCTTGTATAGGCCGCACACGGAATGCAACAGGATAGAACCGGTCTGCCATGCAAAGACCACCCTAGGGACGTAAATTGCTTGGATCGATCAGCACAGAGGGAGGAGAGCCGTCGCCATCTCTCTAATGGCGGTGCATTAATGAATGATCGGAAGGTGTGCTAATGCGATGCAGATGTCTAGGAGCCCATACAGGACCGCGGAAATAAGAGGTCATAACCTGTTGGGGTTCGTGTGATAATGCGGATCCTCTGCGATGCGTTGATATAAAGGCTTTTGGTGTGAGTGAATCCGATTCCAATCACTTAACGGGACGGGACTGGCTCTGGTTGGGTTTGATCTGTTCTTTTGGATTGGGTTCAGTCGCCATACAGATGGCGTGGGTTCTGGCGCTTTTGGGCGGCTACCTTTTTTGGCGAAAAGGGGCGGCCGTTATCGATCCCAGTCTTCGTCAGATGTGGTTCTGGCTGGGTTGCCTAGCTATACCGGCGTTATGCTCCATTTTTGATAGCACTTTGATGGATCGTTCGGTCAGAACGCTGCTGCGTATGATGTCCTTTGGGCTCGTGGCGGTGGTGCTTATACAGATGCCCCCAAGCGTAACGGCGCTCAAAAAAATCACCATCGGGGTCGCCCTGGCAATTGGATTTTTTTGTTTCGACGGTATTTTTCAGAAGGTCATCGGCCACAATATTATCGGTAATGCGCTGTGGTCCGATCAGTTTAATCCCACTCGCATCACCGGCTTTCTTGGGCTGAACTATGCTTGGGTGCTCATGGTGTTGTCACCGTGGCTATTTGAAGGCTGTCGTCTGCTTGATGGACGAGGGCTGGCCTATTGGGTTGCGATACCGTTGCTATTTGTGGCGGTCATCCTAGGAGGAAGTAGAGCTTCTGGGCTGTTGTTAGTCATTTCCGTTTTGAGTTATGCGATCTTGATTGGAGTGCGATTGGGGATCGGCACCAGTGTTAGGTTTGTGGTGCCTGTTTTAGTAAGTTTACTGGGCTCCATGATGATGTTGGCCGCGAATCCAGAGATTGGAGACCGTTGGTTGGCAGTGATGGGTGTCTTTCCTGGCGGCGCAGGGGACGTTGCAGAGATCCTCTCCTGGCGACCCTACTTGTGGGACGCGGCGATAGCGCTATTTTTGGAGCATCCCATCAATGGTGTTGGCATACGCGCCTTTGGTGTGTCGTCGGAAACACTGCTGGCGGGTTACGGGGTCGCGGATCGAATTCCTGGTGCAGCGTATAACTGGTCACCCCATTTGAGTGTGCTGGAGGTAGCAGCCGATCTGGGTACGATCGGTTTATTAGGATACGTCATACTGCTGGCCACGCTGGTTCGTTGGTTGATCAACGCGCCGGTGCCAGCGATCGCTCCTGGACTGGCTGCGCTAATGGCCCTGTTTCCCCTTGGCTCAACCTTGCCACTATTTTCTGCGCGGGTTTCTGCAGTGGCGTGGATATCAATCGCTGTTGCATTGGCATTTGCGAAAGTGGCGACCCACAGTAAGCAGTAATGATCGACTCGACGCCAATCGGCAGGACTCGATAGATACCCAAACGACACGCCATCCCCAGAGAACTCGTCACAGTGGTTTTTGTTGAACTCGAGGCCCTCTATTATTGAGCGGGGCCACACTGATTTGCCATGCAAAGTCTTAGTATCTGAGCGGCTTGAGCGAGCTGAATTCATATTCGTTTGTCGCAAGCACGGCAGCGCTTTGGGTCGTTAGCAGGGTGAGAGCAGGCGTAATCGGCGCCAAGTGCAACCTGCTCTTCTTTGCGTTAGGCAGATCGCTAACAAAACAAACGGAGACAGGTTCCAGAGTATGCCAGAGGGTCCAGAGATACGTCGTGCCGCCGATAAAATTGAGGCGGTGTTAAAAGACAAGCGGGTCGAAAAAATTGAGTTTGGGTTACAGCCGCTGCAAAAATTTGGCAAGCCCCTCAAGGACAGTCACGTCCTCTCGTTAGAGACTCGCGGTAAAGCACTGCTGACGCATTTTGACTCGGGCCATACCATTTATTCACACAACCAGCTCTACGGTGTATGGCGGGTGGTAAAGCGCGACAAATTGCCAAAAACCAACCGGCAGCTGCGCCTCGCAATCCATACCGACCAACATAGTGCCTTGCTGTACAGCGCCTCAGATATCAGTGTGTGGAAAACGCAACACATTGAAGAACACCCGTTTTTAAAGCGCATTGGGCCTGACATTTTAAACCCCCATTTAACGTGGCGAGCAGTGGCTGAACGGCTACAGAGCAAGACTTTCTCTGGAAGAGCCCTCAACTCTGTGTACCTCGATCAAGCGTTTCTGGCGGGCTTAGGTAACTACCTGCGCAGCGAAATCTTATTTGTTGCGGGTATTGATCCTGCGCGTAAAGCGCGCGAACTCAGTAACGCCCAAGTGGGTAAGCTTGCCCGGACTACGCTCTCTATTAGCCAACGGAGTTATGCGCTGGCTGGTGTGACACTACCCGAGCGCCAATACAAAGCACTCAAAAATAAAGGGGTCACTTATGGCAGGGCGCGCTTTTTTGTTTTTGGTCGTGCCAGCCAACCTTGTCGCAAGTGCCAAACAAAAATCCAGCGCTCCACTGCCAACTCAAGACGAATCTATACCTGCGAAACTTGCCAGTCGATTTGATTTGGCAGACGAGCCGGCTGTTCACCACCCAGCCAGAAACCGGCAAATGTGCCCCTGGTTTTGACCCGCGTCGGCCGCTATTCATGGGTCGACATGCGGTATTCGGCCCCTATCATGATGCCGCATTTGCTGCTTTAACCTATGCCTAAATCTCTTCGGTGTGTGCCGACAACTGCAGGTGAAACTGGTCGCCGCGAAAGCCAATGACATCGCCATTCATCATTTTGCGCCTGCGTCGGGTTTCGGTTTCACCATTCACGGTGACCTGCCCATCTCCAATCAGGAGTTTCGCCTCTCCGCCGGTGCTGGTCATGCCTTCAAATTTGAGGATTTTGTAGAGCTCTACCGGTTCTTTCTGTATCTCAATCGTGTGCATGCGTTGCTCCAGCGGGCCGTTGCTTTGACCGAAAATGGGTTCTTACCGCGTAGCGAGCTCAGATTAGTCTGCAACAAAGCCTTTCCAGGTCGCCATGTAATCAATGAACGGAGGGCCAAGGCGCTCCTGTCGCAGGTGCTCGCGGCTGACCGGTAAGTCAGCCATGACAAACTCAGGATCGGCAAAGGCGCGTTTCGGGAAATCATGGTGCACAATTCCCGCTCTGCCGACCATGACGAAATCGAGGCCTTGGTCGAGCGCCTGTTGACATTGTGCAGCACCATAAAGCTTGCCTGCTGCGCCCAGCGCAACGCCGTCACGGGGTAGCCCAGCAAAAATATCAAGCAGCGACTGACCTTCAAACGTTTCATCATGAGCGGGTTTGGCGAGATCCCACAGCGACATATCGAGATAATCAAGCCGTGGGTCCAGCAGCAACGCTGCGGCTAAATCACGAATCTCAGCGGTGCGTTGACCAAAGCGTTCTGGGGATAAGCGCACGCCCAAACTGAAGCTCCGTCCACAGCGTTCATTCACACCGGCGATGACTTCCCACAGAATCTTTGCGCGGCGCTCGGCGTCGCCACCGTAGTGATCTTCCCGCTGGTTGTACTGGGGGCTGAGGAACTCAGAGAGCAGATAACCATGCGCTCCGTGCAGCTCTACGCCGTCAAAACCTGCTTTTTGGCAGCGCTCTGCCGCAGCAATAAAATCGTCGATCAGCGCTTTTACCTGATCGTCACTCATTGCTTTCGAGCCGGTTTCCTCGTCGTCGGATGGACACTGAGGCACGCCTGAGCAGTAGTCTGGCTGAGCCCGCATACCGCTGTGCTGCAGTTGCACCACCGCATGACTGTGATGCGCTTTGATACCGTCAGCCAAGCGGGTAAGGCCTGCAATATGCCGGTCGTCGTGAGCACCCAGTTGCCCGGGAAATCCGACCCCAGAGTGTTGTACCGAAGCGGCACAGGTCATGGTGAGTCCGAACCCCCCTTCGGCACGATAGGTCAGCCAGTGGTACTCGTCATCGCTCAATACGCCATCGGCACCACTTTGCAAATTGGTGAGTGGCGCAAGCATGAAACGATTTTTGAGTTCAGTGCCGTTGTTCAGGAGCAAGGCATCAGAGAGCTGGGCAGTCATGGTCATTCCTATAGCGCAATCGGCGCAGTCAGGTAGCCTCATGTCGAGGCAACTGTCGTTCGACAAACGAGGGCAAGAGTCAGTGGTATCAGTTAGGTGGTTTTGGGCTTGCTTTTAACAGGTGAAGCTGCAGGTCAGTATACCCTCGGGGGCGAGTTGATTTACAGCAAGTGGAGTAAATAGTGGGCTTCGTGGTGTGGGCAAAATTTTCGGCGAAGACCGCTTGGCGCCGG
>UPTG01000608.1_pt1 | contig 28951 bp, 37 predicted proteins | sample 2160121 | NCBI WGS metagenome assembly UPTG01 (sample SAMN06266255, study PRJEB28933) | marine metagenome | isolation source: Columbia River Estuary | place: USA:Columbia River Estuary, USA | collected 2014-07-27
GCTTCTATCTGTTCAATAGTTAATTCTTGAACATTGGTTCTATTATTAAATTCTTCTTCAGTTAGTTCTTCACCATTCAAGAACCATAATTTATATCCACTAGAATATTCAATAGCTGGACCATCTTCTCTATGTCTTTGTCCATTTAACCACCATTCTTCATTTCCATTGGGATATTCAATAGCTGGACCATCTTCTCTATGTTTTTTATCATCCAACCACCATACTTTAATTCCATCAGCACGTTCAACAGCTGGTCCATCTTCTCTATGACGTTTATCATTCAAGTACCATACTTTATTTCCATTATCATCTACTTTAACTTTATATTCAATCATCTTTTTGCCTCTTCTAATACGTTAATCTCATCTTGTAATTTAGCTTTAGTCTTTTTTAATTGTTTAAGAGTCAACCTTGCATCTTGTATCTGAGAGTCTATTTCAATTAACCGACCTAGTTTGAGAGCTATTTTATATTCGCCTATTTCAAACATATTACTATCCTTATCTCTACTTGGGTTTATTCTAAAGTAATTCACGGTTAATTAATAGTCAACTACTTTCTTAAATAAAAATAATATTTTTAATTGCGTTTCTTAATTAATATATGTTATATTTTAGAAATACTTAACCTACGGAGGCAAGATGCTCGCAAAAAACCAAGACGAAAATAAAAAACCAAGTAAAAAACTTAATAAAAATCCTCAAATTAAAGATAGGCTACCTAGCCACTTTCAATCAGATACGCAGCACGTAGTGCATCACCAGAAGTCTACTCCATATAATGACATAGATGAGAATCCGGAGAAAACTCGTAAGAAAGTTCTTGCACGGGCCTACTCGTTCTCTATGGAGCCCCCATTATATGAACATTTTAGGACTCTTTGCATAGAGCGTGGAGTGAATAGCTCTGCTTGTGTGCGTAATTTAATCATGCTCCAAATGAAAAGCTGGAGACTTGGAGAGCATGATGAGACATTAGGAGACGAGGACTAGAATGGACATTAAGGTATCCGTATATAAAGGAACAGCCTCCGAGTCTTTCTATCGGGTGGGTAACTCAAGAGCAAATGTCACTCATAGGGAAATGCTTGGTAGATTATTTACTGACATGAAGATGGAGATGGAACAAGCCACGGAACACTTGGCTATGATTCATGGAACCCATGGACAATCTACTAGAGAAGCTGAGGAGACTGAAGACGAAACCCAGAAAGCAATCAATGGGGTTCATTTATTAATTCAAACACTACCTCCGATGGCTCGGAGATTGTCTCAAGAGGCCGTGGATCTGATACAAGAGTATATTGGGTGGACTGCAGATGCTCAGGGTAATTACCAATGGTTCTATCGACTTGGAGATACGGGAAGGGTGTGGGATGTGTGTGCAAACCCTATCCCCGCCATGACCGATCTTGACAAAGGGCGCTACGTTCAGTTTGAAAAAGCATGGTATAAGTTATATGCTGCTAATTGTGTGCGAGCTTGGGTATTGTATGATAGTCAGGACAATGAGACTAGCGAGTTAATGGGAGATTTAGAAATATTAAGGTTAGCGACTAAACTACTAGCTCCCGATAAGAGGGTAGATCTACCTGAAAAATCGGAGCGTTGGTTTCTCCAATGGGCTGATGATGACTTTGACCCAAAGAAGAAGCCGTGGGATGGACCTACTAAATCTCCAGTTATGTTGTTACCTAGTCTCCGTAGTGATTTTGACCCTGCATCTATGAAGGGATGGGTGGCTCAAGCTATGAAGGAGGACACTGAGCGCCTACAGATTAGAATGCCAGAGACCCTTTCAAATAACTCTGAGGTTGACTCTTTTACTTACTTTGACATCAAAGGACTCTGTGACGGACCTACGCCCTCATGGGACCTATGGATTCAATCTATACATCCAACTTGCAGGGACATCTTCATGGCGGCAGTATTCGCTCCCATGCACGATAAATGCCGCCATAGAAAACTTGTATGGATGCGATCTCAAGGTTACGATGGCAAATCTACTTTTTTTAATGCTTTGAATAGGTTTAGTGGTGGGAAGCTAACTAGGTCGTTTGGTAAGCACAATATTACGTCAGACTTTGGCATGGAGAGTCTTATTGGAGCTCGGATCTTGTTATGGGGGGACTCACAGCACGAGAATGCTCTTACTACAAACGTGGTACATAATATCACAGGCGGGGACCTAGTGACTATTAATAAAAAGAACGAGAAAGCTATCCAATATAGATTTAATTCTATGCTGTTTGTTGCTTCAAATGCTCGACCCCAACTCAAAACTTGGGCGCAGAATGAAACATCCAGGCTACTTTACATCCCATTTATTAAACCACCCAAAGAGGCGTTAAAGCAGTATGTTATGACAGACGAGAATGGAGAACTGATGTACCAATCAGATGGTACGCCAATGTTTAAGGGATCGGACTTAGAGGATAAGTTAGTTTCAGAAATGCCTCACATATTATATAAATGCGCTAAAATGTACAAGAAGTATTGCCCTGAGCCATACAAAGACCTTGTAATTCCTGCCGAAGTGTATGATCTGATGCTCGAGGAAAACGAACACGAGGACGGGAACACGTTTGCTGAGTTTATCAACAAAAACCTTGAATTTGATGAAAGCTACGTAGCCCCCACTAAGGCGATCCACGACAAACTTAAACGAGCAGCTGGGCAGTCAGGTAACTTTCTATTTAGTGAGTTCTTTAGGTATGTGGAAAAGAACTACGGAGTGGATAGGCGCAAGGCTTTACATGAAGGCAACCGGGTTCAATGTTACCTTGGCATGAGGTTACTAGGTACTACGCAAACCACTATGTTTGATGAGGAGCAGTGATGCCTAGAGCAATCGTCAAAATTATTGCCAATAAAGGCAAGCAAGAGATAATCTATGGGTCTCAAGTAGAGGCTGCCCATGCGTTTAATGTAACTCCAAACATGATTCAAAGTGCTTGCGCCAAAGGCACAAAGATGGATGGGTGGAGACTAAATAAAATAAGACAACATAAAAATAGATGTCTAAGCTGCAATGTTGAACTAAATAGCCTAGATGATCAGTATTGCATGGAATGTTATTACAAAGAGCTTACAGGCAAGCCACTAAGAACCACCGAGACAATCAACAGAACCACAGACACCACTATCATTTACCCAACACAGGGACATGAATAACAAGGAGATAACCATGGCCGCAAGAAAAGGACAAAAGCCGTACATACCACCAGGAGAGACCCCTATCAAGCTACTATTTGACTATGCAGGTTATAAAACTACCAAAGACATTGCCGAAGCGGTGGGAGTGGCGCCGAATACACTTAGAAAATGGGATAGAACAGATGACTGGAGACAATGGGCTTTGCAAAAAATAGGCTTCGAGATAGTCTATGTAGGGCTAGACGAGGAAGAGGAAGAGGAAGAGGAATGAAATTAACCAAAATTGAGACCCCACAACCAAAAGCATATGTTGTATCTGGTAATGGATTCGTTACTAAAATCGCCTTATATAAAAAACCGAATCTAATTTTCAGACTTTTTATATGGTGGGCAGGTTGGAAAGTTGAAGAGGTAGAAGAGTGAACATTAATAAACAAGTTGAGAGAATTATTGCCTGGGGTGAATCCAAAGGCATAATGAAGAGAGAAAACTCATTTAAGCAATTTACAAAGATGACAGAAGAGACTGGCGAGATTGCAGCAGCTCTATTTAGAGATGATATAGAACTCCTCAAAGATTCGATAGGGGATCAATTTGTCACAGCCGTAATTCTAGCCGAACAAAATAATCTATCCATTTCTGATTGCATCGAGACAGCCCTAAAAGTGATCGAAAAGCGAAAAACTACAACAATTGATGGCAAAGTTATGAAAGAGGAGGATTTGAAATGAACTTTAATGACTATTGGCCAAATGAGGCAGTTCGCTACACTAAGCAAGCGGATAAACTTAAAAAGAAGAAGACCGGAGACGTTGTGATTGAGAAGAAATTGCCACGTTACCGAAGCCTTGCAGAAATGCAACAGCAATACGAACAAACTGACTTATTTGGAGAGAATAATGACTAAACAAGACTTAGAAGCTGGCGAGAACTATGAATATACTGAGACGGATGAGGCTTACAAACTCCTCGAGCCTCGGGAGACGTATGACCAGGCTATCGTGGGCTTAATGAACGATCCAGAGGTCGTCTGCTACGATGCAGCAATGGTCATTAACCTCACCGCAGATCTCCATGAAATGTCAGTCGAGGAGGCTCATGAGTTCTTCGATTACAACATTGCGGGATCAAAAGATGAGGGATTTCCTGTGTACGTCTGGTTGGACGTGACTGAGGAGATAAAAAACTACGATGAAAAAGGGGCATAAATGTGGATAATACCAAAGCAATTAATACAATCTCATTCTTCACAGGATATGGTGGAGTTGAACGAGGTCTTAAACTGGCAGGAGAACGAGTCAATCACATTGCCTCTTGTGAAATCGAAGCCTATGCCGAGGCGAACCTTATCCACAAGATGGAAACAGGGGCATTACCTCCGCACCCTATTTGGACAGATGCTAAAACCTTCCCAGGCTCCGATTTTCTTGGAAAAGTGGATCTCTTCACTGGAGGATTCCCATGCCAACCATTTAGCGCAGCAGGATCTAGGAACGCAGACGAAGACCCTAGACACCTCTTTCCTACCTGCCTTAAATTCATCGAAGAAGCCCAACCTAATAGAGTCTTCCTCGAAAATGTTGAAGGACTCATCAGTGCCAAGCTCGGAGGAGACAATTGGGCAGACCCCAAAGGAACGCCTGTACTCCTCCATGTGCTTAGAGAGTTGGAGCGCAGAGGTTACAAAGCAACGTGGGGAATATTCTCAGCGGAGGAAGTTGGGGCACCCCACAGAAGAAAAAGGGTCTTTATCTTGGGCCACTCCACAAGCAAGCGACCACATCGAGGGAGCGAGAACTGCGAAGGAGAGCAATCAGAAGTGCTTGGGGAGAGACTTGAATCGGATGAGTTGGCCAACTGCGACAGTAGCAGGGTTAGTGGAGGGGAAAGACGGAAAGAAGGAGAAAGAGAAAAATTGGGCAACCCCCAACACAATGGACTGCCTACCACAGAGGGGCGAGGAAGCACTGCGGAGGCAAGCAACTACAACAAGAAAGGGGAGAACAGCTCCTGCGAACTTGAGGGAGCAAGTACACCCAAGGGCTTGCGAGATATACAAGGAGGAGAAAGAGAAAAACTGGCCCAGTCCGATAGTGAGGGATCACATGGACAACTATGGGATTCATCTAAAGGACAGGAAAGACGGAAAGAAGAGAGACGATACTCTGCCCAGGAAAGTATATGGCCAACAAGACCAGGAGAACGGCAGGGCCCCAATGAACAGCCTAGAGTTAAACCCAAATTGGGTAGAGCAGTTAATGGGGATTCCCACCGAGTGGACAGACTTAGGCTCTTGGGGAACGGAGTTGTCCCACAAACAGCAGCCTTGGCATGGCTCACACTCAACGAGAGACTTGAAATGGGAGGAGGAGCTACTCAAGATGGCGAAGAGTTAGAAATCTCTTGACATCCGGGTTTTGAGAAATTAACTTACGTATTAGTAAGTTAAACACTTATCAGAAATAGCCACCCTTCGTTTCGGACCCCGAGCCTAAAAGCTTGGGGTTTTTTAGCTTTATGCACGAATATTGTACATAATTCAGTACAATTTAGGCAAAAGTGCCACGACGGCCACGACGATGCCACGAAGAATCGCAGTCGTCGTGGCGCTCTTATCGCTTATGGGAGTAAGGCTCATACCTAAGTGCCACGACGGCCATGAAGATTTATATATGTTAGTCAAAAAGAATTTTAAAACTATGTACGAAGTACATATATATACATACAATAGAATACAGCAGAGGCGGATGCCTCATTGCATCATGGCAAACACTCCAAAAAATTATTTCCCTCGAAATCTGAAATCCTAAGGAGGTTTATTACGTCGAGCGTGTTTTTTATTTGAAATACTAATAGGGGTGTACTATATTTATTCATAGGATACCTCAAAGTTCCTTTCTAGTTAGCCTAGCCACCCTCACCTACCGGGGGTGGCTTTTTTGTATAAGGCCAAAAAATTATTTCTGGGGGGATTTGAAATCCTAAGGAGATTCTCTAGGCGGCCCTTGTAACTCGTTTTGATCCTCTATAGACAATTTTTATATAAAAAATATCCAAAAATAAATAAATAAATTTAGTGGATATTTTAGAGTCTGAAGTCTAGAGTCTAGAGTCTAGACTAGAAAGGGCCTCTAGTATCTATTTTAAGGGGCGTTTAAGGGTCTAAAATTATATAGTAAGGGGGTAACTAGGGTGTAAAAAAACCCCCTATTTAGGGGGTCTTAAAATAGATATAAAAAAACCCCCTGAATAGGGGGCTTGTTTATATTTCTATACTATACTCGTCGCAGTTTATGTCGTGCTCAATCCCTAAAGACTTTAACCAGACGACAAACGTGGTATGATCTACCTCAAAATGTAGCTTCAGAGTATTATTTGAGGCATTGAGTACCCAAGTACTTTGGGGGGTCGCGCTACAGTCTAAAAATATAGATTTCGGGGCACTGCTTATATTTTGCAATTTTGTAAAAATATTCATTTTTAGACCTCCTTATATATTTGAGTCACAAGGTCCCCGATGTTTAAAGAATATAACTCTTTTTCAAAGTCTTCAAAACTTGTTAAATTTTCAGAACCCTCTAGGGGATGAATATCCATTGAGTAAAAAAACTCTTTGAATATTTTTAATTCAGGCATAGTATAACCGAATCGGCCCTTAAATTCTCTTACAATTTCTTCTATAATTGTTTCCAGCTCATAAATATTATACACTTCTAAATCATGAAAATAATTCCCCTTGAACCGGTCTACTATAATTTCTAATAATTTATTCATTTTTAAACCTCTGTTATATGATCAAGGGTAAGGTTGGAAACACTTTCTGAAAAGTATCCCGTATTTAAAAGGGTAAATTGATTTATTTCATATACTTCAAATAAATAATTAAATAAATAACTAGCAAAAATTGAGAGGTCTTTTTTTACGGCCGGAAATCCATCATAACAGGAAATAAAACCGCTCCTGGATTTTGAATTTTCATCTATATATTTAATGAGTTTTTTTCTATCAACCAAACGCAGTAAATTTCTTAAGTCTTTAATAGAAATACTTGTCAAAATAGTATCTGTCTCAAAATTATAGAAGCGGGGGGAATTTAATGCCATATATTCCAGGCTCGGTTCTTCGTCTAATTCAGTCTCAAAAAAAAGAGCCTCATTTAAAATTGAAATGTACTCTTTTGAGATCTTTTTACATAATTCCTTATAATTTATTATTTCAAGGTCTTTTTTCTGATCCAAGTCATCTAAATAATATTCAATTTCGCTACTTAAAGTATTATCTATATGAGAGTCCATAGGAGAGTTATAAAAGCCTCCAAAATCCAAATAAAATTTAATTTTATTCATTTTAAAATATCCTATATTTTTCAGTTAGCGTTCTTGAGATAATTTTATCTAAGTTTTTTTGATCTTTAAATAAGTGACCAATACTTTTTTCAATAGATAAAGAAAGTTCAAAATCAGAATTATTTTTCTTAATGAGTTCTTTTAAAAATATACCCAGTTCTTTTAAGCTGGGTTTTTCTTCTAGTTTCTTATAATACATTTTTAGTAGCCCTCATATCTTGAGAGTTTGTCTTGATACCTTTTCCCCTGATGCAAAGTTAAGAAAAGCCTATAACTCACTTCAAAAAGCATATCCATACCGCACCCCCTAATACTATTCCGCTTGTCTATAATTTTTAATTTTCTTAATAGATAAGTGATAGATATTATATCTTGATTATAGACCACGGCCCCGGCAATTTTGCGACTCATACCGGTCTTACTCACTGAATCCACCCTAAGAAAAAGATTATTTTTGTAATCTTTTGAGACCGCTTTGTATACGACATAAAGTAGGTTTTTGTCAAAATTAGATAGCTGGTACTTATCGCCTAAAGTATGGATTATTTTAGGTAGTTTAATTTCTTTATTTAGATTTTTCATTTTGTTCTCGTTTCTAGTTAATTAATTATTTTATTTTGATTCTATGACATATAGGTCTTGAAATACGTCGTCGTCTTCATTATGGGATTTATCAAAATCTGTATTATCTACATTTTCATACATATACTCAAGAGCATCTTTTAAATTTTTAAATTCTTTCCCGTTAAATAGTTTATTTCCGGCCCAATCAATTATTATATAAGTTCTCATCTTATAACTCACTTTCTATTTAATTAGTATAAATTGTTGTTATTTAAATAAGTTTAGTTGAAGAGCAAAAACTTCACGTATTTCGGTTCCGAAGTTTTTTTTATGTATCAAGTGATCTACGATAATACGCTCGCATTCTCTATCGCCTATAATTTTGCGAGTTTGGGGGGCTACGCAGTGACTAAAGTCTATTAATAATTTTCTCATATTTAAGCGCCCCCTTTGTCGGACCAAATCAGATCCCATAGACTAATTTTAACCGCATTAGTAATTCCGATAGGGTGCTGACCCTTCCCCAGTTCGGGATTGTATATTTTATGACATTCCCCATAGGCCAACCGAATCGCCTCCTCTGAATTGAGCGCACTTATTTTGAAAGTATCTATAGACCCCGTATCACAGTTCCAGCCGTAAACTTTATATACTCGTTTCATCTTATAGCTCGCTTTCTATTTTTCTTGTGGTGTAAAATAGTTCTTTTAGTGTTTCTAGTTTGTTTAGTTGATCTTGAGACAGATTAGGGGTTTTATTTAGTCTATCTATTTTATCAAGAGTCAAAAAAAGTATCGTTTCAATTTGCTTGGGTGTGTAGTTCATTTTGTTCTCCAGTCTTTAGTTGATCGCTGTGATAGATAGGCGGTACTATAATAGTTTGAGGCTATACGGTATTCTTTGAGCATGGTACGAGCCTCTCTAAGAGTCTCAAAACTATCTAGGGTTTCGGCTTGTCCGTTCTCTTTTATATTCATATAGATCATTTTGTTTTATCCTTTTAAATTAGTTTGAAAATAGTATAGAGGCCAGCTACTAGCAAGCCCGTTAAGAGTATCATGTTACTAGCTATATAGCCCATGAGATCGGGAGTCAATGCGCTACTCATAGAAGCTGGGTCCTTCACTGAAGTCTTGCCCGTTACCGGGGGTCTCAAGACATATATATAAGGCAAGCGCTCCGAGTAGTAAACCTATAAGTATCATTTTGTATCCTTTGTTGTTGTTGGTAAAGTTTTTTTTTTGTTATTTACAGGCTTCTAGGTGTTTTTCTAATCGCTGCCATGCGTCAGGCAAGCCCACCATAAAACCGCAAGTAGTTAAAATATCTTTATTGGGATACTTAGCATTTTGTAGGGTCTCAAGTTCTTTAAATTGCTTTGAATTAATTAGTTCCGAGTAGGTCATTTTGTTTCCTTTGTTGTTGTTAGCCATGATGTATATTTAATTAATCTTAATTAAGATTCCAAGCGATTTATTTATTTATTTGCATTTTTTAGAAAGTTTTTAGCCAGAGGTGACATTCCTATGATGTCGCTGAATATCCCTATATATATAGGGATCACCCCGAACACGGGGGTTAGGGTGGTCGGGGTGTGTATTATTGGGGGGTTTTGAGGTGGTAAGTTTCCCCTTAAATCGCCCCCTTCCCAGCTCTGAAAATGTATGTCGGTACGATCTCAAGTGGGGGGACAGATCATACCGACATCGGTCAGGGTGGATGAGTCCATTTAGTTTACATAATATCCATTATGTACCAAAGACCCCCCAAATATCTAGATTTTATATCTACTAGATACACCCACCTATCTACTAGATAGGGGGCATACCTTTCCTCCGGCGCTCCTAAGCGGGGGGCTATAAGTACCCACCTCAATATATCTTAGATCTTCAGCAATTACTTACAAGTGTGTTAATCCACCTACCCCTTGACCCCTTAGCTCACCCATTTGGGTTAGTTCGGGCATTCGCCCTGGCCCTCCAAATTTGGAGAATAGTCAAAGTACTTGACAATAAAGCGCATTCGCTTTATATTTAAAAGTGTATGACAGCTAGGAGCTAGTATGCGACAATTAAAGAAAATTCAACATCCGAGGTCGTATGACCAGATGCTATTAAGCATCACTCCCGATGACGAGATTATCTCGATCATTCGGGAGAGGCGCAAGATACTATCCGTTCGGATAGATGTAGCGCACGAGAGATTCTTGAAGAAAGAAGCCAAGAGATTAGGCTGGAGTAAAGCTGCAGTATTTCGGGGTATTATGAATATGTATATGGAAGAGGCTTACACCTCAGATCGTGAGGCCGCAGCTAATGGAGATCTCAAATATTGGGGAATGAACGACGTAAAGTGAGTTTCACTTTACCTGGAATACCGGTAGCTAAAAAGAACCGGAGGAGAAACTTTGGTAACAAGTCGCTACCTAGTGTCAATTATTTGACATGGGAGGCTATGGCTTGTGCAGAGATTGCACAATGTTGGAAAGGTCCAACAATAGCAAAGGTTAAGCAGATGACACTACATTTCTATATTGATACTAATTCGAGACTAGACGTGGATAACTGCGTAACAAGTTGTTTAGATATGCTGCAAAAAGCTGATGTAATTATCGGAGACCATTGGCAAGTCTTACCGAGGTATTCAGTTGATTCATTTGAGTCTGAGATGGGTAGGACCGAACTCACGATATGGGAGGCATAATGCCAAAGCGCAGAAAACTGACGTTAATTGATGAAGACAAAGCCACGGGAGTGCGTGTCTATGAAAAACGCACTAAGGCGTTACCTAAGAATTGGAAGAATGGAGTCAAGACTAGGCGAGCCCTAGCTAACGCATTTGCCCAAACTAGAGGCAACATTGCTGAGACGTGTAGACGGGTGGGTGTGAATCTTAGAACATACTATTATCACATGGAGGAATATCCGGAATTTAGAACACAGATTGAGATGCTACAGGATGCCCAAGTAGATGTAGCACAGCAAGCCTTGTACGATTTAGTGGAGGATAAACACTTCGGAGCTATTAAGTATGTTCTCGACAAACGAGGAGAAAAAAGAGGTTATGGCGATAAAGTGAAGACAGAACATAAAGAAACTCGAGATATTAATGTAAATTTTAGTTATGAGACAGTAGCATCCGACAAACAGCAACAAGTCAAAGAAGCAATGGAAGCTGAGATTGTCGAACATAACCAAAGGCTCGAAGATGGATAATTATTCTCTGGGCGATCTTGCCCAACCCTACCAACCCGAAGACGATATTATGGATCAGTTTCGCACTGCGGCTGCTGATATTATGTCAACAGTAGATATTAATCCCTACACTCAAAGATTGCGGGATCTTGAACAACAAGCTCAAGGCGCAAATCTATCAATGCTTGGCGATCCCGCATCAATGGGCATGGGGATGACAGGTCCTATGATGGGTCAGATGATGGACCCAGCCATGATGCCCCCTGAAATGCTAGGACAACCTCCTATGTCCGGACCTCCTATGTCCGGACCTCCTATGTCCGGACCTCCTATGTCCGGACCTCCAATGGGACAACCTCCAATGGGGGGAATGCCTCCGGCTCAAGATCCTATGATGGGGCAGATGGACCCGATGGGTGGTCAACAAACAGACATGATGAATAATCCAGGTATGAATAACTTAGGAATATAATGCCAACACTCCGGGTCAGTGAAAAACAGCAAGAGTTCTTGCAGTCCGATAGTCGAGTGGTTTCGCTCGTCTGTGGGATCGGATTTGGTAAAACATTCATCGCTAGTGAGAAAGCCGCCCAGTTATTAGCTAATGGGGGGCATATTATTGCGATGTCTCAATCGTATAAGCAGTTGAGCATCGTATTGATGCACGAGATTCAAGAGCGGTTGCGGTATCACAATCTAGAGTTTAAATACAATAAACAAGAAATGCGTATTGAAGTCCCCGCCACTGGCGGGATTGTGTGGGGGTTCTCCTCGGACTCGATTGAGTCACTTCGAGGGGTAACTGCCGATTGTGCCATCCTAGACGAAGCTGCCCTATTTGACAAGTATTGTTTTGAGGTAACAGCGGGTCGATTACGTAGGAACAAACTCCCGTACCAAATCTTCATCACTACCACTCCTCGTGGGCGGGATAATTGGGTGTTTGACATTTGCCAGCGAGCTACAACTCATTATATTCAAGCTGCTACATGGGATAATCCATTTCTAGGTAAAGAATATATACAACAGTTGATGGAAGAGTACGAAGGTGCGTTTGCTGCCCAAGAGCTAGAGGGTTCATTCGTAGACATGGAGTTAGATAACCAACTGATTAGTCTAACAGAACTTAGATCGGCTATTGATCGTATTCCGTTTGATACAGACGAACCAAAAGTAGCAGGATTGGACATAGCCCGATTTGGTAAAGACACCTCGTGTTTTTTAGTTAGAAAGGGTAATGACATTCCATTTCTAAAATATGTGGCTAACTCCTCATTAACGGATCTCAAGCGAAAAGTCATTGAGTGGGTAATGGAGACCGGCCCCGAATACTTAGTTATTGATGGGGTGGGAATTGGGGCCGGAATGGTCGATGAGTTAAAAGAAAAACTCACCGGAGTTTGTAAGATAGTTGAGTTTAATGGCAGTTATGCAGCAAAACGAGGCGATAAATATTCTAATTTAAGAACAGAGACTTGGGTTGCGATGAGAGATTGGATTCGAAACACAGGCTCATTGCCAAAAGGTAACAAAGTGATGGAATTAGCTAATGTAATCTATATTGCTGATGCCAAAGGCCGACTAGCACTTGAATCAAAGGATCAACTCAGACGAAAAGGTAAGCCATCTCCCGATTTTGGGGATGCGCTTTCCATGACTTTTGGAATCCATGCTAAAAGCAAGGAGATTCAGAAGAAAATTAGAAATTTAACTAGATTTAGGGGTCTAGGGAAGGTATTTGCAGGTTAAGTATGGCCAGGGTTACGAAAAAAGAGATAGAACAGAGACAGCGCATCCAGAGTAGGATGCAAAAGATGAATGAATACCACAATAAGACATACGATTACGTCAAAGATCAGCTTGAATTTGCATCCGGAGACCAATGGCAATCTGGAGTGCAGGCAGAACGTAAAAAAGACGGCAGACCCACAGTTGTTCTGAATCTCACGAAGTCTTATATTAACCGAGTAGTCAATCCAGTTAGAATGAACCCTGTCGGGGTTAATGTAGGGACGGATAACAAGGAACTAACTGAGCTTTTGTCCGGTATTGTACGCCAAGTCGAGGTTGAGTCTCGTATGAAAGAGGTCACTGACGTGGCCTACGAAAACGCAGTAACAGGTGGGCTAGGTTGGTATCGTCTAGGTACAGACTACATTGACGATGACTCACTAGAGCAAAAAGTGACTGTTGATATTGTCCGCAATCCTATGAGTTGTTGGTTAGACCCGTATTCCAAGCGAGCAGATGGGTCGGATGCAATGCACGGAGCGTTTATTGAGTACATTGACGAAGAGGCAGCAAAAGCCGAGTACGGGGATGAAGCTGTCGGGCAAGGTCTTGGCGGTATAGACATCTTTGAGCATTGGACTGTTCCAGATGGATCTGTGGCAGACTTTACTTACTATGAGATAGACTGCGAGAAAGTCCAAAGATATTGGTATGAGGACGGCACTACCACAGATAGCCAGCCCAATCCCAATAAAGCCTATGTTAAAGCTCGCACTATTGAAAATAAACAAGTACGTGCCATTCGGTATATTGGCAACAAAAAGATCGAAGAAGCTCTAATTCCTATCCCATTCATCCCACTAATCCCGGTATACGGGGATCATTTGATGCTAAACAACTACTCAGATGTACATTTAGCTGGGATAGTGCATTGGATCAAAGACTCTCAACGCATGGTTAATTACTACGGGTCTAACGAGCTAGAATTAGCAAGTTTAGCCCCTAAAGCTCCATGGGTAATAGCCGAGGGTCAAATTGAAGGATATGAGGAGGATTGGGTCAACGCTAATCGCATTGCTACTTCTGCCTTAACCTACAAGCCCGATGCACTCGGGGGACAGATGGTCCCACCTCCCCAACGGGCAGACAACCAAGCTCAAACTGGCGGGCTGATGGCATCTCGCCAAAAAGCCCAAGAAGATATGGGTCGAGAGATTGGTATTTTTGACAATATGTTAGGTCAAGTAGAGGCTGCCAATGAAAGTGGCAAGGCTGCATTACTCCGTGCAAATCAAGGAGAGCTCCCAACTGCCCATTATTTGCAAAACTTAGAGCAATCCATTGCCCAAGTAGGTCGTGTTATGTTGTACCTACTTGCATGGGTTGGAGACACTCCTAGAATGGTAGGGGTGCGAGATGCTCAAGGTAAAACACAATACGTAGAGACTACTTTGTCCGAGATACTAACTCCTAAAGTGCTTAAAAACGCATCTATAGAGACAACTGCAGGTCCTGCCTATGAGTCTCGTAGACGAGAAAGCATTAATGCTATTATGCAAATGGGTCAGATTATGCCGGATAAGATGGGGGTGATGGCTGATATTTTAGTAGAGAACCTAGATGCTCCAGGTTCTTTAGAGATTGCTGAAAGACTACGTAAGTTACCGGACATCCAAGCACTTATTGACGAAGGTAACGGACCCACTAAAGAGGAGCTCGAACAGCAACTACAAGGCGCACAGGCTCAGATGGCACAACAACAAGATACTATGGGTAAAATGGAAGGAATTATTAAACAACTCCAAGCTCGTATTATTGCCGAAGACAAAGATCGCCAAGCTGATTTAGCAAAAACTCTTATTAAAGAAGAGGGAGCTTTAGCTCGTGAGAGAATGAAGCAAGTTGGAGAAGATGAAAGAGCTGCACTTAAAATAGAGGCAGATGCTGAGTCAGACATGAGATCTCTCGCAGGAGATGTATTAAAAGCCGGACAACAAGCAGACATTGACTTAGTGGGGAACTTCTCATCTAAAGACTATGTTCCACCTATTCCTGGACCCCTATCCACAGATCAAGCTGAGACCACACAAGTATCTACTAACATTAACAACACACTAGGTGAATAAAATGTTGACAAAGTGTGGATAAATAAGATAGATTTAAGGTAGCCCGCACCTAAAAGCGGGTATCCTACTCAGGGATTAAACTGAGGATAATTAACGAGAAGAGGCTCGGATGGACAATGAACAATCCCTCGATTTAGTTGAGTCTGCTAATCAAGCAGAACCTACAGAACAACCCTTAGCACAGGAACCGAACTCAACCCCGGAACCCGAGGGAAACTTAGAACCCACAGAAGTTGGCGATACCGAGGCATCGGGAACCCAAGAATCAGAGGGTGAAAAGGCAGAGCTACCAAAAGGCATCGAGAAGCGACTAGCGAAACTAACTGCAAAGAAGTATGAGCAAGCCGATAAGATCGCAGCCTTAGAGCGACAAAAACACGAGTTAGAAAGCAAACTTGCTAGTCAAGCGCCCAAGACTCGAGAAGAGTTCGCTTCTGAAGAAGACTTTATTGACTATAAGGTCAATTCACAGTTGGATAATCGTTTGCAAGAACAGCAGTTCAAACAGCAAGCCGCCCATATCCAACAACAGCAAGCCTCTGTGCAAGCTGAAATGTGGAGTGAACGAGTCAGCTCAGTCTCTGAAGAAATCCCAGACTTACTTGATGTAGTGGGGAGTGTTGACATACCTATGCCGGTAGATGCGTTACAGGTGATAAGTGAATCGGATCAAGGTCCTAAAATGGCTTATTACTTAGCAAAAAACCCGACAGAGGCTCAACAACTCAATTACATGGACGAGAGGGCAAGGGATCGCAAGTTGATGCAGCTTGAAATGGAGTTAAAGATGGGTATTAAAACCGTTGGCACTTCCAAGCCTGTTACAAATGCGACACCTACTCCAAAGTCTAACGGAGGTAGGGCTGGTGCGCCAGCTAGTATGGAATCTCTCTCCACGGAGGATTGGATGAAAGCTAGGCGAAAACAGGTTCGAAAACGCTAAATCGGGGCCGAGCGCCCCATGTAAAAAAGGAAAGATCACATGGCAAATTCTATTTTGACCCCAGATCAAATTACTCGGGAATCATTAAGAGTCCTTCACGAGAAACTCACATTCGTAGGTGCTGTTAATAAGCAATACGATTCATCATTCGCATCTACTGGTGCAAAAATTGGCGATACCCTTCGTATCAGAAAGCCAGCTCAGTTTAAAGTACGTAGAGGGATCGTCATGGATGCTCCTGTTCAAGACTACGTTGAACAAACTGTTCCACTTACTGTTCAAGAAATCGTAGGTGTTGACCTTGAGTTCACTGACCTAGACTTGACTTTAGAGTTAGATGATTTCTCAAAACGCATCATTGAGCCGGCTATGTCTCGCATCGCTGCTGACATCGAACAAAACGTTCTACGTACAGCTTCCGGCCAATCAGTTGTCTCTGCAGCCACTGCTGCTGACCTTTGGAAATCAATATTGATCTCTCAGGCGTACCTTGACAACTTAACTACTCCTCGGGACAACAACCGATGTGTACTAATTGACACTCTCATGCAAGTGGATCTAGTAGATACTTTAAAAGGTCTCTTCCAAGATTCATCTGAGATCTCTAGCCAATACCGTGAAGGTATGATGGGCCGCACTGCAGGTGCTGACTTCTATCAATCTTCATACATCCCAACAACTGAGACTTCTCCCGAAGCATCTTTTGCCATTGTAAGTTTCTCTGCAGGAAATCCAAATTCAGGTTCAGCAGCAGGCGCTACCATGACCATAACTGCTACCGGTGCGGGTACTATACCTAAAGGAACTCAGTTTGAGTTGAACAACGGCACATCAGATGCTTACGCAGTACAACCTGAGACTAAAAAGAAATTTGTTGGTCAAAAGGTATATGTGACAGCACAAGAAGATGTAGTGATCGCAGGCGCAGGTGCTGTAGTAGTTCCTATTGCAGCTCCTATCATTTCTGCTAACACCGATGCTCGCCAAAACATCTCTGATGCCCCAGTAACAGCAGATGCCTTGACTGCAGACCTACAGAAGACTCTTGTATTCCATAAGGATTTTATGACTTTCGCATCTGCGGATCTCCAACTTCCTCGTGGCACAGATATGGCATCTCGCCAGTCTTTTGAAGGTATCTCAATGCGCTTAGTGCGTGACTATAACATTGCAACTTCGGACTTCCCTGTTCGCTTTGACGTACTTTATGGTACTAAAGTGATCCGTCCTGAGTATGGCGCAGTTGTAGTAAAAGGATACTAATCCTAACGGAGCCCTTCGGGGCTCCTTCTTTTATTTGGAGTATATATGCTAATGAAGTACAAACCTAAAGCACCTAAGCAGTACAGCAATGATGCAATTATTGCTAAACCCGCTAAAAAGTCCGTAAAAAAGGCCACTAAGAAGACTACCAAAAAGAAATCCTCTAAGGAATAGTGATGAAGACAGCTAGAGATTTAATCCAACAAGCAGCTAAAAAAGCCGGGGTTATTGATGCGATTGAAACCCTAGAGTCTCTTGAAGCTAGTGATTCATTACAGGAATTAAACGATATTATAGAAGGCTGGAACATTGACTCTTTATTTCCGTATGTGAATGATGAGTATAATGTTGCAATCCCGACTATAGATGCAGGTAAAATAAAAATCGGCCCTGCTGCTGAAGGAGCTGTGGACGTTGATGCGCCTAGGCCCAATCGAGTAATTTCTGTAGCAATTAACAAGTCAGGTAAATACTACCCACTTGAATATGTATCCCCGGACGATGCTGCAACTTCTAATTTTAGAAATGTAAGTGGAGCAACAGGGGGAATACCTCTTTACTACACAGTACATACTACCTACCCAATTAGTCAAATTGAAGTATTCCCTAATGCAAATTCATTTCCATACATCATAACTTCACAGAATGTAGTTAGTGCTAAAACACTAAATGATACAATCAGTCTACCTTCCGGCTACTACCCAGCTCTTGTGGCTGAGTTAGCAGTAGTTCTTGCAGGAGATTATGGTAACTTGGAAATGGTTCCCTTGCTTGAAGCTAGGGCAGTAAAAACGATTACACGACTTAAAAGGCTCAATAACAAATCTCGTAGGCTATCTCACGATGGCACTCCTCGAGGTGCGGGTTATTGGGATATAACTACGGACTCTTATATTTAGGACATAAAATGGCTCGAGTTCTTGTACAAGACTGGATTGCTCAAACCTACCAAGCTCGGAGCCCAAATTCTTCGAGCCGTAGGACGTTAAACGGCTATCCACAATCTACTGAAGGTGAGGGTAAATTCCCCTCCGAGATTATTGGAACTCCGGGGAACTTTACGTTCACTCGTAAAGAGTCACCCCCTAAGATCATACAAGCTATCCAAGGCAACGGGGCCACCCCCAATGTGGTTAGCGTGTCCACTACAACGGATTCTGAGGTTATTCCAGGGACTGTTGTTAATATAAATGGCACAGTTGATTATGATGAGATTCAAGTTGTCGTGGCTTCTGTCATCTCTACTACTCAGTTTACCTACGAAACCTTTAATAATACCAATACAGTGGCTAACTTAGGTGGTGAAGTAGAGGCAACAGGGGAGTCTCCTATTTCCGTAGTAGACCCCGAGTCTAGTTGTCGGGGGTTGTACACAACCTCTACAGGTCGAGTATTTACTTGTTTTGCAGGAGAAGTTCTAGAGATACTAGAGGATGGCTCTTGGCTGCAAGTGACTAGCATCGGGCTACAATCCTCCTCAGTTTCTTTTACGGATGATGGAATACACTTAGTATTTTGTGACGGACTAATCCTTTGGACGTACAAGCTAGATGATGGGACACTACTGACCCCTAGCCTGCCATTTACCAAACCAATAAAAGTTTTATTCTCAAATAGTAGAATTGTGTGCATTAACGACGGCACAGAGCCTGTCCCGGATGACAACGTAAACACAAAGAATAGATTTTATTTCACTGAGCTATTGGATGCGAATGATTGGCCCACGCTAAATTACGCATCGGCTGAGTCTTCAGCAGACCCCATAATTGGAATGGATGTGCGAGAAGGCGAGCTATGGTTTTTTGGACCACGATCTTACGAGGTGTGGCGAGCCGATATAAATCCCGACCTCCCCTTTGTTAAAGTGGGTGGGTCGTCTACAGAGATTGGGTGTGGTGCGCTTAATTCAATCACATCTATTGCGGGCCAAGTGTTTTGGTTAGGTAGCTCTACAGCAGGACAAAACATAGTGTTTATGTCAAATGGCTACAACGCACAGAGAATCTCCACCCATGCGATTGAGTATGCTCTGGGGCAAGTAGGGGGATTGACTTCGGATGCTCGAGGGTTTGCGTACCAACAGGAAGGGCATACATTCTATGTACTCACACTCATCACAGGCAACCGGACATTTGTTTTTGACCTGACTACTCAGCAATGGCATGAGAGATCTAGCCGAGATCGAGCAATCAATAAAGAAAACTTTTGGGAAATATTATATACCACCTTTGCGTTCTCTAAAGTTCTAGCGGGGGGTCTAAAGAACGCACGTATTTTGCAGTTAGATTTAGACCGATATATTGAATGGGATGGGAGACCTATTGTCAGACTGCAAAGGGGCCCTATTACCTTTCAAAACCTCTCTCAAGTATTTCACGATAGGTTCACTATAGACATGGAGACTGGAATAGGTCGCCAAGCAGGTGAGCCATATTTATCCGGTGTGCAGACAGGTGAGGCAGTCAATCCAGAATTAATGATGCGCCACTCAGATGATGGGGGGCATACTTGGTCAAGTCAACGCAAAACTACTGTTGGTCGAGTAGGGCAATACCTAGCTAGAGTGATATTTCGTAGGCTCGGAAGATCAAGGGAACGTGTGTACGAGATCTCAATGTCAGCCCCTGTCAAATGGCATATTTTAGGGGCAAGACTTAGCTTAAAAGCAGGAGCTCAGCCATGAGTAACATAGGCCCGGCTCCCATTATGAATCCCCTATCTAATGGTAGAATTTGGTCTCAATGGTTCTCCACATTGGGGGATAGCCTCAAAGGTAGATGGGGGCAACAAAAGAGACAGTTAGAAAAACTAAATATTGACCCACAACCCACCACAGAATACCTAAATTATAAAGGTACTGAAATAAGTTTTCTCTTTGTATGGGAATCTGGAGTTACGTTCAACGGGAGTGAGATATTACTCAACGACACCCCAGCGACAGCAGACCTCTCCATGAGGTCCGGAATCCTACAAGTGTGGGACGGCTCAACCCTAGTTGGTGGAGCGTACTGCAACGAACGAACTATAGAATTACCAAACTTGAGCTCGAGTGGTCGGACTATTGTGCAGGGTTCAATTATGACTAAGATAACCGATCCAAGGAGGATTGTATGATAGATTGGCTTATGGATCCCACCGGAATGGGCGCATATCGAAAAGGATTAGCTGCTAACGAGGCAGCAAAAAGAGAAGAATTAGAAGCCGCTCGAGGGAGGGCTGCGGGTCTTGGAAAAGAGTTTACCGACACTGGCGAGTTTGTTGCCAACACGTATGCCCCCTACGCAAATCTTGCATCATTGGGGGCGGGTCAAATGATGCAAGACTATTCAGTCACCCCAAATGCTTATCAATTCCAAGGACAAGTTTCAGACTATTTAGACCCTTCTATTGCGTATCAACAAGATCAGGCACGCAGGCAACTTGAGTCCTCAGCAGCGGCTAGAGGTAGTTTAATGAGTGGGGCAGCCGCTAAAGCTATTGCGGATCGTGCACAACAAATCGGAGCTCAAGGCTACGGAAATGCGTATGCAGCGATGGAGCGGGATAGAAGTTACGGAGCAAATCAAGCTCAACAAAACTATTTAAACCAAGTAGCACAAGGGCAACAACAGTATAACCAAGCGCAGAACGTGTCACAATTAGGTCTACAAGGATTAGCGGGACAAGGTGGAGCCCTTGAGCGGGGTGTAAGTAGTTCTGTAAATACTAGGCTCCCAACCTATACCCAACAGATTGACCCCTCCGCAGGAATGGGAGATCTTGCAGTAGGTAAAATGCGTGGCGGGTTCACGCAAGGGATCTTAGATGGGGTCTCGGGCGCAGCAGCTCCTGGATTAAGAGACCTATTTGGAATGAAAATGAATGGTTTTGTTCCAGGGAAGGATAAATAATGCCACCACTATCACAACTTATGCAGATGGGTCCCGGAAACATATTTGGGGGACTAGGTAAGAATCTCGGAGCAGGGATTGGCGGGGGAATCACTAAACAGATTCGTCGTCCTCTATTCAATAAACTTATAGATAAGTTTCGCACAGGGAATGAAGACAAAGCTAAATTAAGCACTCTTGCTCAAATGGGGCTAACAGCGGCTCCTATGCAAGGTTCGGAACAATACCCAATCTTTGAGCAGATGTTTGAAGCTAATCAGAACTTATTAAACCAACGAGCAGATAGATCGCAAGAACTTTGGGAGACTGATCCTACGGCAGCTCGGGAGTATTTGTTAGGGGAGCAGGCGATGAAGTTCGGGGGAACAGGCGGTAAAGGGCCAAAAGACCCTGGCTTATCTCTAGAGCAGAAGAATGCGATTAGTAACCTAACGACAGCTTATAACCAATACCTAGCAGCACAAAACGCACTTTTTGCGGACCCCACTAATCTGGAGAAGGATGCGGCTAGGCTACAAGCCAAGCAAGCGATGAATATAGCTAAAGGCGAAGCGGTGGGAGTGGGTGTAGATGCGAACAAAGTGATTGACACTGCCTCCCAATCAGAGACTTTCGGTGGAAAGTTGGCCGAGCAGAGAAATATAATAGCTAATGAACGAGGCAAAAATTCAAATCTTATAAATGAGGTGCTCACTAAACTCCAAGGCACTGTGGATAAAGTATTAGGGGGAGCGACTGTCAACAAATGGATAACCAATTCATCTTTGGTGAAAGATTCCGCAGATCAAATTCAGCATTATATTGATAACTTTAACCAATATAAATCCCAACCAAATGCGTTGTTTGGGGCAGTAAAGGCTTTGGGTCGAGCTATTGAACCGGGGCTTCAAGTAACCTCGGATGAGGTTAAGGGATTCTTAGGAGCCAATGCGGTCTCTAGTTTCATTGGGGGTGTTCAGGATCTTGGGGAAGGATTCAAAACTCTTTTCGGGCCGAAAGGAAAAGGTGGTTTGTTGAGGGAGGCCCAAGAAGCGGCAGCTACTGACCAACCTAAACAAATGTGGCAGATCCTAGTTCAAGCATCCAACATTATCTCAATGTCTCAGAATAACTATAACACATTTCTAACTGAGGCTAAAAAGAACGCAAAGAACATCGGAGGTGCGGATACAGCAGCTCGTACAAAATATTTGCCACAGGATGACAAAGATCTTATTACGACTGCGATGGCTGAATATATAGACGATAAAGTACCTAAAACTGTTATGAGTTCGCAAATGACCCCACTCCTAGTAGGAACTCCAATGCCTACAGATGGGGGCATTGCTGCTGACTTGATGGGCAAAGCTAAGACTCTGATTGCACAAGCGGAGGCGTTCTTAGAGACAGACAAGGGGTCTGACCCAGATCGGGAAAAACTAAGAGTCCAAATAGAAAAGACTAGGGAAGCCACCAAAAAAGAAGATGCGAAAGCTATTGAACAAGAGGTTGGTTTCTTAGGGCAGATTATTAATGCACTACTAGGTTTGGAGACTGACGAGAACGGCAACAGCACACTTAAAGTTGAAAACCTTAATGTGGCGGGAGTCCCTCTTGGGGATCAAAAAGTTCGTATTAGCGACGAAGAGGCGCAGAGACTAGTAGAAAGTGGGGAGTGGTAAGAATGATATTTGATGACCTACCTGACAAACAAAAAGTGATCCTTATAAAACAAGGATACTACGGACCCAATGGTACGTATAAGAAAACAGATAATGTCCCTCTTTGGGTGCTTGAGGAAGCAAACAGAGATTCTAGGGACCTTGGGGATGGGTTTTCTAAACTAGACTCTATTGCCCTGCGAACAGATAGGGATGCTCCGGAGGTGCGCCCCGCACCCCTAGGTCGTCGAGGGGGTCCAGATCTACTTCCTTATGAACCAGCTATTTCCGATGAGTACCAGCCCTCAGAAGCAGAGATGAGTGAGTATCGCCAAAAGATAGATAGGCCGGGAGGGTTTGTGCTTCCGCAATTAGCGTTGTCTCCCGAGCAGAGAGAAGAAGCAGCCCGCAAAGGAAAAGCTAAGGCTTTTAAACATAGTGAACTATCTAAATTACTAAAAGACGAGGGAGGTATTTTTCAATATGAATTTTACGATCCTAGGCGTAAGGACACGCTCACTATCTCTCGAAAAGATAAACTAACTCCACAAGATCTTGAGTTTATTAAGCAAACTTACGCTGAGTTAAACCAAAGAGAGGGTGCTGATCCACTAACACACAAGTTTACAATGGTAGACGATCCCTTAGCTGTATTCAAGTATGTGATGGATAATAAACTTATTGATAATCCCGAGAACCTCCCAATGGAGGCGTTTATTGATAAATATAAGGCAAACCCTACAGGTTTTAGAGAAATCGCAATGGGAGAGGAGCCTTCCTTTGGGGGCAGATTCGGGGATACTGCATCTAGACCTGGGAGACAAGTAATGTCTTTACAGGAAACCTTATCTCCAGATCTACCTGCTATGTTAGGGGGTCTTCCTGAAGATGCTACTGACGATGAAAAACTTGCCGCATCTGTGGAAGGTGCGAGATTGCAATCTGATTCAGACTCGTTTCTCGGCAAAGTAGGTGGGGATATGTTACGTAGCCCGACCCTACCTCTATCTCTTGCAGCCTCCTTAGCTCCATTTCCTGTCCCGGGTGGATTCAAGACTAAGTTACTTAAAGAAGGGCTTATCGGAGGAGCAGAGGGACTCGCTGAGACTGCTTCAAGTAAGCAACAATTTCTTGCTGACCCAGATGCCACAGACTACGGCCTTAATACATTAATGGGAGCCGGAGCTGGTGCGGGGTTTGTGGGAGCGGGTGAAGGTTTCAAAAAAAGCGCAGGCAAGATTAAAGATAAGTTCTTTTCGGGAACTGGCGATAAGATCCGGAATGAGGCTTACGATCTATGGAAAGACATAGTACAACAGAATGTTCCAAAGCCCCTACAAGTAGGTCCACTTAATCCCAACACTCCTGCGGCTAAGAAGATACTCGGAGGTAAACGTGGGGACGAGTACGAAAAGGGAGCATTATCTTGGTACAAGGATAGGCTTGGCATTAAAAATGAGGACGATTTATACCCGGGACTTGGACTTGCTAATCGAAACTCAGCAGCCGCCACAGATCTACGGGCGCTCGCCACTCGTAGTCCGAAGCTATATCGTCAATGGGAAAATACTTATCAGAAGTTAATCAAAGGGATTGACAAGCAGATTAATTACTCAAAAGCCCCCACCCTAGAGGGTGCAGGCGATTTGATGGTAGAATCAGCAAAAAAAGCTAAGGACAAGTTTTTCTCTAAGCGCCAAAATACTTACAAGAATATCTTACAGAGCGACAAAGGCTTAGAGATTGACAAGGCCATGGATGACGATGCTGTAAAATCTTTTAAAGGGGAATTAGAGAAGTTAGTAGAGGATCTTCAAAGTCAAAAGAACAAAGCCTCTCGCATGGAAGACACTGTGGAGGAGGTTCCTACTCTAGTTCCAAGCAACACTATCGTTGACCCTTCCGGGCAACCCGCTATGGTTACTGGAACTAAACAACAAGTAACGGGTCAAAAACCTGTTTTATTTGACAACCCCAAAGTTGCCCCCAAAGTTAATGCAGCCATTGATGCACAAATTGAAAGAGCTAAGGGTTTAATAGTGTCGTTAGACTCTCGTCTAAATGGCTCGTTGCCCGCAGGCACTAAGAATAAGGATGGAAACACTCTTGCGTTTGAAATAAACAAAGTGCGCTCAAGCCTGCAAAACGATGCGGTGATGGGGAACCCTCTAGAGAAAAATCCGATTGAAGATAAAGTAATTTCAGACTTGAGGGATATGACTCGTGACTTTATCATGGATGCTACTAAAAAAGCAGATCCATCAACTTACGAAACACTAAAGAAAACCAATGAAGAAATCACTAACTTCTTAAAAGACATGGCATTTCTTAAAAAAGACTTAGACCCGACTAGCTTAAAAGATGCGAAGGCGGTGGCCAAGGCAGTTATGGGTAACAGTAAAAAGTTGGGGGCTCTTAAAAAGATTTTTGTGGGCTATGGTAACTCAGACGTAGGCACATTTAATCAAATAAGAGATGCTTGGATGAAGCATAAGCTGATTAGAACACAAGCTACTACAGGGGAGGTTAAAGACAAGTTGCTAGGTACTTTAGATGACAACAAAGAACTCATCAAGGACTTGTACAACAACGTCTCGTTTGAAGAGTTAAAAATGTACATTAAAGGGCTAACTTCTATTGGAGACCCTCAGTTAATCGGATTAAGTGGGCAGTTGAAAGACGTGAAAGATGCTGTAGGTTTACCGGCTAGTCCCAAAGAGGCAGTCACTCTAATGAAGGCACTTTTATTAAAAAACCAAAAAGAGGTAGATCCTCAAGATACTAAACGACTAGCAGATATTTTAACAAGTCAAGAAAGTGCGCTCACAAGCGAACTTGGCGAGGGCTACGCCAAGCCGACAAGTCTCACTTACAAAACACTATCGAACCTAAATAACTTGGGAGGCCCGCCCCGTGGTAAAATTAGTAAAGGTCGAGCAGTGACAGATGTCTCTGATGATGAATCTAGACAAGTTAGAAAACGCAAGAAAGATATATGGGAAGTAATAAGTAAATGACTGCATTATTTTATAGCTCACCGAGAGCCCGATTTTTTGACTCAAACGCCAACCCACTTTCATCAGGGAGTGTGGAGTTCTATTTTGCCGGCACTACTACCCCTAAAGAAATATACACCGACAACACAACTGACAACCCTGCCCAAAACCCGCAACCCTTAGATATTGAGGGCTATGTTCGAGACGGGGGTGTTTGGCTTGGTAATGGGCTATACGATGTTGTGCTTAAAGATGTAAATGGAGTCCTAATTTGGACTATGCCCAATGTTGAGGGAGCCCCAAGCGGACCCACTGGAAATATTGGGGGGACTGTTTTCTTAGGAACAATAGATGATTTGGTCAATTTGGATACATCTCTGTATGTAGCAGCTTATGTTTTTGGCTACTATAGCCACAATGATGGAGGGCAAGGGTGGTTTGTCTTTGACGAAACCTCCTCAGAGAGCCCGGACGGGGGAGCGATCATTGCCCCTCTCGGACTACCCGCCCAAGGTAGATGGAACCGAGTCTTTGAAGACGATAAGTTAGCTTGCACTCAGTGGGGTGCTTGTCCTAGCGCACCAGGTTCTGTTAATGCCAACTTAGTTGCTTGGACAAATTATGCAGACGGAGTGGGTAAGCGAAGTAGAATGTGGATTCCTGAGGGAAACTATGTTGTGACTCCGGGGTCGGTAGTTGTAAACCAAGATATAACAGTAGATGCTGGAGTTACATTTGAGACAAATGGCCCAGGTGCGTATTTTATTACAATCAACGGGACATTTAACATTTTAGGTGAAGCTGTCTTGGAGAATCCCGCAGGGATTGGGTCAGCATTATACGACTTTAAAACACAGACATACCCTGTATCTAATGGAGAGGTCTCCCCTAGTTGGTACACAACTGAGGCTCTCTGCATGGAGTGGGCAGGGTCTACTCCCATTATTATAAAAACCCCTTTGTTGGTGAGCTTATCAGCTCCCTCTTCTCCGGTGCATCTTAGGTTTCGGGATGCAGGGTCTATAGATGTTCGAAGTAATACTTTGTCCATCGCTCGAGTGGAGATTTCAAACCCACTCGCACAAGTTTTCACACACCCTGCAGGTTTACCTCAAACGCCTATTTCAATACAAGCAGGCAACACTGTCTATACACGGAGTTTTGGGGGTTGGCAAGAGTTTACAGAATCCTCACTATCCGGAGTCATAGTTCAAGTCAACGATAATCTAGTGGTAAACACTTCGTCAAATATTTCAGGTCTCGGCTCAATCTACAGCCAAGGCGGGTATATCCAAATACCTGCCACATTTGCAGTGACATTTCCTTCAGTAGTAGGACCGCAGACTGTGAGATGTGTTGGGGATGGGGATGTTACATTCTCGGACAATAACTACTCTCGTTCTAGATTTGTTATCACCAATCAAGCAGATTTCAACGGGTTCGTCAATTCGGCTGCAAAGTCGGGTGTAGTGGATGCCGAGAACCTGAATACTTCTTTGGCTTTAGATCTAACAGGAGTCTCTCCCGTAACAATTAAGAATCTATACCTATCCGGTGGAGTGACCGGTAATGGAGACATTGAATTTATAAACTGCAATATAGGAGGGACGTTCTCGGTAGCGGCTGCAAGTATTGCCGCAAGAGGTTGTCAGATCCAAAGTGTATTGACTGCCCTAGAAGTGACATTAACTAATTGTCAAATACAGGCAAATGTTTCCTCTGAGAAACTTGTAGTAAAGGGCTGCACTATTGAGGAAAATGTAGAACTGGTCCCCACTGCTTCGTTAGGTTTATGGTATTTTGACATTACCAATAACCAATTCTTTGGGGGGTATATTAAGCCAAACGGCACTAGCCTTGCCACTAAAGGTTATATTTTAAATAATGACTTTCAGTTCCCTGCAACTCAGAGCCCTAGTACCTTTCTATACATCCCCATTGACGATACAAACTTTAATTTGACCGGGGAAATATACGTCAAGGAGAGCAGCACTCCAACAGAGTACCCAATCGCATACAATATCCGAGTAGCGGATAACACCCCTGCGGCAGAGACTCAGAATTTTCCCGAACCTGTGGTGGGTACTAGACTACTACAAACAGTAATTAAAGGACATTGGCGATCCCCTGCTCAGTTGGGGGGAGCTATAATTGTCAATTCGGAGACAATGTTACTGCCGTACATTGCTGACGATCTTTGGTATAATTGTTGTCTAGCAACCCAAGGAGTGCTAGACACTGGAGTAACAAGTGGCGAGCTTCGAGTAGCTTCTAAAGTAACCCTCCGCTCCACTCCCGGATCGGGTTTTGAAGTAGACGTGGAATGTGACACACTCCAACCCACTAACCTTGAGAGCTATAGCTATATTTTAGACCTCTACCCTCAAAGGAACTTATAATGGCATTTCAGCTAACCCCTAACCCTAAATTTCAAGCCTTTGACAACAACGGCAACCCCTTAACTGGGGGTAAAGTTTACTCCTATTTAGCCGGGTCAAATACTCCCGTGGACACCTATACGGATGCAAGTGGGCAGACAGCTAACTCAAACCCAATCATCTTAGACTCTAGGGGTGAGGCAAACCTTTGGTTATCTCAGAATTTGGTATATAAACTTGTGCTGACGGACTCTGCGGATGTAGAGATATGGTCCGTAGATAATATCTCAGTGGCATCGGGGGCGGGTGGTGGTCCCGGAGCCGATGAGTTTGTTAAAATATCGGGGACTGATTTAGCCTCTCAGTATTTAAGTGAGAAGCTAGTAGCAGGCGCTAATATCTCACTTAACGTGTTAAACTCAGGAGCGGTAGAAAAACTTGAAATATCTGCGGCAGATGCTAATATTCAGTGGGGAGATATTACTGGTACACTTAGTAACCAAACTGATTTACAAACAGAACTAGATACATTATCTGGAGATATTGCTACTAACACATCTGACATAGCTACTAATACTAGCAACATAGCTACTAATACTAGCAACATAGCTACTAATACTAGCAACATAGCTACTAATACTAGCAACATAGCTACTAATACTAGCAACATAGCTACTAATACTAGCAACATAGCTACTAATACTAGCAACATAGCTACTAAT
>UPTG01000609.1_pt1 | contig 28945 bp, 42 predicted proteins | sample 2160121 | NCBI WGS metagenome assembly UPTG01 (sample SAMN06266255, study PRJEB28933) | marine metagenome | isolation source: Columbia River Estuary | place: USA:Columbia River Estuary, USA | collected 2014-07-27
CTTGAACATTTTGAACAAGAGGATAATACTACAGGTTCTCAAGAGTTAGCGTGTGTAGGTGGAGCATGTGAAATAGTGTAAAGTTGTAACTTGTTATAAAACTAAGGGGCCTTAAGTGGCCCCTTTTTATTCTTCGTCTTCTAGTGCAGAAACAACCCCTGCTGTCGTTAGTAACCCTGCGGCCCCTGCTGTCCCTTGTAGTTTTCTTTTAGCTGAATTAGCTCTAGCTACGTCAGCCTCAGTAACTTGAGGTTTAGAAAACTTCATGGCTCTTTTTGTATAAGCCTCGTTTGTTTCTTTTGGCAGTTGTTTTACACCTGTTACTTTTTCTGTTTCTTTCAGTGCTTTGTTAATCTTTCTTTTTGTCATGTTGGTTTTTATTTGTTTGTTGTTATACTTAGCACCTGTTTTAATTGAAGACTCAATCAGCGGAGAGACAGTGATTAAACCATGACCACCAACAGGGTCTTTACCAAAGATGTCATGTCCATCACTCAACATTGTATACATCTTTTCTTTGTTAGGATCAACTACAACAAAAGCATTAACACCGCCCAGTTCTTTTTGTCTTGAATTATAAGACTGCTGTGTAACTAAGTAACCTTCAGGTTTTTTAATGTCTGTTAAATTTCTAGCACCAACAGAGTTCCCTGCTTCGTCACTTACTCTTGCCATTTTTATAGCTTTAGTGTCTAATAGTTTATTAAAAGAATCTAAAACTTTTTGTTCTCCTTTTTTAAGCTTAGAACCTTTAAGTGTTTTTGCTCTAGCCCTTAATAAATCATTTACAACTTGACTAGGCTGACCGCTAACACCTAGCTTTTTCATTAGTTGATAGGTGTTGTTGTTTAAAGTAGAAGCTATCTGCATAAACTCTACCATTCCTTCAGAGTCTAATTTAGCTTTGGGTTTTGTCCCTGTAGATTTTCGGAGGTTATTAACGACTTTTAAATAGGTGTCTGTAGATTTTCCGTGAAGTGACCTAACTACCTGCGCCCCTCCTCCTGAAAGACCAATAGATTCTACGTAACCTACATTTTTATCTACAGAAGGGTCTTTAATTTGATAGTCATATCTATAGTTTTGTTTTTTAATATGAGGGCCATCAGTCAAATGCTTGGTAGCTCTTTGAATTATAGACTCTGGAATCTCACCTGTAGTTCTAAATCCTTGACCTATGCCCTTAGACAGGGTGGCTCCGTCTGATCTAGCAATTCTTGAATCTAAATAGTTAAGCCCCACAACGCTTTTTTCAAGTAAGGAATCCTCTGGCATATCAAGTTGCCTATTAATAGCGATAGCTGTCTTTTCTGCGTCTTGTCCAACATCACTTGCCCAATCATCTAACTTTCTATCAGAAATACCTAAAACCCTGCGTTTTGCAACAGCCGCAGGATCAATGCTTTCCCTAACAGCAGGAGCTACAGACTTTCCGTATTCTTTTAGAAAGTTTATTCCCCCTTTTACAGGGTTAGTATAAAACTCAGCAATATCTGTTGGGACGTTTTGCGCCACTCTGTTAACTAAGTTACCTGCGCTTGAGAAGAGACCCTTACCTCCTCTGGCTAAAGATGGCCCTGCCACTGGAACAGCCCCTAACATAGCCAACATTCCTGCTGTTCCGTAGTTTCCCGCCTCATATTCATCAGCAATATCGGCAGACATCAAACCACCACCAACAGCAGGTAGAAAGTCACCTACAGATAAAAGGTTTTCTGCTTGCCTATAGTTTTTCCGTTCTCCACCTAAAGACTCCGCAAGGATGTTCCTTATGGAGTCTCGCCAAGTAGGATCAACAGCAGTAATTGAACCTACATCGTCATCAGCAGTAGGGAAAAAATCAGGAGTACGTGCATATCTTTCCTGCGTGTTGACAGTATACTCTCCCAGAAGGTCTCTTAAAAAGCTATCATACTCTTTATCAGCCATTTAACTATCCTATTGTCTAAAGTAGTTACGCATTTCCGCTTGCTCTTCTTCAGACAGAGCATCCATTGTGTCGCTGACAATAAAACTTGCGAACTTTTCCATAGCTTCAGGAGATTTAAACGTCATCTTTTCAAAAGCAAGTAACTTGTTCACAGCTTTAGGATTAGAGGCAGCTTTTGATAGAAAAATAGGAGTAGCTAAGACTATAGAGGGTGCTACAAACGCCCCTACCATAGCACCTAAAGCCCCACCTGTTATGGCTACACCTGCACCTGCGCCAACAGAAGAAGATAACCCTTGAAGAGCTTGAAACTCTTTACCTCTTAGAAATAAAGTACCGAAGTTTCCTTCTGGTCTTTTACTGGCTTCAGAAAACAGATTAAATATCTGCTTTGTCCTTGCGTAGTCTTCACCCATAATAACTTTTAATCTTTTGTCTGCGTCTGGTTTACTAAATTGGGCGGCTAGACTATTGTAACGTGAAATATCAAAATCAGGAGAAGATACATCAGGAATCAAGTTTCTAAGGAAAGACTGTTTAATGACTTGTTTTGCTTCCTTAGCTGTACCATAGGCTATTTCTGAAGGTAATCCCTCTCTCTTACCTATTTCTTTATAAGCCTCATCTATGCTTTTCATAAAACCTTGAATTTTGTCACTATTAGATTGAGTAGTCAACATAGCGCCTAAAGCTTTATAATCACCAATTTCTGCTCTCATTATTGTATTTTTATTTAACACAGGAAGCAAACCAGACAGTCCTTCTTTATAGGAAGTCTTTAGTAACGCATATTCCTTTGCCATTTTAGGGTCAGCTTGTTTTAAAGTATTTATAAAAGAATCTTTTAAGATACCTTGTAATTTTATAAGTTCTCCATCAGCCACTGAATTATAGTTTTGCGTTCCTTTAGTTCCAAACTGACGCATTTGTGCTGACATCATTTTATCAAGACGAATTAAAGCTTGTGCTGACATATTTCCGTATTCTAAAGTTCCTGCTAGTTCTTTTTCAATATATGCTATAGTAGCATCGTCAAGAAGTATTTTATCTTTAGTCACCACTTTACCATCAACTACATCTGAGGTTTTTATAGTGTTTTGTTTTAAGTATGACTCTAGTTGTTTCTTAATTCCTGCCGTGTTTACAGTTCTGTTTTTAACTTGACTCATAATAGAATCTAAACCGTCACCATAGGAATCACTAAGTGCTGATCGACCTGCGGATAAAATGTCAAACATTGCTTCCCCTAGATCGGAAGGAGACGCACCAGTTCTTAAGTCAACAGCATTAGCTATGTCGTTCAACGCTGACTGTGCCGCTTCATTTACTTTCTTTACATTACCTGTGGCTTCCTTACCTGATAAAAGACCTGCATCCCCTATCTTTTCAGCAAAGACAGCAAGACTAGAGGCTTGTCCTGTTTGATACCTCGTTAAACTAGACCCACTTTCTTCTAAAATCTTTTGAGTTGCTTTTAAAGACTCAGCTGATCCTGTCTCTAAACCTTCCTTTATTATTTCTTCCGCTACTTCCTTTGGCCCATAACCTAAAGCGGCTTTGGCGGCTAGATATGGCCCTTTTAAATACTTACCTAAAGTTAAAGTTGCTACATCAAACCCTGCGGATATTAAAGCTTCTTTAACAGCAGATTGAAAGTCCAGTTCTTTACCTTCCAAAACATCAGATGTTAAAGACCCTGCTCCTGTCCCTACTGAACCGCCTATGATTCCCCCTGCTACCATTCCTGGAGGGCCTAAAGGAATACCTGCCGCGGCTCCTGCAAGACTACCTCCAAGACCCAAAGGTATTTCCATGTTTCCCTTAAGGAAATCACCTACGTCCTGATACCAAGGCAAGTCTTCTTCTGTAGGAGTTGGTTTTGGAGCAAAGTCTTCAAGAGTAGCCAAGCCGCCAGAAATTGCTAAGTCTTTGACTACTTCTTCACTGGTTCCCACAGGTACGTCATAAATAGTTTCACCGTTAGGAAGATCAACATCATAAAGTTTACTCATTATTTCCCCGCTCTTTTTTTCAACATATCAAACGTTACTTTTTCGTTTTCGGGTTCTTTATCTTCCTTTAACAACTCTTGTACAAAAGCATTGTATTCGTCAAAGTCTTCTGAATCAGAATATAGTTTAGCTTGTGAAATTCTTTGATTCATATCTTTAATTAATCTTTTAATAATTGCACTATTAGCTTTGTTTCCTCTTCCAACTGTTGCCGCTATTTCTAATAAGGCCATTCTTTCAGGATCAGAAATAACACCACCAAAGATAGGCTTTAACGACTTAAAAGTTTCCATAGCTAACACACGCTCAAAGTCTGCTCTATTGCCGCTAGTTACACCAAAGAAATCTTCTATACCGTAAGCCGCTATGTTGATAGGGCCGCCTGTTGGTAAAGTTTCAAGTATTTTTTGAGCTTCCTCAATGTTCTTTTTATTATCAAGTAAAGCAGGTAAACCACCAACAGCCTGAGTTTTGTTTTTTAGAAATTCTTTTGATTTCTCTTTAGCTGTTGACGTTTCAATTATTCTTGCTTGTTTTTCTGCTGAAGTCTCTCCAGAAGAACCAACAGGAGTAACATTTCCTACAGGTTCAGTTGGCCCCGAAGCATCAACAGGGGAAAGAGATGTTGAAGTAGTTTTAGTTTTTGGGTCTTTTATTTGTGTTCCATAAAAATAATTCCCTTCTTCATCTACCCATTTATCTGATCCTCCAAACTGAGCATTAACATCTCCTGTAGCATCAGGTAAAAAGTCTTTTAAGTTTTTAGCTGTGACAATTCCTGATTGTACTAACATCGCTAACTGAGGTAGTTCAGGATATTTTTCCTGTACATACGTAGATAAAGAAACCCTATCAGCCATTCCTTGATCTTCAAGCTCTTGTTTTTCTAAAACTGCCTGTTGTTTTTCTAAAATAGCATTTCTTTGTGCTATTGTCCTAGCGGCCCCTACTTGATTTCCTGAAGACATTTGTAACTTAGCAAGCTGACTTAAATCGTCAGGATTTTCAGGATTCATATTAGGAAGTAATTTTTCTAGTTGTTCCATAGGGTTGTCTGGAACTTCTCTTCCTGTTAGTTTAGCAAACAGCTTACCTACGGCCCTGCCGCCACCTCCTGCTTCTTGAGCAAGTCTTTGATTTCTTGTAAGAGGTTGAATTGGTTGCGTAGGAGTGCCTGTTAATAAGCCTACTAAATCTCGATCTGCCATTATATTGTCCTATTAATAATTTGTTATTGGGTTTTAGACCAATTAGCCACCACCGCTACGACCACCGCCACCACTAGCGCCAGCAGTAACTGCACTTTCTATAGTACCAAGTAAATCATTCCAGAAACCACTTCTAGCGTCATCTTTAGCCGCTTGCGCCCCAAAGATACCACCTACACGTTCTCCTGTCTTAGGGTTATAATTTGTTCCTAATGTTTGTCCAATGTAACCACCTTCCTTGTCAAACAAGGTTTTTAACATTGATTCAACATTTAAGGCCGCACCTGTTTCTCTACCGCTTTGTGCTAAGGATGCTGTAGGAGTAGCTAGTTTATAAAGCTCACCTAACTGTTGCTGTGGTACGTAGCCTAGACCCATAAGACCACTAGCTAAACCGAAAGCTTGCTGTCTGTCTGCCTGAGACTGTCCATAAGCTTGATAAGCCGCTTCATTACGTGCTTGTTCTTGCGCTAACGCTTGTGCAAATTGCTCTGGACTACCGCCATACTGAGCAGTCATTAAACCTAGCCTACCCTGTCCTCTTAAACGGTTCTCTAGCTCAAGTCGTTGACGTTCTTCCTCTGGGCTTTGTATGCCTCTTATTTGCTCGTATAAAGCCTTTTGTCGATCAAGAGGATCACCGCCTAGCTCATCTAGGAAACCGCCTGACATGCCAAACAGACGGTCTTGCATAGCCTGTTGTTCTTCAGATAGGTTCATATCAAACCCACCTTCAGCGTTGCCTTGTATACCACCTGTGCTAGATGTAACACTAAAGGGAACAAACTGTGACTGCTCGTATCCTTGCTCACCTACGGCAGTACCACGCTCTAGTGTTTCATCTCTAAAGTCTGTTTTTCTTTTTATATCTCTTTTTAAGCTCTGATAAGCTTGACCTGATGATAACAAGTCTGATAAAAAACCCATTAGTAACTCCCTCCGCTAATTGTACCTGATAGTGTTCCTGTGAGGCTACTTGCTGATAGTGTTGAAACAGTAACTACACCTGTGAATGTTGGCCCTGACAAGTCTGCTTTAGTTGCAATAGCTGTAGCGATAGAGTTAAACTCATCGTTTATTTCTGTACCTTTTACTATTTTACCTGCACTACCTGTTGGTAAATTATCTTTAGCCATAAAGTCTGTGGCTTTTGTATAATTACTCATTAAAAAAGTCTCCCTAATAATACGTTTATATCAATTTTTTGTATTGAAAATTCACTACCGCTAATTGTAGACTCTAAACCAACAGTGACTACGTTTCCATGTCCTGAACCGTGTACATTAGGTACTTGAGTTTGAGTACCTGCTGTGTATTCAGAAGTTGTAACATTGTATTCGCTTACACCATAATAAGCTATGTTTGGGTTAGTTCTTTTAGAGTTAAAAGTTTGTTTGTAATAGGAGTCTGAGTAATCATATCCCCAACTTAATACAGACTGTGCCTCTGCATCTCCAATGATTGTCATTTTAAACTTCTTAAGAAACTTAATGTTTGACGAGTTTCCAAAATCTAAAGGATTGCTAAAATAAGATAAAGGATAAGAAGAAACTGAATAAGTATACGTACCGCCAACAAGAGTACACAAGCCATCTACAAAACCTGTGTATTTGTATATGCCTCCTTGTCTTCCCATATATATAAAGCCTTCCTGCGTTCTTGTATAACACAACGCAATAGGAGTTGCCCACGTAGTAACTCTGTGTGATCCATCAGGTAACGCCTGTCGCATATCAAAACAGTACGTTATGTTGCCTGTAGGTAAAGTTAAAAGATAGAAGGCTTCCTCTGGGCTATACAAGGACTTAACAGAAGATAGCGTAGAGTCTAGTATTCTTTCCTCGTTGACCTGCCGTACTAAGTCATTCCTGACGTTTCTGCTTATGTCTCTCATCGGCATAGACTTTTCTTGAATGACTCTACCAAAGCTACGCACACCTGCGTCAGACAGGAACACAATGTCAGTACCTGTGTGCTGTACAGAATCTCTAGCAACACAACCTACACCTTTGACAGTATCATGTAAAACCATTGTAGTAGGATTGTCTGCACCTGAATAAACAACAATAGACATCCTACCAAAAATAATAAGAAAGTTATTGTGTGCCGCAAGTGCTACAACTTCATCATAACCAGAAGGCCATACTGTTGTTAAGTCAATAGCACCTGTAGAACCACCATTCCAATCATTTCCATTAAGAAGGTCTGACCAGTATATAGTATGTTTATTGCCTGTGATGTCTGCTATCCATAAACGACCAAAAGCCGCTAATACTTCATTGGCTTGATAAGGAGCATCAACACTTCCTGCAATTAGAAGAGTAACTGTGTGACTGCTTCCTGATCCTGTTAAAGTTGGAGAAAAAGAGACTGCACCTGTTGTTTTATAAGTAAATTTAAAACCATCAGATGCATCGTTTAATGCTACAGTAAATAATAAATTACTATAATTAGAAGCACCTTGTATTGCAGTGACTTGTTCAGCAACACTAGTGTAGGATGCAGATGCTATACTAACTGTTGTAGTGCCGTCATTAACTACAAGTGTTGTCGTCTCTGAAGCTGTTGCTGTTGCATTGAATACCGAAACAATACCATTAGGGCCGTCAAAACCTGTAACTGATGTCAGCTTAACAAGTCCTTGGCTTCCAGAATCAGTGTAAACTAAAGGCTCATGTCCTGTCTGGTAAAAATAAACATGATCATTAAAGTTTACAATCTTCCACTTGTTATTATTTATAGTGTAACCTGATGGAGTTATGTCAGTTAAAGTACCAACGCCACTAAATATCTTATTGTTACCTGCTGAGAAAACAATCTTATCTCCGCTTTTATCTAAAGATTCAAAGATTGTCTCTACTTTTACAGTGTTTGTACCTACTGTAGAAGCCCCTGTAGTGTTCTCAGTTGAAGACAGCAATACTGAGCCTTTTCTAGCCCCTACTCGTCCTAGTTTATCAATAACACAGTTAGTTGCAATAGACGCATAGCTAGGGTCAAGACCCACAGGAGAATCCTGCGTGTTGATACCTCCAAACGCAGGTGCATTAATTGTTACATTCTGTAGTTGTTGAGCCACTATATAGGTCTCCAAACAGTTTCTTCTGGGTGTCGAGCTACGTCAAATGCAATCATGTCGCCTAGTGTTTGATCCGCTATGGCAAACAGTTCTGCTGATGATGTACCGCCAGTTTCCCCTCGCTCTCTTGAAGCTAAAGCAACAGCATAATGTATTACAGGATTAGAAGGCACATGTAAAATTGCTGAATCTTCAACTAGTGTCTCTTTCTTATCTATAGTGTTGACACGTATAAAATAGTTATCATCTGGAATAGGATATAAATCAAGGATTGCCTCCCCATTATCATTAAAGCCATTCCAAGAATAATAAGCAGGAGAACCCTTAGCTGGAGGATTGTTTAGAAAAGCATTGTTCATCCAACTAGATGTCACAGGCTTTAAGAAATAATTAGATGTGTCATTTATAATATCAAGAATTTTAAGACTGATGTCAGAACCTTCAAGCTGATACCTAAAAATATCAGTTGTTGTGTCAATAGTAAAAGTAGTTCGTAAAGCTGACCAATCCCAAGAGTCCTCTACAATCCTTTTAGAATCATTTACAAACTCTCCTATTAACCTTGAATAGCTATTTTCTGACACAGACTGAATTGTATCGTCTTCTCTTAGCCTTCTTAGTACACTCTGTACAAGCTGTAAGTAAGTCATTAGATTGTGTATCCTTGCTTTGTTAATTGCATTATTTGTCTCTCTGTACGCCCTTAGCTTTCTCTACTGTTCTCATGGCTCCAAGACCTAACATACCTAAAAGAACAGGCATCATTTCAGATAGAGCAATTAAAGGTATTACTATTTCAGATTCAACCAAGGCTAGTATAAAGTTAGCCATAGGAATCAAGATAAAATTACCTGCCATGCCCATTGCACAAATCCAGCCTACTGCTGGCCGCCAACCCGCGACAAACATATTGTTATGTGCGGCTTCCACTTTGTTTACTTCAAGCTGTCCCTTGGCAAGCTCATGTGCGTGTCTTTCTGCCATTGTAGCTATTCGGTGAGCTAGTAAGTTTTTCTGATCTTTATTCTCTACAAACTTATCTAATAAACTTGAAATAGGTTCAATCAAAGAAGGAAGAATAGACATTATGCAGTTCTTTTCCACATGTATACAACAATGGAAGGCTGTATGTTGTTGTGAGCTACACCGCCCCCAGTAGCCTCTGTGTTGCTAGAGGAAGACTCAGCTAACTGACCAGCGCCCCCACGGTCATTATTAATTGCAGTATATTGCATAGCAGTAAAACTATGCGTGTGAGCAGGAAGTTCATCAGTAGTCAACGTATGCGTCTTAGCGCCTATTGTTTCTTCCGCTGTGTCAAAGTCTGTATCTTCGCTATCTAAACTTACAAGCGTTCTACCTTTTCCGAATCTTTCCCAAGTTCCACCAAAGAGTGTACTAGGCGGTGTAAAGTCCACAGAGATATAAACAGCACCTACAGGATAAGCCTGTAATGCTCCTGCAATCTCAACTACAGCATTCGTACTATCTTTAACGTACAGTTTTTTATCGGCAGTATTGACTGCTAACTCAGCACCAAAAGTAGTAGAGCCGTTACCTACTGCAAGATCAGAAGCAAGAGGAGCGCCAGTAATGTTTCTTGATTTAGTTAAAAGAATAGTCATATTTATTTCTTACCTAATAATTGTTGAACTGTATCTGTCTCATAAATTCTAATGCCTAGCCAGACAATAGTAAATAAACTAGCCAAGGGAGGCAACCAAGCGGCTAAAGAAAGAAACCCTGTTGAGGCCGCAATCACATCTACAGTTTGTTTACTTTGTTCGTCCAGCATAATAAGTTCCTTTTATTTCTCTGACATTGCTTGTGTTGTTTGATAGCGGAAGAATATACCACCCATTCCAAATAGGATGCTAGCTAACATAATAGTTTCAGCAGATAAGTTAAGCTGTAGGACGTAGACTTGTAGAGCCGCCAAGGTTACACCAAAGACTTGCCACCTGTTACTACGGCTACGCCAGAATTGTTTTACTCTGTCCATAATTCTACCCACTCTTGATTGTCTTCATCCCACTTGTACATACCTTCCTCTGGATAGGGTACAGGTGAGTCCCATAAACAAGTATCTTCGTTCAGTGTCCAGCTAGGGTAGGGCTGAGGAGGTATGAAAGCATCACGCTCCTCATCGAATGTGTAGCCAATCCCTGCATAGTTCTTTCGAAAGGGAGTACCATCGTTAGCGTGAACACCGCCACTAGTATTGAAGCTGGTGCGCTTTGCTCCGTAATATTCTTCCCAGTTAGTGTCGCCTTCGTCTTTACCGACAAACACCTGAGTGACTATGTTGTTATCTAATACTGCGTAATGTGCCATAGTGATTATCCAAAGGTTACTGTGTCAGATGGGCCAGCGGCTGTGATTTGAGTAACAGTATTTCCTGAGTGAGTTGACGAGCTAGAAGTAACGCCAGCAGAGAATGTTGCTGTTACAGAAGTAGGATAAATTAAAAGTATAATACCTGAACCCCCACTAGCCCCATTTCCTGCATTTCCTCCACCACCACCACCACTATTGGTTCCTCCAGCTTGCGGCAACACACTTCCATTGCCTCCATTACCGCCACCGCCTGTAGAGTTATTACCGCCTCCTAAACCTACTGAGCCAAAACCACCGCCTCCACCGCCTTCACCGAATTTCTGAGTCAAACCTGATGCGCTTATTTGCGTTCCAGCGCCACCGTTTCCAATAGTGGTGCTTGTGCCGTTGAGTCCTGCACTTGCAGTTCCACCACCGCCTCCTGATCCATAGACTGGGCTAACACCTGACCCAATACCACCGTCATATCCTTGTCTTGGAGGGCCAGCTATTCCAGTGCCAGCTGGCGCTCCGTAATAACCAGTTCCACCACCACATCCTCCCGAACCTACTCCGTGAGAACCGCCATAACCACCACCGCCTCCACCTGTAGAGGTATGGCTAGCAAAAGTAGAGTTAGAACCGTTGTTTCCTGTATGGGTGCCATACCCTGAACCTCCTGCTCCAACTGTTACTGAGTAAGCGGTATTTTTAACATAAGTAGAACTGTCTGTAGCCGTTAGTAATCCACCGCCACCGCCAGCACCCATAGGATTTCCGTTACCTCCACCAGAAGCACCACCAGCTTGCACAGCGTAAGTAAGTTCAAATGGCCCTTCACCACCACCACGACCAACAGCCTTGCCGATAGAGAATGCACTTACATTAGCGCCAATCATGCAATTATCGCATGTATGCCAGTAGCTGTAGTACCAGTAGCAAGCACACGCTTAACAGAACATACTAAGTAAAAGTTATCAGGAACAGCTATTGTGCGCGTAGTTCCATCTATATTATGAAATGATACGTTTCCTGCTCCTGTGATGTATAGGCCAATAGCAATGTTATTGGTTACGCCATCTGAACCGTCAGGAGGTGAGGTTAAAGTAGACTGTCTATATCTAGGGCTAGTTCCTACGTTATCTGCACTATCAGAAGGAGTCACAGGAAACATGTCAGTTACGCTTCCGTTAAGTTCTTCTCTTTTCCTGTCTATAAATGGATTTGACATTTTAAAACCTCGTTAAATTAAGATGCGGACAATGCGCCTAACTGCCCAATGTGAAAATAAAAGTTACCAGATGTATTGCTAACTGGAGTAGCTTCTAATTGATTGTTTGCTTCGTCACCTGTCCATGTAAATGACGGATGATTTGCGCTACCGCCTGTTATTAATCCATTTTTAGCAATCTCTGTCACATTAATTGCATAAGAGTCAGCACCGATTGTATACTTTGTTACAAGAAGAACATAAGAAGAAGTATTAGCGGCCGATAAACTGACAGGTGATGAGTTACTAGCAACAATATGCAATATGCCTGAGTAATTAAGAGAGTTACCAAATATAGAAGCTAAATCTACAACAGGAGTATTAGCGCCAGTAACAGGCAAGTTGTTTACGCGAGTTACATCAATAGGATTAAGAACTGCAACTGTGCTTGCAATAGAACCAGTAAGTTTACAGCTATTAAGAGAAAGTTTATGATTTTCATCAACCCCTCCATTTGTTACTGAAATAGCACCTGTAACACTGTTTTCAGCATACCTGTTAATCTCAACATCAACAGAGCTTAAAAGGTCTGAAGAAGCATTAAACGTTAAATTTGGAGTGCCGCTTAATGTTCCAGATGCAGGGGGTGTAGTTGATCCTACTGTTCTTGTGGTTTTAATAAAAGAGCTTCCGTCTCCGTTTACCTTAAGATAATAAACATTATATGTCGATCCGTTAACAGTATAATTGTTACCTACTACTGGCGTTCCAGAAGGCATAGTGAAAGAAAATTTATTTTGATTCTCTAACTCGCTACGTAACGAACCGTACCCCGAATTAGCTGAATTAGTAGCAGACGTAAAACAAGAATTTAATGTACATCTAGTTCCACTTATTAAAGCATCATCATCAAATGTTGTATTTGCTTCAAACAAAAAACCCGACCTTAAAGATGATTCAGCACCACAATTATCAAAAGAAACACCTGATGTATTTCTTACTCGATACCCATAACGACCAGTATTGTCAGCGCCACAGGCTGTAAAGTTACTGTAACTTACGTCTGAAATTAAGAAACCTTGTCCTGTGGTAGTAGTATTTAGCGCATAGCAGTTTTCTACGTTTAATGAAGTGTTGTAACCGCCACTAAAATCGAAACCTGTTACACCGCCCTTAGATCGACACTGAGTCATTGTCACCATAAAGCAACGATGAACGAGGAAACAGGAGGCTGTGAAGTTTTGGCTAAAAACTCTTTCAACAAGTATCTCACTTCCAGCGACAAGAGGGGTTCCACCTTCTAGTTCAAGTCCAATCGCCACACGATTGTTTCCTAACACTTGAAAGTCTTTAAACGCGCAGTAAGTAGGGTTTAATGCTTGAATAGCTTGCCATTGCGCGGACTCACCATTGCCCACAAACCCTTCCGCACAATCAATAATAGTGTTATGAATTCCTTCACCCTGTAAGGTAACAGATGTTAATTTTTCTACTCCCTCTCCAGTTGTACGAATTACAATAGGTGACTTAATGTAGTATCGACCTACTGGAAAGTAAATTACTCCACCTGTAATGTAGTCACTTCCAGTATCTAAACTATCAATAGCCGCTTGAATTGCTGGTTGCCAGTCAGTACCACCAGAAGAAAGGCTTTCAAAATCTTTTATGTTGACCTGAGCGCCTTTGATCATTCTGTTTGTTGCTTTTGTTAAAGCCATGTTATTTTCCTTATATTTTATTTAGCAACCCAACCAGTATTGGTTGTGCCAGATTCTTTGATGTATAAAGATGTATTAGCGCCTCCGTTATTTCGATACCAAACGGAGCCTACTCCAGCAAGCACTACACCTTCAGGAGAACCTGATCCAGAACCCTCGTAATGAATAGGAAATTTAGTGTAATCTTGTTGTGTAATGTTATCTGTTCTAAAGTTATCTTTAACAATACCTGTACTTGGTATGGTCTCAGCGGTAGATAATTGAGAAATCCAATACGCCTTATAGCTAGTGCCTACCACATTAGTCACTGTAAGTCCTTGCGTTTGATACCAACTAACAACACCTCGATTAGATGCAGTGTCTGCCGCACCTTTTGTATCGTAAGTCTTCACGTTATCAATACAAACATTGCGTGAATCTTCTGAGTACACAGCAGACTTGTATGTCTCGTAGAACATAGAGTTATGGACTGTGATAGACCTAGAGTCTTCAATACCCACACCATTTCTTTTTGCAGTTCTAACAGTAGCGTTGTTAATTACTACATTGCCTGCTTCATGTAATTGAATGCCATCTAATTCAGATGTATCAGAAACAATGTTGTTTAAGTTTATATCGTGAGTACAATATTTAACTACTGGTGTACCGCCAGCATTGCCAGCAGTAGCGTCTTCAGATATGTACTTAATAGTATTACCGCTAACACTGTATATAGGAAATGATCCGTTAAACCCTGCAACACTAGCGCCAGACATATTAAGCCAACCATCAGCAGTAAACAGCGTGCCTGATATGGGCGTTCCTAAGTCAACAGTAACCATTCTTACTGTAACGTTGGCTGTACCACTAGGCGCTACATTAATAACTTCATCTGCCGCAGTAACGGTAGCCCCTGTAAAATCTAAAGTGTTCTCTGCCCTGAATCCGTAACCACAGTTGATTGCACTACAGTTAGTCAGGTTAGTGTTTCTTTGCGGAGCGTGTATTCTAAAGCCCATGTTAGAACAGTCTCGAACAAAGCAGTTAGTTAATTGCGCTCCAGTGTTATACGCTAGAGTAATGCCGTTGCCGTAGTTGTTACCGTCTGCACGACAGTTAGACATAGCTAACTCAGGGGCCAAACAATAGAACCCATTGTCATACGTCCAGTTAAAAGTGTTACAGGAATCAACGACAAGCTGTTCTCCACCAATATAAAACCCTGTAGCACAAGAGTTAGTTGAACAACCGCGCATATAAGTATATGCAGTATTAATTAATATTCCTCTTGGAACGCCAGCATTACCATTTTGATTCCATGAGGTTGCGTTATATACAGTGCAATCAAATATAGAATTTTGTGACTGGGAATTAAACCCTGTGCGAGTCCCAGTAATTACAAAGCCACACCAACCGTCTTTAAAGTAACAATCCCTAATACGTGATCGACTAGCATACTTAAAGTACACACCGCCAATGCCTTTGTTAGAAGAAGTAGCTGAACCATCAGCAACAGCAGTAGACCTTTGCCCATGAAATGCAATATTTTCAACGTGCATTGAATCATTACCAGCCGCATCATTATCGGAGTACGCTTGATTGACAAGAATTGATGTAGCCATCGTAGCTAGGGTTGTACCTGCACCACCTTCTTTTAAAACAGTTGCCTCAATACCATCACCATATAGCTTAGTATTAGACTTTATTCTTAAGGTAGTGTTGATTAGATAAGTGCCACTAGGGATATAAACCTGACCTTTTAAGTCTAACGCGGCTTGAATAGCGGTACTGTCATCTGTAGTACCATCGCCTTTCGCACCAAAGTCTCTAACATTGTTAGGCGCTCCTTCGATCATCGTGTTTGTTGCTTTTGTTAAAGACATATTACTCTCCTAATTCGGGACGAGTAGCAGGGAACGCATCTGTAGAAGGCCACGCCCTAAGTGCTTCCCGATAAATTATATAAGCATCACGCTGTGGATGATCTGTTAAAGAAATAATGTAATCAGTAGAGGCTAGTTCTGAATCTCGCCACTGACGAGCAGTCTCTTCTGCTGTAGGCTCTGGGGGTGTAGGGGCAACCCACTCTTCATAGTGTTCAAAGTTAGCCTCAACAAACTCTGCGTCTGCAACGATGGTATTTGTGATGTTACCGTCAGCATCTTTAACTATATATTTCATTTAATTCTCCTTTACGGTATGTACTGAATAACAACACAGCCTTCACCACCACGGCCTGAGGTAACGTATCCTACGCCATTATAATAACCCCAGCCACCTCCACCACCTATAGAGGCATTACCAGAGGCGGCATTTAATGATTCTTTGTAAATTCCTGCCGCACCTGCTAACGGCCCTGCCGCATAATCGCCACCAATACCGTATGTGTAAACATATGTACCTGTGCCACCAGCACTGCCAGACAACTGGCCCAAACTAGAAGAATAAAAATCTCCTAAAATATCGCAATTACCTCCAGTACCTAAAAAATCTACTATAACCCCGTCATTACCTGCTCCTGTTAAACCAACAGCACCACCGCCTCTCTTCCAGCCACCGCGTCCACCTGCGTTGTTTATGTCTCCATTGGAAGCAGTACCACCAGTAGTGTAAGTGCCACTACTTAAAGCCCCTCCTGCACCACCAGTAGCTGTTAGCGTAGCACTTAGTCCTGTACCTGCAACAGTCGTAGTGCCTCCTGCGACTCCTGCCGAAAAAGACCCTATTGTCTGCGCTCCACCTGCACCAGTCACCACAGTAAAGGAGCCAGATGTGGTAACAGCTAAAGAGTTCTTTTTGCAATAACCTCCTGCCGCACCGCTTTGAAGGTAGGAGGCACTATTAGAACAACTACCACTACCACCTGCCCCAATAACGTGAATCATTATGTTGCCGTCTTGCGGAGGAACCCATGTTTGAGACTTGTGTAAAAAGATTGTGGGGAATGAAGCACTACCTCCACCACTACCTATGAAATCTGAAAAATTACTCACGACATTACCCACCCTTGCGTTGCGTCTGTATATATGAATTGTATGGAAAGATAAGCGGCATCCATTGTGAAGTCAGAAGCACTGCTCATTATGTTACTTCCGTTCCTACCTACCACTGTGTCTGTAAAGTTACCCACCGTAACCAAGACTCTTTGGCCTATGGTTGGTGAAGCAGGAAGCGTAATAGTTCTACCTGCCGCGCTAACGTAAACGTGAGTGTTAACCGTAGCCGTCATGGATGCAGAAGTAACTACAGTTGTTATGCCTACCGATATAGGCTCTGAAGCTATTTTAGCCGCTGTTACAGCATCGTCAGCTATCTTGGCTGTGGTAACTGAATTATCTGCTATCTTGGCTGTGGTAATTGAATTATCTGCTATCTTGGCTGTGGTAATTGCATTGTCTTGTATAGCTGATGTTCCTACACTGTCTGCCGCTGGTGTAGCTACGATAGATGTAGTAAACCCAACAAGCATAACCTCAATAACAGAGTTATTAGGAGGAGCTTGAGAAAAAGTAAGTGTCGTGTCTGATACTGCGTAAGAGCTTTTAAACTGATACACACCATTAATATAAACAAAAGTATTGTTCTTAATAGCAGAAGCACTAAGAGTAAAATCAAGAGTTGTGCCGTTAGCTACAAACTCATTAGTCTTTAACTCAGTAGAAATAATATCCCCACGCACTAAAGCCCTTACTTCAATAACGGAACCCAATAAAGGAGCCTGAGAAAAAATTAAAGAAGTGCCGTTAGTAACACTGTAAGAACCTATCTCTTGAACTAAACCGTCAATAACGACAGTAAGTGTGGAAGAATCACCTGCGGAGTCAGTCATTGTAAATGTAGTTGTAGAACCATCACCAGTAAAGGTATCTACTGACAAAATTTGATTAGTACCACCAACAGCTTTCTTTAGACTTCGGAGTTCAGTTTGAACGTCAGTAAAAGACGCTCCTGTGCCTTCTGGTAAATGAGATACTAGGTCGGAAGTAGTTACACCAATAGGCATAATTTCTGCAACCATGACTTCAATAGATGCTCCAAGAGGAGGAGCTTCTGAAAAAGTTAGAACTGTTTCTGTTAAACTATATGTTTCTTTTTCTTGGTAAACGCCATCTATATAAATTTGTGTGTTGTTTGAACTTCCTGCGTCTGATTCTAGGTTAAAAACCTTACTAGTGCCGTTTCCAAAAAAGCTATAAACATTCCAAGACGCAGTATCATAGTCAGATAACGTAAGTGCCTTAGCCTCTATAGTTCCTGTACCTATACCTGTTGAGCCTCTAAATAATGACATGTTTACCTCTTAAATAAAATAAAATAAAGGAGACTCCCCATTGCGAGGAGTCCCCAGTTCACTACTTAGCCATTAACAGCCAATACAACACCTGCTTCAGGACGCATTACTTGCGTACCATATAGAGTGTCAGCAGTATAAAGAGTACCAAGGAACTCTTGCTTATACTGAGTCTGAGAACGTACACCCTGCTGTTCAGCAAGAACCATAGCGTCCTTGTGAAGTAGCATAGCGGCTTTAACGTCTCCACCTGCACTGTTATCTGCGGCAGTTTCGATGATTGGGCAGTTGCTAGAAACAAATACGTCAACACCGTATAGGTTTCCAATCTGACCATTACGTACACCTCGTCCGTCTACAAAGTCAGAAGACATGTAGCGATCAACGCCCATAATAGCGTTACGGAGAGAAGGAGGAACAACAAAGCATCGGTTGTCCATAGGAACGTCAGCATCGTCCAATACCTGAATAGCGGCACGGAAACCTGCGTCATTGAATACGTCACTTGATGCTACGGAATCAACAGCATAAGTTTCAATACCAGAAGCTCCTGAGAAGTTATAAACAGTGCTGTGAGTCCAATCAGAACCGTCTCCGTTTCCTAGAGACTTACCCAAAGTAAACAAGTCGTTATCAACTTGCTTGGCTAAAGCATAACCTGCGTCACCAGTGTAGAACTGACGTAGAGAAGCTAGAGCTTGTGCTTGAGTGATGTCTTCGATAAGACGAGAGTATTCAAAGTGCTTGTTGATTGAAATCTGAATTTCGCCCTCAACAGCGTTCTGAATAGTTACAGCAGTGTTTTCTGCCTTAGCATTTGCAGAACCACGAGTAGGCTTAGGAACGTGAATGGTATCACCTTTCTTGCCTGTCATGCTCATTTTCTTGACTAGGTTAGCCAATACTAGGTTAGATTGATAAGCTGCAATTACTTCGTCACTCCAAATCTCTGGAATAAAAGTAGCCGCGCTAGTGTTGTCTACTGCCCCGCCCATTGCGGGATATACTGATGTAGTCATGATAAAAGTCCTATAATAAGATTAGTTACGGACTCTCCCTTCTTGATACGCTTGCATGATTTCATCAGACAAAGACATGTATCGTTCAGGATCATCCTTCATAAGTTTAATAATGTCTGAACGCCTGTAGACTTTCTTTGCCGACTGCTCTCCGCTTCCTCTAACATTACCTGTAGATGCGGCCTTAATAGTGTCTTTGCGTTGTTGTTTCTCATTAGCGGCAGTTTGTCCTACTACCTGCTGACGCTCCTTCCAGTTACTGAAAAGCTCATCTGCGGCCTCGTAATCATACTGCTGATCTGCTTGTGCAAAAAGCTGTGTGCGAATCTTTGATCCTTTGATCCAATCTACGAACTTACCATCTTCCAAAATATCCTTCATATCAGGATGTCTGTTTTGAAGTTCGGTCATAGCCGCATTTTGTTTATACTGAGCAGATACTTGCTCTGCTTCTTTGATCTTAGGATGATTGCTTATAGCTCTTTCGACTGCCTTGTCGGGATCAGAGAAAAAGTCTACTTCTTCTTCAGAAGTTTGTTGCGGTGCTTCTGTTTCAGAGAGTTGTGTCTGTATATAGTCATCAACAACTTTGCGTAATTCACCTACTTCCGAACTTTGTTTACCTAAGAGTTTCTCAGCTTCTTGGTGCATACGCACTATATCCGCTGTACTCTTACCTTTATATTTATCAGGAATTTCCTGTTGTTCGGGTTCTTGTGTAGGTTCTGCATTTACAAGAGGTTGCTCTACTGGAGGCTCTTGTTTAGTTATGTCTGTTACGCTTTCAGTTTCAGTTGTATCGTCTAAAGGTTGACGCTCATCTATTAATGTTGCCATTATTAAACTCCGTGAGTAATCTCATTATGGAGGTGTATTGTATGTAAGGGTTCGGTTAGGAGTTAGCCTTACGCTCTTTTTGAATCTTCCTTTCGCGGTCTCTCGCCCATTTCATGGTAGCACCTGCAAAGTCACCTGAAAGAGGGTCTAAAAGACTACGAACTGGAGAGATTATTCTATTAGCTGTCAGTGAACATTCAGGACATTCTATTTCAGTAGCTTTAGAATCTATAAGCTTTTCAGTAGTATGTCCGTTGTCGCATCGGAAGTCGATCATTATAAACATTTTAGTTTACTCTTCTTCAGCTTGTCTTTGAGCTATTTCTAACTGTGTTTCAATATTTAAGACACTGTATATTACAGAAAGTTGTCCTTTGCGAAATGAAAGGTCTTCTCCATCTTTACAAGCTTCTATTGAATTAATTCTTTCTACGTCCTCAGTAAGGTCAGATATAAAGGTTTTCCAACCTTCAGTCCTGAACATTTCCTCATAAGAACGATAGAACTTTTCAAGCTCTTGTTCATTCATAAACTGTTTCTCCTTTAGGACAGTTTAAATTAAAAATATTAAATACATAACATAGTTATATTATAGCACGTATTGGTCTGAAAGTCAAGAACTATTTTCTATATTTTGATGTTTTTTTAGCTATTTTTTTAGGTTGCTTACTGACTTGTTTCCCTTTAGCAGTGTCAGCTTTTTTCTTTCTGGAGGTTGCGGCATATTCCTTAGTTGATAAAGCTTGTCTTGCTTTTTTAGGTAAATATCTTTCACCTGTAGCTTTAGACCCTTGAGTGCTAGGTTTACCTGATTTAGTACCCCACTCTTCTTTTGTCCACTTTTTTAAACTTTTTTGTGACTTTTTAAGAGCCATTAGTTTTTATAGCCTCCACCCTTAGCTTTGTATTCTTTTGCTAGCATCTGAGCTTTTCTTGCAGACCATTGTCCTGCGCTACCACCTTTGCTTCCTGCTTTGATCTTGTTAAACAAGTTCTTACGCATAGTGGGCTTAGTATAGTTACCTGCTTTATTAACTGTAGACTTTTTAACTGCCATGTTATTTCTTCTTAGCTTTAGCTTTGTTTTTACGGTAGGTCTTAGCCCCTGCATCGTTTCTAAGAGTCTGTATAGCCGCCTTAGCTTGTTTAGCGTTTAAAGGCATTGCTCTTGCTCTTTTAGCCAAAGGTTTTGCTTTTGGCGTAGCTTTCTTCTTTGCTGGTGGTCTTCCAACCTTACTTCCGTATGTACCCTTACCTTGTGGCATTGTATTCTCCTACCATTTAGATTTATTAGCCCAGTATGCCGCAGACATTTTGCCTTTAGCAATATTTTTAGCGTGTCGTGCTTTAAAAGATTTACGTCTTGCTTTTTCCGATGCAGTCTTTGGATTCTTACCTGCACCTGAAACACCTTGCTGTCCATAGCGAATAGTCTTTACCTTATCTCCTTCCTTAGCTACAACTACATGACTTTTGGTAGCATGATTAGGAGTTCGTTTAGGTTTGTTAAAACCGCTAACTCCTGCTCTTACCAATCTAGGGTCTTTAGCCATTAGTACGTCCTCTCTCTTTAATTGCTACTTCTCTTTCTTTTAGTAATTGATCGGAAACCTTAAGCCTTCTTTCAAACTCGCGGTCATCGTCATTACCTTCTCGTATATTAGTAGTGATAGCTTTAATCTTGTCAATCTCTAACTCTTGAGGTATAGATTGAGCTTCAGTAGCAAGCTTCTGCGCTCGTGCTTGTGATTCAATAGCTTGTCCTTCTAAGGCCGCAGTCTGTGACGCTTGGAATGCCAACTGTGATTCCTGAGCCGCTTGTTGTGCTTGTTGTGCTTCAGGATCAGGCTGATTAGCTTTTTCAAGAGCCGCTATAAGTTCCTCACGATTACCTACGTTCATGTTATCAATGATAGACATAATAAGCTGTGAGTACATTGGAGTTTCAGGTGACATGGTTTGTAACAACTGTACAAGCTGTGTAACTTCGTACTCACGCGCAATAATGCCCAGTGAACTGGAAGTGTGGAACTTGTAGTCAGCAACAGGATATGCTTCAGGATTAAACTGCATATAACGGTGTGCGGCTTTAGTTACAAAAGGAATCAGGAAAGATTCTTGGAAGTTAATTAAAGTTCGCTTATGACGCTTAATGATAGCGCCTAAGCTCATAGAGATACCTGCGGCAGTGGAATCACCATTGATTGATCCTGAGATACCTGCGGAATCAACAGCGCCTGTAGCTGTCTGTACCATACGCTGTAAAGCGTCAGCCTGTGCAAAGCTAATTTGACTTACATTGCCAAAGTTAAATGGTTGTATAACTTCATTAGGCGCACCGTTAGTTAAGATAACTTTACCTGCACGTACTTCAGGTCTAGCGCCTCTAGGCATCCTTGTAGCGTCCATAGCTAACATAGGGTGTATAGTAAGCGCAAGAGCGTCAATTCTAGCTCGTATTTCAGCGTCTAACGCCTTTTGTGAGTTATATCCTTTCTCACATACCCCTCTACCCCAAAAACGGCTAGGAACAACATCCCAAGGGAATGCTATAATAGGTCTATCACCCATCATATAAGGATTAGATTCCGCTTTTAGCAAAGTGCCATCATTAGCAATTACAACAATAGCTTCCACATAATAACTTTTACTTTCTTCATCGTCATCAACTAATGTAGCTATTTCTTCCGCTTCGGATTCCTTTTGAGCCATCTCTAATAGATGTCTAGGCACTAAACCGTAGTATTTAGTCAAACGTACTTTATTATCATCGTGTGCTACTAGGTCTTGATCTGGTTCTATATCAAAATCAGGAGCCGCCGTTGCTACTTCTACATTCCTATAGATACCTTGTTCCTGTAACTGCTCAACTAAATGTAAGGACACGAACTCATCTACAGCACAACCCAAAGCTTCCTCTACGGAGGTAGCTAAAGGGTCTATTAGGAAGTTCTGAGGCATTACAGGACGGAGTTTAACACAAGTCTTTTCCGTTATATTAACACCAACTGCTGTTAATTCGCCTCCCATAACAGGTTGGGTTGCAGGAGCCATTTCTTTTTCTTCTTCAAGGACAATCTCTGCAATACCTGTGCCAAATACAGCGGCATTTAGTAAACACTCAGCAACACCTTTACGTATTCTGTTCTTTTTGAAGTCTTTATACAAAGTTTCACGTAAAAGTGAGATGTCTCGCTTCTCTTTATCGTTTACATCATCCTCAATGTCAAACCAACGGCCTCGACCAAAGGTTGCTTCCTCTAATTCAGCAACTGAAGACTCTACCGCTTGTTGTAGGGCAGGACTAATAATTCGAGAACGCTCTGAATCTCTAGTTTTGTCTAAGGAAGACCACTGTCCTCTCCATAACCGATAGTATTCGTCAAATTTAGATGAATAATTAGTATCAAAGTGATCACGCCATCCTTGACATTTATTGATTACCCATCCTTCAAGTGTTTGTTCTAGTACAAATTGATCTTTTTCTTCATTTAGCATATTAATACCCTGCGTATGCGTCTAATAGTTGATAGTCTTCTTCTTCAAAGTCCGATGTGTATGCTATGTTAGCTAATTGGTCTATGTAAGCTAATGCATCAATTAAATCATCGTGTACTAATTGATTAGGAAACTGAAATAACTCATCAAGGAACTGACTGTTCCATTCTCCTTTGTTTAAGGAGATTGTACCATGTTCAAACCTGCCTTGTAAAGCCCAAACAATTCTGTCGGTTTTCTTTTTATTGCCGTGGGTAAGCTCGTCCACTCTAAAAAACCGTTGATTCTTTTTCATGTAGTCGCTTAAGTATGGAAGTACAGCGTTCTTTAATGCTCCCTTCTCTATACCTACTGCTACAGGTTGGTAGTCTCTGACTGCTTGGAAGATTCTTCTGGCAGTCTCTTGGACACCCCAACGCCCATGTACAATATTAGCAACCCACCAGCCTTCTTCGTTCGCTTTAACAATAGCGATAGCCGTTTGGTCAAGTCTTTTTGTCTTCGTTGTAACTTTAGCGACATCCGCAAAACCCGCCAAGTCAACCGCAATGTAAAACTGACCTTGTTCAGGCTCTTCCTCAGAAAATTTAATATATTCTTCTTTAAAAAGTTCACTACCTTGAGCCTCAAAGGATGCCATAAACTCCTGACGGAAGGAAAAAGCTGACATAGACTTTTGAGCCGCTTCAATCTCTTCAGGGTCTAGCAATGGGTTATCATAGCTTGTAAAATGAAAACCTGCAAAACTAGGATCATCAGATACACAAGCGTATGTATATAGTTCATAAAAGTGATTACGTCCCATAGGCGTACCTATAAACAACGCATCACCCTTTTGGTCAGCCAAGGCAGGTCTCAGTATCTGCTCCCAAACCTCTGGCTTCATGTCAGCGTACTCATCCATTACTAGGAACTTGAGGCTGACACCCCTCATTGTCTCTGGTCTATCTGCACCCTTTAGGGCAATTACAGCACCATTAATGAGTTTAATCTGTAGGTTATTAACGTGGCTAGAGGCTATGACGTTATGACCTAACTCTAGTAGCATCTGCCACATAATGTCCCTAGCCTGTCCCTGTGTAGGGGCAACGTAGAACACATGGCCTTTGGTATCACTAAGAGCGCGGAGTATTAACATCCATGCCGCTAGTCTACTCTTGCCTGTACGTCTACCTGCGGCTATAACTTTAAATCTTGTTTCGTTGTTATATACTTTCTGTTGCCACGGTAGAAGAGAGACATTTAAGTCCGTCAACTATAGCACCACATTACAGGAGACTCACCAACGTCCAACTTGCGGATGTCAACATGGACAAAGCTGTCAGCAACTCCGATACCGTTGAACCCCATCGCAGTGGCGTGTTTAACGATGTCATACCTTTGCTGAGAATTCTCAGTCCTGATGTCACAGGCGATACCTTGTGCGTGAGTTCCTGCAACTTTTTTCTTAGCCTCTATGGGATGACTAGGGTCTCTGTAACCACTAGTGATTATAAATGGAAAACCACATACATAACGTAGGTGATCTAATTTGGTTAGGAACTGATCGTCAATCTTATTCTTACCTGTGTACTGACAGGCAAACTCTTCCCTGTTAAAGTATCTTAACATATCATTAATGTTATTAATCATTGACAACTTCTCCCTCTAATGGGTCTTGCTGTTCATTACCAGAGATAACAGTGGTTTCACCACCTACTCCAGTGATAGAGATGTTGATAGCACTACGACCACCACTACCTCCTTTCTCCTTCTCAAAGTAACTGATAGGTAACATCCTATCCATTACCAACTTCCATGCCGCTGACTGATTCTTATGATCGTTGTCAAGAGCCGCATCAAAGATTGCATCCATTACTTTGCGTGACTTTGGGGACGCAAGCATCCTAGCTTTATAGTCGTTGATGATTGAAGCATCACCTTTGGGGCGACCTACCCCTTTTCTATTACCTGTTGTTTTAGACACTACAGCTTTCTTTGGTGGCCGACCTTTCCGCTTTGCGGCAATGGTTGACTTATCTATATCTGGTTTACTCAAAGTATTCCCCTTAGTTATCTTAAGGATACTTAAGTAGAGTTTAGTTATTTTCTTTAATTATTAATAAAAGTAAAATACTATAGTTTACTTAAGGTACTTAAGGCGCGGATGGTTTCCTTTAACTAACTTAGTATACTTGATATTATACCATATATTAAAGTAAATGTCAAGCATTATTTTCTATATTTACTAAATTAATTTAAGTACACCCTCAAGCCCCTTGTGTGTCAACCTGTGTGTCCCTTAACTGCTTGTGTCAACACCAATGGGGAACCTGTGTTTTCCTTATGTAAATCAATGACTTATGTATACTTATGTATATCCCTCTTTTTTCCTAATTTACTCCTTTTTTGTATGCCAGAGGGTACAGTAACAATCCTACGCATCCCCACGCCCCCCCCGTCCCCTCTAGTTATCCACAGGTTATACATGAGTTATCCACAGTATCCACAGGGGCTGTGCATAAGTTACACACAGGTTATACACAAGGTTCCATGTTGGCATGGGTATTGCATGGGTGACCATAGGCCGCCATTGGGTCAAGCTTATGTTTGACAGGTGCAGTGTGAGTATGCTATAGGATACCTATGAAGCCTAAACCACTGTATGAATCCACAGGTTGACACAGGTTATATTATGTGTTACTCGCGCCTACGCGCATATACAAAGGTATACTGTAGTCATGCACTAGGCGCATATAGTTTCAATAGGTCATGCATAAAAAGCATTGTACATAGTTATCCTATACACTATAATGAACCCATCAAGACAAACATTAAACAACTGAGGAAATACCATGCGAGAAGATACTATAAGCCAACTAGAGGACGAGATTATTTGTGACGCACTTTATGACTTTATACTTGCTATGCGAGAAGATGTTAATGCAAGCAATGATGAGATTCGCAAAAGCGTTTTAAAAGAATTGGACTATAAGCTAAGTCTATCTATTTAAACAACTGAGGTAATACAACATGACAAACTTAATAGGCGTTGAAGACTTAACCAAATACAGTGATCAGGAATTGAGGTTGCGCGTATTTAATGACCAGTACTTTTATGATCTGATGAAGAATCTCAACTGGTTATACACTGAGGTCGACGAATTGTTTCTTTATACTGATCAGCAATTTTCGGAGTTAGATAAAGCAGTAGTTAAACTCCATGCTGAAGTTTGGCCGCAACGCAGACACATTGCTAATGGCTTTTATGTAGAGGGATAAACTTACCTGATGAGACTAATGGGGATTAGTCGAAACGCCTTTAGGGGCGTAGTAAGACCCATTAAAACAACTAGGAGTAACAGAGATGAAACTACGATTAATTGGAAGTAACCAAACAGAACTAGACCTAGGATTCGCTCAGGTATTCTTTAGCTATGAAACACCAGTGGCCGCTAGAATCACTGACGGCTCATTAATTAGGACTGAGCAGAGATACAGTGTAACAACGTCTAAGCATATCAACCGCTGGCTAGATGGCTGTGAGCATACTTTAGTACCACAACAACGCATAGACTGGCTCTTAACGTCTGCTAGTGAGTGCGACCCTGACTATGATGAGGTAACAGCATGATAAACTGTAAAGAATACAGCGACAATGAACTGGCGTTACACGTACTTAATGACGAGTATTTTATGTCAGAGATAGAGCATCAGGAGTACTTATTGGCCTTAGTCGCTGAAGAGTTCCAATATACTCCTATACAATTTGACGTACTAATCAAAGCACTAGCAGAGATAGAGCATTGAGCAGTAAACACCACAAAGCCTATGGTTTGCATTCTTAGGCTTTCTAGTGTTTATTAGGAGGGTAGCATAGCCTGACCCATGAAATAGGCTTAGAATGGATTATATGAGGTTTTAAGGTATGTTTTCATATGTAATAGGTGTTGTATTGGGTTTAATTCTACTGTATGCTCTATATATCAGTGAATTAATTATTGATGTCGAGAAAGATACAAAAAATGAGGAATTTCATGATGAATCATGATGATAATGATGAGCGGTTATGTTGGTTAGGTGTAGCAGGGTTAAGCCTCTGTTATGTAATTTTAGGTACTATTGACTATTGGAGTCTATAAAATGAAGATTGAAGGATTGACACAGAAAGAGATTGTGTCGGCACAGTTTGACGCTCTCGCTCGCTTAGGGGATGAGAGAACCTATGCCCAGAACTTGCTATATGACAAGGTAAGAAGGGAGCACTTAGCTAATGTACACATGGAGGGCTTAGAGAGTGTCTATGCTTGTAGACCTTTCACAGAGCATTCTAAGCAGGTTATGCGAGATAAAGCAGTCTCATTTATGGCTAATGTTTATGGGGTGGAGTTATGAAAACCAAAGACCTTTACGAATATAGCGCATTCACGCATTGGCTTTCACAAATGCCTGAGAATGTAGCGTGTAATTACCGCGAGGAAATGGTTGATCTACATGGTACGCGAGTTGAGATCATATTTTATATACCAGATGAGGAGGTGGAGGCATGAACTGGCGAATAGGTAAAAATACGCTGTCGATAGAACCACGCAACGGAACAGGTATAGATATAGAGTTCGTGGATTCTAGGGCAGTATGGACGGTTAGTGATAATGACCCTGATTCTTTACAGGCTATGCCCTTTAGTGGTACAATAATACTGTTACCGCTACTGGTAATATCCTTTGGTTATGTCTACAGGGTGGAGGAAATTAATAATGAGTAGGATAAAGGAACGCTTGATAGGGTATGAGGGCGGCAACGACAACGATGTTAGACCCATTACCCGATTGATTGATGAGATGGTTGATTATGAAATGTTAGCCATGACATTACAGGAGGCGCACCAACGCGCAGAGGATAGCGTTAGGGCTTACTACAATACCCTGACAGCCAAAGAGTTTTTAGACCAACATAAGAGGGCTTTTAGCCATGAGTAGATGCAAAGCGTGTGACGTTATAATGAATGAGTTTGAGATGAGGAAGATTGACAGAGCAACAGGTGACTACTCAGAGTTGTGCAGTAATTGCCTGTCAGCATCCAATGAGGCAACGACAGACAGCCCTATGCAGATCATTCTTGATGACCTTGTAAATCCCTTTGAATTCCTAGCGGATATGGAGGAACAGTAATGGAAATTAAACTATGTCAATATGAAGTGTTAGAGGCGATAGAGGAATACATCAAAAAGAAATATGATTTTGACCTAGACTGTTATAATCAGCTAGAAGAGTATCCGACAATATCATATCTTAAACGTATCCATGCTCCAAAGAAGCACAAAAATGGTAAGGTTATGAAACACCCAGACTACGGTTATGTGCTGAGTGAGGTTGTAAAGACTGAACAAAAGTATATTCCCTTTGGTGAGGATTGTGATTTTAGTTTTTACATAACAGGAGAGTAGTATTCATTAGATGAATAATGGGTATAACTTTTAATGATTGAGGTTATGCCCTAATTCATGCTATACTATACTTATGTATTAAAGGAAAATATTTAATATATAATTATAGTATTAACCAAACGATCCTTAAGTATAGGATCACAACCAACGATAGAGGAAATATAATATGTCAGTATTAGAAGGTTTATTAGCGTTTGAGAATCTTGATGAACACGAAATGTATCAGGGCCAATCAACTGGTAAATTTTCCGTGGTGTTGTCATTAGATGATGAGACAGCGGGAGACCTGTCAGCTAAGGGTGTTAAGATGCGAGAGTATGAAGGTGTCAAACAACGCAAGTTCAGCACTAAGTACGATGTACCTGTCTTGGACGCTGAGGGTTCACCCTTTAAAGGTCGCATAGGTCGTGGGTCTAAGGTGC
>UPTG01000611.1_pt1 | contig 28842 bp, 30 predicted proteins | sample 2160121 | NCBI WGS metagenome assembly UPTG01 (sample SAMN06266255, study PRJEB28933) | marine metagenome | isolation source: Columbia River Estuary | place: USA:Columbia River Estuary, USA | collected 2014-07-27
CCGTTTTTAATGGCCGAGGACTGTGAGTACTCAGAATGGGGTCGCGACGATCAGATCGGTGCGGCGAATCGGATTACGCCAGAGCGGACCATAGCCGCCGCATCGTTGGTTAAGACTGGCGCCAGTCATCCACTGGGCATCGTGATCACACCCGGCATGCCCGCGTATCCACCGCGGTATACACAGTTACAGGTGGTTCAACCTGAGCATCAGTATCGAACGGATGCGTCGCATAAGCTTGGCTGGAAAATCAGCGCCAACGACGACCTGGTGCAAATGTGGTTAGGCACGGGTCCGCAGATTGATGGTCTGGGGCACCTTGGCGAGGATGGCGAGTTTTACAATTGCCATCAGGGTAAAGATTTCGCCGCGATTACGGGCCTGACGAAGCTGGATATCAGCCAAATTCCACCCATGGTCGCACGCGGCGTGCTCATTGACGTCGCGAAACACCTAGGCGTCTCCCATTTGTCGGCTGCTCAGCCTATTTCCACCCAAGACCTACAAAGTGCCATGACAGAGCAAAAGATCACGGTGCGTGAGGGTGATGTGATACTCCTTCACACGGGTTATACCGATGCCTTTTTGGAGGCCGATCCCCAGCTGTGGGGCAGCACGATACCGGGCATTACAAACGACGCTGCTCGGTTCTTGGCTTCTCTAAAGCCCCTTGCCGTGGGGGCAGATACTTGGGGGTTGGGCGCTGTACCGCCCGCCCCAGGCGATAAGGTGTTTTATGACCACGCTATTTTGCTTAAGCAAAATGGTATTTACATTCTGGAGACGATGAATACTGGGCGCCTTGCGGCGGAAGCGGTTAAGGAGTTTATGTTCGTGCTCGGGCAGGCTCGACTCAAGGGAGCGGTGCAGATGGTGATCAACCCCGTGGCAATGTGGTGATCTCGTTGTGACCATGACCGACGCGCTCTCACCGTTTCATCTCGCCATCCCGGTGAGTGACTTGCAGACCTCGTTGATGTTTTACGAGGACATGTTGGGCTGTGGCCGTGGGCGTGAATCGGCTGATTGGGTCGACCTAAATTTTTATGGGCATCAATTGGTATTGCATCGGGTCACAACAACAGAAGGCCCCTCTGCTAGCAATCCGGTTGATGGTGAGCAGGTTCCCGTGCCGCATTTTGGGGTCGTGCTGCCGTGGCCCGACTTTGAGTGGCTAGCGGAGCATCTGGCGTCTCGGGGAGCGGTGTTTGAGATCCCGCCCACCACGCGTTTTGCGGGTAGGGTGGGAGAACAGCGCACGTTTTTTTTAAGAGACCCCAGTGGCAACTGCTTAGAGTTTAAAGCGTTTAGAAACCCCAGCCGACTGTTTGCTAGCGATCTAGAGGCGTACCGGTAGCGATGCGAGTCACGCTGTCCATATTGCGAAGTAGCTCGAAATGAAAGCTTGCCCCGCTGTACGAAGAAGACCCTGCAAGCCCATGCTACCCTTTGCGACTTTACTCACACTGTAAGTGGCTATTATGAATCGAGATGCCGTTTTCAATATGTTGCAGATGCAGCACCGCATGAATAATAGAGTCCATGCCGACTGGATATCGCAACGTTTTGAGTGGTACCGAGCCGTGTGGATCGAGTGCGCCGAGTTAATGGACCATGTCGGGTATAAATGGTGGAAAAAACAGACGCCTGAGTGGGAGCAGGTCAGGTTAGAAGTCGTGGATATCTGGCATTTTGGTATGTCTGCACTGTTCCAGCCCGAGCAGGACCTGTCTGATCTCGCCGATCTGATCGTCTCAGAGGTGGCTGCTGCAGGTATCGGAGATGCGGATATTCATAGTGCGACTGAGGCGTTAGCGCGGTCATCTCTTGAAACCCAAAGTTTCTCAGTGCGTCACTTCGTGGCGCTTATGCAGGCGTGTGACTTGTCGTCAGCTGAGTTGTATCGACATTATGTGGGGAAGAATGTACTGAATTTCTTCCGCCAGGATCACGGTTATCAGGAAGGCACTTACATCAAGCAGTGGCAAGACAGAGAAGATAACGAGCACTTATCGGAGATTTTAGCGTCGCTTGATGCGGAAGATCCCAAGTTCCCGGATGTGGTCTATGACGCGTTAGCGCAGCGCTACCCGGGGCAGAGATGAGTCTGTTCGAAGAACGATTTTTTAAAACTGACGACGGACTCACGTTGTATTGCAGGGATTATGCCGCGCCGACCCCCTCAGCAGCCACCGTGGTGTGCTTGCACGGATTGAGTCGAAATAGCCGCGATTTTCAGGACCTTGCCCCGGTGCTAAATCAGCATTTTCGCGTGTTGGTGCCGGAGCAAAGAGGACGCGGCCGGTCTGCTTATGACACGGTGCCGAGTCGCTACAATTTGATGCAGTACGTCCATGACACTTACGCCATGCTGGTTGCGTTTCACTGCGAGCGCGTCTCAGTTGTCGGTACGTCAATGGGCGGCCTGATGACATTTGCCTTGAATGCGCTGCATCCACACCTAATACACCGAGCCGTCATTAATGATATTGGCCCAGACATTGCCGCCGCCGGGCTCGAGCGCATTCAGTCTTACGTGGGCGTCGCAGGGCCTTTTGATAATTGGGACGAAGCGACTGCTTTTGTCAGGTCAATCAGTCAATCGATCTTCCCCGATTGGCAACCTGCGCAGTGGGCGGCCTTTGCGCGGCAGTGCTATGTCGAGCAGAACAATCAGATCATTGCTGATTACGATCCCAAGATTGGTGAGGCGCTGTCGCAGCAAGACACTGGCGCAGAGAGCAGTGCATTGTGGTCGCTTTTCGAAACGTTGCGGGATGTGCCATTGCTGTTGATAAGAGGCGCCTTGACCGATTTATTGTCGGAGGCCTGTGTGCAAGCAATGCAAGACCGCGCCAAGCGTCTTGAGCTATTAACGGTGCCCAATGTGGGTCACGCCCCCATGCTGACCGAGGCAGAGGTTCCGGAAGCGATAATGGCGTTTTTAACGCAGTAGCGGCCGCCACCGTTCGCTCTCTAGCCATTGTCGGACGCACAAGTGCTAGTGGCCGATACGCATGGCCCCTAGGAAATCTCGCTTACCCAGTGGTGTGCCCAAAGCCCTCAAGATCGAGTAGGTCGTTGTGGCGTGAAAGTACAGATTAGGCTTTGAGAATGACGCCAGAAAATGATCTGTTGTGAAGGGTATTTCCGTGTCGCCTAAGCGAAAGATCATCTCTTGACCGGATAGCTGTGCAGCCGAATCAGGCGTTTCTGCACGCATGCCCTGAATTGCCTCATCAATGAGCGCGCAGAGCCCTTGGTAGTCGATGCCGGGTTTGCTAGGTGGCGGCGTGAACACGCCCGCACGCATGCCATTGACCGCGCCAAGGGAGTGATGCCAGATTGAGATCACTTGAAAACTGAAGGGCAGCATCGTCTCATGAAGTCGATAGTCGACGATTTCAGAGAGAGGTATGCCGGCACTGTTAGCGTGTAGCTGGCCTTTTTTAAGTACCTCGGCGGTACTGTCGAGCATCTGCTCGTAACACTTGATGCTGGCATCATAGAAAGAGAGCTGCATGGTATGTCCTTATTGCATTAGCCTGTAAAAACAGGGGTCGGGGGTAAGTCGATGTAGTCGAAATCGGTCAGACTTTGGTCAATGCTGTTGGCAAGACGAAAGTCTCTCTCGGTCACGCCGTCGGCGTCATGGGACGATAATCGTATTTGCACTGTGCCATACACGTTATACCAGTTGGGATGGTGGTCCTGCGCTTCGGCGTGCTCCGCAATGAGGTTCATAAAGCGCCATGCTTCCGCGAAGGTTTTAAATTGGATGTCGCGAGCAAGCCAGGGCGCGGTCAACTGCCACGCTGGATGACGGGCCATCTGTTGCGCTAAGTCTTCAGGGGATAGCTTGCTCATATTGGGCGTCTCTTGAGAATCACACCGGACTCGAGGTGGTCGGTATAAGGGAACTGGTCAAAAAATGCCAGTGCCTCAATACTATGGGTCTTGTTCAGCTCAGCCAGATTCTCGATCAGTGACGTCGGGTTACAACTGATATAGAGAAGTCGGGCAAAGCCCTTGGCGAGGCCCAGCGTATCGCTATCGAGGCCGGCTCTCGGTGGGTCTACCAAAAGGGTTTCAAATTCAAAGCTACTCAGAGGCTCTTTGAGCGCCGAAAGCCGCCGAAACGGCCTATCGCCAGCCATCGCTTGACTCATTTCTGCGGCAGACAGGCGCGCCAGCTCTAGGTTGCCAATGTGATTGGCGGTGGCGTTGTGTGTGGCGGCTGCGGTGGCGCGTTTGCTCAGTTCAGTAGCGAGCACCCGCCGAAATCGGTGCGCCAGTGGCAGCGTAAAGTTGCCTACGCCACAGTACAGCTCTAAAAGGTCGGTATGGCAGGGTGGGGTATGGGCCAGCAACCACTCGATCATGTGTTGATTAATACGGCCGTTGGGCTGGGTGAAACACTGCTCCGGCTGTCGGTATTCATAGGTACTCCCCTGAATGTGCAAACTTTCGTCAACCCAATCTTTGCCGATAATGAGTTTTTGCTTGCGGCTTCGGCCGATAAGGTCGCAATTGAGCTGTTCCGCGAGTGCTGTCGCGGCTGATTCCCACTCAGCATCGAGGGGGCGGTGATATACCAATGTAATCAAAAGGTTACCGCTACAGCTTGATAAAAATTCGACCTGAAATAAGCGCTGCCGTAGGGTGGGGGAGCGCTGTAGAGACTGCTGCAGCACGGGCATGCAGTCAGTGATACGCGAAGCAGCAATGGGGAAGTCACTGATCACAATGGGTTCTTTCGGTTTGCCCGGAGGAAACATGACGTAATCTAATGCGTCGCCGTCGTGCCACATGCGAAACTCGGCCCGCAAGCGATATCCCAGTGGTGGCGACGCATAGAGCGTCGGGTCGGGGGTCGCAAAAGGCGCAAAGAGTCGAAGAACTCTGCCGACTTTTTCTTCAAATAGTCCCTGGTACTGGTCGGGTTGTACGGCGCTATTGTGCATGGCGAATACTAGAGGCAGTGCTTAGGTTTGGGGAGCCCGGCAATGCGACTCCCCATTCTCGCAGGGGAGCCTGGGAACAATGTCATTAAGTAATGACTATTGCCTTTTTCGGCGCCTAGATGCGTTTTCACGTAGTTCACCAGTGCTCGATTCGCCGGTGAGTCGCCAAAATCTTCGTAGAAGTTGCGCAATAGGGTGATGATCTCCCAATGGTGCTCGGTCAGCACGATATTCTCCGCACGGGCAAACTCATGCCCTAACGCGGTGGTCCACTCTTTGCAATCAAGGAGAAAGCCATTGTCGTCACAGAGATCATCGAGCGCTTGTGTACTGCCCATGGATCAGCCCCAGGTCATCGAGTGGCGATGAGCGATGACCAGACGTACCCACTCGTCCACTGTGATGCGCTCGGGCTCGAGCGGTTGGTCTTTGGCGTGATTGTCGGCGGAGTCCAGTACTTTCACCGAGCAGGGTAGGTGAGTCAGTGAGCGGATAAAGGCGTCATCGGCAGCGTCGTCGAGTAACAGCAAAGTGTCATGCTCAGTGAGCAGTGCAGCGCAGTCACGATATAAAGCAGGGGTATGGAGTAGGTGCAGTATCATCAGTAATTGATCACAACATGTGCCTCGCCGGCCGCGGCAAGCCACTCGTTGTGAGACATTGCTGTCACGTGCAGGTCATTTCTGAAAGCGGTCTGTGGAGTTACTCCATCCAATACGTAAACTGAATCGATGTCATAAAAAGGGGCTGAGCCCAGCAGTCGATAGAGCGGGTCTTCTGCGTCGGTAGTGTGTGTTACCAAGTCCATACCGCCACCGGCGAAAACCAGCGTCACACGTTGACCGAATGCCCCAGCGGCCAACGCAAGGTCCAACCCCGCTTGCAGGGCGGCCCTATCAACACCATCAGAATCACCAGTGCTTATCGGGGTGCCTCCTGCGAGGGTGATGAGCCAAGACTTGCGGTTAGACAAAAGACACCAGCCTGTCGGCATTCACTGCTGCTTCAACCAACGCGCCCAATCCGGCGATAACGAAGGGTTCAGGTACCGAGACTGCGGATGCCTCAACCGCTTGACTGCAGAGTAGTAATTCGGCGCCCGTGAGCGTTGCGAGCTGCCGCCATCGAGGCAGCGTTTGGTCATTCACTGCTGCGGAGACCCCCGCGCCTTGAAAAAAGCACTGCTTAATCTCGTGTCCTTGATCCACAGCGGACTGAATAAAATCGTGAATCCGCTCGCACTGATTGAGAGCGGTACCCGGGGTACGAATGATGAGGGAAATTTCCACGGCTTATAAATGAAAAACCCCGACGATGCCGGGGTTATCCAAAAAATCGACAGGGCTCAGTCGTCACCGCCGGTAAAGACCGCAATGAGGTGCAACAAATGCATGAACAAATTGAAAATGCTGAGATACAAACCCACGGTAGCTCTGATGTAGTTGGTCTCGCCGCCGCTGATGATGCGGCTGGTATCAAACAAGATCAGTCCCGCCATAATCATGACGACTACGGCCGAGAGCGTCAGCGAAAGCGCTGGGATGTTTAAGAAGATGTTCGCGATCATCGCGACGACGGCGATGACCAGTCCCGTCATCAGAAAGCCGCCCAGATAGGAAAAGTCTTTCTTACTCGATAGTGCATAGGCCGAGAGCGAGAAGAAGACCAAGGCCGTGCCGGCCAGCGCCTGCAAGACGATGGTCGGCCCGTTTTCAAGCGCCAGGTAAAAGGAAAGGGTGGGGCCAATAGCGGCGCCCATCACACCCGTGAATGCAAAAATGGCGGGTAGGCCTTTGGCTGAGTCGGCCATTTTATGAACAACAAACAACAAACCGAAGCCGACGAGCATGAGCACAAGGCCAGCCATCGGCGGCACGCCGACTGCGACGGAGATCGTGGCCGACAGCGCGCTAAAAGCCAGTGTCAGGCCGAGCAGCCAGTAGGTGTTGCTCAATACCTTATTCGTTTGGGCAATGCTCGCCGTTGGGTCGAGTGCTGCCGTGCTGGTGTAAAGGGGCTTGTCGCTCATGCTGGTTTGCCTCGTGATATGTCCTGAGCCCTCATAATAGGGCCAGAGTCGACGTAATCCAAGTCCACTGCCCTTCTTTTGCGCTGACAGAGCGTGGGAAGAATCTAGGTGATTACTGCTTTAAGGCGTCGATTTATCATGGGTATGAAACGTCACCGATACCGTTGCACTGATGGAAAGCTGGCCGGGTTCATAGCGGGGGGGCGCTCCGTCTGCCTCCATCGCCATCACGCCACCACGAGTTTGCGCTCTGAGCAGGGGCATGGGTCTGTTGCCGGTGCTGATCGTCTCAGGCGCTCCTAGTGCCGTGCCCGCGGCGATCGCTAGCGCCAGCGCGTCCGCTTTAGCGTGATCAAACGCGATCGTCAGCGCCTGTTTTCTGGCGGCTATTATTTGGGAGCTGCCAAACAGGGGTGGCGAAACGCTGCTCGCTCCCGCGCTCGATAACGTCTGCAGTGCCTCCCCAAGCGCAGAGAGATCAATCAGTTTAAACGACAGGTCGCGAGTGGCCTGATAGCCTTGAAATTCTTGCTGGTTGGTCGCCGAGTTCCAGCGATACTGTGGTTGTATGCGCAGTCGCCCAGCGTCGATCGATTGCTCGTCTCGCGGCAGTGTACCGATTGCCATCAACAGCGCTGCCATCTTCTTGTCCGCAGTGGATTGTGCCAGCGCCGCGGTCTGCGCATCGACCATAACCGATGCCGCCAAAGTGGCAAATTCGGCTTCGATGTCTACGGTGCCGGTGCCCTGAACTGAAATGATTTGCGCCCGTGCAGTCATCGGGATCAGTAGCGCCATCATGATGATGGGGGGCCATACAATGCGTTTGTTCATGGTACTTTCTCCTGCGTACTGGTTGTCTGGTTATTTGACCGGTGGCGTTACGATTGGTTCCAACACCGGTAATACCGCACAGGCCTGACGGAGTGATTCCCGCTTCAATGGTGCGGTTGCATGACACGTGCCCGCTACTCGAGGCAGCCCAGCGGTATATCAGACGCCGCGATACAGTGTAATCCATAGCCAGTTGATGGCGCGCTGCGGCCGCGTGACGGGGCCGGTAAAAGTCGCCGATTGCGCTTGCGCTGAGCATCATCATGTCCTAGTCGGCCAGCGGTTGGCGAAATCGAGTGAATATGGATCCTCATAGCGTAGTGGTTTAGGTACCATGGCAGGTGAGTAACGGTAGCTGGAGCACCTCATCATGATCGAGACCCCATTGACCCTTCCCTGTGGTGCGAGGATCACGAATCGTATTTGTAAGGCCGCCATGACGGAAGGGCTGGCTGACCCTTACGGGCGACCCAGTGAGGCATTGAACCAACTCTACGGGCTGTGGAGTGACGGGGGTGCCGGACTGTTGTTATCGGGCAATGTTCAAATAGATGCATTACACCTTGAGCGCCCTGGCAATGTCGTGGTGGATGATGAGCCCACAGAGAGGATGCAAAAGGCTCTGGTCGCTTGGGCAGCTGCCGGCACGCGCGCGGGCAATCACTTTTGGGCGCAAATCAGCCATGCGGGAAGACAATGTCAAAAAATCGTTAATGCGCATCCCAAGGCGCCATCTGCGATTAAGTTGGGTCTGCCCGGTGGTCAATTTGGCGAGCCAATACCGATGACGGAAACAGACATCGAGTCGGTGATCGAGGGCTTTGCCCGTTGTGCGAAGGTCGTGATCGAGGCGGGGTTTACCGGGGTGCAACTGCATGCGGCGCATGGCTACTTGCTCTCACAGTTTCTCAGTCCGCGGAGCAATCAACGCAAGGATCAATGGGGTGGGTCCTTGGAAAATAGAGCACGACTGTTACTCTCATGCGTGTCAAGAGTGCGCGCTGCAATCGGCCCCAGCATTCCGATCTCAGTAAAACTCAACAGCGCCGATTTTCAAAAAGGCGGCTTTGATTTTTCGGAGAGTTTGCAGGTGGCTAAGTGGTTGCAGGCCGCATCGGTCGATCTGATTGAGATCTCAGGGGGCACTTACGAGCAGCCACGGTTGCTTAATCTAGAGGGCATGGAGCCAGTGGAAGAGCAGGCAGTGGCATCTTCGACACGCGCTCGGGAGGCCTACTTTGTCGACTTTGCCGAAGCGATGCGGCGTGAGGTATCCATTCCCTTAATGGTCACAGGTGGGCTCCGGCGCTTGGACGCGATGAACATGGCCCTCGAGACGGGTTGCGCTGATATGATCGGTATTGGCAGGCCCCTGTGCGTGGTCACTGACGCCCCTGCAAAGCTGCTCTCAGGCCTCGAGGAATTGCCCCGTTTTGAAGACCATCTCTCGCTTTTGCCGCGTGGTCTTGGCTTTCTTAACCGAATCAAAGCCGTCCGCACCATCAGCGCCTTTGCAACCCAGTACTGGTTTTATGAGCAAATTGCAGCCTTAGGGCTGAAGGGCGAAACCAATGTGTCGATGGGAGTCATGTCTGCCACCACGGCGCAGACCAAGGCAGCCAAAGCCTGGCTTGCCGCTCGCAGCGAACTGCTCGAATCAGCATGAATCGCTCAGCCAGGCATCGGTTGAGTAACAGTCGTCGCTGGCAAACGGCGGTCAGCTCGTTGCTATGTGCCTTGGTGGTAGCGGGAGTGGTCAGTGCGGTGAGCCCTAGCACCTCTGCCGAGAACGGTGCGATTGATAATGCAGCGCTTCGTGACAGCCTTGCTCATGCGGCGTTACTGCGCGACAGAGCGGTGTCGGGGAGTCGGGCGATGGCGATAGTGACCTCATTGACAACAGAAGTCGGCCCGCGACTCGCAGGCAGTGCGGCAGAAGCGCGTGCGAGAGAGTGGGCGGTATCAATATTGGCGGACTTAGACTTGCAGCCAATCCGCACAGAGGGCTTCGAGCTTAGCGCGTGGCAGCGCCACTCGGAGCACGCCGAGGTGGTCATGCCATTCCCACAGCCACTGGCTGTGACCGCGCTTGGCGGGTCAGTGTCGACCTCTGCGGCTGGGTTAACAGGTGAAGTCGTGTTGTTCGAGTCATTAGCTGCGCTGAGGGCTGCGCCCCGAGAGGAGGTAGCGGACAAAATTGTCTACGTGGGCCACACGATGCAGCGTACCCAAGATGGCTCTTCCTATGGCTATTTCAATCCGGTCCGCACTGCAGGACCCAGTATTGCGGCAGAGAAAGGTGCGCTAGCCTATCTATTGCGATCAATTGGCACCGACAGCCACAGACTTCCGCATACGGGATCGCTTCGTTACACAGAGAATGCCCCGCAAATTCCTGCGCTCGCGTTATCGAATCCCGACGCCGATCAAGTTGAACGGATACTGGCAGACGGTGGCGGGTTGGTGGTGAAGCTTCTCGTTGAGACATCGCTGATCCCAACTGCTCAATCGGCCAATGTCATTGCGGAGATTCGAGGACATACTGCGCCCGAGGAGGTTGTGGTCATTGGCGCCCATCTCGATAGCTGGGATCTTGGAACCGGTGCGGTGGATGATGGTGCCGGGGTTGGGATTACCATGGCAGCGATGGCATTGATCAAAGAAGCGGGCCTAGTGCCTCGCCGAACTATCCGACTAGTACTGTGGGGCGCAGAAGAAGTCGGATTATTAGGAGCACTGGCGTATCGTGATCAACACCGGGGCGAGCTGGCAAACCATGTTATTGGCTCCGAGAGTGATTTTGGGGGCGGGCGGGTTTGGAAGCTCACCGCCGACAGTCAAACAGACGCGGGGGATCAATTAGTGGCCCACATGGCAGACCTTTTGGCGCCACTGGGTATTGCGCCGGGAAGCACTAAGCAGCCGGGTGGCGGTCCTGACCTGATGCCGCTGGTTTCAGCGGGGGTTCCGACGTTGCGGTTGCACCAAGACGGTCGCGATTATTTCGATCTGCACCATACGGCGGATGATACGGTGGATAAACTAGATGCGGCCTCGCTGGATCAAAATGTCGCGGCGTTTGCCGTAGTCACCTGGCTTGCTGCTAATAGTGATGTTGTCTTTAGAAAAGCACCCTAGGGAGAGTATAGTTTCACAAGCGCCAGTCGCTGACTGGAGCGCTTACCCATGTCGATTCGATTATTGAGAGTGAACAGCATCATGAAAATGGTTTTTTTAAAGGATGAACTTTCCGTCTGGGGGGCTACCAACTTGTTGCTGCGATACGCCGTACTTGCCTTAGTAGTAGCCCTTGCGGGATGCGCAGATAAGCCAACTTACGAGATCGATTACGACCAAAACTTCACCTTTACGCAATATCAAGGCTATCGATGGTATGACGACGACCATGCCTCCAGAGAAAGCCAATATCGCCGCCAGAATAGCAGTGATCAGCGAGTGCGCTCGGCCGCTAATGCGGAGCTGACGATGAGAGGATTTCGGGAAGTGGCGAGGGGCAAGGCCGATTTTTGGGTCAACTACCACGTCACCAAGCGACAGACTCAGAAAATAACAGGCCAAGAGCAGGGGATGCATGGTGGAGTGGGCGTGAGTAATTATGGCAAGTCTGTCAGTGTGGGTTATTCCTCTGGGCCCTCCGTTAAAACCTACGAAGATGGCACTGCCGTTTTTGATGTGATCGATATTCGAACGAGTAAAATCGTTTGGCGAGGTGTCGCCGAAGGCAGGTTAAAAAATAAGATGTCGTCTGCCGATAAGCAGGAGCTCAGAGTGACGGTGCTCCATGAATTGCTGAGTGCCTTTCCGCCGCAATGACACCGGCGCAGAATTAATGATAAGAGACGGCGTGCCGCAAACGGTGCGCGACGGCTGCATATGACCTGTTGTGATTGGATTGCGGCTCGCACTCTGCCGGTCTAATGGCTATTCAATTCACTAGTCATATTCACATGAATCAAATTTTGAGGTGGTAAAGATGGGTCCATTCAACGATGTCAAAGTATTAGACCTCACCAGTATGGTCTCGGGCCCGGTAGCCGCAATGATGCTGGCTGATCAGGGTGCCGACGTGGTGAAGGTTGAGCCGTTGCACGGTGAGCAGATGCGGCATATTGGGCCAAAGGTCAACGAGATTACACCGGCATTCTTCTCCTGTAACCGAGGTAAGCGGTCGATAGCGCTCAATCTAAAATCTGATGAGGGGCGTGCTGTTTTAATGAAGCTAGTGGAAAGTGCTGACGTGCTGATTCAGAATTTTCGGCCCGGCGCGATGGAGCGTATGGGTTTTTCCGAACCGGTTCTCAGAGAGCGTAATGGCAGTTTGATTTATGTCTCCATTAGCGGATTCGGTGAAGCGGGGCCCTACGCTCACAAGCGCGTCTACGATCCGGTGATACAAGCACTGTCGTGTGCTGCCGACATTCAGGCGGATCGGGCTTCGGGTCGACCACAGATGTTCCGCATTATCGCAGCGGATAAAGTGACCGCGTTGACGGCGGCGCAAGCCATCAGTGCTGCGCTGTATGCTCGCGAACGCACGGGTGAGGGGCAGCATGTTCGCCTGTCGATGTTAGATGCGATGCTGAGCTTTTTTTGGCCTGAGGCGATGGCGGGCTTAACCTTCGCCGAGAAAGAATTCGATGTGACGCCGTATCAGGGGGCGATGGATCTTGTCTTTGAAACTCAAGACCGTTTTATCACTGCGGGTGCGATCTCCGATAGCGAATGGGCGGGGTTGTGCCGTGCGATACAGCGGGAGGATTTGATCGAGCACCCGCACTTTAAAGATGCGACCGATCGCATGACGCACAACGTTGAGCGCAAGGCGATTATGGCGGAGGAGATTAAAAAATGGGCCAGCGACGAGATTTTGGCTCGGTTCGATGCGGAAGAAGTGCCCTGCGCGCCCATCATTGACCGGTCGGAGCTGCTCGATCATGAGCAGGTGAAGACCAATCATTCCGTCGAGCGGCTGCAGTTTGAAGGGTTCGGCGAGGTTCGTCAGGCACGGCACCCCGCGCAGTTCGAGCGCACGCCGGCAGCGGTGTCACGGCCCGCCCCGCAGCTGGGGGAGCATGGTCGAGATATCCTGGCTGCGCTAGGCTACGGTGAGAGCGAGATAGAACAACTGATAAGCCAGGGTACGGTGAGGCATTGAGTAGAGGGGTGGCAATGAAGTGGTGGCAATCGTGAAGCCGGTTTGTTTGGTGATAGGCGCGGGAGCGGGTATTGGCGGCACGGTGGGTCGTAAGTTTGCTCGAGAGGGCTACCACGCCGCTTTGTGTCGTCGGAGTGATGCAGCCGGACTAGCGGCCATGTCTCGGTCATTCGAAGACGAGGGGCTATCGGTCAGCGGCTATCTCACTAACGCCGCCGAACCGGGTGCGCTGGAGCAATTAGTCAGTGACGTGGAGCAGGTGGGGCCGATTGACACGATGGTCTATAACTTGGGCGCGCAAATTGGGAATCGATCGCTGGAAAAAACATCACTCAAAACCTTTGAGTTGGGCTGGCAAATTGCGTGTTTTGGACTATTCCGATTGGCTAAGGTCCTGGTGCCATTGATGGCAGCCCGGGGCAAGGGCACCCTCTTGGTGACGTCTGCGACCTCAGCCATGCGGGGCAACGCAGGCCAGCACTCGCACGCGGCTGCGATGGCGGGGCGCAGATTGCTGTGCCAAACCTTAAATGCTGAATACGCGTCACAAGGCATTCACGTTGCGCACATCGTTGTCGATGGTGCGGTCGACGCGCCCGATACGCTGGGTAAAATGCTCGGCGAGGAGGCGTTTACAGCGCTGAGAAATACGCGTGGCAAAGAGCACGACGGTTTGTTGTTGCCCGAAAAAATCGCTGAGACGTACTTTCATTTAGCCCAACAGCATCGCTCGGTGTGGACTCATGAGCTAGATCTGCGCGCTTACTCCGATTTGGCTTGGTGGAACCATTCAGTGGATCTGCTGTGAACGGGGTCTGACTGTCAGATCGATACTGTGACCCAATACGCGTCAGGAGGCTCGGCAATGGGATTTACCACTACCCCCTCGGGTGCCAGTTGCGGTGCCACCATTGATGGCGTGAGGTTGCATGAGCCACTCTCCTCAGACTTAATTGCCGAGCTGCGTGCGCAGTGGCTTGAGCACAAGGTACTCATTTTTCCGAAACAGCAGCTGACGCCATCACAACTGGTTGCGTTTAGTGAGCAGTTTGGCGAGATTGGAGAAGACCCTTTTTTTGGTCATATCAACGAGCATCCCAAAGTGGCTGCGGTGCAGCGAGACGCCCATGAGAAGACCGCAATTTTTGCTGAGATATTCCACAGTGATTGGAGTTTTTTAGGCGTGCCGCCCGCTGGTACGGTGTTGTATGGGATTACCATTCCACCGATTGGAGGGGAAACATTGTTTGCGGATCAGTGCATGGCTTACCAGCAATTGCCCGACGACTTGAGAGATCAGGTCGAGGATCTCGTGGCGATTCACTCTGCAGCGCTCGGCTATGCGCCAGATGGTGCCTATGGTGAAGATGACCAAGCGCTCGGACGCAGTATGAAAATCCTTCCCAGCGAGCGAGCACGTGAGTCGTATTCACATCCATTGATTCGAACGCATCGGGAGAATGGCAGCAAAGCCCTGTTTTCTTCTGCCGCCTACATCACCGGATTTGAGGGGGTGGCGCGTGAAGAGAGCGAGGCGCTACTGATGTCGCTCTACGCTCACCAGACCCAGACCGAGTTTATTTATAAACATCGCTGGGAGGCGGGCATGGTGGTGATGTGGGATAACCGATCGTTATTACACGCGGCCACTGGGGGTTACGACGGTCACGATCGGTTATTGCACCGCACAACCATTGCCGATACCCAGTTTTAAGCACATGTTTTGTGCTGTTGAATTAGAGCACTTGATGTAGCGCGTCGAGCATGGCGTTAGGCGACTCAACCATGATCGTATGGCCCGATCCGGGGAGTACCTCAACCTTGGCTGAGGTTAGCGCTGACTGAAGCGCTTGCGTGCTGCGGACGGGGGTAAGTCTGTCTTCAGCACCCAACAGGAGTAGAGCAGGACACGTCACTCGGCTCGCTTGTTCAATGCCTGATTGGTAGTCGTTGCAGGCTCGCATGTCATGGAACAAAACGTCGGGCCTAGACTGCTCATACAGCCTGAGGGTATTGCCAATCATCCAAATGCCTGAGCTGCGGTTACCGCCAAATTGGTGTCGCTTACTAAATCCCCACTGAGTGAGCATGTCGAACGCTGAGTGATCATTCGCCTTGGCGGCGTCAAGGATCGCGTCTGAAACAGGCATGGGGGAGGTCGTGCCAACCAGCGCAATGGCCCTGATGCGACTCGCGTGCGCGGCCGCACTTTCCAGCGCAATGAGGCTACCGAGGCTATGACCAACTAATGCTGCTTGCTCAATCTTGAGCGTGTCGAGCACCGCAATGACCCAATCGGCCATGGCCTCAATGGTGGCTAACGGTGCGCCTCCAGAACGACCGTGACCGGGTAAATCCAATGAGATGACGTTATTACCGTGCCGGGCAAAATGTCTGCTGGCTAAGGTCCAAACGCAGTGGTCCATACCTGAGCCGTGAATAAAAACGATACTGGGTTTTGCCGGATCGATGTCACGAGAATTGGTATAGCAATAAACGGTTTGCTCATTGACAGTGATCATCATGAGCGACTGCCTCCAGCCGCCTTGCCAGCGGCACGCAGTCCTTGTTTCAGGTCCGCGATCAAGTCCTTGACGTCCTCCAGCCCGATAGACAGCCGGATCGTACCCTCGCCAATTCCACCCGCTGCGAGTGCTTCGGCATTCATGCGATGGTGAGTGGTGCTAGCAGGATGAATCACCAGCGACTTAGCATCACCAATATTGGCCAAATGCGAGAAGACATTGAGTGCGTCGACAAAGGCAATGCCCGCTGGTCGACCACCGCTTAAGTCGAAGCTGAAGACGGCGCCACAGCCCTTGGGCAAGAGCGTTGCAGCCAGAGACTGATCGGGGTGCCCCTCTAGCTCGGGATAGCCCACTCGATCGACTTGTGGGTGCTCCATCAAGAAGTTGACGATCTCACGGGTGTTATCAACGTGCCGATTCATCCGTACGCTCAGTGTTTCGATGCCTTGCAAAATATGGAACGCGGAGGTCGGTGCCATACAGGCGCCAAAGTCACGCAGCCCCTCTTTTCGGGCTCTTTGGATAAAGGCGGTAGGCCCAAACTCCTCAGTGAAAATGAGGTTGTGGAAACCCTCATAAGGCTCTGTCAGTGTTGGGAATTTTCCAGACGCTTCCCAATCAAAATGACCGCCGTCGACCAGCAATCCGCCGATCACAATGCCGTGTCCACTGAGAAACTTGGTGGCGGAGTGCTGAATGATATCGGCACCGAGTTCAAAAGGTTTTATCAGATACGGCGTCGTGAACGTTGAATCGACCATCAGTGGCAGTCCTGCCTGATGCGCGACGTCAGCGATGGCGGGGATATTCAGTACATCGAGCCCAGGATTACCGAGCGTTTCACCAAAAATGAGCCGCGTATTGTCTTGAATCGCCGCGGCAAATGCCTGCGGATCGCGAGGATCAACAAAGGTGGTTTCAATGCCAAAGCGAGGTAGGGTGTAAGCAAATAAATTGTGGCTTCCTCCGTACAGGGCAGCGGAGGCGACAATATGGGAGCCAGCTCCCATCAAGGTAATGATAGCGAGATGCAGCGCCGCCTGTCCGCTGGCGGTAGCAATCGCGCCCACGCCACCCTCTAGCGCGGCGATACGCTCCTCTAGCACCGCATTTGTTGGGTTGCTGAGTCGAGAGTAAACGTGACCTGCTCGCTCAATGTTAAAAAGCGATGCGGCATGATCTGAATCCGGAAAACAAAAGGACGCCGTTTGATAGATCGGAGTGGCTCTGGCGCCCGTTGCAGGATCAGGCTGAGCGCCTGCATGCAGAGCTAGTGTGTCGAGACCTGGATAGTCCGATGCTGCCATGGCAGTGTTCCTCGTGTTAGTGGGGCAACTAGATGCTGAGTCCGCCGAGCTTGGTCTCGAGGTACTCTTCGATGCCTTCGCGGGCGCCTTCTCGACCCAAACCGCTTTCCTTCATACCGCCAAAAGGCGCAGCGGCGCTGGTGGGGTTGATATCGTTGATGCCGATGATACCAAACTGTAGTTGCTCAAACGTCCGCAGTGCGCGGGATAAGTTCTGCGTGTAAACGTAGGCCGCCAAACCATACCGCGTATCGTTCGCCATCGCGATAACGTCATCGTCATCGTCAAATGGCACTACCGCGGCTACGGGGCCAAATGTCTCTTCGCGATAAATCAGCATATCAGCGCTGATATTGCTGAGTAACGTGGCGCCGTAAAAATGACCATTAGCGAGTTCGCCATCGCTGAGTCGAGCGCCACCGCTGAGCAGATTAGCCCCTTTGGCGATGGCATCTTGCACCTGTCGATCCACCTTCGCGATTGCCGCTTCATTAATCAGGGGTCCAATGCTGTTGGCTGGGTCCAACCCGTTACCAGCCCGTAATTTACCCACTCGCTCCTGCAGCGTGTCGAGAAAGGGCTCAAGAATGCGACGCTGAACAAAGATACGATTGGGGCTGATGCAAGCTTGGCCCGTGTTAAGAAATTTAACGAGTGAGACGCCTTTGGCTGCATGTACGGGGTCAGCGTCGTCAAAAACGATAAACGGCGCGTGGCCGCCCAATTCCATCGAGACGCGCTTCAGTTGCGGTGCCGCGGCTTGTGCGAGGTGTTTTCCGACAGCGGTAGAGCCTGTGAACGTGAGTTTGCGTACGCTGGGATGGGTGCAAAACACATCGCCAATGGGTTTAGGGTCACTGGTCGTGACAAGGTTGGCAACGCCGGGTGGAAAGCCTACCTCATGCAAAATATCGAAGACGGCCATCGCACATAACGGTGTGCTCTCGGCAGGCTTGAGCACGACGGTGCACCCCGCTGCCAAAGCTGGCCCTAATTTACGCGTGAGCATTGAGATGGGGTAGTTCCAAGGTGTGATAGCCGCGACCACACCAACGGCTTGTTTGTGAACCAAAAATCGCTGGTCAGCGCGTGCTGAAGGGATGGTCTCTCCATATACCCGCTTGGCTTCCTCAGCAAACCACAGCAAAAAGTCGGCCGCATATTTGACCTCGTTCATCGCCGCTTTGAGCGGTTTTCCTTGCTCGCGCGTCATGAGATTCGCGAGCGCTCCCTGTCGCTCCAACATCAAACCATGAGCGCGAGTCAGTAATTCGGAGCGCTTGTATGCGGTTTCACCTGCCCAGCTATGCTGCGCCTGCTCTGCGGCTTCGATAGCCTGTTGGGCGTGCTCGGCGCTGCCATCGAACACTTCGCCCAGTGTTTCGCCAGTTGCGGGGTTATCAACGGAGAATGTGGGGCCATCTCTCAGCCACTCGCCATTAACGTACATCGATGCCTCTCCTCATTCTGTTTGTGCAGGGTTCCGAAGTGTGACGCCAAAAACCGCGGCAGAATATCATGGTTGAGGTTCGAAACCGTTACTTTACGTGAGGATTTTCAGGGGAAGCCCACCATTTTACGGGCTTGTCGGCGGAAGCCTGCGAACGTGTTTTTGGGATGCTAGGGTAGCGCAGCTTCCTCTTCCAGAAGCAGTGAGCGAACGTCATTGGCTACCGTATCGGCATGCAAAAAAGAGGTGCTGTAGATATTGCGGATGTTGCGGTTCTTGTCGATTAAAAACACTCGCAAAATATGTGACATGGTGCCCGTGTAATCGCCGTTATCATCGTAGTCTCGAATGACCCATTGACCATAGGCACTCAAAATGGGGTCAAGTGCCTCTGGGCCCGATGTCGTCAGGAATTGCCAGTCGAAATTGTCGGTTCGAAACTGCGAGCCATAGGCATCGATGACGTCGGGGGTGTCAAAAACAGGATCGAAGCTGAAGCTGACGAGACGCGCTTTGTCTGCGGTGTCTGGGTCTGCCTGCAGTGCATCCTGAACGCTTCTCATTACATAGGTCGCAAGCGGGCACCCATTCACATCATCGCAGGTCGTAAAAATGAAACTCAGTACGGTGGGTTTATCCCCAAGGTAGTCGTGTAGGTAGGTAGCGCGACCCTGGTTGTCCAGCACTTGGCCATCGCCGGCCACTCCCATCGCTGGTAACCCATACGTTCCCGGTCCCGGAGGGGTAAAGGAGAGCGGCGCGTAGCCCGGCGCCATGACGACGGGCTCCTTGTGATGATGTGGGGCACTGAGCACAGCCGCACTCAACACCCACAGCAGCAGGATAACGTTACCGCGCATCACAATGTCAGTGTGCGGTCGGTGAAGCCAATCCTGAAGGGGACTGCGCGCTAGCGCCGCCATAAAGCGCATGAGCGCCAAAACGCATTTGATGCGGCGCCCCTAAGCCCAGCTCAATGAAATCGAGATTGAACTCCGGCGTGAGGGTTTCACCATCCCAGTTGTAGAGCTTAAAGTACTGCAAGTCATTCCCGTCGGATGCCGCCGTCTTATCCCAATTAGCAAGCAGAGAGGAGGTAAAATAAACGCGCTCTCCATCCCAGCTCTGCGAGACCATGTTGACCTGTTCGCCAATCTGCTCTTCCATGACTTGAACAGGGGCATGGGGGTTAGAGATATCGTACAGCCGAACTTTGCCATCATTCCAAGTGTTCACCCAAAGATGATTGTCATCGGCTGAAATGGAGATGTCGACAGGCAATGGGATCTTGCTGGCGTCGCCAATATCAGCGACCGCTTTCGCTTGCCATTCACCGGCATCATCTTCGTAGATTAGCCATACTTTAGACGTGAGGGCAGTTGTGGTGAAGCAATAATCAGACTGCGAGCCCCATGCACATCGAATTTCCAATGGTGCACCGGGCACATCAAGAATTTTCTTGGGCGTGCGCGCATGAAGGTCCCAGATGACGACGGTATTGCCAAAGCGTTTCATCGCCTCGGCGTCGCCCATCATTTTGCCCAGATTCATCATGTAGTTATTCCACCCCGTAAAGGAAGAGGTCACTAGTGCGTTACGACGGGGTAGGGCTCGCGCGTCATAGCCGTAGCCATCGGCAAAGTTGCCAGATTTTACAGCCCCCTGCAGATTGTCGTCCGTGGGCATCCAAACGCTCGTGATGAAGTCGCCCTCGTTGGTGTACTCGGCCATGCCGGTACGTCCACCGTGGTCGCGATTGTTAGAGAGCCCGGTAATCAGCATACGCCCTGGCAGTGCGTAACTGGTGTGGGGGCCGACTACGCCGCCTGTTTTGCTTACAAAATCGTCAATGGTGCGATGCAAGCTGGGTGCGGCAGGGTCAGTATGCACATCGAAGATGAAAATTTTGTTGGTGTCCAATCCTGATGCCCACAAAAACCGCCGATCATCCGTGAGCCCCGAGTGGTGCGCTTCGTTGCGCCCGCCCATCGATAGTGAGTGGATAACCGTGCCGTAGGTGTTTGAGTCGGGATTCACATCGACAGTGACCAGCTTGTCTTCGCCGTTTCCAACCCCTTCGAGGCCCAAGGTCCAGATGTAAACATAGTCCTCTTGCCCGACGATTTTGGCCATGTACGGTGACATGCACGTTTCGTCAGCCGAGGTGGGCTGCACAAGTAAGAGGGCGGCTACGACGCTAGAAATTAACATTTTCCAGATCATTATTTTTTCTCCGTATTTTTCTGCCACAATTCGATGATGCTACCACCAGAAAATACAGCAATGCACCTCTTTTCGACACGGTTCCGACGCCGGGCTCAGGCTACTTTGCGGTTGTTTTTTGTCTCGCTTATCCCCGTCGCCGCAGTGGTCGCGACAGAGTTAGAGCCTTTTGCTGATTCTCCTCACCGTGTGGGGCTAGCGGATTCGCGGATCGGCTACGAATCAGAGGCTTACCGCACTGACTCAAAAGTTGTTATCGAAGTGTCGGGTATTCGCCAAGCCCTAGACAAACTGAGCAGTGAAACGCCTTTGGGCTTGCCGGCCGTGGGGGAAGGGGCGAGGGCGGCAGAAATTGATTTGGGTCGGCAACTGTTTTTTGATCGGCGTCTTTCTGCCAACGACACCCTTTCCTGCGCGATGTGTCACATACCGGAACAGGGGTTTACGCAGAACGAGCTAGCGACGCCAGTGGGACACCAAGGAAAAGGCGTCCGCCGCAATGTGCCTTCGCTGTACAACGTCGTCTTCGTCCAGCAGCTATTTTTAGATGGGCGGGAGTCTTCTTTGATCGAGCAAATTTGGTCTCCCTTATTGGCGCACAATGAAATGGCTAATCAGGATCGGCAGTCAGTCATCGCAAAAATAGCCACCATCGAGACTTATGCTCAGCAATTCGAGGGGCTGTATTCAGGTGGATTGTCTGAGCACAGTTTGGGCTTGGCCTTGGCCGCTTATCAACGGGCGCTATTATCGGGCGATTCCGATTTTGATCGTTGGTACTTTGAAGACGGCGCCCTGTCGATCGATCACTATTCTGCAGAAGCGGCTTTAGGCTTTGCGTTGTTTCAAGAAAAGGGCTGTATTGACTGCCATCAGATGGGCGATAACGTGAGCTTGTTTTCAGACGGCGGCTTTTACAACACAGGAATCGGCTACCTCCGTCAGCAACGAGGGGTTGAGCTCGATAAGGTGCAACTCGCTCCCGGGGTCTACGTGGTGCCTCTGGTCAGCGCTGAGACGGAGACGTTTATTGATGACGGACGTGCAGAGGTCACTGGGCAGAGTGAGGATCGTTGGCAGTACCGCACCCCGAGTTTACGCAATGTCGCGATCACCTTCCCTTACATGCATGATGGGTCGCTCCCCACCCTCGAAAGTGTGGTGGCGTATTACGCGGGAAGTGGCAGCGAGGATCCATTGCAAGATGTGAGAATTAGCGACATGACGATTACGGTGGCCGAACAGCAAGCACTCGTTGCCTTTCTCAGGACGCTGACATCAAATCAAGTGGATGCATTAGTGTCGGATGCGCGCAGCGTCGAGATAGGCGAAAGGGGAGCCGCAGGGCTCTGAGCGAGGCCCGTTGCGGAGGAGCAACCGAATGAGGCAGGGAAGCGGCCTTACTGACGCTGGCGTTGCATTATTGTGACAGTGAGCTGTTCAAATAGTGCTATACCGCATACCAAGACCTCGCTTACTGTTTGCTTTTGGCTGTGGGTAGGATCGGCTTTCAGGACGAATGACATGACAGGTGATGAGCGATGAGACGCAACGGTATGAACGTGGTATTGGCCGGGCTATTTTGGGTGCTCTGTGGTTGTAGCGATCCCGTCGCGGTAGAGCAGTCTGCTGAGGTCAAGCAGACGTTGGCGCAACGTGCCGGTGCGCCTTTGTTTAAAGGGATGGGGACCTTCCACATGCCCATTACAACTCGCGATACCGACGCTCAGCGCTACTTTGATCAGGGAATGGTGCTGGCTTTTGGGTTTAACCACGCAGAATCGATTCGCAGCTTTCGTGCCGCTCAGACATTAGATTCAGACTGCGCCATGTGCTTTTGGGGTGAGGCATTAGCCACTGGGCCCAATATTAATGTCACCAATAACGGTAAGGCGGTGATGACTCCCGAAGAGCGAGCGAGTGCGCGCGCCGCGATCGATCACGCCTTGACGTTAGTCGATGGCGTCACCCCAAAAGAGCGGAGCTGGATTCTGGCGCTGGATAAGCGTTACGACGGCCAACGTGAGACGCCGCGCGATCCACTTGATCGTGCGTGGGCAGATGCGTTGTCTGAAATGGTTGATGCCTATCCCGACGACATGACAGTGGCGTCTGTGTATGCGGAGGCGCTCATGAATACGATGCCTTGGGATTATTGGGGTCCGAGTGGGGAGGCGAAGCCAGATACGCAGGCAGTGATTAAGAGTCTCGAGCGGGTGATGGCAGCAGAGCCAGAGCACCCATTGGCCCTCCACTTGTATATTCACGCGCTAGAGGCTTCGTCGAACGCCCAAAAGGCTGAACGTGCCGCTGATGCGCTCGCCAATCTCGTGCCGGGATCGGGGCATTTGGTCCACATGCCAAGCCATATCTATTTTCGGGTCGGCCGCTATCAGGACGCGGCACTCGCCAATATTCGCGCTGCCGATGTTGATGAAGCTTATATTGCCGAATGCAATGCGCAAGGTTTCTATCCTGCGTTGTACTACCCCCACAACATTCACTTTTTATGGGCTTCAGCAACCATGCAAGGTCAGAGTGAGCTGTCGTTGAAGAGCGCGCGCCGGGTAGTAGAAAATGTGCGTATCGAGCAAGTAGAACAATTCCCGACGATCCAATTCTTTCGCACTGTTCCTATGTTGTCGCTGGTTCGATTTGCCCGTTGGGAGGAGATTCTGTCTGAGCCTGAGCCGCACGCCCCGTTTGCTTTTGCCCGGGCAATTTGGCACTACGGACGTGGGGTGGCTTATGCATCGATGGAAAATAAGGAATCTGCCCTGAAGGAATTGGCCGCAATTGAGCGTCTTGAGCCTGAGGTTGATGAAATTTTTATGGGTAATGTCTATCCCGCAAAAAGCCTGATTGGCATCGCCAAATCGTTGTTGCGCGGCGAGATTGCATTTCGTTCAGGCGCTATGGCGGCGGCAGTGACATCGTTTGAACAAGCAGTGGCCATGCAGGACGCGTTGCCCTACACGGAGCCACCTTTTTGGTACTACCCGACGCGACAATCTCTTGGCGCCGCATTGCTAGCAGATGGCCGCGCTGCCGAGGCTCAACTGGTTTTTGAGGCGGATCTTGAGCAATACCCGATGAACGGCTGGTCACTCTATGGATTGACCGAGGCGTTAAACGCGCAAGGGCATACTGCTCCGGCTGAGGCGGCGCGCCAACGCTTCGAAACCGTCTGGCAATTTTCAGATGTGACGTTATCGTCGTCCGTCTTATGAGCAAGCAGCGGTCGTTGGGACTCTGGTGACGGTTCGCTTGAGTCATTCGGTGCAGTCATTCGTTGCAGTCTAAGGGAGGGGTTATCCTGATGATTAAGTTGATCACATTACTGACTCGAAAGGTGGGGCTAACGCGAGACGCGTTTATTGAGCACTACGAAACCCACCACAGAAAGATCGGCGAAAAATACCTCAGTGGCTACGCGGCTAAGTACCAACGCCGTTATCTCAATGTTGCCGAGTCGGCCAATCACGCCCCGTTAGACCTACCTTTCGATGTGCTGATGGAGATCTGGTTTCCAGATCAAGCTCGAATGGACGAGGCTATGGCTCTAATCGCCTCAGAATCGGCGCAAGTTGAAATCAACGCTGACGAAGCCCGTCTTTTTGAGCGAGACAAAACGCGCAGCTATGTGGTTGAAGAATATGAGTCAGAGATGCCGACGCTGTAGCGTCTGACCCATTTGGTCAGTCAGGCAACACGCCGGCTCTGCGCACTGGACAGTGTGGTGCATCAGTCGAACCAATGTAGTTGTATCGACCCTCTTTCGGCCCCGTCGCGCGCTAAGCGCTCCGCGTCCTCGCCAAACGTATTTTCGATTTGCTCTCGACGTATTTTCATCGTTGGCGTGAGGATCTCATTTTCAATGGTCCAGGGCGTTTGGCTAAAAATGATGGCGCCGATGCGGGCATGCTTTTCAATGTCGGCATTAATGGATTCGACCGTCGCGAGAGCGGCAGCTTCGACTTCCTCTCTGGGCAATAGGCGGGAGGGCTCGTTGAGCACCGTTATCATCACGGTTTTTGAGTAGCCTCGCCCCAGCAGGCACTGCTGCTCAGAGTGAGGGTTATCGGCAAAGAGCCCCTCGATCGGCGGGGGCGCGACGAATTTTCCTTGGATCGTTTTGAAGTAGTCTTTAACTCGTCCAGTAATAAAGATAAAGCCGTCGTCATCGATCCGGACTTTGTCACCGGTGTGCAGCCATCCGTCTTGCCAAAGCTCAGCGGTTTTGTCAGGGCGGTTGTAGTAGCCTGGCGTGCAGCCCGCTGCTTTGATTAGGAGCTCGTCGTTACCGCCGATCTTCACTTCAACCTCGCCGGCTGGTTGGCCAATAGAGCCGATCCTGCGGTTCTGTGGGTCGGTAATGATGAGTCCCATTGCCTCGGTTTGGCCGAAACCCTCGCACAGCTTTACGCCGACAGCGTCCCACCAGTTGATCAGCGCAGGCGGGGTTGGCGCGGCAGCGGTCAGGCAGTACTCGACTTCATCGAGACCCAATGCGCTGATCACTAGCGCTTGCACACCGGCCTGATCCTTTGCGATAGCAGCATCAAGTGCCTCGGCGCCGCCAAACTTAGCGGTCACCGATTGCCTGAGTTGTTCCCACACACGGGGCGGCCCAAAAAAGATATGCGGCCGGCAGCGTGGAAGATCGGTGGCAAGCGTTGCCAGCGACTCGTTGAACCAGATTTCCCCACCAGTATTGATGGATGAGAATTCAACGATCTGACGTTCGGCGATGTGCGAGAGTGGCAGGTAGCTAAACCAACGCGGTTGCGCCCGCTGTGTGAACAAATATTGACAGCGACGCATGGGGATTAGGTTAGTGGCATGGGTCTGGATGACGCCTTTGGGTAAGCCCGTGGTACCAGAGGTGAAGACCAGCGAGACGGTATCATCGGCGAGGGGTTCGTAAGCCGGCGCGTCGCTGGGCGCCTCGGCAACGAGCTGTTCCCACTTCGTATGAGGTAGGTCGCAGTCTGCGCCAGGCAAGGTGACGATCAGGCAGCGCTCTGGGAGGACAGCCTTCACGCCTTCCCAATTTTCAGTTTCACCGAGGAACAGTACTTGCGTATCGGTGAAATCGAGAATGTACTCAGCCGTCGCCTGCGCGTGAGTGGTAAACAGGGGGACCGTGACATTGCCTGAGTGAATGATTCCCATATCCGCCATGATCCAGTGTGCCCGGTTTCGGCTCAGTAGCGCCATGTGTTGCCCATGAGCAAACTCAGCCTCCAGCCACGCCGCTACACGATCAATTTCTGCGACTGCGGCACCCCAAGTGTAGTCAGTCGAGCCCTTCTGAGAGAGGTCTCGCATCCAAATGGTCTCGGGTTGTACCTTTGCCCAGTGCCGGGCTTGCTCGGTTAGGGTGCTGCACTGCATTGCTCACGGTCCTCTCTCGGTCTTAAGGTGGGGCGTTTGTGGCTGCGGTATTCCAACAGTGCCGGGTCTTTTGCGTGGTAAGTAGGACACCAGCATTCGCAAACCGAGCTAACCATAGACGCTACCCCTCATCAATACCAGTTACATCGCACTGCCAGCATGAGCCGGAGTAGGGCAGTGAATTCGAGTCGGCCTGAGGTTATAGTGAGGTCTCGTCCAGCCGTTAATGCACTGTGATTATCCGAGGGTTCCGTATGACACCGTTACTAGAGATCATTGTTTATTTCACTATGTTGACCTTCGTTACCGTGTTGCTGGGAGCGCTTCTCCGCAACCGCGAATGGACCGCCGAAGGGCGGGCGATCGGCCTGGGCAATCGCGATAACTTAAGCGAACCCACCCCCTTAGGGGGCAGAGCGGAGCGGACCGCGAGGAACGCCATGGAAGCGTCGATATTTTTTGTGCCGCTGGCGCTGGTGGCACACGCGGCAGGTCTGGATGCAGAGGTGTTACTGGGTGCGCAGATCGCTTTCTGGGCCCGGGTGGCGTATGTCCCTATCTATATCGCTGGCATAAAGGTTGTCCGCAGCCTCGTGTGGATGGTTGGCGTAGTCGGGTATATCCTCATGGTCATTGAGCTGCTCTGAAAAGCACTGATACTTGGCTCTGCAGATTCGTCGCCGTTGTTCAGACACCATGAATGAGCGGGAGCGGCAGAGTGAGCTTCTTATCGAGTACTGGCTTCGTGGCTTGAGCAAGGTATAGTCGCCCGATGGGACTTTTCTCTCATTAGTCAATTCAGCTCGCTAGTCAAACCAGAGGTAAGGACGTTATGAAATACATTCTTTCGATAGCGCTGGCGTTACTGCTTAGCAGCGGTGCGTTTGCAGACGGTCACAGTGAACCCCAGTACTCGAAGTTCCAATCCAACTATTACTTCACCTGCCCCCAGCCTGCCGCGTGTGTGGGTGCCTTCCAAAAGATGTTGGCAGCGCCTGATATCGCCGATAAGGGTTTTGAGGCGAGTCTTTATGCGCTTGGACATAATGGCTGGGATGATTCGACACACATGGTGTCTTTCTACTTTAAGAACGCCGAGCGTTATTTGGAGGCGGGACGAACCTTTGCGCAATCTCCGGCGTTCAAGGAATTTGCTGAGGCGCGCATGAGTGCGGGTGTAGAGGCACAGTCCGAATCGCTCACCACGCACAGTATTGTTGAAGGCGACGGACGTGGCACCAAGAGCATGGTGAATTGGTCGATTAAGGTCAGCGATCCCGCAACGTTTGTGCCCGCGTGGCAGAAGTTGACCAAAGCGATGGAAGCCTACCCATGGTCCCCCAAAGCGTATGGGCTTCAGACGGTGCTGCTGGGCAACCAAGGGTGGGCGACCCACGAGCTTTGGTCCGCTTTTGAGACACCGGTTGAAGCGTTGCATTTTTTGGAAGCGTTTTACTTAACGCCTGAGTTTAAAGCCTACAGCGCCGAGACTGAAGGCGCCGTATCGCTCGTCAGGAGCCATATTGCCAACACCGTGTATGAGGCGAACCCCGACTGATTGATCGGCATTTTTGGATGTCATGACGCCGCTCTAGGGCGGCTTATTCATCATGATGCTCAAGGTGGCAGTCTCGCCATCGTTTGATGAGCACCTCGACACCTAGCTGATTTAAGGTGTTTGTATTGCGCTCGGGAATGAGCGCAATATCCTCGGTGGCGTCCACGGCCTGCGTGACGCTTGATTCCCTCAAGATATGCACCATGGGGTAGGGGGATCGATTGGTATAGTTTTCCGCATCGCCCGGGTCTGTCGCATCAAACTGATGATGAGGATGAAACCCCACTAGTTGATACCTGCCCACCCAGTTCATCATGACGAGTAGCTCCTGAGCCATCGCTAAACAGTCGTTAAAATCACTGAAGTCCTCCATAGCAGAGGTCAGGATGAGGAAGCTGGTCTCAGTCTCTGGGTCACTCTCGAGCCAGTCCATTTCCTCATGAAGCGCGTGCAAGATGTCTTGCAATGCTTCGCTGTCACAGGCGGTGTAACGAATGCCATCGCGTGCTGAGACGCGATGAGCAAAGGGACACAGATTAAGCTCTATGACAAATGACTGGATCCAGCGCTGTGTTGTGATGATCGAGCTTTTAATGATGCCGGCCTCTTTGCTCGCAATAGGGAGCGGTCGTGTGTCCTCTGAGCACCCACGCTCAGCCACCTTTGCTATGGTACGCGATGGTGGCATTGTCGATAAGACGGGATGAGAGCGCGATCATGGTTTGGATGTGTCCGCATTGCGCGCAGCCTTTAGAGGCGCGCGAGTCTGGTTTGTCCTGTGTTAATGGTCATCGTTTTGATCGTGCGAGAGAAGGCTACGTCAACTTACTTCCCGTACAGCATAAGCGCAGCAAAAATCCGGGAGACAATTCTGAGATGGTTCGGGGTCGACGCGCCTTGCATCAGGCGCAACTATACCGGCCGTTAGCAGAAGTACTGTGTGATCTAGTGGCTACTTGCACCGACGCGAGTAGGCTGCTCGACATTGGCTGCGGTGAGGGTTATTACGATGGAATGCTGTCTGCGCGCCTGCCAGAGTTATCGGTTTATGGTGTCGATATCGCGAAGACAGCGGTGAGGTTGGCGGCGAGAGACTATCCCTGCCACGACTATGCCGTGGCGAGTTCGCGGAATCTGCCTGTCATGACCTCGTCAATTGATCTGGGGATGTGCATCTTTTCACCTGTGAATGATAGTGAGGTCGCGCGTGTGGTGAGGCCAGATGGCTATTATTTGGAGGTCGGGCCTGCCGCTCAGCATCTATGGGAATTAAAGACAGCGCTTTACGAGCAGCCGCGGGAACATCCCTTGCTCAGGCGCACCATTCCAAGCGGAGAACTGCTGCAGGAGGGTGAATGCCACTATGAAAAACAACT
>UPTG01000615.1_pt1 | contig 28824 bp, 21 predicted proteins | sample 2160121 | NCBI WGS metagenome assembly UPTG01 (sample SAMN06266255, study PRJEB28933) | marine metagenome | isolation source: Columbia River Estuary | place: USA:Columbia River Estuary, USA | collected 2014-07-27
ACCCACCTTTAAAGTTTGAATAGGAATTTTTAAATAGTCAATCGGACTTGCTGGCGAAGCAAAATGAAGGATGTAATCGAGTTCTCCTGAAACATGAATAAACTTAGAAACATCATGATTAAAAAACTCGAAGTTTTCTAATGGAAATAAATGCTCAATATTTTTAAGGTCTCCAGTGATCAAATTATCCATGCCAATGACATGGTAACCTTCTTTAATAAATCTATCGCATAAATGCGAACCCAAAAACCCAGCGGCTCCAGTAATTAGAACTCTCTTCATCTTTATTTTTTATTTGGTATCAATACCAATACAGTAATAGTCAAAACCTCTTTCGGCCATTGCCTCAGGAGAATACAAGTTACGGCCATCAAACAACACTGGGCTACTCAATTCAGCTTTTACCTTATCAAAATCTGGAACTCTAAACTCAGCCCATTCCGTTACCAACAATAATGCGTCCGCACCTCTTAAAGCATCGTATTCAGTTGTAGCATACGTAATCCTTTCACCCAATTGGTGTTTTGCTTCTTCGGCCGCCACAGGATCATAAGCAGATACAGTTCCACCAGCGGCAAGAATTTTTTCTGTTAAAACTACCGAAGGAGCTTCACGCATATCATCTGTGTTAGGCTTAAAAGAAAGGCCCCACATGGCAAAATGCTTTCCAGAAATATCTCCGTTAAAGTGTTTTAATATTTTATTGAACAACACTTCTTTTTGTGCGTAGTTCACAGCTTCAACAGCTTTCAAAATTTTCATTTCGTAACCGTTTTGATCTGCCGTTCTTATTAAAGCTTGCACATCTTTAGGGAAGCAAGAACCTCCATAGCCAATACCTGGATAAATAAATTTAGTTCCAATTCTTGAATCTGATCCGATACCTTTTCTAACTAAGTTGACATCTGCACCCATTACTTCACAGAGGTTTGCAATGTCGTTCATGAAACTAATTTTTGTAGCCAACATGGAATTAGCTGCATATTTGGTCATTTCGGCAGATGGAATATCCATAAATATTACTGGATGTCCGTTTAATACAAAAGGTCTGTACAAACGATCCATAATATCTTTTGCTTTGTCACTGCTTACACCAACCACAATTCTGTCAGGCTTCATGAAATCGTCAATGGCCGCACCTTCTTTTAAGAATTCTGGATTAGATGCCACATCGAAATCGATATTTACACCTCTTGCGCTCAAAGCAAGATTTAACTCGTTTCTCACCTTTTCTGCAGTTCCGACAGGCACAGTACTTTTTGTAACCACAACCATGTGCTCACTCATGTTATCACCAATAGCTTTCGCAACAGCCAATACATATTGTAAATCTGCAGAGCCATCTTCACCTGGAGGCGTTCCAACAGCAATAAAAGCTGCTTCCGCACCTTGAATACTTTCTGCCAAGGAAGTAGAAAACTTTAACCTTCCTTTTTCGAAATTTCTTTTCACTATTCCTTCTAAACCTGGTTCGTAGATTGGTAATATTCCATTCTTTAGGTTTTCAATTTTCTTTTCGTCAATGTCAATACAAGTAACATCAATTCCAACATCACTTAAACAGGCTCCGGTTACTAAACCTACATATCCTGTTCCTACAACGGCAATTTTCATACTGTCTTGTTTAAAAACTCTAGCACTGAGCTAGTTATTAATTTAATTTGATCTTCTTCTAATTCGGTGTGCATAGGTAATGAAAATACCTGCTCACATAATTCTTCTGTCACGGGGAAAGCTCCCTCTTTATATCTATTGTCTTGATACGCACTCTGCATGTGTAACGCCACTGGGTAATAAATCATACAAGGAATTCCTTTCTCATCCATATGGGCTTTTAGTGCGTTTCTATCGGCTCCTTTTAACTTTAAGGTATATTGATGAAATACATGCGTGCTATTCTCTGCTCTTGCAGGAACCGTAAGCATTGGATTATCCTTAAAGACGGCATCGTAAGCATCTGCTGCATTTCTGCGTGCACCATTGTAGGTGTTTAAATGGCGTAGTTTAATTCTCAAGACTGCCGCTTGAAGACTATCTAATCTTGAGTTTACACCGATTGAATCATGGTAATACCTTTTACTCTGACCATGATTAACAATCATAGTCATCTTTGCAGCGAGATCATCGTCATTGGTAAAAATGGCACCGCCATCACCAAAACATCCTAAATTCTTACTCGGGAAAAAACTTGTTGCACCAATATTGCCTATCGTACCAGCTTTTTGAGTTTTTCCATTGGCAAAAGTGTAGTCAGAACCAATAGCCTGAGCAGTATCTTCTACCACAAATAAATTGTGCTTTTCAGCAATAGCCATTACTGCATCCATATCGGCACATTGTCCAAATAAATGCACAGGTACAATCGCTTTCGTTTTTGATGTAATAGCCGCCTCCACTGCTTTTGGATCTAGCATAAACGTATCGGTATCCACATCAACTAAAACAGGAGTTAATTGTAGTAAAGCAATAACTTCTGCTGTAGCGACATAGGTAAATGTTGGCACAATAACCTCATCTCCTGGTTTTAACCCGAGGCCCATCATTGCTACTTGCAATGCATCTGTACCATTAGCACACGGAATGACATGCTTTACGTTCAGATAATCTTGCAGCTCGCTTTTGAACGCTTGAACTTCCGGTCCATTTATAAATGCAGCCGAATTCATTACACCTTCAAATGCTTTTTCTACTTCGGGTTTAATCTTACTATATTGAGTAATAAGATCAACCATTTGTATTGGCTTCATACCTTAATCCGTTAAAAAATTGGCAGCAAAAATAAGGTTTCAAATGGTTCTTGTTGGTTTATACGTTTAGTAAATAAGAAAGCAATTATCTTCGCACCCAATGGACAAGAAAGTAATCATACTTACTACGCTATTTCTTTGTGTTATTTCTTCGGCTTTAAGTCAAGTGAACGTCAGAGATTCTACTGCACGTGGCTTTATATTTAACTTCAATCTTGGTTATAATTTCCCCGCTGGAGATGTCAGTGAACTCTACAGTCCTCATATGTCTTTTGGTTTCGATGTCTTTTATAAAACAAAAAGCAATTGGCTACTTGGGGGAGGACTAGATTATATGTTTGGCACTAATGTAAAAAACCCGGAACTTCTATTGGCAGACTTCATTACTGAAGACGGTAAAATCATTGGCACAAATGGAGACTACACATCGGTAAAACCATTTATGCGCGGATGGGTCTTTCAAGCAAAGGTTGGAAAAATTTTTCCAATTATCGGCCCTAATCCCAATTCAGGATTATTGGTTCAACTTGGGGCAGGTTACATTCAACATCGAACACAACTAGATCACTTCAATAGCGTATTGCAACTTAACGAACCGTACGACAAAGGTTACGATCAATTACACACGGGATTTGCATTAAGTGAATACATCGCTTTTTTTCATGCCGGAAATAAGCGTACTGTGAATTTCCAACTAGGATTGAACTTCACGCAGGGGTTTACTCAAAATGCACGTGAGTATAATTACCACACCCGAAGTTTTGATTTAGACAAAAAGCTGGATCTATTCTTTGGAATTAAGGCCAGTTGGTTTCTGCCTATTTACGACAAAAATGCTCAAAAGTTTTTCTACAATTAAATGAAAGTGCTTTACGGTATATTCATTCGAATTTATGGACTAGCTATTCACATTGCTGCTTTTTTTAATCCTAAAGCCAAACAATGGATTGAGGGTAGAAAAAACTACTTCGGAAAACTCAACACAGTTGATTTTACTGGAGATTGGATTTGGTTTCATACAGCCAGTTTAGGAGAATACGAGCAGGCAAAACCTGTTATTGCAAAACTTAAAAAACGAAACTCGAACCAAAAGTTTATTGTCACTTTTTTTTCACCTTCAGGATATGAAGTGCGAAAAAACGACCCTTTAGCAGATACTGTTTTTTATTTGCCGTTAGACACAAAACACAATGCTCAAAAATTCTTAGAGATTGTAAGTCCTAAAATGGCGGTTTTTGTGCGGTATGAGTTTTGGCCTAATTATTTAGACGCCTTATTTGCGCGCAGTATTCCCACTGTTGTGATGGCAGCCAATTTTAGGGAAAGTCAATTCATGTTTAAACCGTTGGGGAGTTTTATCCTAAATCGAATTAAACATTTAAACGCTGTTATGGTCCAAACCGAAAAAGCAAAACAGCTTTTAGTCAGAAATGATTTTGACGAATCGAAGGTTTCCGTATCCGGAAATAGCAGAATTGATCAAGTGATACAGATTGCTGAAACAAATCCAGAAAATGAAATCATTAAGAAGTTCACATCTGGACATTCCACATTAATTTTAGGCAGTTGCTATGCACAAGAAGAATCGTTTATCTATAATCTTCTTCTTAAACATCCTGAATTAAAAGTAATAATGGCTCCACATTATATTGATGATGAAAATGTGAGACGACTTCAAAAAGCCTTGCCAGTCAAATCCGTTCGCTACAGCGAGATAGCTCGACAATCATTGAACGAGAAGTTTCAGGTTTTAGTTCTTGATACTATGGGCATGCTTTCTTCTATTTTTAGGTATGGAAATTTTGCACTCATAGGAGGAGGTTTTAAAGATGGCATTCACAGTATTCTAGAACCGGCCTCAAGTTTCTTACCTCTTTTCTTTGGGCCGAGACATCAGCCTTTTCCTGAAGCCAAAGCATTAATTGAATCTGGAGGAGCATTTGAGGTAAATTCTGTTGATGAATTTGAAAACGCATTTGAAAGTGTTTATCAAAATCAGAAGTTTTATGATAATTGCTCTCATGCCATTAAGGGCTACATGGATTCGCAAAAAGGAGCTTCTGATAAAATTGTGGCCATTCTAGAGCAAGTCTAAAACTACTCTTTACTCACTTTAAGTTAAATTTTCCACTCCTAAAGCACTTCTCTTCGACTGACTTTCAATAGTTTTTCGATGCAAGATTTTATGTAAACTTGCACGCCTTAATTAAAATTTAAGAACATGAAGAAGATTCTAGCCATTTTTTTGGTGGGTGCGCTATCACTAGGCACCAAAGTAAAAGCAGACGAAGGAATGTGGTTGTTGAGCCTCATCTCTCAGCTTAATTATGCTGACATGCAAGCAAAAGGTTTAAAACTTACTCCAGAGCAATTGTACAGCATTAACAATGCAAGTATGAAAGATGCCATCGTTTCTTTAGGCGGTTTTTGTACAGGTGAAATCATCTCAGGCGAAGGCCTTATGTTAACAAACCACCATTGTGGTTTTGACGCCATTAGAACACATAGCACTGTAGAAAACGATTATTTAACCGATGGATTTTGGGCGATGAATCGCGCAGAAGAAAAATCGAATGATGGTTTGTACGTGCGCATCTTGTTAAGAATGGAAGACGTTACTGATAAAGTAATGGCTGAAATGACTGACGAAATGAGTGAAACGGAACGTGCAGCAGCAGCTAAAAAAATTGGCGCAGCTTTAGCCGAAGAAGCCACAAAAGGCACGAAAAACAAAGGCTTAGTCAAAAACTTTTTCCATGGAAATGAGTATTACCTTTTCATTTATGAGCAATTTGATGATGTTCGCTTAGTTGGTGCTCCACCGAGTTCTGTTGGTAAATATGGTGGTGATACTGATAATTGGATGTGGCCTCGTCACACCGGTGATTTTTCAATGTTCCGTATTTATACTGCTCCTGATGGATCTTCTGCCGCTTACGCTGAAGAGAATATTCCATTAAACCCAAGACATCACTTACCTGTTTCTATTGATGGTGTAAAAGATGGCGACTTCACAATGGTTTTTGGTTTCCCTGGTTCTACTGACCGTTACCTTTCTTCTCACGGAGTTCAGCAAGCAATTGACAAATACAATCCAACGACTGTTGAAATTAGAGATTTGAAATTAGCCACCATGCGCACTTATATGGAAGCTGACGATGCAACAAGAATTCTATTAGCATCTAACTATGCGCAAACTGCTAACTATTGGAAATACTATATAGGACAAACTGAGCAGTTGAAAAACAACGGTGTATACGACAAGAAAAAAGCGATTGAAGACGAGTTCATCAGTTGGGTAAATGCAGATGCAGCACGCAAAGCGACCTATGGTGAGACTTTAGATTTATTAGCTAAAGGTTACGCCTCTACTGACCCCACTGTTGTATCTGGACGCTACTTATTCGAAGCAGGAATAATCGGGCCACAATCCACAGTTTACGCTTGGAGAATGGACCGCATAATGGGCATGTACTTCGAAACAAAGAATGGTATTAAAGCGGCTCAAAAAGCAGCAGAGACTGACGAAGAAAAAGAAAAAGTAGCTTCTGACGCAGCTACTAAAATGGAACGTCTTTTAGGTGCGGCTCAAGCGCAAACTGAAGAGCATTTTGGCGAGTACCACCAAGCAACTGACGTGGCATTGATTGCTAACCTTTGGGAAATGTATTACAAGAATACAAGTTCAGAACAGCAGCCATCTTTTTTCACAAATGTGATTGCTAAAAAATACAAAGGAGATTTTACAGCCTTTGCAAACGGGTTAGTTGAGAAATCAATTTTTGTTGACAAAACAAGAATGATGGAATTTTTAGCTGAGCCAAATGAAAAAGCTTACAGCAAAGAAGAGCTAAATGTAGCTTCTGCTGAAATGTTAGGTATGTACTTCGCTAGCGAAGAAGCAAATGCCGAAGCTGGTCAAAATCTAGATAAAGGTTACAGATTATTAACTGCCGGTTTACGTGAAATGAACCCAGACAAGAAATACGCTCCTGATGCGAATTCTACAATCCGAATGACTTACGGAACTGTTGGTAGCTATTATCCAAAAGATGGTGTGTTCTACGATTATTACACAACAATTGAGGGTATCATGCAAAAAGAAGATCCAAACAATGATGAATTTGTTGTTCCCGCAAAGTTGAAAGAATTGTACATGAATAAAGACTATGGTCAGTATGCAAATACTGATGGCCAAATGCCAGTATGCTTTATTTCTAACAATGACATTACTGGAGGTAATTCAGGTTCACCAGTAATTAACGGAAACGGAGAATTGATTGGTTGCGCATTTGACGGAAACTGGGAAGCAATGAGCGGAGATGTTTTCTTCGAAACGAAATTGCAACGTACTATTTCTGTGGATATTCGTTACGTATTATTCATCATCGATAAATATGCTGGTGCTGGTCACTTGGTAGACGAAATGACTTTAGTAAAAACAGCTTCTGTTGAAAAAACAAGTGTTGAAGAAATGCCTGCTGAAGAAGCGACCAACTAAGCTTCAGGTATTATGATATTGAGAAAGGCGCCCTATCGGGCGCCTTTTCTATTTGAACATGTTCATAAATCGCATTAAAAAAACAAAAAGCGTGTTTATACATTAAATTTGCGCTTTCAAAATTTCATATATGAAACGTAAGACCATAGTCGATCTAATTGCCGCAGCAGTTGTAATCGTTTTGGCGATTGCTATTTCTAACTTAATGGCGAGTAGCAAGACCAATCCAGAAAGGATAAACAAAACCGTTCGTAAGACGATTACTGTAATGCCATTTTCGGCAGGGGAAATTTCTTTCGAACTTCCTGTTTACGGCAAGCTAACTCCAATTAAGAAGTCTGAGCTTTATGCTGAAGTCAATGGAATTTTACTTCCTACGTCAAAAGATTTTTTAGAAGGGGTTTCTTTTAAAAAGGGAGAAACGTTATTGCACATTGACGACACAGAAGCGAAAGCAACTTTAATGTCTCAAAAAAGTAATTACCTCAATGCTATTTCTAAAGTTTTACCCGATGTTAAACTCGATTTTCCTGCGGACTATGATAAGTGGAAAACCTATTTAGAAAAACTAGACCTACACCAAAATACCCCTCAACCTCCAGAAGCATCAGAGAAAAAGGCAGAATTATACCTCACTTCTCAAGGTGTGTATTCAGCATATTACAATCTAAAAACAAGTGAGGCAAGGCAAGCCAAATACACGGTAAGAGCTCCATATAATGGGATTGTAACGGAAAGTAATATTAAGCCTGGAACATTGGTGAGACCAGGTCAAAAAATTGGAGAATTCGTAGCCTTAGGAGATTACGAGTTGGAAGTTTATATCAGCGACAGATATTTAGAGTTTATTAAAACCGGAAACACAGTTATTCTAAAAGCGCCAAAAGGTGAGCAAGAATGGAAGGGGCGTATTTCTAGAATTAACCACAGCATAGATAGCGAAACACAAACGGTTGGCGTATATATAAGAGTAAGTGGAAAAGATCTGAGAGACGGCATGTACCTTAACGGAAAACTCAGCGGAATTCATTTTGACAATACCATGGCTATCCCCAGAAAATTGGTTTTTGACAACAATTACATTTATACGATTAAGAACGATAGTAGTATCGTTAAAAGCCAAATTGATGTTATCGAGTTTTTAGAAGGCGAAGCCATTATCAGCGGTTTAGAACCGGATGATATTTTGGTTTATGATAATATAGCTGGAGCGTACCCCGGAATGATTGTAAACACAAAACCAGCTAAATAGATGAGGAAGCTCGCTGCGTTTTTTATAAAATATCCTGTTGGGGTCAACACCCTTCTTTTCGGAATCTTTGTGTTTGGTTACGTAGGTTATAAAACTATGAGCACCACCTTTTTCCCTGTGGTAGAATCGCGAAACATAGCCATTCAAGCGGTTTACCCGGGTGCTTCACCCGAAGAGATTGAGGAAGGAATTGTTACAAAAGTTGAAGAAAACTTAAAAGGCCTTACCGGAATTGAGAAATTCACTTCGGTCTCTTCAGAGAATGCAGCATCGATAAACATAGAAGTTTTAAAAGGCTACAATACAGATGTTGTTTTAGAAGACATTAAAAATGCAGTAAATCGTGTGCCCTCTTTTCCTGCTGGAATGGAGCCAATTTTGGTTTATAAAAAAGAGAGCCTTAGATCTTCCATCAGCTTTGCTATAAGTGGAGAAAATGTTGACTTGCTAACCTTGAAATCTGTAGCACGAAGAATAGAACGCGAGCTGCGTGCTTCGCCTATGGTTTCCAAATTAAACTTGGCCGGCTTCCCAGATGAAGAAATAGAAATTGCATTTTCAGATAATGCATTAAAGAATTTTAAAATCTCTTTTCAGGAGGCGGCCAATGCAGTAAAAGCCGCAAATATTGACATCACAGGAGGAACCTTAAAAGGTGAAAAAGAAGAAATTTTAATCCGTGCTAGACAGAAAAAATATTTCGCTGAAGATCTTCAAAACATTCTCATTAAGGCAATGCCTGACGGCAGAACAATTGTCTTAAAAGACATCGCTACGGTAAGAGATAGATGGAGTGATGATCCGAATTTGACAGAAATGAACGGGAATCCTTCCGTAGAAATTAATGTTCAAAACACAAATCAAGAAGATTTAATTGAAACTGCCGATTACGTAAAGGAGTACATCAAAGAATTCAATTTAAAGAATGATGTTATACAAGCGGAAATCATTAGCGACCAATCTATTACGTTGGTTCAGCGTAAAGAATTACTGCTCGAAAATGGTGCGGTTGGCGTATTGCTTGTTTTGATTCTTCTTTCCCTTTTCTTGAACATTCGCTTGGCGTTTTGGGTTGCCTTGGGTATCCCCGTGTCGTTTGCAGGAATGTTCATTTTAGCAAGCTATTTTGGTGTTTCAATTAACGTTCTTTCCCTTTTTGGGATGATTGTGGTTGTTGGTATTTTAGTAGATGATGGAATTGTAATTTCTGAAAACATATACCACCACTTCGAAAAAGGTAAATCTATTCAACAAGCGGCTATAGAAGGAACCATGGAAGTTTTTCCAGCCGTTTTCTCTGCCATCATCACAACGATAGTTGCTTTCTCTTCCTTCTTCTTTTTAGATGGTCGATTAGGTGACTTTTTCTCTGACATGTCGTTTATCGTAATCGCCACCTTAGTGGTTAGTTTGTTTGAAGGCATGTTGTTTTTACCTGCTCACATTGCACATTCTAACTTGTCAAGAAAAACGAAACCTAATCTTCTAGAGCGTTTCACCAACAAGGCTATATATATTTTAAGAGACAAAACTTACGAGCCAATTCTTCGCTTTTTTCTAAAGTATAGGATTCTTGGAGTGATCTCATTTATAGCTCTGTTCATCATTACAATTGGCGGATTTAGAGGCGGAATATTGAAGTTTACGTTTTTCCCTCCTATCGGTAGCGATCAAATTGCAGTAAATCTTAGCATGCCTGCTGGTACAAGAGAAACGGTTACAGATTATTGGCTCGACCACATGGAAGCTGCAGCATGGCAAGCTAATGAAGAATACAAAAACGAAAGAGAAGATGGCTTAGACATCGTTGTAGCCGTTGAGAAAAAGCTCGGCCCAAGTAAAAATAAGGGCTCACTAAGAATAATTTTATTGGATAGTGAAGCAAGAGGCACGCCTGATTTTGAGATTCAAAATAAAATTAGAGAAATAGCTGGACCGATATACGATGCTGAAAACCTGAGTTTTGGTGGTTTCAGTCCATTCGGTAGACCAATTGCGATTTCATTATTGAGCACCAATTTAGAGCAGCTTAAAGCTGCTAAGAAGGAATTGAAACAGGCGCTTAACAACTATAGCGGGCTTAAAGATATTACGGACAACGACCAAGAAGGTGCGCGCGAAATAAACATTGAACTACGACAAAAAGCCCGTTTGCTGGGTCTAACCACTCAACAAGTTTTAGGCCAAGTTAGAGCAGGGTTCTTCGGTAGCGAAGTGCAACGTATTCAACGAGGACGCGATGAAGTTAAAATTTGGGTTCGTTTAGACGAAGCGGACAGAAATAACATTTTTCAGCTCGAGGAATTTTTGATTAATACCAACAACGGAGGTTCTTATCCATTACGAGAAATTGCAAATTTTGATGTTCGAAGAGGAGCTATTGCAATAAATCACTTAGACGGTCAACGCGAAATAAAAGTTGAGGCGGACATGAAAAACCCAAACGCCTCGGCACCCGAAATTCTTGCCGATATCAATGCAAATATTTTACCGCCTCTTTTTACAAAATATCCTGATGTAAGCACCACTCAACAAGGACAAGCTTTAGAACTTAAGAAAAATTCTGATTCAGCAAAAAAGGTAATGCCCATTATATTCTTCTTGATGATTTTGGTGATCACTTTTACGTTTAGATCATTCATCCAGACAATTTTAATTTTCTTACTCGTTCCATTAAGTTTTGTAGGCGTAGCATGGGGTCACTTTTTCCAAGGTAAACCGTTGAGCATTTTTTCAATTTTAGGAATTATCGCATTGATTGGAATTATTGTCAACGACAGCCTGGTGCTCGTCAGTAAATACAATGGTTTCTTAAAAGATGGAATGAGTTTTAAAGATGCTGTACACAACGCAGGTGTCAGTCGTTTTCGAGCAATTTTCTTAACCTCTATAACCACAGTTGCGGGTTTGTCTCCATTAATTTTCGAAACGAGTTTTCAAGCGCAGTTTTTAATCCCTATGGCAATTTCAATTGCCTATGGTATTGCTTACGCAACAGGCTTGACACTCATTTTATTACCTATTTTCTTGTCGTTATTAAATGATGCTAGAGTTGGTATTTCTTGGGTGCGAAACGGAAAAAGACCAACCCAAGAAGAAGTAGAACCCGCAGTAAAAGAATTGAAAAATGAACATGAATTGGATGATAGCATGTCTACTCATTTGTAGTGGATTTGTAACAACTGCTCAAGACTTACTCACTCTAGATTCTGCGCTTGCAATTGGTCTAGAAAGCAATTTTGATATACGCATAGCACGCAATGATCAGTTTGTGGCAACAAATAATGCCAGACCTGGTAATGCCAATTTATTGCCAACTCTTTCTCTTCTAGGTGGAGTAAATTATTCGAACTCAAATGTAAATCAAGAATTAGCTGATGGCCGAGAGATAAATAGAGATGGAGCTCAATCGGTTTCTTCAAATGCAAGTTTAAATCTAAACTACGTTTTGTTTTCTGGCATGGGCAATATGAATACGCTAAAGCAATTGAATGAAATTCAATCTGCTGCAGAACTAGATTACCGTTTAACGGTTGAAAGAAACCTTGTAAATATTGCAAGCGACTATTACGAAGTCTCTCGTCTTTTCCAAAATTCTATAGTAACAGAAGAGGCGATAGCTGTAAGTCTAGATCGTTATGAAAGGGCTAAGGAACGAAATGTTCTCGGTAGCGGATTAAAACTCGATTTACTGAACGCTGAAGTCGATTTAAATAGCGACAGTGTAAATTACTACACCAACCTTACTGAACTCAATAATGCAAAACGGAATTTAAATGCCACAATGGGTATTAAACCTTCTGACAATTTTGAAGTAGATACAAGCATCTTTTTTCAACCGACTCTTAATCTAGATGAACTTAGAAATTATGGTCTTGAAAATAACGCTCAGCTTTTAATTTCAGAGCGCTTAAAATTTGCTACCGACTATGACTTAAAAGTAGCTAAAGGGGGTTATTCTCCAGAAGTTTCTTTGTCTGGTTCTTACGGCTACAACCGACAGGATAATCAGGCGAATTTTTTGACTTATGCCCAAAACACAGGATTTAATGGAGGTGTGAGTTTACGCTGGAATCTTTTTGAAGCTCAGCGAAGAGACACGCGTGTTCAGAATGCTCAACTCAACGTTGATAGCCAGAATGAACTCTTAAGACAAGCGCAAAATGACTTCCTAACGAATATTACCAATGCTTACAACACTTACGTAAATAGTCTTTATGTAGTGAACATGCAAAAACGCAACGTAGTTACTAACGAACTTAACTTCGAACGTACACAAGAGTTATTCAGTTATGGACAGATTACAAATGTTCAATTTAGAGATGCTCAGCTCAACTTGTTTCAGGCGAAAGCCACATACAACAATGCGCGTTTTCTTGCTAAAATCGCAGAGATTAACTTGATACAATTGAGTGGTAAACTTTTAGAATAACAGATTTACTTTTAGAATCTGATAATATAATAGTCCTTTTTTATTCAGGCTTAGTTCCTTTTATTTGTAATTAGAATTTAATCCAAAACACATGAGAACTACACTGCTATTTATTGCCTTAACGGTATTGTCATCAATTGGCTTTTCTCAAGAAACCATTCAGGTCGGTAAAGAGTTTAATATCAGTTCAATTCCAAATGAAGCCGTAATTTATGTCTATTCTGGACCTTGGAAATCTGAAAAACAACTTGAAATAGAAGCATTAGAAAATGACCTTTCTTCGATGTCTTATTTTAAGAAGTTAGGTTCAGGTTCTTATCCAATTGAAATTGATGACTACGATGATTTATTGACTCTTGTTGCAGTTAAGCAAGGTTACTTGCCAGTTGTTAAAACATTTGCTTACAATAAAGAATTGAAAAAAGAGATGCTCAGTTTGAAAATGGAGTTGACCACTAGAATTTTCAATTTAGACGCTTCTCCTTACGATGCTGATATTTTTGTAGATGGCGAAAAAATGGCACATCCTTATCCTTTTGTGATGCACTTAGGTGAAAACACAAACAAAACAGTAGAAGTCAAAAAGGAAGGTTATTTAACTAAAACTGAAGTCTTCTACAATCAAGAAGGAAAAACAGAAGCTCCTTTAAAAAGGAAAACAATTACTCTAGACACCAGAGTAGTTCATTTCGAAACTACACCTGCAGAAGGCTCTTACATCTATGTAGATGGTGTAAAAGTTGGAGAGGGTAATGCACAAATTGTTTTAAAGTCCGGAACTTGTGTTTTAGTGAAAGCGGATAAGGAAGGATTCGTAGAAATAGAAAGAACCTATTGTAATAAAGAAGGAAGCCCTGAGCCACCAGTAAGTGATAAAGTTTCATTATCTGATAGAAAAATCACTATTCGTGTTCCTGATGGTGCAACGATCCGTGTGAACGGAAAGGAAGTGGGAACAAGTGAGTACACCATTAAATTAGTGAAAGGTTCTAAAGCTAAAATCGAAGTTGAAAAGAAAGGATTCGTAACGTACATGACGACTATTCACAACGATGAATCTGAAGTTGCTCCTCCTGCTGTTATTGTACTTTCTGAAAATACTCCTGAATTTCCAGAAGATGAATCTTTTAGTTCATCTACTGAGTCTGACGTTGCAAACAGAGATTTTGTAATGAGCACTCCAGATGGGATGTCAGAAGAAAATGCTTGGAAAATAGTTGCGCAGATCATTCAAACTTACTTTGATGAGTTAGAACAAATCGACAGAGAAACAGGCTATTTAAGAACGGCTTGGGTTTATAAAAGATATCCGAACAGAACTGTAAGAACAAGGGTTATTGTTAAGATTAACAACCGTGAGCCTTTAAAATACAGCCTAAAAATATCAAGTGAAGAATGCAGCGACAGAGCCAAATTAGATTCTAGAGATGACGATGACTTTAGACCTTGGGATCGTGTTCTGAATAAGTACAAAGAGATAATCTCCGAAATGCAAGCGAGATTGAAGTAAATCAAAAAAGCCTCCTAATTAGGAGGCTTTTTTGATTAAATCTTAAATCTATAATTTAGAGAAAGAAGAAATTGTTTTCTATCCCCTACAATCCCAGTTTCGCTTCTTAGCATCCAATTTTTATTCAGCTGAAATTGAGCCCCGACAACCATATTCCACATTTCGGCAACCTGCTTGTCCATACCGTATTTAATTATGGCTTCGCCATCAGCTGCCTGCATCCTTTTGCCAATTTGATGAACAACTATGTTCTTTGGTTCTAATTTTTCTTGCGGAGTTAAATCATCCCAAAGAGTCACAACTTCGTCACCTTTTGCATTCAGTTCTTCAATAGGAATTGCCTCTCCGAGTTTAATTTGTCCAACTGTTTCAGATTCCATTTTGGCACGCATACCACCTATCCAAAAAGCAACATTTCTATCCGGTCTTGATTTAAAAGTAAACGTGTGTCCCATGCGTACACCTAATACATTTACACGAACCGCTTTGTCTAATAAAGTCGGCTTATTCCAAGTCCAATTCCCATCCACAGAAACCCATACTGGGCCAATCCCAAAAGCCGTCATTACACCAACACCAGCAGTAGTTATATCTTGAGTTACAGTACTATTAATAAGAACAGGTTTTATCACACTAATATCTGTAGTAGATTGACCTACACCAAAAATTCCGTAAACATTTAGAAAAGGAAATACCCAAATGTCCGGTCGAATATTCGCAGTGTAACTGACGTTTGAGTTGTCCCCAAATTGGATAAAGTCAACTGGAGTCAAGTCAAGATCGATGTCGTCTGTTTTTAACCCTATCTGAAAATTGTCAATGATGATGCTTTGCTTCATCCACATATAATTCGCCATTATACCAACAGGATAAGGAATATCAAAACCCTTTTTATAAGCGCCTTGGCCCCAAATTGGAAAAATATAATCGTACTTATATGTCTTTAGACTATCGTTATAAGTCTGATACTTACTCTTTACTTTTTTAGATGAATACTGAGCGTTTGCAGTATTCAAAAGCAAAGCTGATACTAAAAAAGTAAAGAGGATGTAATATTTTTTCATAGTCATATTTGCTTTTAACTGCTGGCTAAAATACTTCAAATTCCTTGAATCTTACTTTCTACTTTATCCGGATTTCCAAAGTGAGTAATATTTCCAATCCCAGTCAATTTAGCCTCTAATTTTTTTGAGGCAAAAACGGAAACACTGCCTATTCCCCTTGAAACAGCTGTTACTGTTTCTGCTTCAAGCTTTCGCGCTTCTATTTTACCTGCACCATTTAAATTACAAGAATGCTCTTCGGCAGATCCCGTAAGTTCGAGAGTTCCAGCACCATCTAACTTAGAGTAGATAGTTTTTACATCCACATTCAAAGAAACAGTGCCAACACCATTGTTAATCACCCTAAAGTCAAAACCTTCAAGCACACCTATGTTACTTAGATTACCCATTCCATTAAATACAATTTCGTCAAGACTTGAATATGTTATTTGCGTTTTCAAGTCGGGAGATTCTAAACGCATTAGAGATTTCAACCCTAATCCTATTGAATCTTTCACACGTATTCTGAGCGTACCATCAATTATTTCATGTTTTATTGCCTTCTCAATTTCAAATTTTGATGAGACTACAATTTTTGGATTATCTCCATGCTTAAGTGTAACATTGCCGAACCCATTATAGTTTATTTTGGAAAACTCGCCTAACTTAGATTCAATAGAAAAAGACTCGACTTGCATGATTGTACGTTTTGATTGGAATAGCAAAATAAGATTTAAGTTTTGAAAAAACGGATAGAAATAAATAACAATGTTTTTTGGGCTCATGCAAACAAAACTCTGTTTTGGGAGGAATTAGACGCTCTAATTATTTCAGATCTCCATCTGGGAAAAGCCAGTCATTTTCAAAAATCAGGGCTCCCTATCCCAGCTATTCTTGGACATGAAGATTTAAACCAAATCGCCAAAATAATTTTCGATCAAAATCCATCTCAAGTCATTTTCTTAGGCGATTTATTTCACTCCAAACAAAACGAAGAGTGGTCATGGTTCATTAAATGGATGGATCATTTTCCAAAAGTAAAATTCACTTTAGTTGAAGGCAATCATGACAGAAGCATAATAGCAATATTGCCAAAAAATTTAAAAGCAACTGATCTACTCGAGCACCAAGGCGTTTTGCTTACGCACGAACCATTGAGTAAAATTGAAAAAGAGAAATTCAACATTGCAGGCCACATTCATCCGGGAGCAATACTAAAAGGTCGTGGCCGACAAAGCATTAAACTCCCTTGTTTTTGGAAAGTTAAAAACCAACTCATTATGCCCGCCTTTGGCAATCTTACTGGTGCAGTTAAAATGCCCGCTAAAAAAGCAGATATCTACGCGGTCTTTGAAGACGAAATTTTTAAAGTCTAATTAGGTACATTGAGATAATACCCTGCTGATTTTCAATTTGAAGAAAGTACACTTCTTTTGCAAAAGAAACCTCTAGCCTAAAGTTCAGATTTAAGATTTTATCCTTAAAAATTATTTGATTAACCTCATTGACCAAATAAATATTTCTTCCTATTTGTGATGAAATCGCTTCAACTGCTAAAGACAATTGACTCTTAGCAATAACTGTGGGATAAACTAAAATATGTGACTCTAACTCAGCAAATGAAAAATTACAAATTTGAGTTGTTCGAACAGAATCAAGCCATAAATAAGCATTTGTTAAAATTTGATTTCTGTTTGGTTTTCAATCGTGTGCCATACTCCTAGAATTAAAATAGAATACTTTTTATTTGGATCTGTTTGAAGTGGAAAAGAAACTTTTTCACGCTGTTTCGCGCATAATTTTAATCTTGTAAAAATCAAGATGAGGAGTAAATGTTTTTTCATAATTAAGAAGGTGCAGAATATGAAGGGACTCCTCATTTTCCCCTAAAAAGAATGGAGACTTTAACTGATTCCATACACGGGACAATCATTCAATTGATTATCAAATTGCTTACTGACGATCGTTGTTTTTTAACAGCCTATTAACAACCGAAAAATTGCATGTTTTGTTAATTTACCGCCCCATTTAAAAAAATGGATAAACTCAAAGTGAACGAACATTTACATTCGATGGAAACGAATACGAGCACAGTAGACATTGCAGAGCTGAATGAGCGCATTGCTCAAGAAAGTGCCTTTATTGAATTGTTGAACATGGAGGTCCAAAAGAAAATTGTTGGGCAATCGAAAATGATGAATAGTCTTTTAATTGGCCTTTTAGGAAATGGACATATTTTATTAGAAGGTGTTCCAGGACTTGCTAAAACATTGGCCATTAAATCCTTGTCAGAGGCTTTAGACGGTGACTTTAGTAGAGTTCAGTTCACACCAGATTTACTTCCAAGTGATGTAATTGGTACACAAGTTTATAACATCAAAGAGCACGAGTTTAGCATAAAGAAAGGGCCTGTTTTTGCCAACTTCGTTTTGGCCGATGAGATAAATCGTGCTCCAGCTAAAGTTCAAAGTGCTTTGCTCGAAGCCATGCAAGAACGTCAAGTGACGATTGGCGGTGAAACCATGAATTTGCCAAAGCCATTTTTGGTGTTAGCAACTCAAAACCCAGTTGAGCAAGAAGGAACCTACCCACTTCCGGAAGCGCAAGTTGACCGTTTCATGTTGAAAACTGTGATTTCTTATCCAGAAATGGATGAAGAGCAGCTGATAATGCGTCAAAACTTAATGCAAACAAATGAGCCGATTAAACCTGTTGTGAGCATTAAGCAAGTTATGAAAGCTCGCGAATTAGTGCGCGAGGTGTACATGGACGAAAAGATTGAGAAATACATATTGGATATTGTTTTTGCTACACGCTATCCAGAAAAATACAACCTAGCTAAATTGAAGCCGCTTATTAGTTTTGGCGCATCACCTCGTGCAAGTATCAACTTGGCTTTGGCAGCTAAAGCCCAAGCCTTCATCCATAGAAGAGGTTATGTTATCCCTGAAGATGTTCGCGCATTAGCGTATGAAGTTTTACGCCACAGAATCGGCATTACTTACGAAGCGGAAGCAGAAAACATAACGTCTGAAGAAATAATAACTGACATTTTAAACAACGTTCTTGTTCCCTAACTCGCTTTCACGAAAGCATTGCCTTCGCTTAGCTTCAGCGGAGCAAGGCTTCAGCGAGCAAAGAGTCATAAGTTGAAAGTCCAGGGTCTCAAATTTTGAGTCACAAGTCTAAAAATTTAAAAAGTTGGATACAAAAGAATTACTAAAGCAAGTACGGAAAATTGAGATCAAGACAAGACGTCTTTCAGATCACATTTTTTCGGGTGAATACCACAGCTCCTTTAAAGGGAGAGGGATGAGCTTTGCGGAAGTAAGAAAGTATCAATACGGTGATGATGTACGTGCTATCGATTGGATGGTAACCGCTCGTTTGAACGAACCCTACATTAAAACATTTGAAGAAGAACGCGAATTGACTATGGTTCTATTGGTGGATGTTTCGGGTTCAGAATTTTTTGGTTCACAAAAAAGAAAGCGAGAAGTCATCACTGAGATCTGTGCTACGCTTGCGTTCTCTGCCATCCAAAACAATGATAAAGTTGGTATATTATTCTTCAGTGATAAAATTGAAAAATTCATTCCTCCTAAAAAAGGAAAGCAGCACACGCTGCATATTATTAGAGACTTAATAGAAATAGAACCTGAAGGAAAAGGAACTGACATCGGGCTGGCTTTAGAGTATTTAGCTGGAATTATGAAAAAGAAAGCGATTGTCTTTTTGCTTTCAGATTTCGTGAGTCCTACTTACGAGAAGCCTTTAAAGGTGATTGCCAAACGACATGATGTGACGGGTATTCGCGTGTTCGATTCAATAGAAGAAAATATTCCAAACTTAGGTTTGGTTTTAGCTAGTGATACTGAAACAGGCGAAGAAAACTGGATAAACACCTCTTCTAAAAAAATTCGTACAGCATACAACGGCATTCACTTAAAAGCAAAAGACGATTTTAAAAATCACTTCGCGAAAAGTGGCGCTGGCCGGTTTTCAGTGAATACAAATGAATCGTATGTCAAAAAATTACTCACCTATTTTCAGCAGCGTTAATGCATAAGAAACTATACATATCGCTTGTTATTGCTTGCTTTTCTCTTTTCGGATTGCAAGCGCAACCCTTCATTTCTGCTGAGTTGGACACGGACAAAACATTGATTGGGAAGCCTGTTCAACTGTCGTTGACTGCAGAATTTAAATCTGGCTTGGAATACTCTTGGCCAACATTTATCGATTCCATAAATGGTCTAGAGATTTGGGAAAGTGGCCAACTCATTACAAAAGATAAAAAAGGCATAACACATCTTTCACAAACATTTAATTTGGCCTCTTTCGATTCTGGCTTCTACATTATAAAACCGATTCCATTTGCTTTAGGCTTAGACACATTATACACTGACCCTACCTTGGTCCAAGTCAATACAATCAAATTAAAAGAAGAACAAGAAATCTACGATATTAAAGAACCTCGAAGCATTGACTTGCCTTGGCTCTATATTTTATTGGCTGCTGCAGGAGTTCTCGTAATTATCATTGCATTGATTTATTTCTTGAAAAAACGTAAACCTAAACTGGTAAAGTCTCTTTCCCTAGTCACCGATAAGCGTACCCCGCTAGAGCGTTTTAACGATGACTTAAAAGATATCCGTTCAAAGAAAAGCTGGGAAACGAATAGCAAGCAATTTTATTCTGCTTTATCGGAAGCTGTAAAAACCTATTTAGAGGTGGAAGAGCGCATTGCAGCTTTAGAGAGCACCACACAAGAAATTAAACCTGAAATTATGGCTCTGCAGTGGGCCAGTCAGTACAAGGTTGAAACGATTGAAATGTTGAAAGAAGGCGATATGGTGAAGTTTGCAAAAGCGACTTCTTCTCCCGAAGCCCAAACACAACATTTACTGAATATGGAAACACTTCTTCAAACGTTAACCAAAGAAGAAGCAGCAAGGCAAAGCAGTAAAAACCAAAATGTATGAGTAGTCTAGAAAATATACATTTTGACGACCTCTTTTGGCTTTGGGGCTTGATTTCCATTCCCATTCTCATCCTGTTTTATTTCATTAGAGGCCAGAAGAAAAACGTTTCCACTCAGTTGGCGAACAGCGCTAAATTGAAAAACAAAGGCAGTTGGCTTTTTAGATTTAAGCCCTTATTGTTCGCATTACGATTGATAGCGATAGGCTTGTTCTTTGTTGGAATGGCGCGCCCTCAAACTACAGACGTAAACACCAGAAATAAAGGTATTGAAGGCATCGACATTATTATGGCGCTCGATGTTTCTACCTCTATGAAGGCGGCCGATTTTAAGCCAAACCGATTGGAAGCATTGAAAGAAGTAGCGGCTCAATTTGTGGATGGCCGACCGAATGACAGAATTGGAGTGGTGATTTATGCAGGTGAAAGTTTTACGCAAACGCCCCTGACCTCAGATCATAAAGTGGTTAAGAATAGCCTGCTCGACTTAAGGTTCGATTTAATTAAAGACGGTACCGCCATTGGCATGGGATTGGCTACGGCTGTGAATCGACTAAAAGAAAGCACGGCTAAATCTAAAGTTATCATCCTCATTTCAGATGGAGTGAATAACTCTGGATTTATCAACCCACGTGATGCTGCCGACTTAGCTGAAAAATTCAAAATCAAAGTATACTCGATTGCCGTGGGTAAAGATGGTTTAGCGCCTTTTCCAGTTAAAGATCCCTTTACGGGAAGAACTGTTTACCAGAATTATCCAACTGAGGTAGATGATGATTTACTGAGTGAAATTGCAGAGAAAACAAACGGAAAATTCTTTAAAGCAGACAACAAAAAAGCGCTTGAATCCATTTACGAGGAAATCAATCAAATGGAAACCACAGAAATTGAAGAGATTAAATATTACCACTACGATGAGTGGTTTTACTATCCTGTTTTCTTGGGATTTGGATTGCTACTTCTCGAATTCATATTACGTCACACCCTTTATAAAAGCTTTGTGTAATGTATAAATTCGAACATCCAGAATACATATGGTTTCTCGCTGCAATTCCGGTTGCAATTGCCATTTTCTTGGTATTTAGAATTTGGCAAAAAAGCGCTCAAAAGAAATTTGGGGCCTTGCTTCCAGAAATGGCAAAAGGTTTAAACCGCACTCGCCCTTATTTTAAAACCACATTAATCATCATTGCTTTTGGCTTTTTAGCGCTTTCGCTGATGAATTTGAAAGTCGGCACGAAAATGGAAACCGTTAAAAGAAAAGGCATTGACATTGTCTTTGCTATTGATGTTTCTAAAAGTATGCTTGCGGAAGACATTGCTCCTAATCGATTAAGCAAAGCCAAATTCCTTACGGGAAAAATTATAGATCAATTAAAGGGCGACCGCATCGGGTTGATTATTTATGCTGGTGCTGCATATCCCCTTTTGCCAATCACTACAGATTATGGAACGGCAAAATTGAAACTCGATTTAGCATCTCCAGATTTAGTCCCAAGTATGGGAACTGCTTTAAGCGATGCCTTGAAATTCTCGCAACAGTTTTACAACGATGAAAGTCAAAAGAACAGAATGCTGATTGTGCTTTCAGATGGTGAAGATCACGAAGATGGTTGGATACAAGAAGCGGAGCGATTAAAGGAACAAGGCATACAATTGGTAACGATTGGATTGGGTACTAAAAAAGGAGCGCCTATTCCGATAAAAAACAAAAGAGGTGTAATTAGAGATTACAAAAAAGATTACGATAATGAAATTGTAGTTACCAAAAGAAACGAAAGCACTCTGCGTGAAATGGCGCAAAAAACAGGTGGCACGTATTACGATGGAAACGATGCCAATTTGGTGATTGACGCCTTGAGTGAACAAATTGAAGGCATGGAAAAAATGGAGTTTGAAGCAAAACAGGTCAGTGATTACCAAGATCAGTTTCAATGGTTTTTGGGTGCTGCTTTATTTTTAATCTTGCTCGACAGTTTTATTGGTGAAAAGAAGAGTTTTTGGATGGAGAAAATTGGACTAAAAAAATGAGAGTAGCTCTAAAATATACTGGGCTACTTGTCATGGTATTGGCATCAGCATTTGCCTTTGGCCAAAATTATCGCCAAGGTGTTACACAAGGCAATAAGCTTTACGAAAACCAAGAATATGCAAAAGCTGCAGAAGCTTTTGAGAAGGCTGCAAATGCCAACAACGAAGGCTATGAAGCGCCTTTTAATTTAGGTGACGCGTTATTCAAACAAGAAAAATATGAAGAAGCTGCCGAAGCATTTCAATCTGCAGCAGCAATGGCTCAAAGCAAGAAAGACAAAGCAGATGCTTTACACAATTTGGGTAACTCACAACTCAAGAATGAAGCTTATGACGAAGCGATAAACGCTTATAAGCAGGCTTTGAGAGAAAATCCGTCTGATGAAGAAACACGTTACAATTTGGCACGTGCGCAGCAGTTTTTAAAACAACAAGAACAGCAGCAACAAGAGCAAAATCAGGACAAAGACGGAGACGAGAAAGACGACAAGGACAAGAAAGATCAAGATAAAAAAGAGGGCGATAAATCGGACGAAGAAAAGGACGGAGAGAAAGGCGACAAGTCTGACGAAGACCAAGAGAAAGACGGAGACTCTGAAAAGAAAGATGGAGATTCTGAAGGTGCAGAGGAAGACAAAAAAGAGCAAGACCAAAAACCTGGCGAAGAAGGGAAAGAGCAAGAGAAAAAGGGCAGCCAACAGGCTGGTGAAGCCATAGACATAAATAAAATGAGCCAACAAGATGCCGAGCGATTGTTAGAAGCCATTCAGCGTGAAGAGGCCAAAACGCAAAAAGCATTGATTAAAAAAGAAACGAAAAAACCAAAAAGTAAAAAAGCTAAAGACTGGTAAGCACTACGATGAAGAACTTTTTATTCATAGCATTTTTTCTTCCGCTCATTGCAATTGGGCAGACATCAGTAACCGCAAAGGTTAACAAAAGCACCGTTGGTAAAAACGAGAGTTTTAGACTTGTCTTTACTATTTCCGGTGCTGCCGATGATTTTGAAGCGCCCGATTTTCATGCCGATTTCAAACAACTAGGACAACCCTCTCAAAACAGTAGAACAACGAATGTCAATGGCAAAAGATCATCGAGCATAACACTGAGTTACGAGCTACGCCCAAAGAAAGCGGGAACATTTACAATCAAACCAGGTGTTGTCGTTGCCGGAGGAGAACGGTTTAAATCGAACATTGTTAAAATAAAAGTCACCAACCAATCTTCAGCACCAGCACAACCAAATTCTAATCAAGCTCAAGCAGAAAAGTATAGTAAGGTGAGAATGTCAGTTTCGCCAAGAACGGCTTATGTAGGTCAGCCCATTAAGGTGAATTACAAATTACTGAATCAAAGTAGTGTCCGCAACTTTAATGTTGTTGAATCGCCAGACTTAGAAGGCTTTTTAGAAGAATCTCAACTGCAACGCATCACAGAAGAAATTGGAACCATTGATGGCGAACGTTATCGAATCATTGAATTTGAAGATGCCATATTAATTCCTCAAAAACCACAAACCATTTCGGGGAAATCGATTGCTGTGGAATTAGTCACTGGAATTCCAACAGGAGGTCGAGACATGTGGGGTCAACCTAACATGAAAAATGTAAAACATGTCTTAACTAAACGAATTCCAAAAATCACAATTAAGCCTTTACCACCAAATGCACCAACTTCATTTACAGGCGCTGTTGGTCAATTTGCATTGAACGTTTCACTTTCAAGAAATGAATTAGAATCAGATGAGTCTGCGACATTGACCATCGAAATTAAAGGAACAGGAAACACGAAATTAGTGGACTTGCCTTCTGTTACAATTCCCGATGATTTAGAAACCTATGACCCGAAATATGCCGAGAAATTAAATGTTACTTCTAGAGGATACAAAGGTTTCAAAAGGGAAGAATACTTAATCATTCCTCGTTACAAAGGTGTTTATAAAATCCCTGTAATTTCCTTTTCTTACTTCGATCTAGCATCTGAAAAGTATGTGACTTTGAAAAGCGAACCTCTTGAAATAAATGTTCTCGATGGACCAGAGAACACCGTTAAAGTATCGAACAGTTCAAACCCTGTCGTAGCTCAAAAAAATGATGTTCAAATCCTAAATAACGATATTCTATTTATCAAAACAGATGATTTAGTTCTTGATCAACAAACGGAACCCTTTTATAAATCGATGCTCTACAAAGGGCTTCTGTATATAGGATTCTCAGGATTGATTTTGCCATGGTTTGTTTTTGGAGCAAAAAACAAGATGGAAAAAATGGGTGTTTTTAAGGCAAAAAACTCAGACTTAAAAAATATTAAAAAAGCAATTCACACTGCAGAACTAGCACATGCTTCTTCTAACCAAGAAGAGGTTTTAAGCTCACTTCATATAAGCTTGCAGCTTATTGTTTCTGCTGTTACAGGCTTGTCATCCGCGGAAAGCGAAAAAAGCGCAATTGAAAAAGCCTTGAATAAAAAGAACGTTGCAGAGCAAGACAGCAAAAAACTAATTAGCCTTTGGGAGAAGATTGAATTCGCACGTTTTGCACCCGTTAAAAAAGAAGATGAAAGTCAAATGATTTCTGATGTAAAAACCGTTTTTAAAAATCTGTTTAACGCATGAAAAGACTTCTAATCATTTTTCTATTCATAGCAACCCAATTTGCTTTTGCGAATGAGCAAGACCGTTTTAAACAGGCAAACAATGCCTATGCTGAGCAGCGATACGACAGCGCTTTAGAAATATACAGTCAACTCATAGAGGATGGCTGGCAAAGTGCTGCGATAAACTTCAATACAGCAAACTGTTACTACAGATTAAATTCTATTGGAAAAGCAATCTTGTATTATGAAAAAGCAAAAGCCTTGTCTCCCGATGATCGGGACATACTTGCAAATTTAAAGCTGGCAGAAGCACAAAAAATAGACAAGTTTGAAGTTGTCCCCACTCCTGCCTTCACTCGGATTTTTAGATCTATACTTTCTCTCTTTTCAAATGCAATGTGGCTGACTATTGGATTGATTTTAGTTTTTCTAAGCGCCACTGCTTTAACATTGTTTCTTGTGAGTCAGAATAAATCGACCTTTCGCTTTGGGTTTTATCTAACCTTTGGTGTTTTGGGACTATTATTTTTATTCTTAGGAAATTTAAAAGTAAACCAAGAAGAAAATAATCAGTTAGGGATTTTAACTGTTGCCAATGTTTATGTGAAAAGTGAACCCGAAAACGGAGAGGATCTTTTCATTGTGCATGAAGGCTCTAAAGCTAAAATTGAAGAGACTTTTAACGGCTGGATCAAGGCAAGATTTCCAGATGGAAAAACAGGTTGGTTGCAAGCTGAAAGCTTTGAAGCGATCTAAGAGTTTTCTTAAAAAGATTCAAATTAATAATATTGAATCATTGTACTATATTTACTACTTTAATCGCTATGAGAGTTTTTTAACTCATACAATTGAAAATGACCAGTGCTTTTTTCAAAACTCCATTAACACGCTAATTTTTGCTCAATAATCTGAAACATTTCCTTGATGAAAAAAACATATGGAAGCTGACCCTTACTTTGGTCTTCTTTCTGTTTTTGGGTGTTCAAGATTCAAAGTCAGCAAAAATATCAAAAGGCGATTCGGCTAGACTTGCCAACGTTCAAGTCCAGATAGAGTCTTTTCATCAAGATAATAATCATTTGGAATTAGCCCTTTCATATATCCAGAAAGCAAAGCTCGAAAAGGAAATTTTACGAGACACAAACCAATCATTCACAAGCATTAGAAATGCCCTGAAATCGGCAAAAAAAACAAACGACATCAACTTAGAGTTTTACTGTTTGTATAACCTAAGAAATGCTCAATATCTAAGCAACGTCCCAAATCAGAAAGCCACTGCGCTCGACACAGTTCTGAAAACAATCCTTGACAATAACGTGATTGTAGATTCTTTAAAATTCAATATTCATCAATTGTGGGGTAACATTTACGTGAAATACAATTACCACATCCTGGCACTGAATGAGTACCTCGTTTCACAAAACATAGCTTACACTTTAAAGGATGACTCTAAAATTGCAAATAATCTTATTCATCTTTTACAGATTTATAACATTCTGGAAGATGATAATTCTTTTAAAGAAACTCAAAGCCTTATAGAGGCTTATCTACCCGAAGGCGATAAAGAATTGAAAATACGTTATTATTTAAAATTAAGGAGTTTCGAATATAGATACAGCCAAGTGCAAAGTGAATCCTATTTACAAAAAGTCCTTGAGCTCTCTTCCAATACCCGAAAATTTGATTTCCCGATTAAAAAAGAATTAGCCATCTACTATTTACAAAACCAAAAAAATGACTCGGCCCTATCTACTATTGAATATCTCGAAAATACATATCTAATAAAACACCCATTAAAACATCTTTATGCGCAAATTCACATAGAAGATTTATACGCTAGATTTTATTATCGAATGGATGATTTCCCGGAAGCAGAAAAACATTACACAAAGGCTTTAGAACTCTGCGACAAGATGGAGTCTCCTTTTCTGAAAAGGAAATTGTTGCTTTTAACTTTAAAAATAACTAAAGGCCTAGATGACTATGAACTTGCCTTCAATTCTTTGAGATCTTTAAAACAATTAGAGGATTCAACTATCAATCGCTCACAAATAATCGAGTATCAAAAGCTTAAAACCCAATTGAACAATGAGCAGATTTCAAAAAAAATAATCAATCTAGAATACGACAGGAAAATTGCAGATCTAAATCTAAGAGATAAAAACAAAAATATTATTTGGCTCTCTACAGCTACTATTGCTTTGATTGCTATGCTACTTGCTTTCGTCTTTGGATACAACCAAAAGAGAAAAAGATCTAAAGAGTTACAAGCTTTAAATAATCTCAAAGACTTTGTTTTTTCTGTTATTTCTCATGATATAAGAGCCCCTTTATACAATTTTAATACGCTTCTTCAAATGGCAGAAAATAAGTATGTAAAAGAAGGGGAGTATTCAGAATATCTAAAAACAATACAAAGTGAAGTTCAAGGAATTACTAGCGTAACAGAAAGTTTATTGCGCTGGGCTAAATCAAACCAAGGCTTGCTCAAAATTAATTTATCACAATTCTCTTTAATGGAGGTCTTAGTTGAAGTAAAAGATCTTTTCAAAACTGAATTGGTTGAAAGGAACATCCATATCATCTTAAATTTTCTTTATGACTTTGAAATAAAAACGGATAAAGACTTGTTCACTTTCATCCTTCGGAATATCGTCCAAAACGCAATTAAGTTTTCTGAAAATGACAGCCAGATTGAAATAAATGCAAAAAAAGAAAATCAATCTGTAATAATAGAAGTGGTTGACCATGGAGTGGGAATGGATGAAGAACAACTTAAAAATATCAATAGCCAGATCAGTAACCCAAGCAGTGATATCTCAGGGGCGAAAAGCACAGGGCTGGGTTTGATAATCACTAGAGACTTTGTTAAAAGACTAAATATTAAAAATGAAGTTAAATCTGAGGTTGGCAAAGGCACATCAATAAGCTTGTCTTTTGAGCTGTCTCCAAAAGATTAAACCAATTTCGAAACAAGTTAAGCTCTATTTAGGTGGTTTTTTATTGTCCCAATCATTTTGTTTTCTTGGAAGAGCATTTCAAAATCGAATACAGTAAATTCTTTAGACAAATTTTAAGGTCTAGGCATTAAAACATGGGCTTTGTCGTTTATTTGTATAGAATTTCACTTATGGATGTCTAAATTTTTCGCACTTTTTCTCTTAACCATTTCTTTTGGCGTTTATGCTCAAGACCCGCTCGGTATTTGGAATGATCACATTCCTCATGGCACCGTCTATGATATTGCCAAAGTTGGTGATGATATTTTTTGCGCAACTGAAATTGGACTTTTTGCTTACAACGAAATCGACAAAAACGTAACCACATATTCAAAACTGAATGGGTTAAGCGATATTGGCATTAGGGCTCTAGAATACGATGACAAACGAGGTCAACTTATTCTAGGTTACAAAAATGGGAACATCGATATTTTTGATGGTGAAAATATCACGAACATCAATGATATTGTTCGTAGTTCAAAGTTTGTTGGCAAAAAAAGAATCAACAACATAGAGGTTTATCAAGATGTCGCATATATCTCTACAGGATTTGGAATTATAGAATTAGACCTTGATAATTTCATTGTTCTCAACACTCTTATTATTGGAGATGATGCCACGGAAATAGAAGTATTTGATCTAAAAACAAACACTTGGAAAGCGGTTGGTCATTTGTTTAAAGGAATGCGTAAGCCAGCAATAACAACTCATAAAGACATTATTTATTTGTT
>UPTG01000618.1_pt1 | contig 28800 bp, 36 predicted proteins | sample 2160121 | NCBI WGS metagenome assembly UPTG01 (sample SAMN06266255, study PRJEB28933) | marine metagenome | isolation source: Columbia River Estuary | place: USA:Columbia River Estuary, USA | collected 2014-07-27
AAGCTACAGGAATCAGATTGGATGATGCTGTCTGATACACCTACAATTAGCACTGAGTGGGCAAACTACAGGCAGTCTTTGCGTGATCTTCCAGCCAATGCTGCGTACCCATTAGGTCTAATTGATCGTAAATTTGTACCGCTAGACCCTAATGGAGAATGACGTAGCCTTTCCTACGCCACCTAATTAACACTTGCAATAGACTTTAGTAGATGCTATAATAGATACAATGTATACACCATGCCTCTTACGTCCAGAAGAGGTTCTAGAACATTGGTCTACAATAAAACCCCATATTGATGCTGCTCTAGAACACTCTGCAGGAGAAATGACTACCTTCCAATTGTTCCAGAAGGCGATTGCCGGACAGGTGCATGTTTGGGCGGTAGTACGCGAAGGCAGCATACACACGGTGGTTACTACAAGGTTCCTGACCTTTGATAATACTAAATCACTACAGGTGTTAACATGCGGCGGGAAGATAGATGATTGGGACGCTTGGATAGAACATCATCATTTATTTGAGAAATTTGGCAAAGATAACGGCTGCAATTCAATACAAATCTGGGGTCGCAAGGCATGGGGGCGGCGTCTCAAGTGTAAAAACTACAAGCCCCTTTATTATGTGTACTCAATGGAGATAATAAAATGATCTACAATCCTTTCATGCCGTATAGGCACTTGCGCTCCAGAAGTGCAGGTTTGATCGTATTCAAAGGTGGCGGTGGTGCGCCTGCTCCTACACCCGCACCTATTGTAAACGTAGACGGCGGTCTGAGTGATGACCAGTATCAAAACCTCAGAGATACTCAGGATACAATTGATACTAACGTAACAGGGGCTAGAACAGATGCGACTGCAGGATTTGCCGACATTGGTACTCGTCTGGACGGTGTTAATACTAATGCCACTGCCAATAGAGATGCTGTTACTGCCAATACGAATACAGGATTTACTAATCTGACGGCACTCTTAAACGACTATAACACTGCCCAAAACCAGCGTTTTGATACGATGGATACTGGTATGGCTACTAACGCCACTGGTATTAATAATCTGCAGACTTCGCAGGACACCGGCTTTGCCGATATGGGAACTCGTTTTGACACGGTAGATCAGGCTAATACCACGCTACAAAGCGATGTGGCTACAGGCTTCCAAGACACCGGTACAAGCCTCGCCAACATGAACACGTCTATGGATACTCAATTCTCTGACGCGCAGGCAGACAGGGATACCTCCTTTGCAGATGCCCGTACCAATATGGAAACTGGATTCCAAGAAGTAGGCGATACACTGTCTACCAATGAAGCCGCACGGGCTGCTGGTATTAACTCCCTAGCCGGTGACGTAGACGCCTTCTCTGGACGAGCAGACGCATACGCTACGCAGTCTCTACAGAACCAAGATACTATGATGGGCAATCAAGAAGGATTTGTATCTTCGTTTGATGACTATGTAGACAGATATACTGATGATGTCGAAATAGCCGGTCAAAGCCGAGCGGATATGCAAAGATCAAACGAAGGGATGAATAATCAGCTTAGAGGTGATCTTGGGGCATATGCACAAGCATCTTCTATTGGTCAGCAAAACCTTTCTAATCAATTTGCTGCACAACAAGGCGGCTTCCAACAGACCAATCAAGCCACGGCTGATATCTACGGTGGTATAGACGCAGGGCAGATTGTTGAAGGGCGTAATATCGCCAGACAAGCAGCTAACATACCATCCTTAGACGCTAATATGCGTATGGAATTTGGAGAAATTGGCGCGGCATTTGATGACAATGGTCAACTGATTGAAAGCACTATTAACTCCAATGGTATTCGTACCAACCGCCGTATGGACGATAGAGGCAATCTAATCCTCGACCAGTTCAATCAGCAAGGCCAAGGAATTGGCAGAATGAACATCAACATCGATCAGTCAATTAACAACCTACGCAGTCTAGCTGCAATAAACTAATAGGAAACCTATGCACCCGACTAAAATCTCAGACAGCGGTCTGGCACTCATCAAGAAATTTGAAGGTCTACACAGAGTACAGCCGGATGGCATGGTATCAGCATACCGTTGTCCGGCGGGAGTTTGGACTTGCGGATTTGGCTCAACCTATGGCGTTAAGAGTGGTACTAAGTGGACTACTCAAGAGTGTGAGGATCGTCTGCGTGTAGACGTGAAGAAGTTTGAAGATGCCGTAAAACGCAAGGTAAACGTGCCTCTCAGCCAAGGTCAGTTTGATGCTCTGGTATCATGGACGTACAACTTGGGCGAAGGTAATCTAGCTTCATCTACTATGCTGAAGAAGATTAACAAAGGCCAGTATGAGGACATCCCTGCTGAGATGATGAAGTGGAATAAGGCGCGTGTTAAGGGCGTCTTACAGCCGCTGGCAGGCCTCACCAGACGCCGTGCTGCAGAGGCTGCAGTCTTCTCTATGGATGCTGCCTTACCTAGTGATGAGAGCGGTCCTGAGATGCCACAGAAGGTGACTGCAGACGCTCCTAAGAAACTCACTAAGTCTAAGACTATGGCGGGTGTAGGCGTGGCTGGTACTGCGACTATGCTGGGCGAATTAACACCGCAATTGAAGATGCTGGTTCCTTACGCAGACAGTATGAAAACCATCTTCTTGGTGGTGGCGATAGCAGGCATTGCACTGGCAGCATATGCAAGGGTGAAGGACCATAAAGAAGGCGTCCATTAGTGTTCATCTTCGGAAAAATAAAGACCTACATTATTGCGGCTTTGGCTATGGCTATCCCGATTATTTACATCATGGGACGGGTCACCGGAGCCTCTAAAGAAAAGAATAAAGTGCTGCAGGATGATCTGCAGGCAGAGAAGAAGAATACCGACTTCTACAAGGCAATGGCAGAACATGAAGAAGATAATATTACTGACAGGAATGGTCTTACTGACCGGCTGCGCGGGAACGGTCTATAGAACCGATCTGGAAGTCTACTGTCCACCGATGAAAACCTATTCAGATGAATACAATGCAAAACTGGCTGGCGAGTTAGACGCTCTACCCAGCGCGAGTACTGCCATCGATACTGCAATTACTGACTACGTTGCTCTGCGTGACCGGATTAGAGCCTGTAAGACTGAAAGGGAGAATTTATAATGGCGGGTTTCTGGAGTAGCAACGAAAACTTAGGTGATGGCAATAGTTTTGGTCAGTCTGTGTCTAATTTTTTCACGCCTAATGATGGACAAGTATATAGTGGAGGAAATTTAGTTTCTACCTCTATGGATAATAACCCTAATGCAGATGCGGCAGGGTCCACTGAATATGGTTCGACATTTATCAACCGTGGTGGTGATAATGATTATGACGCTCTGTACGATGAGTCTACCGGCAACTCTGCCGCCGGTGGCTTTGTATCTGCCCCAGCCGCTGCAGCCCCTGCTCCTGTCTCCTACACTCCCTCATTAGGATCAGATCAGGTATTAAAATGGGCTGAAGAAACTGGCTTAGTAAAATCTCAAGCCGAGATGCAGGCTATCATAGACGATCCTGATAGTTGGCTGGCAGGCAAAGGTCTGAGTATGGCAGATGTAGTGCCTTCGATGGACGCTAATGCCGAAGGTACTACGCTAGACAGTAATGATCCTAAGTATGATATTTTCGATGATATTGGGTATAACGCCGAAACCGTAGATGCTACCGAAGTCACTCCAGTTATATCCACGTCTGGGCCAGAAACTTATGATATCTCTACGGCTACAGACAAACTCACAGACGCTACTAAGGTGGATGCTGCTACTGGTACGATAGACAGTGATAACCTTGTAGATGATGAGGATATTACAATCAGTGTAGAGGCTGAAAGAGATGGTACTGGCGTACTGGGAAGTTCACTGAATGATTTCGCCAGCCAGAGTATTTCCAGCATCATCGATACTACTACGATAGGCGGTAAACTACTTGCCGAAAAACTAGGAGAGGGCAACTACACAGACGCAAAGGCTACTGCGGTAGGCCAGATGAAGATCATCTCTGACGAGTTTAAAAACTCAAAAGGTGAGCCTATAATCCCAACTTGGGCGCAGGGTATTGCAAGAGAAACCAGACGCACAATAGCCTTCTCAGGCATGTCCGGATCAGCAGCCATTGAAGCGTATTCAAATGCCATAATGGAAGCCACTCTGGGTGTTGCTCAGAACGAGGCGTCTTTCTTCCAAACGCTCACGGTTAAAAATCTAGACAACCGTCAGCAGTCTATCATCAACAAGGCTCAAGTACTGTCTAACTTTGAATTGGCTAATTTAAATGCGCGGGAAAGTGCGGCGGTTACCAATGCACAAGCCTTTTTGCAGATGGACTTATCCAACCTGACTAACGAGCAGCAATCTGAAGTAATCAACAAGCAGGCTATGGTGCAGGCTTTGTTTGAGGACCAGAAGGTAATCAATACTCAAAGGTTGTTTACTGCAGAGCAGAACAATGAATTTGAAAAATTCTACGATCAGTTAAACGCGACAATTGCGCAGCAAAATGCTGCTGAGATGAATGCAATGGCACAGTTTAATTCTGGTGAGACTAACACCGCTGCTAGATTTGCTGCAGAGCAAGACCAAGCGGCAAATGAGTTTTATCAGAATCTTCAGTATAATGTAGACACGGCTAACGCCAAATGGCGTCAAGCAGTTATGACCGCCAACACCCAGATGTTGTTTGAGGCGGTTTCTACAGATGTTAAAAACCGGTTGGACCTTACTCAAGAAGCACAGAACCGGTTGTGGGATACTGTGGATAATCTCCTTGATTATGCCTTCAAAGGCGCAGTCAGCGACATGCAATTTGAGACGCAGTTACTGTCTGCCCAGTTAGGCGCACAAGCGAATGCCGGATCAGACAGCAGCGGTAAGTGGGGTGCCTTGGGTACTATCACAGCGGCGGCAATTACTGCGATGTCCGACACCCGTCTTAAAAAGAATATCGTTAAAATAGATACTCTCAAGGGGATCAACTTCTACCAATGGGAGTGGAATGAAGAAGGTATCCGAGTAGGTGCCAACAAACACCCTACCTTCGGCGTACTCGCGCAGGAAGTACAAAAGACCCATCCAGAAGCAGTCAAAACAGGTGAGCATGGCTACCTCATGGTCAATTACGGGATGATATCAAATGAAGTTTGAACAGGCGATCCAGAAGTCAATCAAGACCTTTCTAAAAGGAGATATGCCGGAGAAACTCATGGAAATGAGCGAGGACGGGCTGACCTACACGCCGGAATTTTTCGACCAGATGCAGGAGCAGTACAAGTCTGCTGAAGCCCAGCCGCCAGAGGAGACTGAAGTAGATGCTTAAAATGAATGCTCCTATAGCCGGTGCGCACTACACCTCAGATACTCGCAATTATCCTTGGCATAGGCCACCAGACATCACTGGTTATGACGAGGCGGTAGAGTATATGATCCAAATGATCGATGATGAAGAGAAGACTGAGATGGTCTTTGCCATGCTGAAGATCGAAGCACACATAGCCACTGTCGTATCTACTCTTCTCCTGCAGGTTATTGCCAAAGGTAAAATACCCATTGATCTGGCTATTCTCATTGCTGGTCCGGTAGCACGTTACGTTGAGATTATCTCCGAGGACGTAGGCATTAAAACTGAAATGGGTGTAGATAATAAGAACCGCATGGTCATCACTCCTACGCTTCTCCGGTCTGCGCTGGGCATCGTTGAAGAATCCGAGGCACCGGAGCAGGAAGACCTGATGATGACACCACCAGCCGAAGCACCTACGGGCCTTATGGCACCGCCAAATCCTGACGTAGCACCACCGGATGAACAGGCTGCAATGTTGGGTGACGTACCAGTAGAAGAGGAACCAGAAGATGTCGTTTAGGCAAGCCGCAACTAGTGTTCGTGCTGGAATCAAATCTGGTGCATATCAAAAGAAGACAGATAATTTCTCGGCTTTTGCCCAAGGATTTGCGCCTATATTTGCGCAAGGTATGAAAGACAAAAAAGACCTCAAGATGGCTGAATTAAAGACGATTGCAGAAGAGAAACGCTGGGATCGTCGGCAAGCGGCTAAAGCACAAGATACTACAGACGCCTATGACAAGAAGACCCAAGAAGTGGCTGAACGGCTTTGGGCAGAGTGGGGTATTACGGATACAAAAACTCAACAGGAAGTCTTAGAGACAGTTGCTGCCGCTAATAATAATTACCTGCAAGTAGATAAGTATTACTCCGACACTTTGGGCTATCAGCGACCTACTCAAGGTGTAAGTACTTCTATCACTACCACTGGTACTACTACTACTAGTGCTATTCCTACGTCTACCTCACAGGCTGCTGTAACTAGCCAAGCCGTTGGATGGACAGACCCTTTATCAAAGGGTGAAGGTAACGATAATATAGATGCCCTCTACAATTTAACTAAGGGCAAATTGTCAGGTAAATTTGCTAATTATAAAGTTTCCCAGAACACCATAGGTGCAAATTTAGACTTTGCCAGAAAGGGTGGAGAAAGCGGCTACTTTGATAGTAGTATTGGTCTAGTAGCAGGTAGGTCCAACTCTGGCACTACTCCTATGGGTAAATGGCAATTTGTACATTCTACACTAGAGGACATTGCAAACCGCACTAATAATTTTACGGACTTGGGCGAAGGTTTTGAAAACGGTTTAAACACTATTTTTGATGCAAAAGCGCAGGATAAAATACATGCTTGGTATATTAATGATACTCTAAATCAAGCACGTAAGGATGGGACAGATACACGGGGTAATTTTGTATACCGTCTGAAAGCCAGATACGAAGCCTTCAAAAAGAAAAATCCAACTACTGGAAAAGTATTCACCGACCAAGAAATTTTAGATACAGTCAATCCATTTATAGCATCACAGGATAAAACAACATGGGCTACCGGTGGCTATTGGTTTGGAACTGTGGACTACGGTGATGCTGCACAGACCGCACCTGCTGTTGTTGGTGATGTTGATACTCAAACTGACCAAATTCTGTCTGACGAGACTAATGTGGCCGGTGGGTTTATAAAAGGACCGGCTGAACTCTTTACGAATAAACTTCAGATACAGCAAATTGCTAACGATCCTACCCATCCTCGCTATAAAGAGGCTGTAGAAATTAATAAAATTCTCCAAGCCGAAACCAGAGGTGATGCTGCAAGTGCTATTGCAGGGGCTACCTCTACTAGAAAGGTCTTGGCTCTTGAGGCTTCTCTCAATGTGATGGGCGATAGTGAGTTTAAGACTAAGGTACTAGAAGCACTTCCTGCACTCAAACTGGAGTATGAAATCTTAGATGCGGTAGGCACTGCAGACGCTGCGACCTTACTAATGAAGGTTAAAACTAGGACGGGCGTGGCTGCAATGCAAGCGGCTATTGGGCAAATGGCAGACGGCGATTTGAAAACTCAATTACTTGCCGGTCTAGCTGAGTTGTCACCGAAACTAAATGCTCTTGATCCAATAGCACCACCGGTAGAAACTGGTCCTTTGCGTGATAAAAACGGTAAATTGTACTCTATGGATTACATTCAAAATCTATTAATTAGTGGAACTTCAGCAGAAAAAGCAGCGGCTAAAGAGCATATTGAAGCCAAGAAAAATTACGATGCAACTAATCCAGATTTCCAAAAACTAGATACGCCTGCTAAAGTTGCAGCCTACCTAACACAAGCCGATTTTAGGGAACTTACTATAGATGCCAAACAGATGCAGGCTCTTAATGATCATACTGCCGCAATGGTCAAAAGGGCTGGCGTTGAAGGCTTACCTGCAATCACTTCACTAGGTAGTGTGGCAGACGTAGTGACCTATAGAAGTCTGTATAAAGGTGCGTATGGGGAAAATGCAGTTATTCCACAGTTGATAGAGGATGCACTTCAAGTACAAGAGGAACATTGGAGGGTTAAAGAAGACCGAGCGGAAGCAGTAGAAAAAAGAGCAGCGGAAGTTCCTCTACCGCCGTATATGACTACCACAGTTACCACGGGGAATATTGCATCCTTCACTGCCAGCGTAGATGCCGCACTTCAAGGTCTACCAGAAACCGATCCTAACCGGCTGGCTTTAACAGAACGCAAGCTGCATCTTACGACAGTTGCGGCTATGTATGCAGACGCCGATAAAAAGGGTCTAGATTTCAAATTAACGGATAATTATTCTACGCTTACACTAAAGCCTGATGATAATGGTGTTATCCGCGAGATAAGAGTACAATTGACCGACCAAGGTAAGTTTTTTGATATAACAACCCAAGACTTCATAGACCCTGCTACTATTGAAAAGATTGGTCCTAGCAGTAAGCGAATTGTTACTGCTCTTAATGCCACAAATAAATTCAATCAGCATTTTGGCAACAAGTTAAGTCAGGTTAAAGAAGATACCGTTACCCTGTTAACAACTGCCAAGCAGTTGGATGATTTGGTTCGTAATAATCCAGAAATTCTCACCTTCGTAGGAGGCCAAGCCACGGCATTCTTAACGGGTCTAGAAAAAGAAATTGAAGCCTTGTCCTTTGTCCTTGGTAGCCAGCAATTGTCTTCTAGTCAGGTAGAAGCAGCATTGATTGCAAAAGGTCGGGAATACGCTCAGAACCAAGCAAGTACTTACGGAATGGCGTCGAATGCAGACGCCTTTTATAAATGGACTGCTCTTAACCTAAGACACGCCTTTAGTTTTGCCAAATTGGATTTAGACAGTGCAGGAATGGCATTGTCGAACATGGACTTTAATAATGCCCTGACTATTAATAACGTAGGTAAAAATTATCCTACCTACTCAGGAAATTTGAAGACGCAGACCAACAGCGTAGTTGAAAAGGCTCTTCAGAGACACGCCCTATTGTTAGGTGATCCAGAATATAAAGTAACATTAGAATTGCCACTGGTTGCACAGGCATTTGAGGATAATCCAACAATTATGCCTCTTAAAGAGTACCTCCAGCAAAACGCTCCGGAGCAGTATACTTGGGCTACTAGCCCAGCAATTACTTCGCCGCCTACTGATGGCACTGAGGATGGTGGGAGGTCAGCAGGCAATCCATTGATTGATTTTAGTACCTTTATGAATGACCGGAGTAGAATTACTGAAAGGAGTGTTCAATATCAAAGAGTACTTGCACATGAAGATGGAAAATTCTTACCAAACTTTTTCGCTACCACTGCAAAACAAATTTATGGGGATAGTGCTACCCCTGAACAAATTGAAGTTGTGAAAACTGAATTGCTTAAACAGTTTGGTACTTTAAATTCCACCGAAGGGGGTAATCAATAATGGCAGGTCTAAGTGAAAGCGAAGTTGCCTATTATAGACAATTCCCAGAGGCTATGGCAGCAAATGGCATAACTGAGGATATGCTTGGTGATGGGGGTAGTGATGATTATTCTTCGTTTGGTGACCCACTACTATCATTCCCCTTAGACCCAGAACAACTAGACGCTAACATTCAAGATCGTCAAAATCGCCAGACCACTAAGGAAACCGGTGATCTTACCTATCAGGGTATTTATCCGGAAAAGCCAGAGGTAAGCACTCTAGACAAGGTAAAGGCTACAACCTCTGACTTTCTTAATTGGGCTACCAGCTACGAAGGCGAATTAAATGAAGAGCAGCAAGCCGTTGCCAAACTACCAGAGGCAACCGCCTCATGGCAGCAAGAGGCTGAAGAAATATACCGGAATACCGGTGTACAACAGCGTGATGGTTCTCAGATATACACTGAGTTTAATCCTACGGAAAATGGCGTGGTTAAAAAGGACTTCCTTATACCACCGCCTGACAGTGGCTTCTGGGAGCGAGTTGGTAGAGGTGGCTTAGTAGAATTTGCCAAGGATATGTCTGGACTTAGTCGCGGAGAAATCACCACCGACAGTAGCGAGTATACCTCAGACACTGCCGAAGAAGACAAGAATTTCAACCAGACAGTACCCTCGCAGAAATTGCGCGGCGGTGAGCAATTCCTAGCAGACATCTGGTCTATTGCAGTCCCAATGACAGCAGCCGCCAAGGTTACCCAAGGAGTATTCCGATTAGGTAAAGCAGGCCTTACTCTTAATAGAGCCGCCAAGCTAGGCGGTTTGGGAAATGTCTCTGCAGCGACTATCTCCGGCAGTATTGTGGAGACAATCGCCGCAAGTGACAAGCAAGAAGGATTATTCATACGAACTCCGGCTGTTAAGACAGTTTTGAATAATTTAGGGGCTGATTTAGACGATAAAGACTACAAGGATATTGCCGTATTGGTAGACGGCTTGCTAATAAACGGTGCTTTAGACGGTATACTGACAGTAGGCGCACCATTATGGGCTATGGTTACTGGTAAGACTAACGTGGCTTCATTTCTAGTTAATAAAGAGGGTATGACTAGGGCGATACAGGATGGTATTGTCCTTAATGTAGCGGAGTATTTAGACCCTAAGATGTTTAAAGGTGCGTCTGCCAATCAGGTAGCACGTAATTTTAAAGTACTGGCGAAAGTCTTAAATCAAGAAAAAATCGTAAATTTAAAGATTGGAGATTTTGAGAAGGAACTGGATGTACCTACGGTGCAGGCTTTAATGAATGGTGCTGAATCCTACATGCGGGAAACTCGTCAGAGTATGGCAAGTAAGATGACGCCAGACGCCTATGAGAATATGATCCAAAGTGAAGCTGATCTTATGTTCAAGCGCATGGCAGCACTAGCAAAGTCGCAAGCGTCTAATCCACAAGTACAAGGCCTAGACCAGAAATTAATGGCAGATATGGGGGATATGTTCCGTGTTGCCGGTGAAGCAAAAGTACCTAACGGCGTAGATGACGCTGCTACTACTACTGTAGCCAATTTAGCCAGAGTACAGAACAATGATGTAGCTATTGCTAACGCAGACGTGGCAGATGCCGCTACTAATGTTGCCGCTGCTAAGACTAGCCTAGATAATGTAGTGTCTGAAAACAGGGCTATTCAATTACTAGAAGCAGATTTTGAAAAACTTAGAAGTACCAGAGAAGATCAGACGCTAGTAGCTGAGTGGACGCAAAGTACTGCCTATCCTAAATTTAATAGTATGAAGCAAGGGGTACAGGACGCTTACAAGGCTATTCCCAATGACCGTATTGGTACTCAAGCAGCGGAAGAATTATTCTCAGTCCTTAGTGAGGTAGTGAGAAAACAAAACGTCTTCGATACAGATGGTAGAAAAGCAAGATTTCTACTAGGAGAAATATACACCACTATTACCAACAGAAAAATGAAACAAGAAACCATTGAGCGTGATTTATTCGGTCCTGATGGTATATTTGTTATGAGGAATAACGAGGTTGTATTCCGACCAGAAAACAATGCAGAATTATTTACACGGTTAGGTCAGTCTATTGGAGTGCAGGATGTTCTCAATTTAAGACCTAAGTTAAAAGAATTACGAGACGGTACAGAAAAATCCGTTGCTGCAGAAATAGACAAACTCCGCGCATATATTACCGACCCGAATGATAAGGGTTTCTTAGCGTTTGCCAAAGGACCAACACGCGAGGCGGCTATGAAAGCCGATCAACTGTTTAAGGATTTTGATAACACATGGCGAAATAATGATAAAATAATAGAACTATCAGACGTTTTCCAGAAGCAACGCGAGGCTAGGGGTCTTTCTTCTACTGATATAGTTTCCGCGCCGAAGGGTCAGATAAACTCTAACGAGGCGATGGAAACATACTTGAAGAATGCCAATGAGGATATTTCCGGACAGAATTTCAACCATCTTATAGAAACTATAGATGAGACTGTAGGAGCCACTGGCCCAACGGTTGGTTTTATCAGTGATTTAGTCTTTGCCCGTATGATGCAACAGGTTTCTACGGCTGCTACTGAAGGCATGGACGCCAAAGGGCTACAGGCTCTTATCAGCCCATATGTGGAAAGGCTACGTGCCTCTAACAATGGTCAGATGGCTGATAGGCTGATGCAAACCATTAATGATATAGACGTAAGAAAGACTGAACTAGGTGATGAATTGGCTGGTGCAGAGAGCGCACTAACGGCGGCTACCCAAGCGGTTAAGACTGCAGAAAATTCTATACTGGCAAATCTTATGAGTAAGGTGGATATGCCTAATGGCGGGGTAGGCGGCATAGCCCGTACTGACAGCAGAAAAGCCTTGTCTGACATCCTCATCAGGCCGGATCAGCGCGGTACTCAGGCTTTACTGCAGAAGATTGAAGAGTTACCAGCCGCGCAGGCATTGCTTGCCAGACAGGCTCTACAGGCGGTGGCTTTGGATACTATCGGGGCTAAAATCTTTGGCACGACCATAGGCGGTTTTTCCAAAGGTAAACCGGTTAAGATGGTAAGCCCTAGCCAAGCCGCAAAGCTGCTTGATCCGAAAGAAGCACAAGGTCTAATGAATAGTTTGGATTTAATCTTTCCGGCTAATTCACTGGACCCGACAGCACAGACGGTCAGAGAAGGCGTATTCAAGACGCTGGAGACAATCTACGGCACTTCAGTAGCAACCAATCTAAGAGATGTCCCTGTAGGGTCTAACACTGCCGTGGCAACTACTGTAGCAAAGGAAACCGGTGATGCAGTTTCTACAAGTATCTTGCTACTAGCGGGTTACATGAACCCCACCGCTGCGATGGCTAGAAGGCTAACTTCTGCTCCTTTAAAGGAAGCAATTGAATTAGAAAAAGAAATATCAAAGCATGTTCTTGCTGCTATTATTACGTCACCGGAACAGTTTGCAAAACTTATTAAAATGCAACAACAAAACGCCCAAGTAAGCCTATTAAGAGAAGCCGCACTTACAACACTCAGAACCGCACGGTTAGACGGGCGTTATCAGATACGCATAAGAGATGAAGAAGATGATAGTATTGTTGGTAAGCAGATGAAGGAAATGGGCATTGATGTTGGCGGGAGTATATATCGCGCAACACCATTTGCAGATGATACTGTTCGTGAAGGTAGTAACTGGCCTAATTAGACGAGTACGCCCAGCCCCAACCACGAAGCCAAGCGTACTCTTACATCGAAAGCGACCACATTTTGCTTTGATGATAACTTCTTATACTGTATCTAGATCAACCCTACAAGCAGCGTCAGGCTTCTTGAGGCAATTGGACACACATGGATATCACTTTATGATCAGGACTAGGCGCGGTACTTTCCAGCCGACCTGTATCCAACTTCTTCCACGCGACACACTGATCTTGCAGTTTAAAGACTATGTTTGGGGCATGTACTCGGTACTGCCCCAATTGTATTAGTACGACAACGTATATCCACATGTGTATACTCCATATGATCTTTACGCCATAACGTAATTTTATGATTTATACGCCATAACGTAAATTAGGTTATATCAACCATTTCACACACGTCTCCGGAGCAGGCTAATGTCTGCATTCCTGACGTGGTATCCTCTAATTCGTATTCAGATAATTTCGTCCAATCTATTTTTTCGGGCATCTGATCTAGCAGGATGTGATAGTCAGTAGCCTGACAGTCCTGATATGGAGCCTGCTGATAGATGTGATCATCGAATGGAAGGAACGACACTCCAGACATCTCATCGAAATGCTCATACACAAAGGCACCGACCTGTAACCATTCCTGCGACCTAATATTGCATGTAATTGAAGGCTTATGCTCACACCAATGCCGCTGGTAAGCCAACCAAAGTTTTAGTTGATCTATGGCAGACACGTCTTTTGTATGGACTGCTCCTACTGGAGATTTTACCGGAAATGAGAATACAACGGTTGTATCTCCCTTACTTACACAAGGCTCATTTGGTACACCCTGATCAGACATAAGTCTCGTTAGAGGGTCTTTGGAATCACCTCTAACAGTACGAATGTAATAAGGAGAATGCCGTGGGTGTATCCCACTCGCGCTATCACACAATTGTGAAACCGTACCACTTGGCTTAACACAACTTATGGCTGTACTTTGTGGAATGCCCAATTTCTCAGACCATTCTTCATTTGTATCAACGGCTATTTGTTTGAGATGCTCAAGAGTATCAGCCAGACCTTCATTTGCTAACGTCATCAGCGGGTTGTCCATGATACCGGTCAGACTTACGCCTAACAGCCGCTCCTCTTCTGTGTTGTCTGCCCAGATTTTCCGCAAGTAAGGGAACTTGGTATATGTGGATTGGATAGTACCAAGTATGGTAGCAAGTCTGACTTTTTCCGCAATATCTTCAACGGTATCTGTGGCCCTGATAACCGCTTCCGTAAGGTTGCAAAACTGGTTAGGCCGTAGGCTGATCTCCGAACATGGGTTACAACCGAAGTCATAGTCAGATTTTCTACGCCCAGATTTTTCTGCCAAATCTTTGCAAGCCTGCCTATTAAAGATACCACGTTCACCTGTCCCACTCTCCATGAGGCTAACCCACTCCCGCATAAATGCAGACATGTCGGGTTTTTCGGTGTAAGCAACTGAGTTATTTGCTAAAGTTCTTTGGCTTTCTGTCGCGTACCAACCGGTGCCTGCTTTAGCGTGGCGCATCTTGTCATCTTCTAAATTAGACAATGAAATCATAGCACTGCGTCGAACACCGCCTACTACAACCACCTCTCCAATTTTACACATGATGTCGTGGCAGTCCAAAGAGGACAATTTGCGGCCTTGCGCACCCTTAAATTTAGCCACTGCAAAATTAAACAGATCAACCAATGGTGCAGGTCCAGATGCCCTGCCACCAAACGTCTTCAGCCTTGCTCCGGCTGGACGAACACGCGAGACATCCCACTGTGGAATTTCACCCGCCCATAGGAGTGCTAGAACTTGTCTGAGAGCCTTCGCCCAACCTTCCTTACTATCCTTCACGACGACTGTGGTTTCACACTCCGACAAGTCAGGAACTTCGGGAAGGAGATTGATATACTGCTGCTCGACAGAGAACCCGACACCAGTGCCACAGAGCAGGATAAACATGGCCTCATCAAAGGCCTCTCTTCGATCTACGGCTAGATAAGAGCAATTATACATGCAGGTATTGTCACGTTTACTGGCCTCTCCTGCACACATCAACGACCTCATAGAGGGCATAACGCTGAGTGAGAGGATTGCATCACGTATCTCTTCCTGATCGACAGGCTTGAGCCAAGTATTGACGATATTACTCATATATCTATCGACTGTCTCAGGCCATGTTTCTCTTCGACCTTCATCCTCCAACCAACGTGCGTAGCGGCTGGTTGCGATGAATGTCTGGTAATCTGTGGGTAAATAGTTACTATTCATTTGTGGTCCTTACTAAATCTGATAGGTCTGCTTTGCTGTAATTTGGTCCTTTGAGAACCTTGCCATCAGGCCGGTACAGAGGTTTACCATCCGGCCCTAACTTGCTCATATTTGCTGTGTGGATGCGCCTGACTGCCTCGTCCAAGTCCCAGCCAAATGTGGCGGCGTAGCCGTAGACTACATAGACGATGTCGGCTAATTCGGAGAGCATTGCTGCAGGCCGATTACCGGCATCACTCTCATCTGAAAACTCGCCAAATTCCTCTGCCACTAGCCGGTATCTCAAGTCCTCAAGATCACGGTTAAAACGCCATTTCTCATCTAATGGGTGGCCCATTGCAGTGGCAAATTCTTTGACCATATCCAGTGGAGTGCAATCTAAATATTCGTCTGCAGGATCATCAGGCAGGTCTTTTACTTGCTCGTAGGCTTTGAGTATCTCTGCCAGCCGATCTTCCTCACAATCATCAATATCTTGTTGAGTGATCACTGGTCAGTCTCCAATTCGGAAATTAACCGGTCCAAGTACCAACGACACTTCTTGAGGTCTTGCAGACGTTTCTCTTTGTAGGGCCATCTCCATAGGTATTTAAAGGCGTTCTGCCAACAATAGGCTTCATGCGCCGATACGTTTAAAACCCCGTCTGCCATAGCCTTCATTGCTACTATGCACTCAATCGTGCCTTCATTATAGTGAGGCGGTTTATCCACCATATTTGGCTGATCAATTGCGCCTTGATGCCATTCTTGTTCTGCCCATTTAGCCATCAGTGCAGTTTCCTTTTAAAGGCCACTACATTTTCGGTATCACCAAGGATGTCTTTTAGGACTTCTTCCGGATCAGCATTCTCAGGCATAGACCTTTCGATCATGCGAGACATGTGCCGTGCCATCATCCCATCAAAGGCTAGTTTATCGATACCTTCCCGCATGGATATCATCAGACCGTTGAGGACATCCAAGTAGAAATACCGGTCTTCTTCATCCAGATCGTCGGACAGAGAATGACCAACCTTGAGGTCAAAAGAATGATCCTCTTCGTTTATAGTCATAATTATTGCTAGGACGTTCTCGTCAAAATCTTCGATTTCCATTATTGGCCTTTTTTGGTCAGTTTGAAAAATTCTTGCGCGTCAATCACCGCCAATGGCTTCTGACGATCACCCTTGATTATTGCCAATGGAGTGGCACCTTTCGGACAATTGTCTTGAGCCTGCTCCATGATTTTGTAGATAGCGAAAGACTTGTTTGCCTTACATTCTACTGAGTAAGGAAACAGCCTACGGGCCAGTGGGCTGAGTTGGATATCCTCGCCGCCACACCCCATGCTGGTGCTGCGTACATCGTCCTTTTCCAATTTTTTAGGGAAGAGTGCGAGAATTTGATCCCGCACCCACTGCTGGTGTTTGCGCCCTTTAGCCTTGGCACTGGACGGCGTTATAGCCACTTGGGCTTCTCAAGCAGGGTAAAGTCACCCCAGCCTGTGCCGTAATCATCTAGCTGTTTGGCGTCTGCTATCCGGCGTAGAGTTGCCATCACCTGTTCATGCGCCCATTCCATTAACTCTGGGCCTACAACATGCTGGTGGGCAACGTATGGAGCCGTCTTTTCTATTGCTAAAAAGGAGAACTCTTCCACGTCGATCTGAGCCAACCTGCAGACGTATAGGTAGTAAGCAGCTTGGATTGGATACGCATACTTCCAGCACTCTTTAGAAAAGCCGTCAGGACTGCTGTCGATGGTAGATTTAACATCGTAGACAACCCCCTTGACCATGCAGTCAGGCCGCGCTTTGACGGAAATACCAGTACTAGGACACTCCGCAAAGATTGACACTTCGTTTCTACGGTCTGGATGCTCAAGCACCTTCCGAAACGCCGGATTAGCCAGTGCGGACTTAGTCATCCCTTTGACTAAGTACCACTCACCTTCAGTAAGCAGCACCTGATCCGGACCTAAGTCCCGCTCCATCTCAGTATACGCCTTGGACCGTCTGGTCTTTGGACCTTTGATGGCTATCTCCCTATGCGGCTCTAGCAGTATGCCATGCAGTGCCGATCCAATTAGTAGCGCGGGAGTAGAGGTGAATTTCTGGCCCTTCCAGTGAGCCAGAGACTTCTTCCATACAGTCTTGACCGTGGTAGAGGATATATCAGCAGTCGCGTGATAATCCTCGTTGGTCATATTTTCTATTACACCCACTTTTTAAAAGTCGTGTTCTAGGGTGTTAACCTCTTCCATTATTCGGTCTTGTTCGACCTCGTCTGCTTTACGGGCAATCGCATCGAAGTAAGATTTATCAATACGCTCATTCTCAGCCTTCACCATACCTGCGACTGCAGTCATACTGTCATACAGTTTCTGATCTAGAGTGACCTTATTCTGCAGATCAGGGCTGAAGCGCATGATATAATATTTAGCACCCTTGTCGGTGGTTTGCTTGTCAGCCGTTAAAGCCAAACGATAATTAAAGAATTTACCATCGGACGGTATGCGCTTGATTACATCATGGTAGAACGGCCCATAGTTCTTGCGCTTCAGAGACATGATCACCGGCTCATTTTCTATTGTACGTTCTTCTCCGGACGCAGTTTTTCCGGTGTAGGAAACTAGACCACGTATCACACGATATCGATCACGGCCTTCGTACTCCTTCCGCTGCTCCGGAGTCATCTGGATAGACTGCTCGTATGACGGCATACCGCACATTGTGCCACCTAGTTGATCACGCGCTTCATCTCGTTTATCAATGATAAGTCTAGACTTGTTGACTAGCCTACCATCGTCCCAGTGCATATACTGGATGTGATTTGATAGAGCATGAAGCACTACACCATCCTTGGCATAGACACGTTCTTCATCTGTGTTTAAAAAGAATGCACCCAGTGGAATTTGGTTGCCGTCTTTGTCCTCGCCCTGAGAATTGATCTTTAAGGCCGGTATTCTAACCGATCTGGGCGCATCTGCAGCACCCAGCATTGCAGCCAATTCATCTGGCGTCAGGCCACCTTCTGCGGGAATTATATCAGACATTTTGTCTCCTTGATTTGAACATTCATTTTACCATAACTAAGTGGCGTTTGTCAATGACAGTTCTTCCTGATCAAGCCAGTTTTTGCCTGCGCTAATTTCTACATCAAAGGGTACTACGCACTTGTATCCAAAACGTGTGACCATCTCTTCATCAATACGGGTCATTGCTTCAACCAGTATGGATTTGACCTGCTCAACCTCGTTAGGATGAGTGTCTACGACTATACTATCATGCACAGTAAGGATGAGTTTGCTTCTCAGACTAGCCTGTCGAAAGAAGCGTAAGGCGCGGATACAGGCTAGTTGAACCATGTCGGCTGAGAACCCTTGTACGGGATAATTTAATATCTGTGTACTATGGCTAACTCTATTGCCTCTAGTCCTCACTACATTGGGCCAGAAGTACTGCCGACCAGACGGCGTCTGTACTATCCCGTTCTTTAAAGTGCCGGTCATTAGGGAGTTATGCCAAGCCTCTATGCCACGATAAATCTCATAGAATTTACCGAAATACGCTTTGATATGTGGCTCCATTCCTGCCCCTGTCCCGCCGAAAAGGGGTTGGAACGAGGCCCACTTATGGCCCTGACGTTCATCCTTGGTCACATCCTTTGGGTCTTTCTGAAGGCAGATCGATGCAGTCTGACGATGGATGTCTTTGCCCTCTAGGATGTCGGCTAGTCCTTGCGCGTCACGACTTAGTTCAACACACGTTCTAAATTCCAAACCACTATAGTCTGCCTCTAGTAGCAGGCCATCATCAAACCTGCTGACAATAGCCCTGCGTACAGGGAAGCCTCTTTTAGGCCAGTTTTGAGCGTTAGGGTTGCTAGAAGACAAGCGACCAGTAGCAGCAATACACTGATTAAAATTTGCATGTAGTATTCCATTCTTGCGCGTACCTCTTTTTAATCCAGCCACAAAACTGTCGAGATAAACTGAGACAGCCGATAAGCGGGATAATTTTGTTAGAAATTCAACTGCCACCGGCTTTCTCTTGCGAGTGGCTACTCCAATCAAAGTTTGGATGGTTTCCTTGTCGGTTTTAAAGCCACCTGCAGCGGCGTAGGATGGTCCGGTTGGGATCATTCTCAGACCGGCTGTTTCACCGGTTGGCTGGTATATAGCACCAAGACCGCCGCAATTTTTGCATTTAGTCCTATTCTTGTATGGCTCTTCTGTTTGGATGCGGTACTTCTTGCCCAGCTTAATTTTAGTCTTTACCTTAAATTTCTGAATGGAACCAAATCCATTGCAGTGACTGCAGCACACCGCTTGTGTTTTCTCGACCACACGGGTGGTAGCCCTGACGGCGTCTGAGAATTGATTTGAACTCATCCTAGGCGGCATAAGCGATTTACCAGCATCATTGGTGCCTATGTTCCACGTCTGCTTGTGTATGGCCTTGTCGATCACCTCACGGGAGTAAACGACCTTAGTCATATCATCCCCTGAGTTAAGGTTTATTGGTGTATCTCCCATAACCTGCTCGACTATTTCAGTCAGACGTGCAGTAAGTTCTACCTTCTCTGCTTGGAACTCCTTCTCGACAGTGTCCAAGGCAGCTAAATCAATGGCACAACCGTTCCGTTCTAATTCCACTAAAAAAACCAGCATCTCATTCATTTGATCTCTGGCAGTGATGAGAGATTTATTTTCTTGCGCGTCAAAGTCGTCCATCTGCGCTAAGTACAGTTCAGCGGTGGTTCTGACATCTGCTTCTGCGTATTCCAGCATAGTAGCCAGTGGCATCTCAAAGAAATCCACGCCGTCTTGGAACCAGTGATCGATCAAGTCTGATTTCTTCTGGTTACGCAGACCTCTGCGTTCCGCTGAACCTTTCAGAGATAAATCCCTGCGTTGGGCCTTAGACAGCAGGTACTCCCCGATTAAAGTACAGTAGATTTTTTCTGGCACGTCAAATCCGGCTTCTAACAGCCAAGACACGTCGAATTTGGCGTTATGGCAGACTAGAACTTTTGCCGTCCGGAGAGCCTCGCGGAGAGACTTTGTACTGTCCGATTGTGACTGCTCAATGTGATGGTAAACTGCATGATGATAGTCATCCACATCATCCCAGCCCAGCCAGCCAAAGTGTGCTGATACTATTTTATTATGTGGATTATACGGACTATTATCTATCCGGCCTGCTATTCGCTCAACAGTAGTTTCTAGGTCTAAAACTAGGATATCAGTCAAAAGTCAGGCTCCCCGTCTGCGTCCAACACGGTCACTCTTGGCTCAATGCTGACAGTAGGGGCGGGAGTATCATCCTCTGGTTTGAGGATGCCCATTGCCTGTATGAATAATTCCAAGGAAAGCGGCAGATTACTTTCCATTGGTAAAATCCCTAATGATCTGCTTTTTCAATTTGTCGGCGGGTACGCCATCCTCTAGTTTCTCGCAGATGAAATCGATGAACTCATCAAGGCTGCACTTGGTATGTTCTGGGCAAACGGCGTCTATGGTTGTTTCCGCTTGCGCAGATTTTCGTGCGGCAAGTATCTCTGGCATAACAAAACGGTTGATAAAATCTTGCGGTGATTTGCAAGAGTAGTGTTTCCGCTGACCACCATACACGCCCCAGCGTCCGGTTGTGGGGTAGAAGGAGTAACGATGACGGCCTTCTGGGTGGTTTACCCAAAGCATAGACGCACCCAACTTAGGTAGGATTTTAAAACCAGCCTCGGTAAATACTTCAATTGCTTCGACTAATAGGGGATCATTCTCACACAACATAGCGATTTACCTCTCCTTCAAGATTGCAGACAATAGTGCCATGCCATCCGGATATTTTATTCTTCATCACGGTGATGTAACGGGTGGGATCATTGTCATCCTCGCCGTTTATAATTTTACCAATGCCCAGCATGATGTCGGATTCACTAGCCTTGCCGACCTTGGAGCCTTCCAGCATAGACATGGTCAGTCGGGTCTTGCCCTCGGCTTCCGCGCTGGCTTGGCTATTACCGATGACGGCACAATTGTGGGTCTTCGCTAATTCGCGCAGTCGGTAGTACAATTCTCTCAGCCGCTCATGTCCGGAATTAAACTTGCCTGCGATTTCTACCTTGTCAGCCATGTCGATCATCACAATGTCAGGCTTTTCTTTATTTAAGAAGCCATCTAGCGTTTGGATATCCCAGCCTTGTGCATCCACTAGAATTAGTCTGTCTCTAATACCTGCATATCTGGCTGCAGCGGCGGCAGGGTCTAAGGAAATCTCATCTCTGCTCATGCCGGTGTAGGAACCGATTGCACGTAGTTTGGTGCGCTTGGAGACTTCCTCATTGCAGACGTATACTACCTTGGCACCTTGCTGGCAGAAGCCTGCAGGAGCGGCACACAGACTAACAGCCAAGGCCGTTTTGCCTACGTTGCTGTACGCCGCAATAACGCCAAACTCTCCTCTTCCAATCCCGTAGACCTGTCGGCTCAATGTCTCTATGTTGAATTGAAACCGGTTGTCGTTACTGGTTACAGCCAGCAATTCGTATATGTCATCTGTACAGGCATCTGGGAAATCATCAGGCAGATATCCATCAGACACTCTGTCTAAGAGTGCCTTCAGCCGGTCCATTGCAGAGGAATCCCCTTCGGACATAAGTATTCCGTAGTTGGCTATGTCTAAGCCTACACTCTGACGCCAAAGGCTGGCGATAACATCTGACGCAACTTCCTGATCGATGTCGGGGGCGTTGGCTATGGAATTAACTGTGTCTTCTACTTCTGCAGTCCAAGCAGCGGTAGACGAGGGATTTGCCGCCTTCCACTGGGCCATCAGATCAAGGGTGGTAATGTCCTTGTCAAATTTACTATGGCTGGCGGCTATTGCTTTGTAGACTTCCCGCGCCGTGTCATCGAAGAGGCTGGCTCTTAGCCTAGCCTGATTGTCTGAATAAAATTCATTATTCAAACAGCACTTAATTAGTGATTGGTACATGTGTGGTCCTCATGTGAGTCTAAGGTGGCGTTTATAACACACAGTAGGACGTAAAAAAAGCCCCCGATTAAGGAGGCTGATTTAATTAGTAATTAGTATGTAGTTATGTACTTATGAGGTACGGAACTTCATACGAGCCACGTCCGGTTTCCCGTCACCTCGACGCTCCTTCATTTCCATGTCGGTATAGACTATGGCAGGATTATCCTTGGCTAACGCCGCAATGGCATCCTTCACTTTCTGTTCTTGTGCAGCCGCTTCGCTGAAGCCGCCGTCGATTTGAAAATCAACAATTATGATTGCTCGTGCTTTCATTGTATAGGGGTCTTTCAATTAAAATTAGGTCTTGCGCGGCAAGTATACTGCGCGGTTAAAAAGTGCAAATTTTAAATTAATTATTGTGGTGGCGCGGTTGGCGCGTCTTGCCAGCTTGATGCGGAGACGTACAATCCACCCGCGAGAGCATAAGTGCTGATCTGCATCATGGATGACAATGTCCTGCGCATCAGACTGCCTTTACCGCCAGACTTTAACCATCCAAAATCATATACTTTTTCTGTTTCTAAGCAGTTCATGCCCGTCCCTTATGGGATGTTTAAAGTGTCGTTTATTTGCTGAGTACTAAGGTATTTAAGATCATGGTTAGTGATCCGCACTGTAACACCTTCGTTCCTACGCGACTCTTTTATACCCTTTACTGCCGCATCCTTGTCAAGGACTAAATACACTTTGTTGTAGTTTTTTATTATTTTTTTTATGCCACTTGTTAAGTGCGTTCCTAAAAGGGCTATCCCAGTTAGGTTATCATCGCGGCTGACTGAACAGGCACTAGCTACATCTTCAACTAATACCGCAGTCTGCCCATTACCTACAGGTATACCATGTGGCAATTCCCCGTAGGACATCCACTTAGGTCCACCGCCAAGCGCACGTCCAACCGCACCATGCCCGTGGCAGAAGAGTACTCTGTTCTCAGCCGGAGCATACCTGATCCGCAAAGAGCCTCTCTCATGCGCCTCAAGGCTGTTCACCGAGGCTAGGTAGTCAAGGGCTGGCTGGTGGTTGTCTACGGACGTTGTGAGGGCTGGTAGAGGTCTAATGTACTTGGCAGGGGCATTGCAGGAGTTGGCTAGGTAGTCCTTAGTTGCTTGTAGATTACGTCTACCTGAGTAAATTCCTTTACCTTCGCAAGATGCTCTGAAGCAATTCCACCGGATTATACCTTGTTCTTTGGATAGGCTTAGTTTTTTTAGACCGTGGCAGAATGGGCATTGGATTACTTTGCGGTCACCTTCTTTCAAGGGGATGTCTTTGATTACTTCTAATTGCTCTAGATATAACATGAGTAGCCTATGTCTAATATTAGTAGTGTGCTATTCCTGACCCCCACGGGACAGGCGACAGCCTATACATAAAATCTAAATAGTAAACCCCTAAAAACGCCACCTAGATAACAGGTTCTCCACAACATAGTGGTGTAACCCTCTGTTTTTAAATATTAACCCAACACGCCGGAGGTCGCGGGTTCGAGTCCCGTCAACCGCGCCAACTAAATACCAAGTCCTTGTTCTTAAAGGCTAAATACTAAAAAACGGACCCGTAAAAAGGTCCGTTTTTGTGTTTGTGGCTATCTATGGCAAATGATTAAAAAAACTTCACTTGTTTAACCGCCTGCTTCTGGACAACGAATCACCATCAGGTAAATTCGATATCCTTGTGATCCAACCAGCGTTTTAATTTACGTTCCGCACGTTTTTGCATCTGCGCAGAGGAGAAGTTATCCGGAAGCACTGAACTAAGTGCGTCTAATAATAATAGTGTTTCATCGTGAGTAAGTTTATCCATCAGTCTATATCCCATGTCTTTTGCCATATGCTATCAATGTAATTTGTCAGAATGCACCACTCCGGAGTGGGGTTCTCGTTCATGTCCCACAATCGATGTACCTCGTATCCTGCAGCGATAAGTATTTTCTGTGATACCAACGCAGCAAGGGCATCCTCGCCCACCCAGTACATCATATAGCCGTCATCTGAAGCAGGAAGAGGGTCATCCGATGTAGTTTCAAATCTAGCGGATTGTTGATGGTAGAAACTCTTCATGCTCGTCGTGTTTATGGCATCGAAGTCTGACAAACCAAACTCTAGGGTAAATTTATCAGTCATCAGCCATCTCCATCTTTAAGAGTGTTTCATCCCAGCATTCTGCTTTTGCACACTCTGATATAAAATCTGCACTTCGCAAGTCTTTCACCATGCCGCTGTCATCTGTCACGGTATATTCATCACCATGCTGCATATGCGGATTAACACTCAGATGTGCGGTTTGTAACAGCCAACCGCCAATATCGTGATGGTATTTCCGCGCTTCGTCTAAATCGAAAAAGGTCTTAGTCATCAGTGTATTCCTCTAAGAGCCGCCCAGCTAACTGGGTAGCGTTTTACCATTTCGACACTGATCTGCATAGCCAGTATCCTAGTCTCTTCTTGCGCGTCAGGAGCGCAGCGCAGCCTGCACATGTCTGCGAAGGCGTCTAGGCTTCCAGACCACCACCATTTGGTCATCATGCTGAGAGGCAGCACAGAACGCGCCTGTTCCTCACAGATACCTGCCGACAGAAGATTGCGGTACTCCATCATGGACCTAGCATTGTGTTTGGTGACGTTTGCTATAGCCGCATTCCCTTCGACATCACCTACTCGCCCACCGCTGCCTTGCTTCTTATCCTTGGCAACCGCCCGATAATGAGGTGGATAATAAAACTCAGGATCATCAGAAATATACCTGCGCGAGACTTCATTTATTCTGAGAAACTTATGCTTGACCATCTGCCTACAGACGTAGATGGGAGCCTCGCATAGGAAACTAGCGAAGGCGTGACCGAAAGGGCTGGTGTGCTTGTTATTAGCCAGATAGCCTATCAGCCGCTTATCCCCGTCATTGAGTACCGGCAGCATAGGGCTACCCTCAACGCCAGAGGCACCCAGAGCCTCGCTCTCGCGGTTGTATGACACTCTAGCCGCATTCACTGTGGTCATATCGCTGCCCATGCAATCTAGCAGAGTTGCTGTTATGCTAGTCATGGTGGATAACCTCCCACTTCTCTAGCCATGAGTCTAAACCCCATTTTCCTGCCACTAAATCCATTACTTCTTCAGCACCTTTCTTGGTTTTGTAGACACCATGAAGTCCAAGTGTGGTGAAAACCAAATGTACTTGCACATCCTCAGTCATACGCCAGTTCCCATCCAGAGTTTGAGTTCCGCCTTGGCTTGCGCCAGTTCCTTCTCGACACGGTCTAACTGCGCGGCAAATCGTTTAGCCTGCCTTTCGTACAGGTCTGCTTCGCGTTTTAGGATGTCGTAGTTATGCCGCAATTTCTCGTTCTCCTTCTGGACCCGTTTCAACTTGGTCATCCACTCTCCGTATTCTTTGTCTGTCATACTATCCTCTCATAACCATGTCTGGCGTTAGGTGGCGTTTCGTGGTCGTGTCTAGGCCACCATATATCACCGAGTTGCAAGGACGCCAACTGCTTATGTGGCAATTCATGGCGAGTACCCGCCACCTTACCAATTTGTCGATACTCCACTCTATTATTTAAAACGACGAAGACTTTGTATTTTTCGATGTGATCTTTCAAAGGCACACGCATAGTCTTGGACATTATAGACCTCGCTTACTGTTGAGGTTGTTAAGCTGGGTTACCGTCCGGAGTTGGTAAATTTCCCGTAGCGTCTCAGGGCGTGTATGGCCCGTAAGAGCCATGATCTCTGCTTCTGTGGCTCCCGCATTGGCTGCATTAGTAGCCGCTGTTCTACGTGCATCCATCACCTGTATATCATCTGGCAGACCCATCTCCCGTGCCAGCGTTCTAAAGCGGCGGCGTAGGTTGTCGGCGGTGTAAGGCTCATCAGTATTAGGATTGCGCAGTATGACATCAGTATGTGCCACGGGTGGGTGTAATTTTAGTCTAGCCTCAATTAACTTCGTAACAGGCATGACCATTATTTTTCCGGTTTTCTTCTGCGTGAACGAGAAAAGTAAGGCCCGATACCGGCCTGTCTTACTTAAATTTGACCATGTAAGAGTACGCATATCACCCGCACGTTGGGCTAAGTGCATACACAGGATGACGTGAGTGCCTACTGTAGACCAACTGTCTTCCGGATTAACCAGACCAGAACCACCAACCTTGTCGCAGTGTGCTATGAAGTCTACAAACTGCTCATCAGTCCACTTCTGACGGCGGGGCGGTGGTTTAGACAGACCCATCTCTGCAAAGGGGTTGGACCTAGCCAGACCTAGCTTGATGCCACGGTTCCAGACTACCGATAATTTGTTTATCACTTGGAATGATGTGGTGTAACTGACCAACTGCTCGACTTGCTGTTGCAACTTCTCAGCATGTTTGACCGTGACGTTTGCCGTGAGCATGTCCTTGAAGGCGGTGTTGGAATTACCAATACAAATAGGCAGCACAGTATTAAAATAATGGTTGTAATTCCGCTTACTGCTAACCGCGAGAGTTTTGTACTTGTTCGTCTGCCGATACTGATTGATCAGACCAGCAACTGACCGGTCTGAGATGTTTATCGCAGTTAACTCGCCTTGTCTAAATGACGTGTAGGCTGAGTGTACTTCGGCTGCATAATCTATGGCATCTTGCTTGCTGGTGTATGTACCAGACTTAGAGCCTACGACTGCTTGCCGGACGGCGCGAGGCAAGTGGACCTTCCACTTCCCCCGTGTCTCTGATTTGTGGACGTAAGGATGCTTATTCATGCCGCCGCCTCGATTCCAATCTGAAGGTATTGATTGCAGATACTTCCAGTGCAACGGCTGATGGTAATGATGTCACCGTCTTTGGCGTGTTGGGCTAGTTTTTTAATCCACAGATGACGGTCACCGCGAGGGCGTCTGTAGAAGTGTATTTTTGTCTCAGTACCATCCGGAAACAAGGCTGGAATGTGTACGCCATTCTTGCCGCCCACTGGTATATTATCATACGATAGGACAGTTTCTTCAGCCAGAAACTTCCTGACACTGGCGTTGGCATCGATGATTGATTTGTTCAGCATACGCTGTTTTAGATTTATAACTGCTTGCATTTGTGGTCGCTTTCTATGTGATTGTGGTTGTTAGTGCTGTTAACCTAACCCGCCACCTTGCAGAGTGTCAACTAAAATTGTTGGAGGTGGTTTTATAATAAAAAAGCCCCCTAAAACAGAGGGCTTTTTACTTGCGCGTAAAAAGTGATTCACAGCATTGTTAGTGTGCTAACAAGTTAGTCCGGAGTTATGTGCATAATCGCTTGCCAGCCGAACTCAGACGGGCATGGTTCTGCTCTCATGGGTATGGTTGTCTTGAATTTATCAATATAAACAACACAGTAAGTAGTAGAGTGCTTGTTTACTAGTTCTACTGCGTGGTTAATAGTTTGATTCATTTGACGTGCCTCGTTAATCGTAAATATCGCCATTTTTTAACTTTCTTGTGGTTGGTAGTAGTAAAAAACTAAGTGGTATAGTAGTACCAAAAAAATACTTGCGCGTCAAAGTCATTTCACACCCCAAATCTTACCGGAATACGGAATAGTATACCATACCTACTTACGGGTGGTGGTGGTGGTGGTCGGGATCGGGATTTTTTCGCTGGCTGCGAATGATAATCATTCTCAATTAGGTGGCGTTTTAGAATAGTTCTAAAGTGGCGTTTGCAGGTGGCAAATTGATCAGGCCGGTGGTATGCTGGCGGGGCCGGATCGGTGATCGATCTGGCAACCAACCACAAAGGAAAAACGAAAATGAAACAAATCAAAATATGTCAGAAAAACGCCGGAAAGATTATGGATATTTTGCGACAGGTGAACGGCAGGGCTAACAGTTTTACACTCAAATTTTATTCTGAGGTAGAACTAGCTTCCCAAAAAGCAGAGGCGCAATTGTCAGCACTTCCCAAGCACAAACGTGCGGGGGCCGTGTGCAATTTTATACCAGAGGGGCCGAGCGCGGCGGCTTATAAATATTCGGCAAAATCGACAGAAATTGAAATGGTCCGGAGGTCCAGAGATTGGTTCCTAATATCAGCAGAGGCGCGGTCTGTTTATCCCTGCGACCCAGAAAACAGTCAGGTAACAATTAGCCCCGACCAAGCCGATGAAATCAAAAGTCGAGCCGTCCAGAATTTTATAATCTCGGAGGCCTGCGCATGACTGATCCTATTCTGCACGGGCATTTGGTCCGGTTGAGATATCGCCCAAACCTGACAGTGATGGCGCAATGGATCGACCCCCAAGGCCTGCCTGTCCGGCGCAAAATACAACGGGACGGCACCCGTGAAAGAACCGATTTTATAAACTGGGCGGCGGCTGAATATGTCGATTGGCTGAACGATTTAGAACCCCGTGATTATCGGCTAAAATTGCAGCGGATTACCTGCGGAATTTATTCGGATGATGAGGACGTGATGGTCTTGCATACCGTCGAGGAACTGGCACCGGCACCGGCAGAAATTTCGGTGGACGCTTGAAAGGGTTTTATACCGCAGTCGGTTTCATCGTATTTTGGTTTTGGTTGCTCGACAGCCTAGCCAGTTT